>Ga0070696_100000484_pt1 | contig 25002 bp, 22 predicted proteins | sample KBSK1253metaG_FD_65474 | JGI IMG/M metagenome (GOLD analysis project Ga0070696, IMG submission 65474) | Corn, switchgrass and miscanthus rhizosphere microbial communities from Kellogg Biological Station, Michigan, USA - KBS K1-25-3 metaG | ecosystem: Host-associated > Plants > Roots >... | reverse complement strand
CCATCACGCCTGCAATCTCGTCCAGATACGCCGAAAAACGCTCCGCACTGTCGTCCGATCGCCGCCAGTCCATCGAAGCCTCCCGCGCTGCGAATCAAACGCATCGCTGATTCGCAGCCCGAGGCAGGGGATGGCAAAGTGAGTCAGTACGACTAAGCGGTCCGTTACGTGAGGCCCACCACTGGGCGCCGAGTCCGTGGGACTAACCGACCGCGTCACGATCTGCGCGATCGAGATGTCGGAGAAGATCGAAAATCTAAGCCCCAATGCAATAGGTTGGTAGCGGACGTCGGCCAACGACCGTCTCGCGTCGCCGATCACGGTTAGCCCGTTGTCCGCAAATGTATACCTGCCACGGATGGCCCCCTGTGCAGCGGTGCGACCCGTATTCCCACTACTCTGGCCAAGGGTGTTGATGGAGTACGCTTGCCCTAGCGCCCGACGGTCCGGCACAATCGGCGCCATGCCGAAAGCCGCGCACGCCTCGTCTCCACAGATTGCCCACGTCTCGATCACGCTCGATGATGTCGTGCCGGAGGTCAGGCGCATCATAGCCATGCCACTCGGCATTCGCCTGGACATGCTGCATCTGATCATCCAGGCGGCCATGGGGTGGACCAACAGCCACTTGTGGCTGATCCATGCGCGCGGTAGCACCTGGGGCGTGCCCGACCCGGACTATGCCGATGACACGATACCGGCGAACCGTACTTTTCTGCTCGACATGATCGCCGACATCGGCGCGAACCGCTTCGAGTATGTCTATGACCTCGGCGACCACTGGAGTCACACGATCAAGATCGTAAAGCCGATGCCTGCCGTGCCCGGTATCGACTACCCACTGTTGATCGACGCCGTCGGCCGCTGCCCGCTGGAGGACAGCGGCGGCCCTCCGGGTTACATGGAAATGCTCGATGCCCTACGCGACCCGGCCCATCCTCGTCATGCCGAGGTGATCGAGTGGCCTGGTCCCGACTTCGACCCAAACGACGCCAATCACGCCAAGCTCGAGACGGACGTGGCCGCCCTGGCGAAACTGATGGCACCTCGCCGTCGCGCATCCGCGAAACCAAAGCCGAAGCAGAAGCGCCGCAAGCGGTCGGACGATGAGCTGTTTTGATCGACCAAACGGGATACGTAGACCCTGCCGACCTTCGCCGGAGGCTGAGGCGGACGTGCTACGCGCACGCACGCCGCCAGCTGCCCTGCCACGGCGCAAATCCCTCTGAGATTTTACGGAAGCGCTGCGGTGCCGAAGACTTCCGGGTCGTGCCAGAAGCCGACATTGTTCATGCCGGCGGCAACGTTGCCCAGGGCGATAGCGCTGCACTCCCCCTAAAGCCCGGTGTAGATGAAGCCTGCCCAGAAGTAGGGGTGGGCGTATGGACGCATACGGCGAGCCGAGGCGGCAGTGGGCGTCTTGACGGACGCGCCGCGCCCGGAGGCCACAGGCTCCGACGGCGGCTGCCACTGGATCGCCGCGGCGTTGCGCGAGCGCTTGAGGCCGTCATCGCTCAGATCCGCCTCCAGCTCGGAGAGGTGGCGCGTCTCCAGCCGACCCTGCCAGGTGGCGCCCCTGGCGTAGGCCTGAAGGTCGGCGTTGGTGGCCTCGCGCAGCCAGGTCTGCGCGCGCCTGAGCGCCGTCGGCGGAGCGAGCCTTGAGCCCAGATGCAGCTCGTAGAACTTGGACATGAGCAGCGACGTGGCCGCATCGTCGACCGGCCACAGCGTGCCGAGCACGCCCGCCGCGCCCAGCGCCGTGAAGGTGCCGGGCAAGCCGATGAACTCGTCTGGGTTACTCCGGATGTCGTAGAGCCCGGTCTCGCACGCCGAGAGCACCACGAGCCGCGGCCGTCCGAGCCCGTCGGTATCGAGCAGCCGGCCGACGGTCAGCACCGCGGGGCCCGCCATGTAGAGCCCCGACTTGCGCGCGTCGCCCCACGAGAACGTGCCATGCGAGGCGAAGTGCCAGTAGCTCCGGCCCTTGAGCATGGCGAGCACCTCCTCGGGCGAGGCCTCGTCGCGCTCCCTCACCGCGCGCGCCGCGGCCGGGAAGTACGACGCCACCAGCCGGCCCTCCTTCTCGGTGCCAGGCAGGTCGCGGGTGGGGTTGACGACGAGGCCGAGGGTGGCGCGGGGCGCCGCCTTGGCGATCCGCTTCCGCGCCCCGATGAGCGCCTCCAGGCTCGGCGCGTAGACGATCTCGTAGTTGTCCGCCAGCCGGCGCCCGCTCTTGGGGTCCTGCGCCAGCCCCAACGGCAGGATGCCGAGCGCGCCCGTCGGCATCCAAACGATGCGCGCGCCGGGCTTCACGCCAGCCTCTTGCAAGGCCGCATCGAGCCGGCCGCCCACGAGCCGCCACAGCTCCGGCCCGAGGCCGCCGACGGCCGCGATCCACTCCGGCCAGCGCCGGGCACGCTCGGCCTCGTCCTCGATGTAGTTGATCTTGTAGGCGGCGAGCCAGCCCCCGCTTTTGCCGTCGCCGCGCACGAGAGCGTCGAGTTTCTCCGTGGTCAGCTTCGGCAGGTCGACCTGCGTCAGACCCTGCGGGTCTGACCCCCTCACCACCAGGATCTTCGCCCCGAAGCGCGTCACGACCGGCACCACCACCGCGCCGGACTTGCCGGCGAGCGCGCGCGCCTCGGCCAGCGCGGAGGCGTGCGCCGTACGCCCGGCCGCATTGACGAGGCCCAGCAGCTCCTGCCGCAGCCCGCCGAGCGTCTCCACGGCGGCGGCTCGCTCGGCGCCCTGCGCCGCCTCCGCCGCGCGCTCCGCGGCGCGGATCTCGGGCCGCAGCTCCTCCAGCCGCCGGCGCTTGTCGGCGGGAAGGTCGAGCGTCTGGAGTTTCAGCGCCACTGCCATCATGCGCGCCCGCCCTTCGGTGGCCAGCGCCAGCGCCCGCTCGCCGTCGCCGAGCTGCACCGCGGCAAAGGCCGCCTCCGCGAACAGCGGCCCGGCCTCGCCGATGAGGTCGCGAGCCTCGGCCTCGTTGAGCCCCTGCCCGAACAGCAGCAGGAACGCGTCGCGGGCACCGGCATAGGCCAGACCCGCTTTGCGCCACGCATGCGTTTCGGCCAGCACGCGGCCTAGCAGCCGCCCGGTAAACAGATGGTCGCGCGGCAGCGCCGTGCGCGTGTAGACGGTGAGGGCGTCCTCGTAGGCAGCGATCGCCTTCTCGAGGTTGTCGCCTCGCTCGCCGCGGATGCGGTCCGCATAGGCATCGCCGAGGTTGCTCCGTGTTTGCGCCGACTCGCGCGGCAGCGCCTCGCGCGACCTCATCGTGAGGGCAGCCTCATAGGCGGCGATCGCCTTCTCCAGGTTGTCGGCTCGTTCCCCGCCGATGCGGTCCTCATAGACGGTGCCGAGGTTGTTCTGCGTCAGCGCCCACTCGCGCGGGAGAGCCTCGCGCGTGATGACCGTGAGCGCGGCCTCGTAGGCGGCGATCGCCTTTTCCAGGTTGTGCGCCCGCTCGCCGCGGATGCGGTCGTGATAGGCGACGCCGAGGTTGATCTGCGTGGTCGCCCACTCGCGCGGCGTCGCCTCACGCGTCCTGACGGTCAGGGCGGCCTCGTAGGCGGCGATCGCCTTCTCCAGGTTGTCGGCCCGCTCGCCGCGGATGCGGTTCCAATAGGCGCCGCCGAGATTGTTCTGCGTTGCCGCCCACTCGCGTGGCAGCGCTTCGCGCGTCCTCACCGTCAGGGCCGCCTCGAATGCGGCGATTGCCTTGTCCAGGTTGTCGGCCCGCTCGCCGCGGATGCGGTCCTCAAAGACAATGCCGAGATTGCTCTGGGTCTCCGCCCAGTCGCGCGGCAGCGCCTCGCGTGTCCTGACGGTCAGGGCGGCCTCATAGGCGGCGATCGCCTTCTCCTGGCTGTCGGCCCGCTCGCCGCGGATGCGGTCCTGATAGGCTATGCCGAGGTTGTTCTGGGTCTCTGCCCACTCGTGCGGCAGCGCCTCGCGCGTGAAGACGGTGAGCGCGGCCTGGAATGCGCCGATCGCCTCGTCCAGGTTGTCGGCCCGCTCGCCGCGGATGCGGTCTAGATAGACGATGCCCAGGTTGTTCTGCGTCAGCGCCCACTCATGCGGCAGCGCCTCGCGTGTGAAGACGGTGAGCGCGGCCCCGAATGCGGCAATCGCCTTGTCCAAGTTGCCAGCCCGCTCATGGGCCGCGCCGAGGTTGTTCTGCGTCGCCGCCCAGTCCCGTGGGAACGCCTCCTGATTGAAGATGCGCAGGATGGCCTCGGAGGCCTCGATCTTCCGCTCCGTCAGGTCGGGCGCAGGTGGGATGTCCGCGGCCCGCACGAGCATCGCTTTCACCGTCATTCGCTCGCTGCCGCGCAGGAGACCCAGGGTGGCCGCGTTGCCCGCGCCGATGCGCTGCAGCGCCGGGATGAGCTCGCCGAGGGGGCCGACGGGAGCGCCCTCGAGCTCCAGGATCACGTCGCCGGGACGCAGGCCGGCGCGCTCCGCGGGGCTGCTGGGGTAGGGCAGCTCGACCAGGATGGCGTGCGCCTGGCCGAGGCCGAGCGCCTTGGCCGACTGTTCGGAAAGGTCCCGCAGCTGCGCGCCCAACCGTCCCGGTTCGACCTTGGCGGCCGTCCCGGCCGGCGCTGCCGGGCCCTCTTGCGCCATGGCCTGCCACGGCGCAACAACCATCAGGAAAATACTCGCGATGACCGCAACACCCAACGCCAATATGCGCCGCATGCTCCCCTCCCAATTGGCTGCGCCGCAGCCGGGGCCAACGCCATGACAAATCACGTTCGCAATCCAGCCTATACCAAGCCGGTTTGCCGGCGCTACCGCGCGCCACCCGTTCGACTTCAGGATTGGGTCAGAGCTTGCCGATCCTGCAACGCTGAAGCCACGTCAGGTCGACCCCGGAAAGCTGTCTAAGCTATTGCAGATGCGAGAACTTCAGGGTCGTGCCAGACCAAGCCCTTGCCCTGCCGCCCGACAGTGCGTCAATTCCCTTTGCCGAATAGAACTCGAGCCCCATGCGAGATAGTCTGAGTGGGTTGGCTACTGGAGGACTTCGGCATGCAGCCGGGCAAAAGACTGGTCGACAAGGTTGCGATCGTCACGGGCGCCGCCTCAGGCATTGGCGCAGAGACTGCGCGTGCCTTCGCTCGGCACGGCGCCAGCGTCGTGCTAACGGACGCGAACGTCGCTCTCGGCAAAGCCGTCGCCAACGAGATATCGGAAGGGGGCGGCGTCGCAGCCTTCGCCGCTCATGACGTCCGCGACGAAGCGCAATGGATGGCAATCGTCGCCCAGGTCGAAAAGACGTTCGGCCGCCTCGACATTCTATGCAACATCGCCGGCATCTCCGGCCGCGACCCCAAAATGAACATCCAGACGAGCCTCACGGCCGGCCCGCGCCTCGCCGAGCAGACGCTCGAGCAGTGGAACAGCGTCATGGAGATCAACGCCACCGGTGTGTTCCTCGGCACCAAGGCCGCCGTGCCGGCCATGCAGCGCGCCGGCGGGGGCTCGATCATCAACATCTCGTCGATTTGCGGCATCATCGGCTCGCATGCCAACGCGGCCTATCATGCCTCCAAGGGTGCGGTGCGGATCTTCTCGAAGGCTGCCGCGATCTAATACGCGTCGGACAAGATCCGCGTAAACTCGGTGCATCCGGGCTTCGTCGACACTCCCATGACCAAGCCCGGCCATTCCAATCCTGAGGTTGCCAAGCACCGGATCGACGCGACACCGCTGGGTCGCTTTGGAACGCCCGCCGACATCGCGGCAGGCTGCCTCTATCTCGCCTCCGACGAGGCCTCGTGGGTCACTGGCAGCGAGCTTGTCATCGACGGAGGCATGACCGCCAACTAGCCTGGCTCGACACTGGCTCTCTCCCGCATGATGCCTACCCAAACCACGTCGGGTTACCGCTACCCCTTGCTCGCGCTTACGTAATTTTACCCCAGCATCGCCTTGAACGCCGCGCATGCCCTTCGCCCTGCCTCGGCCGCCGCCGCTGACGCGGCCCCCATGCTGAAATAGCCGTGAACCATGCCGGGCTCGCGAAAATACGCCACACGAACACGCGCTTGCTCCAGCGCCTTGGCGTAGGCCTCGCCCTGATCCCGAAGCGGATCGAACTCCGCCGTGCAGATCGCGGCCGGCGGCAATCCCTTCAGATCGCGGCTCAGTATCGGCGAGGCGCGCGGATCCAAGGCATCTGCCGGCCTCGGCACATATTGGCCCGCGAACCGGCGCATGGCCGCTGTCGTCAGCAAATACCCTTCGGAGTTCTGCGCCCGTGACGGATATTTCGCGTCTTCTGCCGGCGATGCGTATCCACCCGCAAGGTCCGCTTGTTGTCACCGGGTGACTGTTGGAACGGTGTCGTGTCTTGGCTCTGGGGTTCCGCACGTGCGCTCGCCCAGGTCGTCGCGCTTGGCATCAGCTGAGTGCTCATAGATGCAGCGATTGCGGGCAAATCCAGAAACGAGAGCAACCTTCGGTAGACGTAGATATCGGCTCGGCAGGTTCAGCCAGAGCATGCTTTGTGCGATCTCGACGCTGGAGCTGCTGATCTTCACCCCCGTCCCGGCAGACCGCGGTCGAGCGTCCACATCACCCGATGCGGGCCAAACGAGCCCGTGACTGCGCGGCCCGCATCTTGATGAGACGGTGCGCGCGACGGTTGGCGACCGGCTCGCTTCCACCGAGAGAATGGGTTGCCGGGCTCGATCCGAGCAAGTTCGGCACCCACTCACTACGCTGTACCAAGCCGGTGCTGATCTACCGTCGGACAGGCAATTTACGGTCGGTGCAACTCCTGCTTGTCGAAGATCGAGAGCACCGTTCGTTACCTCGGCATCGAGGTCGATGATTCGATCGAGATCGCAGAGAAGATCGATATCTGAAGCGAAGCGCGCGTGAGCGCCGTTGCTGTACCCCACACAGCGGACGTGATCGGCGACACAGGGGTCGTCGCCGATTGCGTTCGGGAGAAGGTCCGCTCCTGTATAGCTGCCTCAGGCGCTGCGTCATCACGTGACGGTGAACATCGGAGTGATCCGATAGCGTCCGTTAGGCGCCAGTCGCGACGTGCCAAAGGCGGCCCCAAAGCAATGATCGATATCCACCGGCGCGAGCACTTCCCAACCCTGAACGGGTGGCGTAACCTACGCTTGAGCTGGCCGTCGGCAGGCCGGTCACTTTCGGGCGCGGCGCCTTTGTAAGCGCCGACCACAATCACATTCTGCAGGTTCGTGCGCCGTTCTGCAGCGGCGGAGGATATTGCAACAGCTGGAGGGAATCATGAATCGGCGCATCGCACTCGCACTGAGTAGCTTGTTGGCTGCGGTTCCGATGTCCCTCGCCTCGAGCGCGCCCGTTCTCGCGGGTACGTTCGTCTACGTCGCCAACGCCGAGGACGGCGATATCGGGATGTACACGCTGCAAGCGGACGGTTCGCTGCAGCCGGGACAGCGCTTCAAGGCGACAAAGCTCGTGATGCCGATGACGGTGAGCCCGGACAAGCGCTTCCTCATCGCCGCCGTGCGCTCCAAGCCGTTCCAGGCGTACAGCTACAGCATCGACAAGAGCTCAGGCGCGCTCAAACTCGTTGGCACCGGAACGCTCGCAGAGAGCTATCCGTACATCGCGCTTGATCGTAGCGGTCGCTTTCTCTTTGGCGCGTCCTATGGCGCTAACCAAGTGGGCGTGAACCCGGTCGGGGCGGACGGTCGGGTCGGCGAACCACTCCAGGTGATCCCGACGGCGCGCAATGCGCATTCCATCCGTGCCGACAACACGAACCGCTTTGTGTTCGTACCGCACCTTGGCACCGACCAGGTGTTCCAGTTCCTCTTCGACGAAAAGAGCGGACGGCTCTCCGCGAACACACCGCCGGTCCTCCAGCTCAAGCAAGGTACAGGGCCGCGTCACCTGATCGTTTCACCCGACAACCGCTTCGTCTATCTGCTCAACGAGCTGACCGGCATGGTCACCACGCTGTCGCTCGATCCGAACGCCGGGACGCTCAAGGAACACGACTCCGTGTCTGTGTTGCCCGCGGACACCAAGCTCGTCCCCGGTGCGCCGCGTGGAGCTGTCGGGACGCCCGGCGCGAACCAGGGCCCGCGGAACACTGACAACGACATCTGGGCGTCGGATCTTCACCTCACGCCAAACGGCCGCTTTCTCTACGCTGCGGAGCGCACATCGAGCACGCTCGGCGCCTTCCGCGTCGATACCGCGAGCGGAAAGCTCACCTATGTCGGAAGCACGCCGACCGAGAAGCAGCCCCGCGGTTTCAATATCGACCCGACCGGCCGCTTCGTAGTCGTCTCAGGCGAGCAATCGGATACGATCTCTTCCTACGCGATCGACCCCGAGACCGGCGCGCTGAAGCCGATCGGACGCTACCCGACAGGCAAGGGCGCGAACTGGGTCGAAATCGTCACCTTCGACTAGAGCCCTAGAGGTCGCTGCGCGACCGGCCGATGTGTGGATTGGGTCAGGATTCCCCGTGCGGTAGTCAGCTGTACGGAAGAACCAGTCGGCGATCTGACGCCAAAATGGCCACTTGGGGCAGTCAGGCGAGCACAATCTCCCTGTCTCTCAACCAAGGAGACAGGTCATGGAAGACGATTGCATACCCGCTCCCGAGAAGCCGCCGCGCCGACCCCCGTGGAACAAGGGCAAGCTCGTGCGAAGCCACCTCTTCGACCAAGCCACGTTTGGTCGATCAGGACCAAGCTGCAAATGCAGCACCTCAATCGAGATCTGGCGCTGTTCAACCTAGCGATCGACAGGCAAGCTGCGGCTGTGATGTTGTCGCCGTCCGCGTCGACGACATCGCACCCAGTGGCTATGCCCTCGATCGTGCGCCCGTGCGGCAGAAGAAGACGGGCAGGCCAGTGCGGTTCGAGCTGACGGACCAAACGCGGCAGGCAATTGACGAGTATCTGAGGCGAACCGGCTTGAAGCCAGGCGAGTTGCTGTTTCCTGGTCGACGCGATGCCCTGCGGGGCATGACCACCCGGCAGTACACCCGGCTTGTTCGAGAGCGGGTGGCGAACATCGGACTCGATCCAGGCAGATTTGGCACCACTCGTTACGTCGCACGAAGGCAGTGCTGATCTACCAGCGGACAGGAAATCTGCGAGCAGTGCAGCTCTTGCTCGGACACACCAAGATCGGGAGCACCGTTCGCTATCTCGGCATCGAGGTCGACGACGCCATCGAAATCGCAGAGAAGATCGACATTTGATGTGAACGGCAGAGTGCGGCAGCTCTGCCTGCTCCGAACTTGCTGACGGTCGATATGCGACGGAAGTGCGGCTGAAGTTCCCTCACGAGAGCGGACATGCGTTTCCTTGTATCCGACAGGATCGACATGGCCGGCTTCGATGTCCGCTTCTGTATAGCCGGTTCGATTGGACCTGGCGTCTACCGGGCTGTCGGCGATCGGAGTGATGCGCAAGCTTCGCAGCAGCGGCGACGTGCCACAAGCTGCCGAAGTCGGGCCGAGCGGGCACGACTTATCGATCGATCGTACAGGTCATGGCAGCGCCGTATCGACAATCCGTCAGCCTCAATATCTTGCGCTCCCCGGTGTCCTTGGAAATGGGATCGCGTCGCGCACATTGGACAGGCCGGTAACGTACGCAAGGGTGCGCTCGAAGCCAAGGCCGAAGCCCGCGTGCGGCACCGTTCCGTAGCGACGCAGGTCCCGGTACCAGCCGTAGTGCTGCCTGTCGATGCCGCGCTCCTCCATGCGCGCGTCCAGCACTTCGATTCGCTCCTCTCGCTGGCTGCCGCCGATGATCTCGCCCATCCCCGGTGCAAGCACGTCCATCGCCGCGACCGTTTTGCCATCCGCGTTCACACGCATGTAGAACGCCTTGATGTCCTTCGGGTAGTTCGTGACGATCACCGGCCTCTTCGCGTGCTTCTCGGTGAGATAGCGTTCGTGCTCGGACTGCAAGTCTATGCCCCATTTCACCGGGAACTCGAACTTCTCTTTCGCCCGTTCGAGCACCCCGATCGCCTCGCCGTAATCCATGCGCACGAACTCGGACTCGACGATGCCCTGCAACTTCTCCACCAGTCCTTTTTCGACCCGCTGATCAAAGAACGCGAGATCGTCCTGCCGTTCCTTCAGCAACGTCTCAAAGGTGAACTTCAGCAGGCCCTCTGCCAACGTTGCATTGTCCGAGAGATCGGCGAACGCTATCTCCGGCTCGATCATCCAGAACTCGGCGAGATGGCGGCTGGTATTCGAGTTCTCAGCGCGAAACGTCGGCCCGAACGTATAGACCTTGCTGAGAGCTAGACAGTATGCCTCGACGTTGAGCTGCCCCGACACTGTTAGGAACGCCTCGCGGCCGAAGAAATCCTGTGCGAAGTCCACTTTGCCTTGAGGGTTGCGCGGCAGGTTTGCGAAATCAAGGGTCGACACCCGGAACAGCGCGCCGGCGCCTTCGGCATCAGACGCCGTGATGATCGGCGTGTTGACCCAGAAAAACCCCTCGTCGTCAAAGAACCGATGGATCGCCTTCGCCAACGTATGCCGCACCCTGGTCGCCGCCGCGATCACGTTCGTGCGCGGCCGCAGATGCGCTACCTCGCGCAAGAACTCCATCGTGTGCGCCTTCGGCTGGATCGGATACGTGTCTGGGTCCTCCACCCAGCCGATCACCTTGATCGCGCTCGCCTGCATCTCGAACGGCTGCCCCTTCGCGGGCGACGGCACAATCGTTCCCGTCGCTTCCACCGCGCAGCCGGCCGTCAGCTTCGAGACCTCTTCGGCATAGTTGGCCAGCGTGTTGGGTGCGACCACCTGCAATGGATGGAACGAAGATCCATCCGACAGGTGCACGAACGAGATGCCCGCCTTCGAGTCCCGCCTGGTACGCACCCAGCCCTTGACTGTCACCGGCGCGTCCTTCGCAGCTTCGCCGGCCAGGATCGCGCGCACGTTGTACTCGCTCTTGTCCATGTATCGAAAGTGACAGAGGTCAAGTAGCTTTGTCCAGTCGCACAGCGACGACAAACGGCGCGCGAGCGCAACCAATGCCACCTTTCATCTGTACGATGCGTGCGTTGGCCCAGCGGTCGGAGTGATCTGAGACTCGACACCCAGCGGCCGACGCGACGTGGTGGGAACGGAAGTTTTCTTTGATTTGCATGGTATCTCGCGTTTGGGGCGTGGAAGCGGCAACAGTTCGCGCGGTCTGAGAGCTCCAGCGCTCTCTCCGCAAGACTGCTATAAGGGTGGGTTGATAAAGGGCGGTCTATCACGCTATGGGGGCATGCAACATTGTGGCGGCGGCGAGCCTCGATGAGCGTGCGATGGGGCATGTTGCTGTGCGATGTGTTCAACGCCGTGAGCCCGGGATACGCAGTGCACCATGATCGCTCGCATCCTCGAGCTACGCTTGGGATTGGCCTTGCTCAGCGTGGGCGAAGGACTCAAGCAAGAAGTGAACACGAAGCCGCGAGGTACCGGCGCGCGATACTCGTCGGGGCGCAGCCACAATGAGTAAGGAGCTGGTCAATCCCGCAACGAAGGTGGAAGCCAGCACGCCTGGACCGCCATGAACCTCCTGCTGCTTGCCTTGGTGCCTGCCTGTTTCGCCCTCAATCCGGTGATCGGCCGGGCGCTGGCCGACCAGTTCGGGCCGGCCACCCTGTCGGTTGTGCGCTGGGCGCTCTCTGCTCTGGTGGTCGCCCTTCTTGTGGTGTGGCGGCGAGATGCCGAGCGCTGGCGTGCGACGGCTGGCCTGCTCACACACCTCGGCGTGCTCGGGATTCTGGGCATGGGCTTTTGCGCGTTCGCCGCCTACGAGGCCGCGCGCACGACCGAAGCCACTAACATCGGCCTCATACGGCTGCACCAGCGCGTTCGTTGCCGCCTGGGAGATCGCCGCCGGCCGCCAGCGCGCCACGCCGATGCTGGGCCTCGGGGTTGCAGCCTGCCTGTTCGGCGTGGTGCTCATCCTGACGCGAGGTCATCCGGGCGTGTTGCAGGATTGGACCTTCTCGGCAGGCGACCTATGGGCAACCGCCGGCATGCTGGTATTCGTGATCTAAACCGTAGCCCTGCGACGCGTGCCGGCGTTGCTCACGCCGCTCGCGCAGTTCACGGTGATGAGCATCGCCGCCACGCTGGCGTTCGTGCCGCTGGCTGGCGCCGAGATCTCGGCCGGCGGCGTGCCGCCGCTGCATGAACGTACGTTGCCGTGGATCGCTGCACTAGTGCTACTGACCGGGATCGGCGCCTACCTCGGCTACAACGTCTCGCTCAAGCTCAACGGTTCGGTGCTGACGTCGGCATCGATTTGCCTGACGACGGTGTATGCGGCGGTGCAGGCCATGATGCTGATTGGCGAGAAGCTCGCTTGGCATCACGGCATAGCCCTGCTGCTGGTGGTGGCTGGCCTGCTGATCGTGAACCGCGCGCAACAGGCAAAGTGAGCCGCGTGTCACCCAGCGAGGCACGCCCGCCATCTGGAGCAGACACCTGTCATCCCGGAATGCACCTGGGTTGGACTACGCATGCGCAACGTCAGCGAAGGCTGTGGTCTCTTTACCCACACACAGCGGACGTGACCACCGACACAGGAACCGTCGCCGGTCGCGTTCGGACAAAAGTCGGCTTTTGTATAGCTGGGTCATCCCTGCGCAGCACGTCCTGGCGACCGTCGAACTGATCCGATAGCGTCCGTCGGGTGCCTGTCGCGGTGTGCCAGGCGCCGACACGGACCAGAAAGAGCCAGACGAGCAGCGCCGATTGTGGGGCGACGGCGACGCCCCGCATCTCTGCAAGCTCGGCGGTTGTGTTCAAAGGTACGGATGCAAGAGCCCGCGCTAGAGCGTCCTGGCAACACGGAAGCCCACATCTCTGTCGTCCTTCACGGGAAGCTCCCAGCGGCGGCGGGCCGAGCGGAGGTCGTCCGGAGGACTGTTCCATGAACCCCCGCGCAGCATGTTGTAGTAGTAGCCGTCTTTAAGCTGGACGTCCGAGCACCACTCCCAGACATTGCCGTGCATGTCGTGGACGCCCCAGGCGTTCGGAGGAAACGACCCGACTTCAGCGTCGTCCCACGTGAACGGCCGAAATGCGAACGGCACCCGCCATGACTCATCTGCTGAAAATTTCGCCTGTCGCTCTGTGATCGTGTTACCGAAGGCGTAGCGCTTTGTGGTGCCGGCTCGCGCCGCGTACTCCCACTCCGCCTCGGTCAGGAGCCGATATTCCTTGCCTGTCTTGCCTGACAGCCAAGTGGCATACGTTCCTGCTTGTTCCCACACCATCTCGGGGCATTCGGCACATTCCTTGAACCTGTCCTTCGGCCTGAGCCCGCGCTCCTCCGCGGCGGTGAGAGGGGCAGGAGCACGCGTGGGCGAGAGCTTCGGCGCCTCCGACGGAACCACAGGTGCCGCCGCGACAATCCCTTCGTCCGCTCCATGCGGCGCACCATTGGCAGCCGCTCCGGCGGTCAATCCCGCCCTGGCGGCGAACGCGATCAGCGTGTCGCTGGTCAGCACCTCCACCTTCGCCAGACCGCGGCCGATGTCGCATTGGACATGCCTTCGACCTCTCGGCAGACGCGCGGCACCGCCTCGTCCTCGACATCAATGTCGCGCTCCAGCACCGCATCGACAGCAGGCGACGAGCCGCAGCGAAGTCGGGCGCCTCTTCGAATACACGCCGCAGCAGATGGATCGGCTGCACTGGTGCGAGCGCCAGACGTCCCGCTTGCTCAAGAGCCAGTCAATGGGACGGATGCCCGCCCGCTTCCTTATGGTCGGTTGATTGATCGCGGCCGCGAATCGCCTGCAGGACGTCGGTAAAGCCTGGCCAGGTCAGAGAGACCCAGGGACCAAAGGCGCTCGCGATCCGCGCCGCAACAATGTGCCGGCGCCGAGCTGGCGCGACGTCTTGAAGGCACGGGCGTCACCGCCAACTGCTAGCATCCCGGGCTTGTGGCCACGGGCTTCGATCGTGGAAATGGGCTGCTGACCGACATCGGCATGACGGCCCTCAAGCTCGTGGCGCGCACGCCCGTGGTCGGCGCCGACACGCTGGTGTGGCTCGCGACGTCGGCCGACGCGGCCGGCGTGAGCGGCAAATACTTCTTCGACCGGCAGCAGAGTCAGCCGAGTCGGGAGGCTCAGGACCTTGAGGCGGCGCGGCGCTTGTGGGAGCTCAGCGAGCGGCAGTGCGGGCTATGATGCGGCTGCGACCGTCAGCTCCTCGGCGGTCGCGGCTGGAAGGTGCGCCTTCCAGAGCGCCAGCGCCGCTCTGCCCGAGCCATAGACGTTTCGCAGCAGGATCTTCGCTGCATCGGGCATGTCGTCCTTGAGGTCGCGCTGCCGCGCGGCGCGCGCGACAGTGCCGCCGCGCAGGCCAGCGCCTGCTGGCGATAGGCCGTCATGATCGGCTGGCGCGTGCTGCCGCCCATGGCGGGATCGCCGTGTCGGCGCCGGTGCTCCTCGACGATGCGCGACCGCCGCTTGGCATCGCGCCGTGGACGCCACGGCACCGGCTCGACCAGCACATCCACCCTGCCGCTGGCCGACACGCACAGCAGGCCGAGGCCGAGCAGGCGGCAGAGCTTGCGCACGCGCGGATCGTGCTCGCGGCCGCGACCGCGTCGCGAGGCACGCACCGCAAGCCACACCTCGTCACACGCAGCGGTGCGGTCCACGGCCTGCAGGACGAGATCGAGCGTGAAGGTGAGTTTCAGCTCCCCGATCACGACGGCGGCGGGCTCCTTGCCGTCGAGCGCGACCAGGTCGCAGCCGCACACCTCACCTTTGACCTCGAAGCCGAGGTCCTCGAGGAAGCGCTTGACCGGCGGATAGAGGGTCGATTCCAAGCGTATCGCCAGCTCAGACAGAGACGATCAGCGCCTAGCCGTGATTCGGTCTGGTGTCGAGGAAAGCATCGCCCAGCTCTGATCAGATCGATTGGCCCATTCATGTGTCCGCCTCCTCGACCCGCCCCCCTGCTCCCCTCGACGCACAGAAGGCCTAACGCAATGGCGATCAGGCTCGATCTTGCGGCCCGAGTCTGTCCGTTCGTGAACCCATGCACGCTCCACCCGAATCGATCGCGCGCAGGTCGCGGCGCTTGCCGGCTACTTTGCGGGAGCGCGCCATAGCGGACCGCACTTCCGTCGATCTGCGCTAACGAATGCAGAGCTGCGCCCAGGGACCAACGATCTTGCGCTCCGAGCTTCCCAAGCATAGATCCTCGCAGTGGGCGAGACACAGCTTTAGCGACCGTTAGGCAAGCGAACGGGTTACTACATGGGAAAGGGTCGAGATCGGGGGCCGAGACGCCGCGGCTTTGACGATGACTTTTACGCGCCATCTCCAGCGCGCGAGGAGCGGCCGCAGCGGTCATTCCAACGAGCGCCGCGGGAGAGTCCCGCCCCAAGCGGCCCCGCCGTTGATGCCGTCGTCAAGTGGTTCGCTCCCGACAAGGGCTTCGGGTTCGTTGAGCTGGCCGACGGTTCCGGCGACGCATTTCTGCACGTTGCCGTGCTGCAAGCGGCCGGACACGAAGCAGTCGATCCGGAAACCAAGCTGAGCGTTCAGGTCGGACAGGGGCAGAAGGGCCGTCAGGTCACGGCGGTTCTTTCGGTCGAGGCGAGTGCCGGTGGGGCGTCGCGCCCGCCCGCGCGGCCCTCCCCGCGCCCGTCTTCCCACCGCCGCGAGCGCCCAGATCAGGCGACCGCCGTCGACATCGAAGGCACCGTTAAGTGGTTCAATCCCGAGAAGGGGTTTGGCTTCGCAGTATGCGACGATGGAGGAAAGGATGTGTTCGTGCACATCTCCGTGGTCGAGCGTGCCGGGCTGGGCGGTTTGGACGAGGGGCAGCGGCTGGCGATGAAGGTGGTGAGGACCCAAAAAGGCCGCGAGGCTATCGCCGTTACCCTGCTCAACTAACCGCAAGCCACCCATGCCCTCATCGTCCTTGCCGATCTCCGCGCTGCCAGAGATCGCCAAGCACATCGACGGTGCAGAACGCATCCTTAAGGCCGACATCGCGCGGATGAAAAAGCTCCTTGGCGATCGAGGCGCAACGCTCCCCCTGTCAATTGCTGAGGCCCCGCTTCAGGGCGCAACAGATAGCCTCGACCTGCTGGCAGCTCATTCACGGCAGCTTGCGCGCTGGCAAGAGGACGCGATCACCGACGCTGAGCGCGTCGAGGTCGTGCGCCTGCGCGCCATCATCCCGGAAATCCGCCCGCTTATTCAGCGGTTGATCGCGCTTGCGACAGAGCCCGACAAACGCGCCAAGACCGGTGCCGTGTCCCCACGGAAGAAGTGGCGACACTGAGCGTGGAGCAGTGAGCTCAGCCGTCCAGCATCGCCAACGCTGCACGCCGGTCGCTCTGCTTCAGCCTGAGGAATAACGCCCGGGCATTCTTGATGTCGCGTTCGGCGCCGCTTTCCGCCGCAGCTTGCAGGGCAATGGTCGTAGGATGATCGGTGCCGCAGATAAACGCCAACGCCTTTGCCAGTCGCCCCATTGCGTCACGGTCGATGGTTGTCTCGTCCATTTCGATATCCCCATCGCATATTGCTTGCTGTGGCCATCGCAATCCCGGCGACCGAGACAGTGACGCAAGGATCGGTCATGCCACCCCCGCTACAGGCACGCCGATGCACAGCGCTGCGAGGGAGACGTCGACAACCTCGAAACCACTCTATTCCCACAACAGCTGAACAGCCAGCGCGAACGCCTCCGCAGGGCTCCAGATTGCTAATCTCCAGATTGCTAATTGGCAAACTCAGGAGGCCAATCACGCTCGTGCTGCGGAGCAGAGGTCGCGAGCCGCTCTACCATTTGGCCCATCGAGCAACATTGCCAACCGGACTCCATCCGCTTGCGCGGCTTCAATGAGACCATGAAAAGGGGTTCCCAGAAGACCTAGCCCAACTTGGCCAAGTTGGGCTAACTCCTTGCAGAACGGCTGAGGACACCCCATCTTAGAATGGCTGGTACACTCCATAGGAGCGTGCCGCTCGATCTGCGGTTACGCATGAGCCCTTCGGGCATCTGCCTTTCCCCACATCTGAGTTGCCAGGCCGAGCGTGCGGCCTTTCAGACCGGCATCATCACGCCTTACCCGGAAAGGACACTCAGATGCGAACCACAGGTACAGTAAAGTTCTTCAACACGGCCAAGGGCTTTGGCTTCATCCAGCCGGAAAGCGGCGAGAAGGACGTCTTCGTCCATGCCACTGCGCTCGATGCGGCTGGTATCTTCTCGCTCAACGAGGGCGACAAGGTTTCCTTCGTGCTTGAGGACGACCGGAAAGGTCGCGGCAAGCAAGCCGGACAGGTCCAGAAAGCCTAAGCTGCCGGCCCAGGAAGGGCTTGGAAGTGAGCGCCGCTGGGTTCGCCCGGCGGCGCTGTTGGCGTCTTAGCCCAGATGTTATGAGGTCTACCCATGAGCACCATGTCCGCACGCCGCAGGGCCATGCGCGGCACGAAGCGCACCTGCCAAGTGTGCGAAGTCCGCTTCTACGACCTCGCTCGCAATCCGATCGTGTGTCCGATGTGCGGAGCGCACTGCGCGGCGCCTGCTGAGCCCGTTGTCCAAGCAAGGGAGCGTTCTGTACCCTTCTCCAGCAAGACGGGATGGCGCAGCCAGCCGTTCAAGCGAACTCAGCCGGTGGTGTCGGTCGCCGATGTCACGCCCATCGATCCTTCGGACTCGCTGGCCGTGGAGAACGAGGCCGAGGGGGAGACCGCGACCGAACTTTCAGAAGACCGTGGTGTCGTTCCCGAGCAGGAGCCGGACGACGGGGATGCCCTAAGCCTTGTTGACCACGATGCGCCGGATACCGCGGACCAGTGATATCCACGTTAGACGACGCCAGAATGCCGCTTCCTCGGTCACGGCCCTGACCGTCACACGAGACCACGCCGTCGTTCGCCAGTCAGGCAGGCTGCTCGACGTGCAGTCCGGCAAAGCCGCCCCGGCATTCTCGTCCCGATCGCTCTGGGATGGGACATCGGGCGGACGCCAGGTCCCAATTACGATACTGACGCGCACACACGAGTGTGCGGGCGCGGTGGCGCGCAAGCAATGCGAGGCTGTGGCGATGCAAGTGTGCAAAACCTGCGACGGATCGCCACCGGAAGTGGGAATTGCCGAGCTGCGCGGCTGCGTTGAGCTCGCGCAACGATTGCGAGTCAATCTGGAGATTCATGGCGTCCGTGACAGCAACGGCATCTCTCGGTGGTACTTGCAATGGATAGAGGCTACCGAACGAAGGAAGGGCTCGGGCACCGCTGTCATGCGCGAGCTCATTCACGCGGCCGATCGGCATTCGCGCGAAATCACGCTGAAGGCGGCGAGCCGGCGCGGCGCGCACGGCATTGAGGAGCTGGTTGCCTACTACCAGCGGTTTGGCTTCAAGCGGTTGGGCGGTCCGTCGCGTGTCCGCGTGATGATGACGAGGTCGCCGCAGTGACGTCAGCAAAGATCGTGCACGGATCCATACCACTTCAAGCCGCAGAAGAGTTGGGTCACCACCTCGTCAAGCCTTCGGGGCTTGCCTAACGTTCGGCACCAGCGTTTCGATCGCGCGGTTGACCGCCGTGGCAATGGCGCCGGACGAGCTGTCAACGTGCTCAAGGGCGCCTGACACCTTCTCAAGAAAGATCACGGCACCTTCGGCGCCAAGGACCTTGTCCTTGCGGGTTGCCTTCTTGATTTCCGCCACGGCCTGCTTGATGCGCTTGATCGCCAAATCCGAGCGCCATCCAAATGCGCCGGCCCGGAATCGCGATCGAAAGATCCAGCTGCGCGCCTTGGCCGCCGGCATTGGTTGTTCCCTCTCCAAAACCTGGGATGGTGTTCGGCACCGATCAGTGTAAAGGTCCGTCCGGTTGCCAGCTGATCAGGCTGTTCGTGTCTTGAGCTGCCAAGCGCCGTTTTACCACTTCTCTGGCTTGCTGCTCGCCAACTTCGGCGACGAGATCCTGCCAGGCTTGTGCGTCTGCCATCCTGGCAATGAAATCATCGGCCAGGACATCTAGCTCAGCATCCGTGAACGGCGTTTTGGGGTCATTGCGTGGGTCGAGCCAGGACGGCTCAGAACTCGTCTGCGCCTTTTCTTTCATGTCCTGCTCCAGTTCCGTTCCCCGTACTAGAACCACAGCACATCATGTCGATTGTGTCTGCCATTCGAGATCAAGATGCGGTTCGTTATCTTGGCATCGAGGTCGATGGTGCTATCGAAATATCACCGAGAAGATCGCAATCTGATCCGTGACGCAATACTCCGATCAGCGGACGTGGTCGGCGACAGCCTCCGCGTCGCCGATCGACGATGGGCGAAGGTCCGCTTCTGTATACCTGGGTCAGCCGCTGCGCCGGCCACGGTCCTGGCAGCCGTTGGAGTGATCCAAGAGCGTCCGTCGGGTGCCTGTCGCGACGTGCCAATAACGACCCGCGAGACGCCCTTGAGTCGCGACTTGCCGTTGGATTGCTTCCTGGTAGGTTAGCCGACGTCGGTACGTCAGCTGGACGGGCAATGATGGCGCTCTGTAAAACAAGGCATCTGCGGAGTGCGCCACGTCCGCGAGCAACTAAGTTCGCGTGAGAGGAAGCCCATGGTTAGAGTATTTATAAGTCATTCTACGCGGGATCGAAGCTTCGTTGAGGCTGAGCTTGTCCCGGTCCTGTCCGGAGCAGGATATGGGTTTTGGTATTCAAAGGATTCAATTAGGACGGCTGAGCTGTGGGAGCGATCAATTCGTGCGGGCCTCGCCTCGTGTGATTGGTTCACGATAGTGATGTCAGCAAATTCTGTCGCTTCGGATTATGTGAAGGACGAAAGTCGCTTGGGTAGTAGAGAATCGAAAAGGCACGCTTATTCCGATACTGCTCACGGATTGCGATATATTGGAGTTCCACATACGACTGCCACGAATCCAGCACATCGACTGGCGAAAGAATCCACTTAACGCTCAAAAAATGTTTTTAGATGCGTTTCAGGATAGAGATCGAATTTCCGGACCGCCTTCGAAAGCCCAGGCGCCCGGACTTCGAACCCTTCCAAGACGCGATCTTTTCATGGTGGGACTCGTTGTTGGTGACTGCAGCTCCATCACCCCCGAGGTCGGCGAGGCAAGCACCCACGCCGATTTTGCAGAATTCATGGCGTCACTAGCAAGACTAGGTGTTGGTGATCATCCCCTAGTCAAGAAACTTGACGAGTTGCACCGGGCGCTTCACGAAGAGCGTGTTGAGCGAACTCGCAAGAGGGGCTCGGGCACATTTAGGAACTATCTCCGCTCGTTCATCGACCTCGAAAAGCTTATTCGCTCCGTAGCGCCGCGGGTTGATTTCGATTATTTTCTGCTCGGTCAAGCAGTTAACGAAGTCGTTTGGACGACAGTGTTAAAGGATCAATCGGTGTTATCTCTTATAGCAAGATCGACTGTGGGTAGATTATCTACGGGACATCCATTTTTTAACGATGGCTTATGCCGCATTGAACTGCCAGTCGAATTGAAGCAGATCATTCTAAAGTTTGTCAAAGCAAGCAGACGCCAGAATACCTAATCGCTGAGGCGAGAAGCTCGTTCAATAGCGAATTCTGTATTGGCTGCTATTGACTAGCGTCGACCCAGGACACAGCGAGCCTAGCAAATCATGCTATCGCTCGATCGAGTAATCTCCACGGTTGCTTCCGACGCTCTGACGATGACCGGACATGCTTCAGCTGGGCATGTTCCAGGGATGCCTCGTTCTCCTCCGGGTCATCTCCGGGAGTTCCGCGGCTCGCCCGACCACGTGTCAAGTACCTCAGAAAGCTGACGGAATCGCTGCGATGTAGTGAAGTGGCGGTTCGTGCCAGTTCCGGACCCAAACGCCGCAGCAAGCTGCGTGGACTGGTTGCAGTTTTGCGGAGCGCGGGTTCATGGTCTTCGGCGAAATGCGCCCCCGGGCGCAGGCCCACGCGACTACGCAAGCAAGATGGTCAGTCAGGTTAAGCGGCTCATTGCCGCCGATGTCCCGGCAAAGCACATCAGCATCGCAGGGCACTCCAAGGGTGGTCTCATCATCCGATGCGCTGCACGTTGGTGCGAGCCGACCAGGTAGGAAGACCCGCAGGGTGTAGGCGCGGTAATACGTCCCCGAGGGTCCGCGGCTTATGCGCCTACTTGGCGCGCTTGACACCGCGCGCTAAGCGCGAACGATAGCGTACAGCAGGAAGACAAAGATGAGCTTCGGATAGATCGAGATCATCTTGAAGATGCTTCCTGACATCTTTACCACTTCCGCGTGCAGCCATGCACCAAAAGTTGGGTAGATGCTACCGCCCCATGGGATTTTCACCATCTCGATCACGCTTTGCACTTCTTCACGAACATGGGCGGTGCGATCGGGAACCCATACGTCTTCTGGAACGCCGCCGTGATCTCGGGATACTGCCCTAAGTATTGGACATACCCGAAGGCAGCGATAGCAGCAGCGAGCGTCGCACCGAATCCCGCCGCTGCCTGGTCTCCCCGGAGGGCCGCCGATGGACCAGCGCCTCTCTCCGTTCCGTGTCCGTCGGAGCCAAGTCGAAGCGGAGGGGGTCATGAGAGCCTCGTGCAGGATCCTGATGACGCTGCCGCTCGTCGTCAGTGCGGTCGCAAGCTGTGTCCCGCGGTCGGCCGCGCAGCTGACGGTGTTCGACCCCGCCAACTTCCAGCAGAACCTGCTCACCGCCGCCCGCGCACTGGAGCAGATCAACAACCAGGTGCGCGTGCTCCAGAACCAGGTGCTCATGATCGCGCGCATGGACCAGAACCTGGTGCGCCTTGGGGCAACGATGTCGCCTGACCTGCAGCGGACCCTCGGCTCCATCAACACGCTGCTGCGGGCCGGCGATGGCATCGCACTGCGCCTGTCGGCCACGCAGAGCGGCTACGAGCAGCTGTTCCCGAAGCAGGCTTCGGCGGCACTGACGCATGACGAAGCTGTGCGCAACGCCAAGGCGCGCTGGGACGAGCAGTACGGGGCGTTCCAGCGCGCCGCGCTCCTGCAGGGCCAGATCGCCGACGGCATCGAGACGGACACCGGCCTTCTGGCCACCGCCATGGGGCGCTCCCGCGACGCCGCGGGTGCGCTGGAAGCCGTCCAGGCCGGCAACGAGCTCACGGCCCTCAACGTGAAGCAGGCTCTCGCCCTGCAGGGTCTGCTCGCTGCGCAATACCGGGCAGAGACGACCAAGCAAGCGCGGGATCTCGCCGCCGAGGAAGACGCGCGTCAGCGCTTCAAGACGTTCCTCGGCACAGGCAACGCGTACACAGCAAGCCGATACTGAGGCTCGGGAGATCAACGGATGCTCACGACGTCGAACGGGTCCGCCGGCTCGCACTGAGCCGAGCCTGACTCTCTGCGACTGACACGAAGGTACCGCGGCGGCACCTCCTGCCGCCGACGGCGGAGCCTTGTCTCAAGCATCGGGGACAGAACGTGGACGACCTCGCCATCATTGACCGCTTCACCGAGACCCTCAGCCGCTACATCGACTCCGGCTTCGGCCTGCTGTCGGGCGACGTGGCGTTCCTGACCACCGTCCTGGTGGCGATCGACATCACGCTCGCCGGCCTGTTCTGGGCGCTGATGGGCGAGGACAACGTCCCGGCGCAGCTCATCCGCAAGGTGCTCTACGTCGGCTTCTTCGCCCTCCTGATCGGCAACTTCAAGAGCCTCGCCGACGTCGTGTTCCAGTCGTTCGCCGGCCTCGGCCTCAAGGCGTCGGGGACGGCGCTCACCGCCAACGACCTGATGCGGCCGGGATTCGTGGCATCGGCGGGATACGCGGCCGCAAGGCCACTCCTGGAGAAGGCCGGCGAGCTCATCGGCATCACCACGTTCTTCTCCAACTTCGTGACCATCGCCGTGCTGCTGCTGGGCTGGCTGATCGTGCTCCTCGCCTTCTTCGTGCTGTCGGTCCAGCTCGTCATCACCATCATCGAGTTCAAGCTGACCGTGCTGGCGGGGTTCGTGCTCGTGCCCTTCGCTCTCTTCGGGCAGACGGCGTTCCTGGCCGAGCGCGTGCTCGGCAATGTTATCTCCTCCGGCATCAAGCTGATGGTGCTCGCCATCGTGGTCGCATCGGCGCCTCGATCTTCGGAACGCTGGTGCGGCCGACGGACGAGATCACGCTGGCGCAGGCGGCCTCGACCATCCTCGCGGCGATCGCCGTGTTCGGCCTCGCCCTGTTCATTCCCGGTCTGGCCGCCGGGCTGGTCTCCGGAGCGCCGCAGCTCGGCGCCGGCTCCGCCGTCGCGACCACCGCCGCCCTCGGCGGCACTGCCGTCGCCGGCGGCCTGCTCGCCGGCGGCGCTGCGCGCATGACGGGGCGTGCCGCCGCCGGGAGCATCCAGGCCGCCGCGTCGCTCACGGGACGCGTTGGCGCCGCCTACGAGGCCGGCGGACCCGCCGGAGTGGCGCGCACGCTGACCGGGGCTCCCGCCTCACGCGCGATTGCGTCAGGGACGGCGCCCGTTCGCGACGCCTACCGCCGCGGCACCGCACAGGGCTATCGCGATGCCGGTCCACCGCCTGCGGCGGGAACACCAGATCCAGGCACCGACCCCGGAGGCGGCACGCCATCGGGAGGTGCACCGGGGTGGGCGCGCAACCTCGCGCGACGCCAGCGGATGACGCAGGCGGGGCTGGTTGCTGCCGGCGCCATGCGCGAGGGCGACCGCCCCGCCATGAGCACCGGTCCGGAGCTCAAGGACAAGAGCTGAGGGGAGCAAGCCATGACGTTCAAGCGCTCCACCCTGCGCTACGGCGAGACGCCGGAGCCGATCACGCCCTACCAGAAGGCGGCCCAGGTCTGGGACGAGCGCATCGGCTCCGCCCGTGTCCAGGCCCACAACTGGCGGCTCATGGCCCTGGGCAGCCTCGGGCTGTCGCTCATCCTCGCCGCGATCCTGCTGTGGGTCGGACGCTCCGGCTCCACTGTGCCCTATATCGTCGAGGTCGATCCGAAGGGCGGGGCGCGCGCGGTCGGACCTGCCCTGGAAACCTGTCGTCCGAGCGACGCCCAGATCGCCTTTCACCTCGCGCGCTTCGTCGACAATGTGCGCTCGCTGTCGAGCGATCCGGTGGTCGTGCGGCAGAACTGGCTCAAGGCCTACGACTTCGTCACCGACAAGGCGGCCGTCACGCTGAATGAGTACGCACGCGACAACGATCCCTTTGCCAGGGTCGGCCGCGAGACCGTTGCAGTGGAGGTGGCAAGCGTGGTGCGCGCCTCCGAGTCCTCCTTCCAGGTGCGATGGGTGGAGCGCACGTTCGAAGGCGGAGGACCCGCTGCTTCTTGAGAGCGAGCAGCTCGGACGCCGGATACGTCCAGCGCATCAACCGCAAGGTGGTGATCGGTGCCGCCGCGGTTCTCCTGTGCCTCATCTCCTTCATCGTGCTCCTGGCCCTCAAGCCGCCCAGCCTGCGCGTCACCGGCCCGCAGGAGCTGTTCAACGTCGAGCACAAGCCGGTCACCGATGCCCTGTCCAAGCTGCCTGCGACCTATGACGGCGTGAAGCCGGAAAAGAAGGCTGACGCCGGCAAGCAGCCTACTACGCAGCCGTTGCCGGTCCCGGTCCTGAAGGCTCCGGCAGTCGACCCGCTCACCGACGCCGAGCGCATGGAGATCGCGCGCCTCGCGCGCATGGCCGGCCAGGCCAAGGAATCGGGCGTGTTCTTCCGGCTGCTGCTCAAGCCGGCGCCGAAGGAGACGAAGATTTCCAACGTACGCGTCGTTCCGGTCCCGAAAGCGCCACCCGTCGAAACGGACGGCGGGCTCGCCACGCTCTCGGCCCTGCGCGCCGCTGACCGCGCGCTGGCGCTTGCCGGTGGCGATGCCGATCTGATCGGCACCAGCATCGGCGTGGCCGATCAGACCCGCAAGCTCACCTTCCTCAAGTCCGGCCCCGAGAAGCAGGTCTACAACCCGCACGGGCTGCAGACGCCGGTGTCGGCCTATCAGCTGA
>Ga0070696_100000482_pt1 | contig 25020 bp, 30 predicted proteins | sample KBSK1253metaG_FD_65474 | JGI IMG/M metagenome (GOLD analysis project Ga0070696, IMG submission 65474) | Corn, switchgrass and miscanthus rhizosphere microbial communities from Kellogg Biological Station, Michigan, USA - KBS K1-25-3 metaG | ecosystem: Host-associated > Plants > Roots >... | reverse complement strand
CTCGTCGGCGAGCACCTGGATCTCGATATGCCGCGGCTCCTCGAGATAGCGCTCGAGATACACCACCGGGTTGGCGAAGGCGGCCTGCGCCTCGGTGCGCGTCATGTTGACCGCGTTGAGCAGCGCCGCTTCGGTGTGCACCACGCGCATGCCGCGGCCGCCGCCGCCGCCGGCGGCCTTGATGATCACGGGATAGCCGACCTTGCGGGCTATGCGGACGATCTCCTTGGGATCCTCGGGCAGCGCGCCCTCGGAGCCCGGCACCGTGGGCACCCCCGCCTTGGTCATCGCCTGCTTGGCGCTCACCTTGTCGCCCATGAGGCGGATGTTCTCGGGCCGCGGGCCGATAAAGACGAAGCCGGAGCGTTCCACCTTCTCGGCGAAGTCGGCGTTTTCGGAGAGAAAGCCGTAGCCGGGGTGGATCGCCTCGGCGTCGGTGACCTCGGCGGCGCTGATGATCGCCGGGATGTTGAGGTAGCTCGCGGCCGCGGGCGGCGGGCCGATGCAGACCGATTCGTCGGCGAGCTTCACGTACTTCGCCTCGGTGTCGGCCTCGGAGTGCACCACCACCGTCCGGATCCCCATCTCGCGGCAGGCGCGCTGGATGCGCAGCGCGATCTCGCCGCGGTTGGCGATCAAGATTTTCTCGAACATCTAGCCGAGAATGAAAAGCGGCTGGCCGTATTCCACCGGCTGGCCGTTTTCGACGAGGATCGCCTTGACCGTGCCCGAGGCGTCGGCCTCGATCTCGTTCATGAGCTTCATCGCCTCGATGATGCAGATGGTCTCGCCCTCCTTCACCGCCTGGCCGACCTCGGCGAAGGGTTTGGCGTCGGGCGAAGCCGCGCGGTAGAAAGTGCCGACCATCGGAGCCTTGACGACGTGACCTTCCTGCCCGGCCGGGGCCTCGGCCGCTGGTGCAGCGGCCGGCGCCGCGGCCGGGGCCACGGGCCGGGCTTCGGTCACCGCGGGCGCGTTCGCCTGGGCCGCCGGCGAAATGCTGACCGCCCCGCCCTTGACGATCTTGACCTTCTCCTCGCCCTCGGTGATTTCGAGCTCGGCGATGCCCGATTCCTGGACGAGATCGATCAGCTTCTTCAGCTTGCGCAGGTCCATGCTTTCAGCTTTTTATCGTCTTTTCGCCGGAGAACGCAGCATTTTAGCGTAGCAGCGCCGCAAGCTCCTTCTGCAGCCCCGCGGCCGAATAGGCGCCGAGCTTGCGTTGGCGCAGCCTGCCGGCCGAATCGACCGCCACGGTGAATGGCAGGACCCCGCTGCGGTTCCCAAGCCGGCGCATGAGATCGATGGCTCCGATGTTTGCGATCAGAACCGGATAGCTGATTTTGACCGTTTTCAAGAATTCTCGCACGTTCGATGCATTATCGACGGCGATACCCACAATTTGCAGGCCAATCGAAGCATATTGGCGCTGAGCAACCTCCAAGAGCGGCAGCTCCTCGCGGCAGGGTTCACACCAGCTTGCCCAAAAATTGCACACGAGCGGCCGCCCCTGCCATTGCGACAGCCGAAAAGGGCGTCCAGCCGGGTCCGGAAAGGCGGCAGAAAGCAGCTCTGCTGCCCCGCTTTGCGACTGCAACGCGAGCGCGCCCACCACCCCGCCGGCCACGGCTGCGACGCCGGCGGCCCCGCCGAGGATCAGCAGCTCACGGCGCCCCGGGCTCATCGCGCAGAAGCGCGCCGACCTCGGCAATGCCGGCGCGGTCCATCACCTTTCCGGCCTGCGACGTCTTCAGCGCCACGCGCTCGTCGCGCGGATCGAAGATCGACAGGCGCAGCGGCACGCCCCGCCAGGCCAGGGTCAACACGCTCACCGCGTGCGCCCGATCGCCGGCATAGCGCTTTCCCTCGTGGGTCGCATAGGAGAGGTTACGGTCCAGAAGGAAGATCTCCACCTCCTTCACGCTATCGGGAAAGAGTTGCAGCTCGATTTCCGCGTAGGGGCCGGCGATGCCCTTTAGCACCGGCCCCGTCAGATAGGGGCTGAAACGCTCGAGCGTACGCATGGCGTCGAGCGCGATTTCCCGCAGCTCGGCCACGCGCTGCGGATGCTCGTCCGCCTGGTAGAGCGCGAGATACGCCCGCAGCTCGGCCTCGATCTCGTCATTCCCCGGCAGCGCCTGGGAATCGAGCGCGCCCAGCTGTTTGGCGGCCTTGCGCTTGGCCAGCGCGAAATCATCGATGCCGTCCTCGGCCATCAGCCGCGCCGCCGCCGCAGCGATGCGCGCCCGGGTTCCGGTCTGCTTGTTGGTCCTGCGGGTCATGAAAGAAGCGCCTCCGCCCCGAATATAGCCCAGGCCCCCGATTGATTCAGTCGGGGGCAGGCGGTCGCATAGAATCCGGACCCTTATGTCGCACTCCTGCCGCCTCGCTAGCCGATGAGCAAACACCTCCACATCCTCGGAATCTGCGGCACTTTCATGGGCGGTATCGCCGCGATTGCCAAGGCTGCGGGCTACCGCGTCACCGGCTGCGACGCCAACGTATACCCGCCGATGAGCGACCAGCTGCGCGCGCTCGGTATCGAGCTCACCGAAGGCTTCGACGAGGCGCAGATCAAGCTGCGGCCCGACATGTGGGTGATCGGAAACGTGGTTACCCGGGGCAATCCGCTGATGGAAGCGATCCTCGACCGCGGCGAGCGCTATGTCTCGGGGCCCCAATGGCTGGCCGAGCACGTGCTCGCGGGAAAGCATGTGGTCGCCATCGCCGGGACCCACGGCAAAACCACGGTGTCGGCCATGCTTGCGTGGGTTCTCGAGCGGGCGGGCCTCGCACCCGGGTTCCTGATCGGCGGCGTGCCGAACGACTTCCCGGTCTCGGCGCGCCACACCGAATCCCGCTTTTTCGTCATCGAGGCGGACGAGTACGACACCGCCTTCTTTGACAAGCGCTCGAAATTCATCCATTACCGGCCGCGCACCGCGATTTTGAATAACATTGAGTTCGATCATGCCGACATCTTCGACAATCTGGCAGCGATCGAGCGGCAATTTCACCACTTCGTGCGCACTGTGCCGAAGTCGGGGCGAGTCGTCGCCAATGGCGCGGACGAAAGTGTGAAGCGAGTGCTCACAATGGGCTGCTGGACCCCGGTCGACGCCTTCGGGGTGTCCGACGGCTGGCAGGCAGGTGAGCCTGATGACCAGGGTTCGTTCGATGTTTTGCTGGCGGGCCAGTTATTGGGGCAAGTGCGCTGGCCGCTGCTGGGAGCCCACAACCGGCTGAATGCCCTTGCCGCGATTGCCGCTGCACGCCATGTCGGGGTGGAGACGGCCGCGGCCATCGACGCGCTCGGCAGCTTCGGCGGCGTACGGCGCCGCATGCAGCTCAAGGGAGAGGCGAGGGGGGTCACGGTTTACGACGACTTCGCGCATCATCCAACTGCGATCCGGACCACCCTCGAAGGCTTGCGCCAGCGGGTCGGAAAGGCCCGCATCCTGGCGGTGCTCGACCCGCGCTCGAACACGATGAAGCGCGGAGTGATGAAGGATGCGCTGCCGCCGAGCTTCGCCCAGGCAGATCGGGTCTATATCTACAGCGCGGGAATCGGCTGGGACGCGCGCTCGCTGTTCGCGCTCCTCGGCGCGCGCGCCCGCTGCGACGAAGACCTGAGCTCGCTGATCGAGGCGATCGCCGCCGAGGCGAGAGCCGGGGACCACGTGCTCATCATGTCCAATGGCGGCTTCGGCGGGATCCACGAGAAGCTGCTCGCCCGGCTGAAGGCGCGCGCGTGATTCTCTACCTTCACGGCTTCAACTCGTCGCCGCAGTCCCACAAGGCCCAGGTGCTGCGCGCCTACCTTGCGGAGCGCGGTCTTGCTGCGCGCTACGCCTGCCCGGCGCTGCCGCCGCTCGCCTCGGAAGCCATCCGTGAGATCGAGCGAGGCCTGCCGGGGGAGGACCTGTGCTTCGTCGGCTCCTCGCTTGGCGGCTTCTACGCCACCTATCTCGCCGAAAAGCACGCGGCAAGGGCGGTGCTGATCAATCCGGCGATCGAGCCACAGGTGGGGCTGCGGGCGTATCTCGGAGCGCAGAAAAACCTGCATACCGGGGCGCCCTACGAGCTTACGGAGGCGCACCTGCAGGAGTGGAAGAAGCTGGTCGTGCCGCGGATCACGCCGGGCCGGTATCTGCTCCTGGTCGAGACGGGTGACGAAGTGCTGGATTACCGGGAGGCGGTACGACGCTACGCCGGCTGCGAGCAGGTGGTGGTGGACGGTGGCGACCACAGCCTGCAGAGCTTTGCGCAGCATCTCCCGCGCATCGTGGAGTTCGCCGGGCATGCAGCTCTTGTATGAAGAAGATGGCGACCTGAAGGTCGGGGCGGTCCTCGGCGAGGCGCCCGCCTCCTTCCAGGTCGAAAGCCCGCACGGACGCCGCTCGAAGGTCAAGGCGACTAACGTGCTGCTGACCTTCGAGCGGCCTTCGGGCGCGGAGCTGCTCGCCGCGGCCGAGAAGTTCGCCCAGGAGCTCGACGTCGATTTTCTGTGGGAATGCAGCGGCACGCGCGAGTTCGGCTTCCAGGAGCTGGCGAAAGACTACGTCGGCCGCGAGCCGAGCGCGGTGGAGGCGGCCGGCGTCCTGATGAAGCTGCATTCGGCCCCGATGTACTTCTATCGGCGCGGCAAGGGCCGCTTCCAGGCGGCGCCGCAGGATACGCTCAAGCTCGCCCTCGCCGGAGTGGAGAAGAAAAAGCGCGTCCAGGACGCGATCGCGGGCTGGGCCCGGCGCCTGGCGCGCTTCGAGTGCCCGCCGGAGGTCGCCGCCCTGAAGGAGGAACTCCTCTACGCGCCCGAGCGCAACAAGCCCGAGGCGAAGGCGTTCGAGCTGGCGTGCCGGGAAACCGGTCTTACCTCGGCGCGGCTTTTCGAGCGCTGCGGCCTCTTGCCCGATGCGCACGAATACCACCTGCAGCGCTTCTTGCACGAGTTCTTCCCTCGCGGCGCGCGCTTTCCGGCACACGCTGTGCCGGACCCGACCGCGGAGCTGCCGCTCGCCGACGCCCCGGCCTTCAGCCTGGATGACGTCGGCACCAGCGAGATCGATGACGCCTTCTCGCTGCAGCGCAAGGGCGACGCGGTGCGCGTGGGCATCCATATCGCGGCCCCGGCGCTGGGCTTCGGGCCGGGCTCGGCGCTCGATGCCATCGCCCGCGAGCGCCTCTCGACGGCGTACATGCCGGGGCGCAAGTTCACCATGCTGCCCGACGACGTGATCCAGCGCTACTCGCTCGACCACGGCGGCGAGCGCGTCGCGGTTTCCCTGTATTTCGATGTCGCGCCGGACTGGAGCGTCGGCGCGCGCCACACTCGGCTGGAGCGGATCCGGGTGGCGGCGAACCTGCGGCACGCGCAGTACGACCGGCTAAACGAGACTTTCCAAAACGGCGCGGCTGACGGTCTTCTTCCTTATGAACAAGAATTGCACACGCTCTGGAAGGTGGCGCTCGCGCTGGAGGCCAAGCGCGGGCGCCCGAGCGCCGGCGCGATCGGCCTCGATTACAGCTTCTACGTGGAAGACGGCCGCGTGCGCATCGTGCCGCGAAAGCGCGGCTCGCCGCTCGACAAGCTGGTGTCCGAGATGATGATCCTCGCCAACACCTCGTGGGGCGAGCTGCTCGCGGAGCGCGACGTGGCCGCCATCTACCGCGTGCAGTCGACCGGAAAGGTGCGGCTCTCCGTCCATCCCGAGGCGCACGAGGGATTGGGCGTATCGGCCTATGCCTGGATGAGCTCGCCGCTGCGCCGCTATGTGGATCTCGTCAACCAGTGGCAGCTCGTCGCCGCGCTGACGGGACAGCGCGCGCCGTTCGCCCGCAACTCCGATGCGCTGCTCGCGGCGCTGCGCGCCTTCGAAGTCACCTACGCCCGCTACGACGAGCACCAGCGCGCGATGGAAACCTACTGGACGCTGCGCTGGCTCGAGCAGGAGGCCATCCGCTCGCTGCCGGCCGTCGTGCTGCGCGAGAATCTGGTGCGGGCCGAAGCGCTGCCGCTCGCGAGCCGGGTGCCCTCGCTTCCGGCGCTCGGCCCGGGCACCCGGGTGCGGCTCGAAGTGGGCCAAGTGGACTTCCTGGAGCGCAGCGTCGCGCTCATTTATCGTGAGACGCTCGGCGCGAGCGGCGTGGTCGTGCAGGATGACCTCCTGCCATCTGGCTAAAAAAGCCTAGAATATGAAAGGCTTGTTCCGGTAAAGTTAGAATGCACTTAACGTGCGTATTCACTTAATGTTCGCTCCCAACGACCGGGTGCTCGGCACGGCGATCGGGGTATCGCTCGTGCTGCACGCGGCAGCGCTGGCGGTGCATTTCAAGTTTCCGCAAGCCATGCGCTGGAAGTCGGAGAGCAAGGCGCTGGAAGTGGTACTGGTCAACTCGAGGACCGCGGAAAAGCCGGCGAACGCGGAAGTGCTCGCGCAGGCGAACCTCGACCGCGGCGGCAATGTCGACGAGCAGCGCCGCGCGCAGACGCCGCTGCCCGTGACCCAGCCGCGCAAGGCCGGCAAGGACCTTGCCGATGCCCAGCGCCGGGTGCAGCAGCTCGAGGCCCAGCAGCACCAGCTGCTCGCGGCAGCAAATGAGGCGGCGCGCCGCGCGCCGGTCGAGCCGCCGAAGAGCGCGCCGACACAGGAAGCTCCCGTGGCTCCGAACGGGCGCGACCTGGCCGACCTGTCGCTCGCAGCGATGCGCCTGCAGGCACAGATCGACCGCCAGATCGACGATTACCAGAAGCGCCCGCGCAAGAAGTTCATCGGCGCCAATGCGCGCGAATACCGCTTCGCGCAATACGAGGAGGACTGGCGCGTCAAGGTGGAGCGGGTGGGAACGCTCAACTATCCGGCCGAGGCGCGCGGCAAGTACTACGGTCACCTGCGCCTGACCGTGACCATCCGCGCCGACGGCTCGGTGGAGTCGGTCGAGCTCGACCGCTCCTCCGGCCTGAAGGTGCTCGACGCGGCGGCGTTCAAGATCGTGCAGATGGCGAGCCCGTTTGCCGCCTTCCCGGCCGACATCCGGCGCGACACCGACCTCCTGGTCATCACCCGCACCTGGTTCTTCGGCCAGGGCGACAAGATCTGGACGCAAGCTCGGAATTGATGCGACTTCACTAATGGCCGACCGTTACGCGGTCGTGGGAAACCCGGTGGCGCATTCCAAGTCTCCGCAGATCCACGCCGAATTCGCGCGCGCGACCGGGCAGGACCTGGAATACGCGCGCCTCGAGGCTCCGCTGGACGGGTTCGAGAGCACCGTCGAGGCTTTTCGTGCGCAGGGCGGCAAGGGTCTCAACGTCACCGTTCCGTTCAAGGAAGCCGCGTTCCGCTATTGCCGCGGGCTCAGCCCGCGCGCCCGCGTGGCCGGTGTGGCGAACACTCTGGTGCTGACCGGGACGGGGGTCTTCGGCGATATCACCGACGGTGTCGGACTGGTCGTCGACCTGACACGCAATCTCGGTTTCGACTTACGGCGGAAAAATCTGCTGCTGATGGGCGCAGGCGGCGCGGCTCAAGGCGTGGTGCAGGCGCTGCTCGATGCCGGCGTGGCCCGCCTCCTGATCGCCAATCGAACCGTATCCAGGGCTCAAGCGCTCGCGGCGCGTCATGGCGTCGCGGCCTGCGGTTACGAGGAGCTCGCGGGGGAGCGCTTCGACGTAGTGGTGAACGCCACCTCGGCCGGGCTTGCGAACGAGGCGACGAAGCTGCCGCGCTCGGCCTTCAAGTCCGGCACGCTCGCCTACGAGATGGTGTATGGCCGCGACACGCCGTTCCTCGCGCAGGCGAGGGCCGCGGGGGCGCGCGCGAGCGACGGCCTGGGCATGCTCGTGGAGCAGGCGGCGGAGTCGTTTCTGCTCTGGCGCGGGGTGCGCCCGGACACGCGCGTGGTCCTCGAGAAGCTGCGTGGCGGCTAGGCGTTTCAGCTGGCTGGTCTTCGGCTGGAAGCTCTTCTGCTATGGCCTGGGCACGCTCGTGCTCGCCGCCGTCGCGGTTCAGATCTGGTTCCTTGCCCAGGTCCTCTACTGGCGCCATCACGAGCCGGCGACCAGCGCATTCATGGATCAGCGCCTCGAGGCGCTGCGCGCCAGGAATCCGAAAGCCTGGCTGCGGCACCGCTGGGTGCCCTACGAGCGCATCTCCCCGCATCTCAAGCGCGCCGTGGTCGCGGCGGAGGACGCGCGCTTCCTCGATCACGAAGGCTTCGACTGGGAGGCGATCGCGCAGGCGCAGACGAAGAACGAACAGCACGGGCGCATCGTCGCCGGCGCCTCCACCATCAGCCAGCAGCTCGCGAAGAACCTGTTTCTCTCCGGGACGCGCTCGTGGCTGCGCAAGGGCCAGGAGGCGCTCATCACCTGGATGATCGAGCACACGATGTCCAAGCGCCGCATCCTCGAGCTCTACCTCAACTATGCCGAGTGGGGCGAAGGCGTGTTCGGCGCCGAGGCCGCGGCGCGCTACCACTTCGGCGTGCCGGCGAGCGCGCTGACGCCGGAGCAGGCGGCGTGGCTGGCGGCCGTCCTGCCCAGCCCGCGGCGCTACGAGCACGGCCGCACCACGCCGTACGTTGAAGGGCGGGTCAGCACGATTCTTTCCCGCGCGGCGTACGCACAGATCCCTTGATACATTTCGGCCCATGGCCGAAGCGGCGCAATCGCGCCTCGAAATCGAGGATCTGCAGCAGACGCTGAGCGAGGTGCAGGCGCTGCTGCGCGACGGCCAGCGCCCGGGCGAGTTGAGAGGCAGGCTCGACGCCCTGCACCCGGCCGACATCGCCTACATCCTCGAGGCGCTGCCGCCCGAGGAGCGCCTCCTGGTATGGGACCTCGTCAAGGCCGACCGCGACGGCGACATCCTGGTCGAGGTTTCCGACGCGGTGCGCGAATCGCTCATCGCGAGCATGAACCCGGCCGAGCTGGTCGCGGCGGCGGAGACGCTGGAGGCCGACGAGCTCGCGGATATCGCACCCGACCTGCCGCCGGCGGTCATCGAGGAAGTGGTGCAGTCGCTGCCGCTCGAGGAACGCGAGCGCCTGCGCGCGGCGCTCTCCTACCCGGAAGGCTCGGTCGGAGCGCTCATGGATTTCGACCACGTCGCGGTGCGCGACGACGTGACCCTCGAGGCGGCGACGCGCTACCTGCGGCGCCTCGACGAGCTGCCCGACCACACCGACCAGCTGTTTGTGGTCGACCGCGAGCTGCGCTTCAAGGGCACGCTGCCGCTCGCGCGCCTCATCGTGTCGGATCTGCACCTCCAGGTCGCCGGCGTCATCGTGCCCGAAAGCGTGAAGCTCCATCCCGAGGACAGCGCCGAGGACGCCGCCAACGCGTTCGAGCGCTACGACCTCGTCTCGGCGCCTGTGGTCGACGCCGACGACAAGCTGATCGGCCGGCTCACGGTGGACGCGGTGGTGGACTACATCCGCCAGCGCAGCGCCGAGTCCCAGCTCGCCGAAGCCGGCCTGCGGCACGAGGAGGACGTGTTCGCCCCGGTGCTCGACAGCTTCAAGAACCGCTGGGCCTGGCTGGCGGTGAACCTGGTGACCGCCTTCATCGCCTCGCGCGTGATCGGGCTCTTCGAGCAATCGATCGCCCAGCTGGTGGCGCTCGCCGCGCTCATGCCGATCGTGGCGGGCATCGGCGGCAACTCCGGCAACCAGACCGTGACCATGATCGTGCGGGCGCTCGCCCTGGGCCAGATCCAGCGCCCCTACTGGGTAAAGCTGCTGGCGAAGGAGCTGGGCGTGGCGCTGCTGAACGGCGTGGTCTGGGGCACGCTGCTCGGCGCCATGGCCTACCTCTTCTACGGCAGCGTGGCCCTCGGCGGCGTGATGGCCCTCGCGATGATCCTCAACCTGATGCTCGCGGCCGCCATGGGCGTGGCGATCCCCTGGTTCCGGGCGCGCGGCGGCAAGGATCCGGCGCCGGGCTCCTCGGTTCTCATCACGGCGTGCACCGACTCGGGCGGCTTCTTCATCTTTCTCGGCTTGGCTACGCTGTTCCTGGTCTGAGGGGTTCTTATTTGACGAGCTCGAATGCCGCACGCGCGGCCCGGAGGGTGTCACCGATCTCGGTGCTTCCATGCGCCGCAGATACGAACCCGGCCTCGTAGGCCGACGGCGCAAGGTACACGCCGCGCGAGAGCATTTCGTGGAAGAAGCGGTTGAAGCGCTCCCGGTCGGCCTGCATCACCTCGGCGAAGCTCGTGGGCGGGGAGGCGCGGAAATACAGGCCGAACATGCTGCCGATCGATTGTGCGGAGAACACCACGCCTGCTTTTTTTGCCTCTGCTTTCAGTCCGGCGACCAGGGACGCGGTCGTCGTTTCGAGGTTCTCAAAGAAATTCTCTCTTTGAATCAACTTCAAGGTGGCAAGCCCGGCCGCGACGGCGACGGGGTTGCCCGAAAGCGTGCCCGCCTGGTAGACCGGGCCGAGCGGTGCGATCTTCTCCATGATTTCGCGCCGGCCGCCGACCGCGCCCATCGGCAGGCCGCCGCCGATCACCTTGCCCAGCGTGGTGAGGTCGGGCCGGATGCCGAAGCGCGCCTGCGCGCCGCCGAGCGCGACGCGAAAGCCGGTCATCACCTCATCCAGAATCAGCAGCGCCCCGTGGCGCGTGCACTCCTCGCGCAGCGCCTCGAGAAAGCCCGGCGCCGGCAGCACCAGGTTCATGTTTCCGGCGACCGGCTCGACGATCACGCAGGCGAGCTCCTTGCCGCGGGTTTCGAAAAGGGCCTTCATCCTGGAAACATGGTTGAAGTCGAGAACCGCGGTGTGTGCGGCAGTCTCGGCAGGCACCCCGGCGGAGCTCGGGTGGCCGAAGGTGAGGGCGCCGGAGCCGGCTTTGACCAGCAGCGAGTCGGCGTGACCGTGATAGCAGCCTTCGAACTTGACGATGAGGCTGCGGCCGGTGAAGCCGCGCGCGAGCCGGATCGCCGTCATGGTCGCCTCGGTGCCCGAGGACACGAGCCGCACCATCTCGAGCGAAGGCACCAGGCGGCACAGCAGCTCCGCAAGCTCGATCTCGGCTTCGGTGGGCGCGCCGAAGGAGAGCGCACGGGAGGCGGCTTCCTGCACCGCCTCGACCACCGCGGGATGGGTATGGCCGAGCACCATCGGGCCCCACGATCCGAGGTAGTCGATGTAGCGGCGCCCCTCGGCATCCACCAGATAGGCGCCCGAGGCGCGCTCGAAGAACGGCGGCGTGCCGCCGACGGCGCGGAAGGCGCGCACAGGCGAGTTCACTCCCGCCGGGATGCGCCGCTGCGCGCGCTCGAAGAGTTCCTGGTTTTTCATGCGAAGAGCTTTCGATATTGCGCCGCGCGCGCCGCCACGTCGGGCGCGTCGAAGAGATCCGACAGGACCGCGAGCAGATCGGCTCCGGCCTCGATCACCCGGGGCGCGTTCTGCAGCGTGATGCCGCCGATCGCGCACAGCGGCACCTCGAGCTTCAGGGCAAAGAGCGAGAGCGGAGCGCGCACCGCGGCGGGCTTGGTCGCAGAGGCGAACACGCTGCCGAAAGCCACGTAGTCGGCCCCGGCGCCGATTGCGCGGCGCGCAAGCTCGGCGTCGTTGTAGCAGGAGGCGCCGAGGATCCGGTCTCCGAGCCGTCGGCGCGCGGCGGCGAGCTCGCCGTCGTCCCGACCCAGGTGCGCGCCGTGCGCGTCGAGCTCGAGCGCGAGCTCTACGTCGTCGTTGACGATGAGCGGCACCTGGTGGCGGCGCGCGAGCGCGGCGATCTCGCGCGCCTCGTCGAGGTCGCGCCGCTTGCGGCGGTATTGCAGCAGCGCGATGCCGCCTTCGAGCGCCCGGCGCGCCTTGTCGACGGCGTCCGCGCTCTCCGGCGTGATCGCGTACAGTCCGCGCAGCTTCATCGGCCCGTCTGCTCCTCGCGCGCCCAGAAGAAGCGGTCGGGCAGGAGCTGTCCCGCGCCGGCGCGAAAGCCGCTCGACAGGGCCTGCCAGGTGAACTCCTGCGCGTCGCGTACCGCCTCGGGCACGGCGAGGCCGTTGGCGAGCGCGGCGGCGATGGCCGAGGCGAGGGTGCAGCCCGAGCCATGATAGGCGCCCGGCAGCCGCGGCCAGCGGTCCTCGCGCACCACGCCGCCGCCGTCGTAGAGCGTGTTGAGCACTTCCTCGCCCGGCTCGTGCGTCCCGGTGACGAGCACGTATTCCGCGCCGCGCTCGATCAGGCGCCGCGCCGCTTCCTTCAGGGAAGAGCTCTCGGCGAGACGCCGCGCCTCGAGGCTGTTCGGCGTGACGACGGTCGACTGCGGCACCAGCAGCTCGCGCAGCGCCGCGACCATGTCTTCGCCCGCCAGGGCGTCACCGCGTCCGGAAGCAAGCACGGGGTCGAGCACCACGGGTACATCGGCATGGTCTGCGAGGATCCGGGCGATCGCCTCGATATTGGCGGTCGAGCCGAGCACGCCGAGCTTGAAAGCGGCGACCGGCATGTCCGCGAGGACGCGCTCGGCCTGCATGCGCACGCGGCCCGCGTCCACCGCGTCGAGCGATGCAACGCCGTGCGTGTCCTGGACGGTGAGCGCGGTGACCACCGACAGCGGATGGCAGCCCATGCTCGCAAGCGTCAGGAGATCGGCCTGCAGTCCCGCTCCGCCCGTTGGATCGCTGCCGGCAAAGGTGAGCACGATCGGGGGAGAAGAGGACATGGTTTAATATTCCCCGGCCATTCTACTGCGGCGCTTTTCCCGCATTTTTTCAGTCTTATTCCAGGGCGTTTTCCTGCATGACCACCGAGAACCAGGTTCAGTTCAAGACATGGATGTGCCTCATCTGCGGCTGGGTCTACGACGAGGCCGCGGGCTTGCCCGACGAGGGCATCGCGCCCGGCACGCGCTGGGAAGACGTGCCGATGAACTGGACCTGCCCCGAGTGCGGCGCGCGCAAGGACGACTTCGAGATGGTGGAGATCTAAACTTTCGGCGCCGGCGCGGCTCCAAAACCCTTCATGCAGTAAAATCCAGGGCGGCGAGCCGCATGTCTTCGATCAACCTGACCCAGCACTTCCTGATCGCCATGCCCAACATGGCGGATCCGTACTTCGCGAAGACCCTGACGTACGTCTGCGAGCACAACGACCAGGGTGCGCTCGGGCTGGTGGTGAACCGCCCGATCGACATGACCATGCAGGCCCTGTTCGAGCGCCTGAGCCTCAAGCTGCGCGACGGGGACTGCGCCGGCGCGCCGGTGTATTTCGGCGGGCCGGTGCAGACCGACCGCGGCTTCGTGCTGCATTCGCCGGCGGGCAACTGGCAGTCGACCCTGCGCGTGGGCAGCCACATCGGGCTCACCACGTCCAAGGACATCCTCGAGGCAGTGGGCCGCGGGGAGGGGCCGCACCAGCTGCTCGTCACCCTGGGCTACGCCGGCTGGTCGCCCGGGCAGCTCGAGCACGAGCTGTCGCAGAACGCGTGGCTCACGGTCGAGGCGCGCGACGGCATCCTCTTCGACACCCCAGCCGAGGAGCGGCTGCCGGCGGCGATGGAGCTCCTGGGCCTCGATTTCGCGAGGCTGCAGGATGAAGCGGGACATGCCTGAGCGGGGCGCCCGCACCGTCCTTGCCTTCGATTTCGGTTTAAAGCGCATCGGCGTCGCGGTCGGCGAGCCCGAGCTCCGCAGCGCGCATCCGCTGCCTGCAGTTTCCCGTTTCGATGAGATCCAATCGCTGATCATTGAGTGGAAGCCCGGCCGCCTGGTGGTCGGTCTTCCGGTGTCGGCCGGCGGCGATCCCCACGCGATGACGCGGCAAGCGGAGGATTTCGCGCGCCGCCTCGAGCGCCGCTTCAAGCTGCCCGTCGCGCGCGTCGACGAGCGATTCTCGTCCGTTGAGGCGCAGTCGCGCTTGCGGGGCAGCCGGGGAAGGAAAAGCGGAGCTACAAAAGGCGAGATCGATTCGGTCGCGGCGCAGCTGCTGCTGGAGCAATACTTCGATGAAGCTGCCTAGATGAAGTTACCCGAGGCCGAGCAGCTCTGCGAGCAGCTCGCGCGCGAGCTCGCGCCGCTCGTCGGCCCGAAGAGCGCGATGATCGGCATCCACACCGGCGGCGCCTGGCTCGCCGAGCGGCTCCACGCGCGGCTCGGCCTCGCCGAGCCGCTCGGCCTCATGGACATCGCCTTCTACCGCGACGATTACCACGAGCAGGGGCTGCACCACGATCCCAAGCGCACCCGCATCCCGTTCGACGTGAGCGGCAGGCAGCTCCTGCTAGTGGACGATGTGCTCTATACCGGCCGCACGGTGCGCGCGGCGATGAACGAGCTGTTCGACTACGGCCGCCCCGAGAGCATCAGCCTGGTGGTGCTCGCCGACCGCGGCGGCCGGCAGCTGCCGATCTGCGCGCAGCACTGCGGCGCGCGCATCGAGGTGCCGGCCGGGATGCGCCTGCGGCTCAAGCGCGGCGCCGACGGCAGGCTCGCCCTCGCGCTCGAGGCGGTGCGTGCAGCGTAATCCCCAGCTCAACCCCAGCGGCGAGTTGCAGCACCTCCTGTCGATCGAGGGCCTGCCGCGCGCGGTGCTGCTCCAGATCCTCGACACCGCGGAGTCGTTCGTCGGCGTGACCGAGCGCGAGGTGAAGAAGGTGCCGCTCTTGCGCGGCAAGAGCGTGTTTAATCTGTTCTTCGAGCCCTCGACCCGCACGCGTACCACGTTCGAGATCGCGGCCAAGCGCCTGTCCGCGGACGTGATCAACCTGAACATCGCGGTGTCCTCGGCCACCAAGGGAGAGTCGCTGCTCGACACTGTGGCCAACCTCTCGGCGATGCAGGCCGATATCTTCGTCGTGCGCCACGCCTCGTCGGGCGCGCCCTTCCTCATCGCGCGGCACGTGAAGCCGCACGAGCACGTGGTGAACGCAGGCGACGGCCGGCACGCGCACCCGACCCAGGGCCTGCTCGACCTCTTCACCATCCGCCACTACAAGAAGAGCTTCGGCGAGCTCACGGTCGCGATCGTCGGCGACATCCTGCATTCGCGTGTGGCGCGCTCGCTGATCCACGGCCTGACCACGCTCGGCGTGCCGGAAGTGCGCGTGATCGCCCCGCAGACGCTGCTGCCCGCGGGGGTCGAGGCGCTGGGCGTGCGGGTGTTCCACGACATGCTCGCGGGATTGCGCGGCGCCGACGTGATCGTGATGCTGCGGCTGCAGAACGAGCGCATGCGCGGCGCGCTGCTGCCCTCGGCGCAGGAGTTCTTCAAGCACTACGGCCTGACCGAAGAGAAACTCTCGGTCGCGCACCGGGATGCGATCGTGATGCACCCGGGGCCGATGAACCGTGGCGTGGAGATCGACTCCACCGTCGCGGACGGCCCGCATTCGGTGATCCTGCCCCAGGTCACCTTCGGCATCGCCGTGCGGATGGCCGTAATGAGCATCGTCGCGGGCAACTGATGCGCATTCACATCCGCGGCGGAAGGGTGATCGATCCGGCCACGGGTAGGGACGCGGTTGCCGACGTCTATACGGCCGAAGGCAAGATCGCGGAGGAATTCGGCAAGCCCGACCGGGTCATCGACGCGAAGGGTCTGGTGGTAGCGCCGGGCTTCATCGATCTCGCCGCGCGCCTGCGCGAGCCGGGATTCGAGTACAAGGCAACCCTCGAATCGGAGCTCGACGCCGCGCTCGCGGGCGGCGTCACGAGCCTCGCCTGCCCGCCCGACACCGATCCGCCGCTCGACGAGCCGGGCCTGGTCGACATGCTGCGCCGGCGCGCCAAGGCGCTCTCGCGCGCCCGCGTCTACCCGATCGGCGCGCTCACGCTAAAGCTCCAGGGCGAAGCGCTCACCGAGATGGGTCAGCTCACCGACGCGGGCTGCGTCGCTTTCTCGCAAGGCAACGTCCCGATCTCCGACACCCAGGTGCTTTGGCGTGCGCTGCAGTACGCCGCCACTTTCGGCTACAGGGTGTGGCTGCGCGCGGAGGATGCCGCGCTCGCCAAGGGCGGCGTGGCGCACGACGGCGAGATGGCGACGCGCCTGGGACTGCCGGGCATTCCGGGCTTCGCGGAGACCGTCGCGCTGGGCACGCTGATCGAACTGGTGCGCGCCACCGGCGCGCGGGTTCACGTCTGCAGGCTCTCCACGGCGAGCGCCGTGGAGCTGATGCGCCGCGCGAAGGCGGAGAAGCTGCCGCTCACCTGCGACGTGGCCATCCATCACCTTCATCTCTCCGACATGGATCTGGGCTATTTCGACTCCCAGTGTCGCCTCGAGCCGCCGCTGCGCAGCCAGCGCGACCGCGACGCGCTCTCGCGCGCCGCGGCAGACGGCGTAATCGACTGCCTGGTATCGGACCACACCCCGGTGGACGAGGACGGCAAGCACCTGCCGTTCGCCGAGGCCGAGCCCGGGGCGACGGGCCTCGAGCTCCTGCTGCCGCTCGCGCTGAAATGGGGAGAGGCGCACAAGCTCGCGCTCGCGCCGACGCTCGCCCGGATCACGACCGAGCCGGCGAGAATTCTCGGCGTGGAGGCCGGGCGCATCGCCTTCGGCGCGCCCGCGGACCTCGCCATCTTCGATCCGCGCGCGCCGTTCCAGGTCTCGGCGCAGACGCTGAAGAGCCAGGGCAAGAACACGCCGTTCCTCGGCTACGAGCTTTCCGGACGCGTGCGCTTCACGCTGGTCGCGGGAAACGTCGTCCACGAAGGATGAAGTACGCACTAGCGCTGGTCGCGCTTCTGCTCGGCGCCTGCTCCACGACCCCTCCTTACGAAGAATCGCGGCAACCGGCCCCCGCCACGGCTCCACCCGAGGCCGAGCGACGGCCCGGCGGCTACTACAAGGACGACGGCCCCGGGAGCGAGCCGCCGCCGAATCTCGCGGCGATTCCGGACGCCGTGCCCAAGGCCGAGCCGCTGCACCGCTACGCCAACCGCCCGTACAGGGTGTTCGGCACCGAATACGTGCCGCTCGTACAGGCGCAGCCGTTCCGCCAGCGCGGCGTCGCGAGCTGGTATGGACGGCGCTTTCACGGGCAGAGGACCGCGAGCGGAGAGCCCTACGACATGTACGCGATGAGCGCCGCGCATCCGACCCTGCCCATCCCGAGCTACGCGCGGGTCACGAATCTCGCCAACGGCCGCAGCGTGGTGGTGCGCGTGAACGACCGCGGCCCGTTCCACGGATCGCGCGTCATCGATCTTTCGTACGCGGCGGCCTACAAGCTGGGATACATCCAGGCGGGCAGCGCCCAGGTCGAGGTCGAGGCGGTCTTTCCCGCCCGCGAGCAGGCGGGCGCGGTGTATGTGCAGGTGGGCGCTTTCAGCTCGCGCGAGAACGCCGAATCGCTTCAGGCGCGCGTCACGCGCGAGCTCGTCTGGCTTCACGAGTCGGCGCAGGTTCTTCTGAGCGCAAACCTGTGGCGCCTGCACGTCGGCCCCTATCGCTCGCGCGAGGACGCGCGCTCGGTGGCCGAGCGCATCGAGGCAGAGCTCAATCTCAAGCCGCTCCTCGTGGTGAGATAATGCGCTCCTTTTTTTCCCAGGCTTTGTGACAAGAATCGCGCTCGCCTTCCTTTGCCTCTTACCGGTGCTCGCACAGGCCGCGGCGCCGCAGGCGCCTGCCATCGTTGCGCGCTCGTGGATCGTCGGCGACCTGTCGAGCGGCCAGCTGCTGGTCGCGGAAAAGCCCGACGAGCGCGTCGAGCCCGCGTCGCTCACCAAGCTGATGACCGCATACGTGGTGTTCCAGGCGCTGCGCGACAAGAAGCTCACGCTCGATCAGCAGGTGAACGTGTCCGAGCGCGCCTGGCGCGCGCCAGGCTCGCGCATGTTCGTCCAGCCGCGCAAGCCGGTGAGCGTCGAGGAGCTCATCCGCGGGGTGGTGGTGCAATCGGGCAACGACGCCTGCATCGCGCTCGCCGAGGCCCTGGCGGGCGCCGAGGAGGTGTTTGTGCAGCTGATGAACCGCGAAGCGGCGCGCATCGGCATGAAGGCCACCAAGTTCATGAATGCCACCGGCCTGCCCGATCCGCAGCACTACAGCACGGCGCGCGACCTCTATCTTCTCGCGGGCGCGCTGATCCGCGACTTTCCCAGGGAATACGCCCAGTACTACTCGCAGAAGGAGTTCCGCTACAACAGCATCACGCAGCCGAACCGCAACCGGCTGCTGTGGCTCGACCCGAGCGTCGACGGCATGAAGACCGGGCACACCGAGACCGCGGGCTACTGCCTGGTCGCCTCGTCCAACCGCGGCGGCAGGCGCCTGCTTTCGGTGCTGCTCGGCGCCACCTCCGAGGCCGCGCGCGCGCAGGAATCGCAGAAGCTGCTCAACTGGGGATTCCAGTTCTTCGACAGCGTGAAGCTGCATCCCGCCAACCAGCCGGTCAAGGTGATCGAGGTGTGGAAGGGCACCGGCAACGAAGTGAAGGCCGGGTTCAAGGACGACATCATCGTCACGGTGCCCAAAGGAGAGCTCGAGAAGCTGAAGGCCGAGCTCCTCACGCAGCAGCCGCTGCTCGCGCCGGTCGCGCAGGGACAGCGCGTCGGCACCCTGCGCGTGAGCCGCGACGGCAAGCTCCTCGGCGAGTACCCGCTGGTGGCGCTCGAGGGGGTACGCGTAGCCGGGGTCTTCGGGCGCGCCTGGGATACACTCCGCCTATGGCTTAAGTAGCGGAGCAAGCATGGTTTTCCTGAACGGCAAGTTCCTTCCGATCGACGAGGCGAAAGTCCCGGTGCTGGACCGCGGCTTCATCTTCGGCGACGGCGTGTACGAGCTGGTGCCGGTGTACTCGCGCGTGGCCTTCCGCGTGGACGAGCATCTCGCGCGCCTCGAGCGCAGCCTCGGCGAAGCGAGGATCCGCAATCCCTACACGCGAGCGCAATGGCGCGATCTCATCTACCGCCTGGTCGATGCGCAGGCGTTCGAGGACCAAAGCATCTACTTCCAGGTCACGCGCGGGGTGGCGAAGCGCGATCACAGCTTCCCCAAGGACGCCGAGCCCACGGTATTCATGATGGCGAACCCGCTGTTGACCCCGGCGAAGGAAACGGTGCAGAAAGGCGCTGCCGCAGTCACCGCCCAGGACAACCGCTGGCTGCGCTGCGACATCAAGTCGATCTCGCTGATCGGCAACTGCCTGCTGCGCCAGCTTTCCGCCGAGGCCGGGGCCGCCGAGACGATCCTGATTCGCGACGGCAAGCTGACCGAAGCCTCGGCGTCCAACGTGTTCGCGGTGAAGCGCGGCGTGATCCTGTCGCCGCCGAAGAGCCACCTCATCCTGCCCGGCATCACCTACGACGTGGTGGTCGAGCTCGCGCGCGCCAACGGCCTGCCGCTCGAATTGCGCGACGTGAGCGAGGCCGAGCTGCGCGGCGCCGACGAGATCTGGGTCAGCTCCTCGTCCAAGGAGGTGCTGGCCATCGTCGCGCTGGACGGCGCCAGGGTGGGCGAGGGCCGGCCGGGCCCGCTCTTCGAGCGCATGTACCGGCTCTACCAGGAGTTCAAGCAGAAGGTGATGCGCAGCGGCAAAAGAGAGGCGCTATCCGCCTAGCGGGGCTGCACGTGCCTGAGTCGGTCCTCGCCTTTCCCTGCGACTTTCCGATCAAGGTGATGGGCAGGAAAGAGCGGGGCTTCGCCCAGACCGTGACCGATATCGTGCTCAGGCACGCGCGCGACTTCGACCCCGCGACCGTCGAGATGCGTCCCAGCCGACAGGGGCGCTATCTCAGCGTCACCTGCGTGGTGCGCGCCACCTCCCGCGATCAGCTCGACGCGCTCTACCGCGAGCTTTGCGATCATCCATCGGTCGTAATGGTCCTATGACGCTAGTCGAGCCGATCACGGTGAAGTGCCTTGGCCAGGTCGAATACGCGCCCACCCACGCGGCCATGCGCGATTTCACCTTGAAAAGGAGCGAGCAGACGCCCGACGAACTCTGGCTGCTGGAGCACCCGCCGGTCTACACGCTGGGGCAGGGCGCGGAGCACGAGCCCATCGCTAACGGCATTGCGCTTGTCAAAGCCGACCGCGGCGGCGACATCACCTATCACGGCCCGGGCCAGCTCGTCGTCTATACGCTGATCGACCTCGCGCGCCGCGGCATCAAGGTCAAGCAATTCGTAGCGCTGCTCGAGCAGGCCGTGATCGACCTTCTCGACGGGCGCGGCGAGCGCAAGCCGGGCGCGCCCGGCGTGTACGTGAAGGGCGCCAAGGTCGCGGCACTCGGCATCCGGGTGCGCCAGGGCCGGGCGTACCATGGGCTTTCGCTGAACGTCGACATGGACCTTTCGCCTTTCCACGCAATCGCCCCCTGCGGCTATCCGGGTCTTGCCGTGACGCAGCTTCGGGACCTTGGAGTTCCTGGAACGGTCCAGACCGTGGGCGATCGGGTCGCTTCGTTGCTTGCGGAAAGAATCGAAAATGCGTGAAGCCGGGGTCAAGGAAAAGGGCGCGCGCAAAACCATCCGCATCGTGCCCGGCGCGCCGCTGCCCAAGCCGGCGTGGATCCGCGTGCGGGCTCCCGGCCCGGGCTCGCGCTTCCACGAGATCAAGGACATCCTGCGCCGCCAGAAGCTCCACACCGTGTGCGAGGAAGCGTCGTGTCCGAATATCGGCGAGTGCTTCGGCAAGGGCACGGCCACGTTCATGATCCTCGGCGACATCTGCACCCGCCGCTGCCCGTTCTGCGACGTGGCGCACGGGCGGCCGCTCGCGCCCGATGCCGAGGAGCCGCGGCATCTTGCGGAGACCATCGCGAAGCTCGCCCTGTCCTACGTCGTCGTCACCAGCGTGGACCGCGACGATCTCAGGGACGGCGGCGCGCGGCATTTCGTGGACTGCATTTCGTCGATCAGAACGCAATCCCCGCATACGCGCATCGAAATCCTGGTCCCCGATTTCCGCGGCCGGCTCGAGCGCGCGCTCGAGATCCTGGCCGCCGCGCCCCCCGATGTGCTCAACCACAACCTGGAGACCGTGCCGCGGCTGTACCGCAAGGCGCGTCCCGGCGGCGACTATGCGCATTCACTGAAGCTGCTGCAGGCGTTCAAGCGGCTTCATCCGGCCGTGCCCACCAAGTCGGGCCTGATGGTCGGACTGGGCGAGACGGACGAGGAAATCCTGCAGGTGATGCGCGATCTGCGCGCTCACGACGTGGACATGCTGACGATCGGGCAATACCTGCAGCCTTCGCCGCATCATCTACCGGTCGAGCGCTACGTCGAACCAGAACTTTTCAAAGCCTTTCAGGTCCAGGCTGCGATGATGGGTTTTCGGCATGCGGCGATCGGCGCGATGGTGCGCTCGTCCTACCACGCCGACCAGCAGGCGCATGAAGCCGGGCTCGCCTAAGGCGATCCACGCGCTCGAGGTTGCGCCCCGGGCCAAGGCGTCCAATTACCCCGAACCGTTCGCTTCTCGGATGCAAGGCCGCGAGAAGCGCCCGCTCGGCGATTTTTTCGGGCTGCAGAACTTCGGCGTCAATCTCACCCGGCTTGCCCCCGGCGCGGTGTCGGCGCTGAGGCACGCGCACAGCAAGCAGGACGAGTTCGTCTACATCCTCGAGGGCCATCCCACTCTGGTGACCGATTCCGGAGAGACGCGTCTCGAACCGGGGATGTGCGCCGGGTTCAGAGCGGGCAGCGGCGACGGCCACCATCTGCAAAACCGCACGCCGAGCGAAGTTCTATACCTCGAGGTGGGAGATCGAACTCCCGGCGACGCGGGAACCTACCCCGACGACGACCTGCAGGCAGTATTGGGCACCGACGGCAGATGGCGCTTTACGCGCAAGGACGGAAGCGCCTATTAGGAGCAGTAGTTAACAGGCTCCGACCGCCCTTTTTGCATACGCTTCCAGCGTCGGGATCGATGATCGAGGGGAGCGCCGGTCTGAAGACGAACACCACGCTGGTGATCAATTCGAAGGGCGGATCGGGCAAGACCACCCTTGCGACCAACCTCGCCAGCTACTTTGCGGTCAACCGCATGCCGACCACGGTGATGGACTTCGACCCGCAAGGCTCCACGCTCAACTGGCTGCGCCTGCGCGCCCACAACGCGCCGAAGATCCACGGTGCGAATGCTGCGCCGCAAAAAACCGGCCTGCGCAGCATCGGCATGCACGTCCCGGAGGGCACGCGCCAGCTTGTCATCGACGGCCCGGCGGGCGCCTCCGGGCTGCTGCTTCAGGAAATGGTCGCGCGCGCGCATGCCATCCTGGTCCCGGTGCAGCCCTCCACGATCGACATTCACGCCACGGCGAACTTCGTGCGCGATCTGCTGCTCATCGGGCGCCTGCGCAGCCGCAACATCCGGCTTGGCGTGGTCGCGAACCGCGTGCGCCGCGCGAGCCCGGTCTACCAGCCGCTCGAGCGGTTCCTGGGCTCGCTCGGCCTGCCTTTCCTCACCCGCCTGTCGGACTCCGAGGTCTTCGTCCTCGCCGCCGAGAGCGGGGTGGGCATCTTCGAGATGGACCCCCTCGCCTCCGCCGCCGAGCGCGAGCAGTTCATGCCGATCGTCGAATGGGCGGACCCGGACCACAGGCTGCGCGCCGAGAACAAGATTATCGAGCTGTCGCGTCCGAGCTGGGTCAGGAGCGGCTAGAGCCGCTCAAGAATGGCGTGAAGCTCGCTCCACTCGGGCTCGCCGACATAGCGCTTCACGATGCGGCCCTCGCGGTCGACGATGAAAGTGCTGGGCGTGCTCCGGACATTGCCGAATCCCCTGGCCACCGTGCCGTCGGCGTCGAACGCCACCTTGAAGGGCAGCGTAGCGGCAAGCGCGGCGACGCGCTCCGGCCGATCCTGGCTCACCGCTACGGCGATCATCTCGTAGCCGCGCGGCGAGTACTTCTTGTATGTCTGCACGAGCTTCGGCATCTCCTTCAGGCAGGGCACGCAGTAGGTGGCCCAGAAGTTGACCACCACCACCTTGCCGCGCAGCGCTGAAGTGTCGACGCTCTCGCCCGAGACCATCGTGAAGCGCACCTCGGGCGCGACCGGCTGCTGCAGGAACAGCACCGCACCCACCACCAGGGCCGGAGCCAGGACGGCGAGGAGAAGTTTGCGTTTCATGGGCAGCGCCATTTTCACGATCTTCGCCGCCGCGATGGTGACATGGGCGCCGCCGGCGCTAGCCCAACTGGACCGGATCACGAGCCGCGAGGCGGCGGCGGGCCTGAAAGCCGCCCTGGAGCGAGGCTCGGGCGCCGCGGTCGCGCGCCTGGGACGTACCGACGGCTTCTTCGGCGACCCGCAGGTGAGGATCCCGCTGCCCGAGTCCATGCAGCGGGCCGAGAAGCTGATGCGCCGCTTCGGCCTCGGCAAGCACGCCGACGAGCTCATCCTCACCTTGAACCGGGCTGCCGAAGCGGCGGTGCCGGAAGCAAGGGCGCTCTTCGTCGACTCGGTTCGCAAAATGACGCTTCAGGACGCGAAAGGCATCCTGCAAGGCGGCGACACCGCGGGCACGGCGTACTTTCGCCGCAGCACCGAAGGCGAGCTGCGCAAGCGCTTCCTGCCGATCGTGAAGCGCGCGACCGAGAAGCTCGGCCTTGCCCGGCAGTACAACGACTATGCGGAAAAGGGCGTCGCGCTCGGACTCGTGAACCGCGAGGACGCGAACCTCGACGACTACGTCACCCAGAAGGCGCTCGACGGCTTGTTTCTCGCGGTGGCCGAAGAGGAGAAGAGGATCCGCAGCGATCCCGTCGGCACCGGCACCGCGATCATCCGCAAGGTGTTCGGCGCTATGCTGGGCCATTAAGCTCGTCCTGACCTGCGCCATCATCGCCGTCGGACTCGCCGGCCGCTCGGCGCTGGACAAGCTGCTCGCGCTGCGCGGCGGCGCCGAGCTGGTCGCCCTTTGGGCGCAGGTCTCTTCGGTGATGGAGCTCGTGGCCGGCGTGGCGCTGAACGGCGTGGGCGCGGGCCTCGCCGTGCTCGTGGCGCAGGCGCCGGCCGAGGATCGGCGCCGGCTTCTGGGCGAAGCGCTGCGCCTGGGCCTGGGCATCTCCCTCCCGGTTGCGGTCGCGATCGGAGCGGCTGCCTTGCTCTACAGCGGTACGATCCCGCGCAGCACCATCGCGATTGCCTGCCTCGCTGGCTGGGCGGCGGTCGTTCCGGGCCTCGCGAACAGCTTCTGGCTCGGGCAGGAGCGGCGCGGCCCGATGCTCGCGCTCGCCTCGGCTTCGGCGCTGCTGCTCCTGGCCGCCGCCGCCGCGGCGCCGAAGAATTTCGTGCTCGAGGTACTACCCGCCGCGTACGCCGCGCCGGCGCTCGTCCTGCTTTTGTTGCGGCGGCCCTTGGATGCAGGCGTTTCCGCCGAGCATCACGCGCTGCGCCGCTACGTCCTTCCGGGTCTTTCGATCGGCATCCTGAGCCCCGCTTCGCTGCTGGCGGCACGTGCCCTGGTCGCCGACGCGCTCTCGTGGCACGAGGCGGGAGTCCTGCAGGCGCTCTGGCGGGTGAGCGACTGGGTGTGCGGCCTCGCCGGCGGCATCATGTCGGTGTATTACCTGCCGCGGCTCGCGGCCGCCCACCGGCGCGGCGAGCTCCCCGCCGAGGTGCGCAGCATGCTGGCGAGGCTCGTATTGCCCGCGGCGCTGCTCTTTGCGTGCCTCTACGCTTTTCATCGGGGCTTGCTTGCGACCCTGTACGAGCCCGGGTTCGCCGCCTCCGATGGCGCCGTAGCGCTGGTGTTCGCCGGAAGCCTCGTGCGCATCGCCTCCTGGGTGGCGCTGTTCGCGCTTTATGCCATGCGCAGAACGACCGCCATCGCAATCGGCGAGCTCCTGTCGCTGCCGCTGTTTGCCGCACTGCTCGCACTGAGCGGCGCCCGGCTGACGCTCGAGCTCGCCGGCGCGCTGTGGCTCGCCTCGTTCGTCGCGTACTGCGGTTTCAATGTCTGGGCCGCGCGCAGGCCGTAGCCGAATTCGCCAATCTCCGGCGTGTCAGCCAGGCGCCTGCGGCGGAGACGAGGCCTCACGGGCGAACGCGAATGATCGTCTTCCCGCTGATCCGCTTGGTCGGGTTGAAGGCGGCGACGGC
>Ga0070696_100000477_pt1 | contig 25172 bp, 17 predicted proteins | sample KBSK1253metaG_FD_65474 | JGI IMG/M metagenome (GOLD analysis project Ga0070696, IMG submission 65474) | Corn, switchgrass and miscanthus rhizosphere microbial communities from Kellogg Biological Station, Michigan, USA - KBS K1-25-3 metaG | ecosystem: Host-associated > Plants > Roots >... | reverse complement strand
CGGTCCAACGGGCTATGGTCACCGGCTCTCCCCCGGCCAGCTGCTGAATCACCAGTCGAGACTCCGCGGGAGTCATCCGGCTATACGCTACGAGCTTTCCGTCAGGCGAAACAGCGGGATTCAACTCCAAGCCTGGATCCAGGGTCAGTGCAAGGCGCTTGCCCAGCCGGGGCACGTCACCGGCGGGCCGGCGGGCCAGGATCAGACCTCCCGCGAGCGCCAGGAGCACTATCCCCGCAATCACTGCGAATCGGTTGATTGATGTCCGGCCTGGGTGCACCGCCGTAACGGGTCTGGTTTGGCTTGGAGTGATTCCTCCGGTCGGCGTGAGCTGCTGCTCCAGATGGGTGAGGAGCTCATCCGCGCTCTGCCACCGGTCCGCTGGGCGCTTGGCCAGGCATCGCATGATCACGTCCGCCAGACCGGCCGGCACGGCGGGGCGGCGGACGGAGACCGGTTCCGGCGGCTGAGTGATGTGGGCAGCCAGGACTTCCTGCGACGATGCTCCCACGAAGGGCGGCCGTCCGGTCAGCAGCTCGTAGCCCATGACGCCGAGGGCGTAGATATCCACCCGGTGATCGATCGTGGGCTCGGCCGCTGCCTGCTCCGGCGCCATGTATGCCGGGGTGCCCAGCGCGACTCCGGCGGTAGTGAGCTGCTGCCTGCCGGTGGCCTCGCTCACCGCCTTGGCGACCCCGAAATCGGTGACCAGCGCATGCCGGCCCGAGAGCAGCACGTTGTCAGGCTTGATGTCGCGATGGACTACCCCGTGCCCGTGGGCGTAGGCCAACGCATCGGCGACTTCCGCCAGGATGTGCACGGCGTCATGGATCGGCAGCTCGCCTCCGCGGGCCAACCGCCCGCGCAGGGATTCGCCGTCCACGAAGGGCATGACGTAATAGAGGAATGGGCCGGCTTCGCCCGAATCGTGCAGCGGCAGGATATGGGGGTGCTGCAGCTTGGCCGCGACTTCGATTTCCCGGAAGAACCTATCGGCGCCCAGGCTGGCGGCCAGTTCCGGTCGCAGGACCTTGAGAGCCACCCTGCGATGGTGTTTCAGGTCTTCGGCCAGGTACACCGTCGCCATCCCGCCCTGGCCCACCTCCCGCTCCACCCGGTAGCGATCGGCTAAGGCTTCCGCCAGCCGATCCGGGGCAGCAGTCACCCGTTCTCGCTCCGAAGCGCCCGTGCCACGATGATGGTGATATTGTCGGTGCCGCCGCCCTCCAGGGCGTCATCCAGCAGCTGCTCGCATACCTGCTTGGCCGAGGTCATCGCGCGGAGACAATCGCGAATCCGATTATCGTCGACGTGGCGCGTGAGTCCGTCGCTGCACAGCAGCAGGACGTTGCCCCAGTCGGGGTCCATCCGGGTCACCACCGGCGCGGTCTGGGGACCGCCGATCGAGCTGGACAGGGTGTGGGCGAATCGGCTCTTGGACGCGTCCGCATGCGTCAACACGCCTCGGTCAACCAGCTCCTGGGCCATGGTTTGGTCCCGGGTAATCTGGGTCAACTCTCCCCGAACCATGAAATAGCAGCGGCTGTCGCCGACTTGCAGCAGGTATGCCCTGGGCCACACTCCGAGGAAGAGTGTTAGGGTCGTGGCCATACCCCGGTAGTCGGGATCTTCCTCGCCGCGTCGCAGCAACTCCTCGTGACATTGGTGGGCTGCCTGGTCGAGGGCCTCGAAAAACTCCTGGTCGTCAGCCGTGTGAGACGCATAGTAGCAATGCATGCTTCGGTTGACGTACTGCATAACCGCTTCGAGGGCAGTACGGCTGGCCGCTTCGCCTTTGGCCGCGGCCCCAACACCATCGGCCACCATCGCCAGCCAGGCCAGTCGCTCGGCCCCTGCGGCCAAGTCATCCGCCACGGGGAGGCTGGTCATCTGCACGGCAACCTGCTTTCGGAGCGAGCAGATCAGAAAGTGGTCCTGGTTGTCCTTGCGCACCTTTCCTGGGTGGGTGAGCCCGTACACGTCTATCTCGTCGTCCCGCGGCTTCCGGGTAACCGCCCGTTCAGGTGTCGAAGTCTCGGTTGCGGACATAGTTTTGTCGTCCTTGGGAGGGGCTGCCGTTACTCCTTCTCGCTCCGCAGAGCTCGAGCAACAATGATCGTGATGTTGTCGGTTCCGCCACTCTTGAGGGCGTCGTCCAGGAGATCTTCGCAGACCTGCTTGGCGGAGGTCATGGCCCGGAGGCGATCGCCAATGCCGTTATCGTCGACGTGGCGGGTAAGTCCGTCGCTGCAAAGCATCAAGACGTTACCCCAGCCTGGGTCCCCCCGGGTCACGACTGGCTCCGTTTGCGGGCCGCCGATTGAGCTGGAGAGGGTGTGGGCGAAGCGGCTCTTCGATGCGTCAGCTGGATTCAGCACTCCCCGGTCGACCAACTCCTGGGCCATGGTCTGGTCCCGGCTGAACTGGGTCAACTCACCCTGCCTCAAGCCATAGCAGCGGCTGTCACCAACTTGCAACAGATAGGCTCGGGGCCACACCCCGAGGTAGAGGGTCAGCGTCGTAGCCATCCCCTGGTAGTCGGGATCCTCGGCGCCGCGTCGCACCAACTCCTCGTGGCATTGGTGGGCCGCCTGGTCGAGGGCCTTGAAGAACTCTTGGTCATCGGCTGAGTCGGCCGCATAGTAGCAGCGCATACTTCGGGTCACGTACTGCATGACGGCTTCCACCGCCGTTCGGCTCGCCGCCTCGCCCTTAGCGGCGGCGCCCACCCCGTCGGCGACCATCGCCAGCCACGCTAGTCGCTCGGTCCCAGCGGCCAACTCACCTGCCTCTGGGAGGCTGGTCATCTGCACAACGACTTCTTTTCGCAGAGAGCAGATAAGAAAGTGATCCTGATTGTCCTTCCGCACCTTTCCAGTATGGGTGAGGCCGTAGACGTCGATCTCGTCGTCCCGCGGCTTCCGGGTAACCGCCCGCTCAGGTGTCGAAGTCTCTGTTGCGGACATTGTTTCGTCGTCCTTGGGAGGGAATCTCGAATCTGTACGTTAGGGCGTGCGGATGCCAGTGAAGGGCCGGAAGGGCGGGGGACGAGGCGAGCGCGTCTATTGGAGTCGATTCGGCGCTCGCGGATCCGCGCCGATACTTGACCGGCCCGTAGAATGAGCTGGTCGACCCAGAGGCTAGTTCGAGGTAGCTCTCCAACGCCCCGTCGGGCTGACGAACCGAGCGAAGACCAGCTAGCGGGTCCCGATGGGTCGGCCGAACTAGAGGATCGGCAAGGCTATCCACCCTTCAGCGAACCATCCACCTGATGAGAGAGACTATCCACGCGAATCAGTCCCCCGACTCAGCGTACCTCGCCCGCAGCGACTGCACCAGCGGCCCGGTGCCCGGAGGACTGCCGGTCGCTCTTTGAATCAGATCGGCCACCCTATATCGCTGGCCATGCTGATGGACACGCTCTCGAAGCCAGCCGAGCAGCCCGCCGAAGTCGCCGTGGGAGAACTGTTCGTCGAGATCGCCGAGCGACGCCTGCGCCGCGGTGACCAGCTGGGCGGCGTAGACATTCCCCAGCATGTAGGTGGGAAAGTATCCGATCAGACCCTCGGCCCAGTGGCCATCTTGCAAGCAGCCCTCCCGATCGGTGGTCGGCGTGACGCCGAGGCATTCGCGATAGGCCTCGCTCCAGGCCCCCGGCAGGTCAGCCGTCTGCAGATCGCCCGAGAGCAGGGCCTGCTCGATCTCGAAGCGGACCAGCACGTGCAGATTGTAGGTGACCTCGTCGGCCTCGACCCGGATGGCCGACGGTTCCACCCGGTTGAGCGCGGCCATGAAGGCGTCCAGCTTTACATCGTGCAGCGCCTCGTGGAACACGCCTCGCGCCCGACCGAAGAAGTGCTTCCAGAACGAGTGGCTGCGGCCGACGAAGTTCTCCCACAGCCGCGACTGGGACTCGTGCAGCCCCAGCGAGGCCGCCTCTCCCATGGGAGTGCCGTAGTGTTGCCGGTCCAGCCCCTGCTCGTATAGCGCGTGCCCCACCTCGTGCAGCACCGCGAGGAAGCCGCTGGCGAAATTGCGGGCGGTGAACCGGGTGGTAATGCGGCAGTCGCCCGGGCCGAGGCTGGTGCAGAAGGGATGGACCGAGGTGTCCATCCGGCCGCGGTCGAAATCGAACCCCACCGCGTTGGCGACGGCCTCGGCAAAGATCCTCTGGCGATCCACCGGGTACTCCCGCCGGAGGACCGAGGTGCGCCCTCGTTTGCCGCTGTTGGGCACCGACTGCACCAGGGGCACCAGCTCCCGGCGCAGCTCGGCAAACAGCTCGGCGACTTGCCGGGTGGTGACTCCGGGCTCATAGTCTTCTAACAGCGCATCGTAGGGAGTCTCGGGATAGCCCACGGCCTCGGCCTCTTCGCGAGCCAGCTCCAATTGCCGGTCGAGCCAGGGTTGGAAGCGATCGTAATCCGAGGCATCGAGCGCGTCGGCCCAGGCCTGCTGCGCCAGGGCAGTCACTCGGGCGATCTCCTCCACCAGCCGGCGGGGGAGCCGGCGCTCCCGATCGTATGCCCGGCGCAGCTCGCGAACATTGACCGCGGCGGCTGACTCGGCGTCCGCTATCAGGTCCGACTGCTCGATAACTTCGAGCAGTTCGCCGACTCGGGGATCGGTGCTCTGATCGTGCAGCATGCCGGCGAGCAACGCGAGCTGCTCGCTGCGATGGTCGACCCCACCGCGAGGCAGCACGGTCTCTTCGTCCCACTCGAGGACGTCGAGACAGGATGCCAGGGTCGCCTCGTCGCGAGATAACCGGATCAGTTCGTCGTATGCCGATTTGGGCTGCATGGCGGGTGGGTTCGGGACCGCGAAGAAGATAGTCGTTCATTTACTGATCGAGGAGTCCAATGGCCGAGGAATCCACTCTGATGACCGAGCCCAGCGTCGCCGAAGCGCTGGGTCTGCACGGTCCTCGCCTGGCGGCGAGAGTGCGGCAGGCGCTCTACCATTTGCCTGCCGCCGAGCTCGCCCGCGCCCATCAGCGTATGCGAACCGGTTCGGTGGAAAGGCACATGGACTACTTCTACGAGGGAAAGGTGGAGACCATCCGAGTGCTCCCCTGTCCCATCACCATGCTGCCTGCCGAGCTCGACTATCTGTGCCAGGTCACCCGGACGCTACATCAGGCGTTGCTCAAACTGCCGGAGCTCTATCTGTGCGACCCGGTCGTACGCCAGATCCTGCAACTTACGCCCGAAGAGGACGAGTGGCTGCGGAGCTGCTGGGGGCCATCGCACCGTGCGCGGAACCCGGTCTTCGACCGGCTGGACGCGATGGTGGACTATACCAGCTCAGTATGGAAAGAGACTCTCAAGTTCGTCGAGCCCAATCTCACGGGCGTCGGTGGCCTTCATTTGATTCCATCGGTGGAGGAGATCGTAGACGAAGTGGTGGTGCCGCTGGTCCTGTCACAGGATCCCGGGCTTCGGATCAGACGGCTCACCGACGCCAGAGAGTTGCTGCTGGACGAGCTCACCGAGCATCTCACTGCCGTCGGCCGCCCCGGCGGTTGCGTCTGCTTCATCGAGCCCAAGTACGAGCTCGAGGGCATCGATGAGCAGCGGCGTCTGGTGGAATACTATCAGCGGCGCCACGGCCTCGAGATGCTCCATGCCGACCCGAGCGAGCTCCGGCTGAAAGACGGCGAGGTGTATTGCGATGACCGGCGGGTAGACCTGGTGTACCGGGATTACAGCGTGCTCGACCTGGTGGAACTCCAGGCCGAGGGCGTGGACGTCGAGCCCATGCGGCTGCTGTTCCGGGAAAATCGGGTGATCTCGTCGATCGGGGCCGAGCTGGACCAGAAGAGCTGCTGGGAGATCTTCACCGATCCGGTCCTCGCCGAACGTCATTTTACCGAGGAGGAGCGACGGGTTTTCCAGCGTCACATTCTGTGGACCAGGGTGATCGCCGACCGGCGCACCCAGCTGCCCGGAGGAGAGTCAGGTGGGCTGTTGGAGTATGCCCGGCGCGAACGCGAGACCCTGGTGATCAAGCCCTCACGCGGCTACGGCGGCGACGGCGTACTGCTGGGCCATACCGTGGACGCGGCCGCATGGGAGCGCGCGATCGACGCTGCCTTGGCCGACCAGGACCTCTGGGTTGTCCAGCGCCTGGCGCAGATCCCGGTGCTGGAGGTTCCGACCCTCGCACCGGATGGCGTGCTGCATCCGGAGGCGTTCTATCACGTGATGGGCTTCGCCTCTGGCCCCCGCGGCCTCGCGGTGCTGGCCCGCGCATCCCAGCGCCAGGTAGTCAACGTGGCCCAGCGAGGTGGGATGTGCGCGGTGATGCTGGTGGAGACAGCGAACAGCTAACAGCTAATAGCTAATAGACACCGTCGTGGTCCCGAGGAGCGAGGGAATTACCCATCTCGGGCGAGCGCCGGGAGGAATAAAAGGCCACCGCGGCCACGATGATGTTGGCGGCAATGACCGGTGCCGCGTGAAGCAGGAGCCCATAGAGGATCCACAGGCAAGCGCCTACAGCCTGCACTCGCCGCAGCATCGTCTGCCCTTTGAGGAGATACGAGCTCGCGAAGACCGCCGTCGCCAGCCAGCCGACCGTGTCAACCAAACGGATCCCCTCGCTCATGCGACGGCCGACGCCTGCGAGGTCCCCCGAATGCTGATCGAGTCGGTCCGGGTCTTCTCCCACTCCTGCAAGCTGAAGCCGTGGGCCTCGAAGTACGCCCGAATCCGGGTCGCATCCATCCCGACGATCTCCTCCAGGATGGGCACGAGCACACTGGGGACGTCGTCACTCAGAATGGTGCGCCGCGCGATCGGGGTGAGATAGCGGTTCTCGGAGGCGGCGATGGTGAGGCCGTCGAGCCGGTTGACGTGCAGCATGACGTGCACGTCGGAGCTGCCGTCACCCACGTAGATCACGTGGTCGTGACTCACGGCCAACCTGCTCCGCAGCTCTTCCAGTACCGCGACCTTGCCGTATCCAGCGGGGACCCGCACGATCGATTGGATCTCGCCCGTATCGGGGTGGTACCAGAACCTGGTGCCGAAGATGTGCTCCGGCGGCACGATCCCCTCCAGCGCTGATTGAATGACCTCCTCGGGCGCGGCCGAGATCACATAGAAAGCAAAGCGATGACCCGGCAGGCCCTGGAGCAGCGGGGTCAAGGCGCCGATGTTCTGCTTCAGTCGAATCCGCTTGCCCACTTCGTGAAGGTGCTCCTTCCGCACCCGACGAAACTCCGGATCGTGCAGCAGCAAATAGGCCAGCTCTGCCCCCTGCTGCACCAGGTGAATCCGGGCGAGACCGGCGGTTCGTTCCTCGAATCCGGGAACGCCCAGCAACTCGCTCAGCACGATTCCGGAATCGTTGAAGCTCAAGGTTTGATCGAAGTCGCTTGCCAGCAGATAATGCCTCATGATACTCCCGTCTCAAGATGGCGATCTGGGGTACTCGGGCCGATAGCCGAGCAAGCCGCGGGCCGCTCGACCATCAGGCTGGTGCCTCCGTATCTCGCCTTACCCCGTGGTTGGGTCACAGACTTGTCTCCGGGGTACAGTTCGGCCGACAAGTTTGTTCCCTTCTGGGGCGTAACTGTCCTGGTACCCGGACATCTGGCAGAGTGCCTATTTCCGCCGTACCTTAGCCTCTCAAACTCCAAGCGCGTCATTTTGACTCCGGACCCTTCCGTGTCCTCCTCGCCGCTGTACCCTAAGGGAAACCCGCTCACCCATTCGATGGGGTTCACCGATCGAGACGGCAAACTCTGGCTGGCCTACATCGAAGGTCTGCCACCGGTCGAGCCGCACTGGTTCTGGAACGTGACGGCGTTGCCCGGTCGTCGGCTTCGGTTCGATGCCGGTGAAGACTCCAGGGTGAGTAATGAGCTCCCGGCCGGTGCGCCCTTCCTGAGCGATGCGCGTCTGCAGGCCCTGCTCGACGGGGCCGGTCCAGTGCCGGCCCCTCCCCCAACCAAGGCCGCGGCCTCCGACCAGTCGGCTCGCGTCAACCGGTGGGCCGCCCAAGCCGGTGATCTGGCGCGGGCCACGCAGACGACTTGGTCGGGGCGATGGACTAGCGGTGCGGTCAAGCGGCGTCAGCTTCGCTACCGGCTGCGGAGGACCATTCTGGCGGTTGAAGCCCGACTGATCCATCTGGAGGAGATCGTCTCAGGACGGGGTCGCGCCGGGCGCTGAGTGGGGTCCGGCGGCACCGGTCTGGCGGCGGAAAATATCCCATAGAGCATCCATGGTGTCTGCCTCGGATGCTGCCTTGTCGGTCCGATAGCGTTTGACCCGCGCGAATCGCAGCGCCAGTCCGCCAGGATACTGCGGACTCGCCTGCACGTCGTTGAAGGCCACTTCGACCACCAGCTCCGGTCGAACGTAGACGGTATATCCGTCGCGGGCCGCCTCCAGTTCCAGCAGCTTGGTGGTCTGCCACGCCAGCATCTGGTCGGTCATCCCTTTGAAGGTCTTCCCCAACATCACAAATCCTGCCGAGGGGTCGCGAGCCCCCAGGTGAAGATTGCTGAGCCAGCCCTGGCGCCGGCCATGGCCCCACTCGGCGGCGAGTACGACGAGGTCCAGCGTCCGCGCGGGCTTCACCTTGAGCCAGCGGCGTCCCCGGTGCCCGGCCTCATACGGCGCATCGAGTGCCTTGGCCATGATCCCCTCGTGTCCCCGCTCCAATGCCGCGGCCAGGAACTCGGTGGCCTGACCTGCGGAAGCGGTAATCAGGCGGGGCACCTGAATGGCCGGCGGCGCGAGGTCGCTCAGAGCCGCGAACCGGCGGCGGGCCGGCTCGTCCAGCAGTGCAGTCCCATCGAGGTAGAGGATGTCGAAGAGGAACTGCGAAAGGGGAAGCATCTGGCGCAGCCGCTCGACCTCCAGCCTGCGGCCGAATCGGCGCATGGTAGTCTGGAATGAATGCGGTGTCCCATCGGCTCGGAGCGCGATCGCCTCTCCCTCGACCACCAGCTCGCGTGCGGGCAAGGCCCGAATCGCCTCCACCAGCTCGGGTACCGCACCAGTGACTTCATTGAGCCGTCGGGAGAAGACCCGCACCTCGTCCCCGCCCTTGTGGATCTGCACTCTGGCACCGTCGAGCTTGTATTCGAGCGCTGCCTCGCCCAGCTCAGCGAGCGCATCCTCCTCGCCGTCTGCCGTTCCGGCGAGCATGGGAAGTACCGGACGGAAGAGCTGGATCGAGAATCGGGACAGCCCTGCCGGGCCGTCGAGCAGCACAGCCTTGGCCACGCTGGGAAGGTCTCCCGCCATCATCACGGCGTAACGCACCCGCTCGGCGGGAACAGCGGCTGCCTTGGCCACAGCCTCCAACATGACGCCTTCCACCGCGCCCTGGCGCAGCTCGCCTGCGATCAAATCAAAGACGAAGTGTTGCTCATCACGGGTGAGTCGCGCCAACAGCTCGCGCAGCAGCCGCTGCTTGGCCTCGACCGATCCCTTGCCCGTGGCCGCGGCGATGCGCTCGAACACCCCATCGAGCTCGGCGAGCTCTACCGAGGGCGAATCCGCGGCGACGCCGGCCGCCGCGGCCTGAATCGCCGCGTAGCCGATACCCAGACGCTGCTGCCGGATGGATCCGGAGAGGAAAGCGGTAGCGATCTCGATTTCGTCGGGCGGAACCGAGGAAAGCAGATTGGCCAGCAACCCGATCTTGTCGCGGCGTCCGCCGGTTTGGGTGAGCCGGCGAGAGGTTTCCACGAGTGTGGCGAGCTTCAAGGCGTGGGTGCGCGCTTGCTTCGCGGCGGCCGATTCAACTGGGCGGCAGTGGCCGCGACGCCGGCGAGTCCCAACCGGGCCCGGAGGGCGGGCGTAATTGGCTTTCGAACCAGGGCCTGGGCCTGCTCGGTAGTGAGCTCCTCGGTGGAGGCACCCAGTGATCGGATCATCCCGGCATCCAGCGCGGCCACCGGCGCGCCGTCGCGATAGAGAATGCGATTCCCGCCTTGCGCGGGCGTCCGCTCGCCAGGAGTGACGATGCCGGTGAGGTTGAGCGGGTCGGCCGCGCCGAGGGAGATGAGCTTGCCATTGCGCTCGGACCGCCGGATCGCACGCAGCTGAGCCACAGCCTCTGGTAGGGCGAACTGCTCACCCGACATCCCCGCGACGAACCGGCCACCCCGGATCTCGCCTCTGGCTTCGAGCCGGCGATACACCATCAGCAGGTCGCGCCAGGCGGGGGGATTGGGCTCGCGGGCCAGCAGCCGTTTGAACACCACACCGTAGCGGCGGAGAAGCGTGCGCGCCTGCGGATCGGTAGGGCGGTAGGGCGGTAGGGCGGTACCATTCCCAGAGGATTCGACTTCCGTACCGCCGTACCGCCGTACCGCCTTACCGAGGAGACTCCACCGTCCGGCGCTCTCGATCCCAAAGGGAACCGTCCGGTGTCTCCGACGGGCGCCGGTGAGCGGCTTCCGCTTGCTGGAGGGCGTGATCAGCGCACGGAGGCCGGCAAAGCTGTCCGAGGTGACCAGCCCGAGGCCGGCCAACTCCGCCAGTCCGTGCTCGACCTGCGTTGGAAGCAGCCCGGATCCCGCCACCAGCTCATGGAAGAACAGCGCGCCACGTCGCTGGAGAATCTGTCTCACGCTCTGGGCGGAGCTCGACAGCCGGTAGTCCGTCGTCTCTGTCTCCTCCGTTTGCCAATTGCCAGAGTGCTCCCGGAGGAGCAGGGCAATCGGCGTCGTCCGAATCGGTCCGGCCGACGCGGTTCCTGGCGAGAGCCTGGCCCAGGCGACCCGTCCGGTGAGGCAGAGAGTATCCAGCAGAGCCGGATCGTATTCCTCGCAGCGGGACGAAAGCACATCGGACTCCCAGGCTCCGGCCGGGACCTCAAATCCCTCGAGCTGGGCAATGACGGCTGCGAGCCCCTCGACTCCAGCTACCCGGTGCTCGGGGTCGATCCGTTGCCAGGCGAACAGGAAGCGCATGAAGTCGGCCGAGCTCACCGGCTCGATCTCGGCGCGCAGCCGGTTGAGCGTATAACGGTGAATTCGGGCGAGAAGCCGTCGTTCGCACCATTCCAGTGGTGCAGCTTCGGCGTCAGGTTGGTGGGTGAACCTCCCCCGTAAAACCACACCCTCCGCTTCCAGTGCAATCAGCGCGGCCTCGGCCTCGTTCTCGTCCAACGCCAAGGAAGCTGCCAACGACCGGGCCGTCGCCGGTCCGCTGATGCCGACTCTCCCACGGATCAACTCTCGGATGGCTGTCTCCCGGGCCACCGGCTCGGACTCGGAGGATATCGGCCCGAGCGGAAGGTCCGGGTAGACCGCTCGGATCTCGGCTAACCGCTCGCGGGCTACCCAGAGCGCCGAGTCCCCGGCACCCCGATCCACCCGAACACCTCTGCGGCTTTCCACCAGCTCTCGCCAGGGGCCGCTCCAGGAGACGCCGTCTCGTCCGATTATGCCTTCGACTTCGGTGAGGAACCCGGAGGTGAGCAGGGCATCGTGCAGCTCGTCGGCATTCTGTACCTCAGGCCAGGCCTCATCCCGCACCCGCTCGATCGCGGCAGGGTCCAGCGCGCCCAGGTCGTCGGCCGAGGAGGGATCGAATGCCCGGCGGGTGTAGACCGCTTGGGTGCGGCGCTCCTCCAGCGGCGCGTCATCCAGAAAAGCATAGGGCTTCGCATTCAGGATCTCCGCTGCCAGTGGCGACGGCTCCGGAAGATCGCGCCCGATGCACCTGATCTCACCGCCGTGAATGCCCTGCAGGACCTGGGTAAGCTGGTCGAGATCCATAACCTCATGGATGCAGTCGTCGATGGTCTGGTGCACCAGGGGATGGTCGGGTACTTCGCGGTCACCGGGAATGTTCTCCAGGCACGCCGCCGCATCGGGAAATGCCGCGGCCAGCAGATCCTCCGATTCCATCCGTTGGATCGGCGGCGGCACCCTGCGGCTTCCCCGGCTTCGCGGGACCGCGAGGGCGATGGTCGCGTTCCACCTCCAATGGGTCCCGAACATGGGAGCATCGAGCAGCGCCTGGATCAGGATGTTCTCCACCGTGTCGGGATGGAGGAACCGGAAGACGTTCTCCAGGGGGAAGGAGTGCTGCGGGCCCAGCGAGAGCAGCAGCGCTTCCTCAGTGGCCGCGGCCTGGAGCTCGAAATTGAACTGGCGGCAGAATCGCTTTCTCAGGGCGAGTCCCCACGCCCGATTGACTCTGCTGCCGAAAGGAGCGTGGACCACGAGCTGCATCCCACCCGACTCGTCGAAGAAACGCTCGGCCACCAGGGTTTCATGCGTCGGGAGAGTGCCGAGCAGGCGGTGGGTCTCTCCCAAATATTCGACGATCTGGTGGGCGGCAACACGGGCTGATCCCTCGCTGCGCTCGGGATGAGGCTCATTTCCGAGCAGCGACACCACCCAGTCGATGGCCGCCTCGCGGTCGGGGAGTCGCTGTTCGACTCCGTGCCTCAACTCGGAGACCGCGAGCGATAGCTCATTGCTCCGGGCGGGCGCCTCGCCCAGCCAGAAGGGAATGCTGGGCGGCTGGCCGTGGGCGTCCTCCACCCGGACCACCCCCTGTTGCACCCGGAGAATGCGCCAGGACGTGTTGCCCAGCTGGAATATGTCCCCCGCCAGGCTCTCCACCGCGAAGTCCTCGTTGACCGTGCCGAGAAAGATGCCCTCTGGTTCGAGCACTACTCGATAGTCCGCGTTGTCGGGGATCGCGCCGCCCGAGGTAATGGCCGTGAGTCGCGCGCCTCGCCGGCCCCGAATCCGCCCGTTCACCGCATCATGATGGATCAATGCGGCTCGCCGGCCCCGGCGAGTGGCGAAGCCTTGCGCCAGCATCTGAACGACGTCATTGAATTCGGATCGCTGCAGATCCCGGTAGGGATAGGCGCGGCGGACCAGCTCGAAGAGCCGCTCCTCCGGCCAGTCCTCGCAGGCCGCCTCGGCCACCAGCTGCTGTGCCAATACATCGAGCGGCTTTTCTCGAATCACAACCCGATCCAGGAGACCCTTGCCGACTTCGCCCAGCAGCGCGGCGCATTCCACCAGCTCATCGCGGGTGAGCGGGAAGAGGCGCCCCTTGGGAGTGCCCCGAACAGTGTGCCCCGATCGACCGACTCGCTGGAGGAAGGTGGAGATTCGCCGGGGTGAGCCTAGCTGGCATACCAGGTCGACGTGTCCGATGTCGATGCCCAGCTCCAATGACGCGGTCGCCACCAGCGCCTTGAGCTTGCCGCTCTTGAGCCGTTCCTCAGCGTCCAGTCGAATCTCTTTCGCCAGACTCCCGTGGTGCGCGGTGACCGCATCTTCACCCAGCCGCTCGGCCAGATGGCGGGAGACCCGCTCGGCCAATCGGCGAGTATTGACGAAGACCAGCGTGGTTCGGTGCCCCTCTATGAGCTCCGTCAGCCGAGCATATACCTCCTGCCAGACCTCGGAGGACATCACTGCCTCGAGCGGCGATCCGGGCAGCTCCAGGGCCAGGTCGAGCGTCCGGCGGTGGCCTTGATCTATTACTACGGGGGAACGGGGAACGGTTAACGGTAAACGGGCCTCTTCTCCCCGTTTCCCGTTTACCATTTCCCGTTCACCGTTTCCCGTTTCCCGTTCCCCGCGCCCCACCAGCCACTCCGCCACCTGCTCGATCGGCTTCACTGTCGCCGAGAGGCCAATCCGTTGAATCGGCGTTTGGGCCACGTGGTCCAGCCGCTCGAGGCTCAGAGCCAGATGGGCGCCGCGACGAGACTCGAGCACGGCGTGGATCTCGTCCACTATGACCGTGCGGACGGTGCGCAGCATCTCCCTGCTGCGTTGCGCCGTGAGGAGCAAATAGAGCGATTCCGGCGTGGTGACGAGAATGTGTGGCGGGGTCTTGAGCATCGCCGCGCGGTCGGCTGCCGGAGTGTCGCCGGAGCGCATCGCAGCGGTGATTTTGGGCACCCCGTACCCCATCTCCTCGGCCAGCCGCCGAATCTCCCTGCGCGGCTCGGCCAGGTTCAGATGGATGTCGGTGCTCAGCGCCTTGAGGGGGGAGACGTAGACGATCCGGGTCTCGTCAGGTAGCGGAGCGGTCAGCGCCTCGCGCAACAGCTGGTCGAGGGAATCCAGGAACGCGGCCAGCGTCTTTCCCGATCCGGTGGGCGCGGCGATCAGGGTATGCCGGCCCGAGCGGATCGCCTCCCAGCCCAGCCTCTGTGGGTTGGTGGGCTCTCCGAACCGCTGCTCGAACCAGCGGGCAATCACCGGGTGAAAATTGGACAGGTGCATACCCGGGGGAATTTAATCCCGGTCGGTAGGGCGCCCTACTGCCTTACCGCCGTCCACGCTGCTTCAGTTCTGCGATCAGGCGGCTAACTCGCGGCCATTCAGCCGGATCGAGTTTGCTGCCCCAGCCCTGCGCCACCAGAGGATTGGCGGTGTAGTAGGGCCCTCGGCCGTGGGCGAGGCCGGTGATGGGGAGGCAGTAATAGCAGCGATCGAAGATGAAGACCGCTCGTTCGCCCGTGACCAGCGTCGCGGCATTGGCCCACCGGCTTCGAATGAAGGTGACCGCGGGGTACTGGACCACGATCTCATTCTTGGCCAGGCGACCGAACGGGGGAGGCGGCCTGAAAGTCGCGGGCAGCATACCCAGATCCACGCTCTTGGCGCTCTTGATTTTGCCTTTCAGCACGGAATCCACCGCTACTTTGACCTGATACCAGGTCTCTTTCGCCCCCAACTGAAAACGAGGTGTCAGAAAGCCATAATCCGACACGATGTCTAGCGGCGTGCCGAGCACGATCAGATCGCCCTCGCGAATCATCTTGGTCAGGACCGAGTCCGGAACTTGGCCGACCGAGGGTGTGACCTGGCTGCCGGGAAGCGCGGGAGCAAGGGCGCTGCGGTAGGTGCTGCAAGCGGAGACGGAAGCCAGCAGCAGGGACAGCTGGAAACGGATGGAGGAGCGCATGCTACGTCCCACGGATGGTAGCGCTCCAGATTATGCGACGGCTACGCCGATTGTGCCGTGCCAATGGTCACAACCATGATCTGGATCACAGCAACCCTCTTTCTACCGGCCTACGGTACACCGACGGCACGAATAGAATGGCCAGGTTGTCTTGGCACGTGACGGTACTTAGAAGGGAGACATCAACATGGGTATCTACTCTCGCTCCAGCGCACTCAGCGCCGTGGTCGGGATTCTTGCCCTGGCGGCGGCGCCGGGGCTTTGGGCACAGCAGCAGGGTCAGAATCGGACGGATACTGGGACGGTTCAAACCGATACCTCAGGCTATAAGGGGTATCAACCCAGCGACAGCAACAAGCCAGCGCGGAGCGACACCTCCGGGATGAATCAGGGTGTCCCCAGCGATACCGCGCTCAAAGCCAAACCGGGCGTCCAGACCGGCCCGTCCGCCAAGGACAACGGCGCAGCCGGCCAGACAGGTATTAAGGCGACGGTCGACAGCGTGGTCTGCAAGGACGGGTCGCGCGCGGCCAACCCGGGCAAGACCAACTGTGCGGAGCATGGCGGGGTGGACAAGGCTGCGACCAAGGCCGCATGGAATGCTCGGGGTTACCACGCCAAGCCGAGCGAAAACAACAACGCCGCGGCCGACACGAGCAAACCCAGTGGCGCCGATACCAGCAAGGCGGGCAAGGAGGGTGCCGGCGGCTATCGGTACAACGGGCCAAGCACTGACACTGCCCTGAAGGCCAAGCCGGGCGTACAGACTGGACCAAGCGCCTCGGAGAGCGGTCAAGCAGGCGGCATGTCGGACAGCTCTCACGCGGGCATGTCAGACAGCAGTCACGCCGGGATGTCGGACACCAGTTCCAGCCAGCCGCAGCGCTAACATGGTTGACTGACGCGGCTCCAATCGATGGAGGCGAGACGGCGGTCGGGAACGCGAACCCGGCCGCCGTCTCTGTTGTCCGGCTCCCATCGCCTCCTAGATTTAGCGCGCTCTCAACCGAGGCGTGCCATCATGGGCAACTCCGCGTTTCGCACGCGAGTGTTCCGGCTCTCCCTGCTCGCTCTCCCCATAATTCCGGTCGAGGGAACGGCTCAGCAGTCGCCTCCTTCCGACACCACCAAGCAGATGGTGCTCGCTCCTGATGCCGTATGGGACGGGGTCGCCGACGCCCCTCACCGGGGGTGGCTGGTCCTGGTGCGGGGTAATCGAATCGCCGCAATAGGCCCCGCCGATCGAGTCTCCGCGGCGGCCGGCGCTGAGCGCGTCGCGCTCGCCGGCACGACCCTCATCCCCGGCCTCATCGAAGGCCACTCCCATCTGTTTCTGCACCCCTATAACGAAGCGCTCTGGGACGATCAGGTGCTCAAGGAGCCGCTCGGGTTCCGCATGGCTGAAGCGGTGGCGCACGCAGCGGCCACACTCCGTGCGGGGATCACTACCGAGCGTGATCTGGGCACCGAGGGAGCGCTCAACTTCGACGTGCAGCTCAAGCGGGCCATCGAAGAAGGAATCGTGCCCGGACCCCGTCTTATCACGGTCACCCGTGCCATCGTCGCCACCGGGAGCTACGGACCACGCCGAGCGGACTACGCCATCGATCCCCCTCAGGGGGCCGAGGAGGCGACCGGGGCCGAGGGCGTTGCCCGGGCAGTGCGAAATCAGATCGGCAACGGGGCGGACTGGATCAAGGTGTACGCCGATTACTCCTGGGGGCCCAAGGGTGAGGCGGAGCCGACCTTCTCTCAGGAAGAGCTGAGGGTGCTGGTGGAGACCGCGCGAGGAAGCGGCCGGCCGACCGCCGCCCACGCCACCACAGCCGAAGGTATGCGCCGGGCGGTGCTCGCCGGGGTTGAGACCGTGGAGCACGGCGACGAGGGCACGCCCGAGGTGTTCCGGTTGATGCGGCAGCGGGGGGTGGCGCTGTGTCCCACCTTGGCTGCGTCGGAAGCCTACGCCCAGTACTTCGACGGCTGGAAGAAGGGCCAAGGGGAGCTGCCCGCGCGGGTTAAGCAGAAGCGGGCGAGCTTCCGGGCGGCGCTCGCCGCGGGTGTCACCATCTGCTTTGGCGGCGATGTCGGGGTGTTCACTCACGGCGAGAACGTGCGCGAGCTCGAGCTCATGGTCGACGAGGGGATGACGCCGCTCGCGGCTCTCCGATCCGCCACGTCCGGCAACGCCAAGATTTTTCATATGGACGACCGGGTGGGAAAGATTACTCAAGGCACGTTAGCCGACCTGGTTGCGGTGGAGGGCGATCCGACGCGTGACATCGGCGCGCTTCGTCGAGTGCGGCTGGTGATCAAGAACGGCGTGCGCGTCCGGTAGGATGACAGTTCGAACGCCCTGTGATGCAGGCGTCGTCCGAGGCGCGCCACCACCGCCGCACGCCTCGCCCTCTGCCGAGCCATGGGTGCTGCTCGCCAGCATCCTGGGCTCCAGCATGGCGTTCATCGACGGGACAGTGGTCAACCTGGCGCTTCCCGCTCTGCAGTCGACGCTCCACGCCACCGCCGCCGATGTCCAGTGGGTGGTAGAGAGCTACGCGCTCTGCCTTGCGGCACTCCTCCTCCTGGGTGGCGCACTGGGAGACCGGCTCGGCCGGCGTCGGGTCTTCGCCATTGGGACCGCGTTGTTTGCCGCCGCTTCGGCCGCGTGCGGTCTCGCCCCTACTATCGAATGGCTGATCGCGGCTCGCGCCATTCAAGGCGTGGGGGCTGCCCTGCTCGTGCCGGGTAGCCTCGCGCTGATCAGCGCCACTGTGGCGCCAGATCGGCGGGGGCGCGCCATCGGTACCTGGTCCGCCTGGGCCGCGGCCACGGCGGGGGTAGGTCCGGTTCTGGGCGGGTGGTTGATTCAGGCTGCATCGTGGCGCTGGCTCTTCTGGCTGAACCTCCCCATCGCAACGGGCACGCTCGCGGTCACGCTGAGCAAGGTGCCGGAGAGCCGCGCGCCTGGAGCTGGCGGCGGTCTGGACTGGCTGGGGGCCGCTCTCGCCACCGCAGGTCTCGGAGGACTCGTTTTCGGACTGATCGAGGCGCCGCAGCGGGGCCTGAGAGATCCGCTGATCATTGCGGCGTTGGCAGGAGGCGCTCTGTTGCTGGCAGGGTTCCTGATGGCAGAAGCCAGGATTTCTTGTCCCATGGTTCCGCTCGAGCTGTTTCGGTCCCGGACCTTCGCCGGAACCAATCTGCTGACCCTTTTCCTTTATGCTGCGCTGGGTGGGGCCTTCTTTTTTCTCCCGTTCGATCTGATCCAGGTCCGTCGCTACTCTCCGCTCGAGGCGGGGGCCGCCATGCTGCCCTTCATTCTGCTCATGTTCGCGCTTTCCCGGGTGGCAGGCCGGCTGGTGGATCGCTACGGTGCTCGGATTCCCCTGATCGTGGGCCCCCTCATCGCAGGCGTCGGCTTCGGTTTGCTGGGGATGTCGGGCAAGGACGGCAGCTATTGGACCACGTTATTTCCGGGGATCCTGCTGCTGGGTATCGGGATGGCGGTGAGTGTTGCCCCGCTGACGACGGCTGTAATGGGAGCGGTTGCGCAGGAGCACGCGGGGCTGGCGTCGGGAATCAACAACGCGGTGTCTCGGGCGGCTGGACTCCTCGCCGTAGCGATCTTTGGCGCGGTCGCCACGTTTCGCTTCGGCTCCGGCCTCACCCGGCGGCTGGCCGAGCTCCAGGTGCCTTCCGGAGTCCGACAGCTGCTCGCCAGCGAGGAAGGCAGGCTCGCGGGAGCTACCCTGCCTCCGTCGCTGCCCCACGAGTTGCGAACCATGCTGCGGGCCGCAATCGATCTTTCGTTCGTCGAGGCTTTTCAACTGGTCATGCTGCTCGCCGCGGCGCTGGCCGTGGCCGGCTCCGTGAGCGCCTGGGGAATGATCGAGCCGAAGGGAAGACGTTAGAGGACGCAGAGGACGCAGAGGTCGCAATCGTCACCTCCCATGGTGACAGCGTTCTCGATCCTCTACGTCCTCTGCGTCCTCTACGTCCTCTGCGTCCTCTACGTCCTCTGCGTCCTCTACGTCCTCTTAGGCGTACGCCATCGGCCGAATGTTCTGGTTCAGCCGGAACAAGTTGCGCGGATCGTACGTGTTCTTGAGCTTGACCAGCCGATCGTAGTTGCGGCCATAGGCGGCGCTCACCCGATCGCCCTCTTCCTGGGTCAGGAAGTTCACGTACGCGCCGCTACTGGCGAAGGGAGCGGCCGCCCGGAAGAGATCCCGGGCCCAGGCGATGCACTCGGCGTCCTTGGCTGCATCCTGCCAGCGCCCGTGGACGTTGATGGTGAACTGGGCGTCTCGGGCAGCGTAAGCGGTGGCGTCGGCCGGCACCCGGCTGATGGCTCCACCGAGCTGCGCGAAGGCAATCTCGGTATTGGGATCGGGAATCTTTCCCGCGTACTCGATCAGCACGTCGATCAGTCCGTCGCTCACTTCCTTGAAGTAGTGCGACTTCCAGTAATTGCGCAGCCCCGGCGTGAGCAGAGGGTCGAGGATCGCTTGCCACGCGGTGAAAGGGTTTGGCGCGATCACGTCGGCCACGGGCTTGCCGAACTTGCGGAGCGGTGCCGCTATCTTCTCTCCCTCCGCGATGGGACCCGAGTAGCAGACCGCCAGTGCGAGAATTTCCTTGCCGTGCCACTCCGGGGCGAGGAAGGGCAGGGGCGGAGCCTTCCGCATGACGAACCAGCAGGCGAACTCCTCCGGCGTGGTGGGCAGGAACTCGCGATAGAAGCGAAGCACATCCTTCGCGGCAGCGAGGGGATGAACGATCAAGCCCGACAGCACCTCCGGTCCGATCTGATGGAGCTGGAACTCGAATGACGTCACTATCCCGAAGTTGCCGCCTCCGCCCCGAATTGCCCAGAAGAGATCCGGGTTCTGGGTGGCGCTGGTCTGAACCACCTCGCCGCTCGCGAGCACCACCTCGGCGGAGAGCAGATTGTCGATCGTAAGGCCCAGGCGCCGGCTCAACCACCCAAATCCACCGCCCAGGGTCAGCCCGGCGATTCCGGTCGTCGAGTTGACCCCCACCGGAGTCGCCAGCCCGAAGGCCTGAGCCTCCCGGTCGAACTCGGCCAGGGTGGCACCCGGTCCCACCCGTGCCGTGCGCTTGCCCTGATCCACCTGGATCGACTTCATCGGCGACAGGTCGAGCATCAGCCCGCCGTCATTCACGGCGTTTCCCGCGATGTTGTGGCCACCTCCGCGCACCGCCAGGATCAGATCGTGCTCCCGAGCTAGACGGACACCCTCTACGACATCGGCGCTGCTGCCACAGCGGATGATCAGGCCTGGCCGCCGGTCGATCATCGCGTTCCAGATCGTGCGGGCCTCGTCGTAGCCGGGGGCTCCGGGAAGAAGCACCCTGTCGAGCTGGCTCGCTCCGAGCCGCTTGATAACGTCGTTCCCCAGGTCGATGGTGGATCCTTCGGATGTGGTGACGCGAACGCTCATAGCTACCTCCAAGGGGGGAAAGTCGAGCGGTCGCTGGGATGGAGCCGCTCGACAGATCTAGCGTAGGATCACGCCGAAACCGGTCATAATTTGGCGCCGGCTCCGGGCCGCGCCAGCGTCAGGTTGTCCCATTGAAGCTCCGATCCCTCCCGGAGCGGCGGTCTCTCCGTCCGAACTCCCTGGTGTCACCGCGACCTGCCTGCATCCTGGCAGCTCGCGAAGCATGCTGGACCACGGGCTCATTCTTAGGCCCTCTGGAGCGGCGCTAGCCTCTCCGGCATCTCCCGCCGCCGCACCGGTTTGCGTCGGTATCCACGGGGCGCAACTAGCGCTGTAACGGCTCAGAAGGTCCTAGGCATACGCGTTGCACACAGGGGCCCAGTCCGCCCTCGTGCTCCAATCTTCACCACGCGCGCGATCTGACCGGAACAAGAGCCTAAGTCAATCTCACGTCTCGCCCCCGGCACCCTCGCCGGCTGGGTGCGCGCGCTTTCCGCCGGAGTAAGCCAAATGGTCACGTTCCTGAAAGGTCGACGCCGCACCGACGACGACGCGCAAGTTCTGGTAGAGGGAGCTAAGGGCTCCACGGCACTCGCGGAGCTCATCGCCCGGGCGGAAGCCGCGGCGCAGCAACTCCGCGCTCTCGAGCCGGTCATGGAGCGGTCGGCCGAGCTCGATACGCTACGCGAACGCTGTGAGGCGGCCGAACAGCGCCTGGCCGGACTGGAAAATCTGGCTGCGCAGCTGGCCGCATCCGAAGAGCAGGCCGAGCGGGTGTCGAAGACCCAGGCCAGGACCGAGACCCAGATCGCCCACGCCACCGAGGACGTCGATCGGTTGCGGACCCAGCTCGGGGGGCTAGGCGATCGGATGGACACCGCCCTCCTCCTGCGGGAACAATTGGAGAGTTTCCTCGGCCTGGAGAGCCCGATGGTGGCCCTTCGGAATGAGGCCGACTCGCTCCGGACCCAGCTCGCCGAGCTCACCGAAAATGTCGCCCGGATGCGGGGACAACACGACGATGCCCTTACCGCTCATCGCCATGCGACCTCTCGATTAGAAGCGGTCGCCCAGGAACACCAGGCAGCCGCCGGGCAGCTGGAGGAGGTAGTGCGCAAGGTCCAGTCGGTCGAGCGCACCCTCGAGCCGCTCAACCAGGCGACAACGGCCATTCCTGACATCCAGCATCAGCTGGCGGTGCTCAAGGCTCTGGCCGACCAAGTGGGGCAGAAGACCGGCGCGATCGAGCAGCAGCGCGAGGCAGTGGAGCGCGCCGCCAACCAGATCTCCCAGCTCACTCGCCTCGATCGCGAGCTCGATGCCTGGCTGCGGCGACAGGAGGAGCAGATCCGCCGGTTCGGTGGGATCGAGGCCAAGATGGCGGAGATCCAGGGCGGGCAGGTCAAGGTCCTGGCGCGGAACGAGGAGCTGCAGGCCGCCTCTCGTCAGGCCGAGGAAGCCCAACAGGCTGCCCGCCAGGCCCTCACCGAACTCCGCGAGCAGATGCGCAAGAGCAGCGAAGGGTTCGAGTTGGAGAACCGAGGTCTGCACGCCGTCAGCGAGCGGGTGGCCGACCTGCGGAACGCGGTCAAGGAGTGCGAGGCGCGCTTCGGGGTGCTCGACGCGGCCAGTCAGGGCACCGCCGCAGTCCAGGCGCAGGTCAGGGCACTGGCCGATCAAGAAGGAGAGCTTGCCCAGGAGTTGGTGCGGCTCGCAGACGAAGCCCGCCGCCTGGGGGCGATCCGGCAGGACACCGAGCGACTGGACGCCCTGGCCGGCGAAGTGGGGGAGGACATGCGCCGTATCGAACGGCTCAAGCCGGAGGTCGATCAGGTGCTCGCCGATCTCGCCACGCTCAAGGGCACGCGAGAGGCCATGGCCGACGGTCTGGAACAGATGCGGCTGGCGCATGAGGAGATGAACCGCTTGCGCGAGAGCCATAGCGAAGTCCAGAGCTGGCTCACCAGCGCGGACACCTGGACCCGGAAGGTGCAGGCCCAGGTTGCCGATCTGGGTGGGATGGAGCCAGCCGTGGAGCGAATCCGTTTCGAGGTGGACCAGGTCCGGTCCACGATGGAGCAGATTCAATCGCGCCGGGAGCTGATCGAGGAAGTGAACCGCGGGTTGAACGAGTTGGGCGGGATGAGCGCGGAGCTCAAGGATCGGACCGACGGACTGCGAGCGCAGATGGAAGCCGCCGAGGGCCGGTTCACCAAGCTGGCCAAGCAGGCGGAAGCGGCGCACAAGGTATCGGAGGTGATCGCCGGCGTCACCAATTCGGTAGCCGAGGCCGATCGGCGACTCGTGGCAGTCGATGAGTCAGTGCGCGCTCTGGAGAATCGGACCCAACAGGTCGATGAGGTGGAGGAGCGGGTCCGCCAGCTCGGCCAGGAGTTGGAGCAGCGTCAGGGGGCCCTCGACAAGGCGACTGAGTATCTGACCCAGGCCTCTGCCCTACGGCAGGGGGCCGCCGAGGCGGCACAGCGCTTGGAGGAGATCTCCCGCGGCATCGGCTCCGCCCTGGTCCAGGCCGAGGAGCGCTCGGGCACTCTGGTGCGGATCTCCGGAGACTTGGACGCTCGCGCCACGGCGCTCAAGCCCATTGAGAAACAGCTCGTTCACTTCGAGGAGCTGCTCGGCCGGTGGGAGTCGGCCCAGGGTGAAGCCGCCCGCGCACTGGAACAGACCCTGGCCAGGCAGGCAGCTGTGGAAGCCCTCGAGGCCCAAGTCAAGCACGTCTTCGGAATGGCCGAGCGGGCGGTGGAGGATGTCCAGACCATCGGTTCCGCGCGGCGGGAAATCGAGGAAACCCGGAACCTGCTGGAGGAGACCCAGGTGCAGTTCAAGGCCGCGGAAGAGGGTCTCCAGGGGCTGGCAACGCGTCAGCGCCAGCTGGATCGGGCGGAGCAGCGGCTCGCGCGCGCGGAGGCACTCGCGCTGGGCATCCGCTCTACTGTCGAGTCGTTGCAGGCCCAACGGACGGTGGTGGACCACGCACTCGAATCGGCCGGCGCGCTCACCCTGCAGATGAAGCAGGCCGAGGCGGTCATCAGCACGCTTCGGCGCGAGCGGACGCTGGCCTGCGATCTCAGCGCGGCGATGGAGGCGATGCGCGCGGAGGACGACGAGGTCGAGCCCGGGAAGTAGCCGCTCGACAGCCCGACGGACGACGGCCCTGCGCCACTGTGGTGCGGGGCCGTTGCCGCTTTACTCATCACCTTAGCTTCCTCGGCCGGGTTGCATGCCGGATGGCGCCCGCGACCGGCGCGTAGGCCAGCTCGGTATCCTCGCGGGCAGCGCGGAGCAGCAGCGCCCCGCGGCTCATATCCCCGCGGCCGACGAACTCAGGCGGAAAGAAGAGCCGTTCGGCCACGACGTTGAGCAGCACATCTACGTATTTCCCCGTCGCGACACTGCCGAGCAGGATCAGCTCTAGCTCCGGAATGGCCGCCAAACGCGCCAAGTCGCGCTCGAGGGGCGTTCGATAGCGTGAGTCCTCCGCCCGGATGTCGACAGAGCCGAATTCCCGCAGGTCTTCGATACCCACCACGGTATCGGCAGGCAGCAGCCCGCGGTTGGCGGTGATCACCTGCACCGGCGCCTCACCCTCAGGTGGACGGGCAAAACGGATCGCGTAGGTCAGCTTTCCTCGAAAGTAGAGACCGCTCACGAAGCTGAACGCCTCGCCCAGGGTGGCCCCCGCCGTCCGGAGCCGCTCGGCGAGGGGGAACTGGCCGCGTCCGCTGAGCAGGAGCTCGGCCCGCTTGCCGCCGCAGTGCGCCGGCGACAGGAGGAAGACCCTGGGGACAACGTGACAGACGCTACCGCGATCACGGCCCCTTCCACTTAGCTTCACTCCGGGAACCTCCGCTCTCAGGACAGTCGACCCACTCTCTCCCGCAGGGAGACGATCATGGCTACCAAGAAGAAGGCCAGCCGCACAACCTCGAAAAAGCGCAGTGCCAAGCGTGGAAGTGCCCGTGCGAAAGGCTCACGCAGCAAGGCGGCAACCGGACCCCGCGCGCGCAAGGGGGGTAGGAAGCGCATCAACCGCGCGACCAAGGCCGTACGCCGCCGGGCTCGCCAGGGAGTCGAAGTTGCCAAGGAAGGGCTGGGAAAGGTGAAGGAGCTGAGCGAGAAGACTTGGGGCACCGTCAAATCCGCAACTGCCGGTATGGTCCAGACCGTGAAGCAGAGATTGGCCGCTGACTCGGCCGAGTAGGGAGAGACCTTCTCCCAGGAGTAATTGTAGACTCGGGTCGTCGTCGCACCAATCCCTGATACCTCAGTAGAGGGGCGTACGGTTCCGGGCTCGACCGGACGGCCCTACATTGCCGAATCAGCAGCCTCTCCGACGAAGGGAGCCCTCGCCATGTCCCGTGTCGTCCCCCTGACTTATGACGCCGCCTCGCCGCAGGCTCGACAAGCCCACGACGAGCATGTTGCCCAGCACGCGCGCATCACCAACATGAAGCGCACCCTACTGCATTCGCTCCCTGCCTTTCATGCGCTCATGGAGTGGTACCCACTGCGGGACGCGGTGCAGCCGTTCCTGGGCGAGCGACTGACGACACTCTTCGCTCATGCGATATCCTCCGAGACCGACTGTCTCATCTGCTCCACCTTCTTCCGGCGAATCCTGATCGAGGTCGGAGAGAACCCCGACCGCCTGCAGCTCGATGAACGGGAGACCGCGGTCGTGGAGTTCGGCCGGCGACTCGCGGTTTCGCCGTTCACCGTGCCTGACGACGTGTATGCCCGGGTGGCTGGGTTTCTCGACTCGGAGCAG
>Ga0070696_100000475_pt1 | contig 25178 bp, 25 predicted proteins | sample KBSK1253metaG_FD_65474 | JGI IMG/M metagenome (GOLD analysis project Ga0070696, IMG submission 65474) | Corn, switchgrass and miscanthus rhizosphere microbial communities from Kellogg Biological Station, Michigan, USA - KBS K1-25-3 metaG | ecosystem: Host-associated > Plants > Roots >... | reverse complement strand
CTCGTGCAGCCTGTCTTCCGACTCTTCACGGAAGCTGTCCCTGTACCTGGCGCCGAAATCCAGGACGAGGAGAAGCTCAACCGCTATCACAAGTCCCGGGATGCGCTCGGTCTTTCTTTGGAAGACGACGCCGGACGCGCAATCCGAACGACGGCGATTCACATCAGCGATTACTCCGAAAGACGCGACGGATCGATCGAGCTCGAGGTGCTGATCTCGGATCCGGTGTACTGGAAACGCCGTCGCGACTGAGTGGCGCGCGCGGAAGTTGCAGGCTGCCGCGCTATGTCCTTCCGCGTTACCGCGTTCCTGCTCCTGTTCACTCCCGCAGTAGTCGCGACCGCGCAGTCCGGCTCCGGCGACGTGCGTGCATTTGCAGCGCTGCGCGCATCGCACATGGGCTCGTTGACTCCGATCATGACGCCGGCGATGCTGGGACGGACCCTCAACGGCGCACAGCTCGGCATCCGGTATGGTCTGCGGGACGAGGGAGGCGTGCGCAGTCAGGCGATCGCGGGCGGCGCGCTGTTCGCTGTCGGATTGCAGAGTAGCGTCACGCTGACGGCGGGAGTGTCGGACGCGGATTGTCTGAACTGCACGCCTGCGCTGCTCCTCGGAATTGGCGGCGACATGCGCGTGTACGAGGCCGGAGACGTCGCGGGAGGCGGCTCTTCACTGAAAGTGGCGGTGAGCGGCGAGCTGGGTTTCGCGCAGATCAAGCCGGATGAAGCCTTTGCGCTCGGCGTCGGTGCTCCCATCACCCTCTCGCTCGGCGGCGGCGGAAGAGAAGGGCTGCGTTTCGTGCCGTTCCTGGTACCGGTGTTCGGCATCGGCCAGACCAGCTCACCTTGTCCGGGCGTCATGGTCTGCGACCAGAGTGGCACTCGGTGGGTGATCGGCGGAGGCATCGGTGTATGGAACCCGCTGTCGAGCGTCTCGGCGTCCATCGGCGTCAATCAGGTGGTACAAGCCGGAGCAAAGCCGGTGTTTGGAGTGAATGTGGTGTTTGGGGGTAGGTGATAGGTGATAGGTGAGAGGTGAGAGGTGAGAGGTGAGAGGTGAGAGGTGAGAGGTGAGAGGAAATGGTCCCAATCACCTACCACCCACCACCTACCACCCACCACCTACCACCTCTCACCGATCCTCTCGTTAGTGAAAATCATGACTCCTCGCGAACTCGGCACCCAGCTCCGCCTGTAAGCCACGAAATCGATTTGCGCGCACGTTGATCACTCCCTGCTCGATCTGGAGGATCCCGCGCACGAGGAGCAGCGGAGTAGTGGAGATGAGCAGCGCTTGCTGCTCGAAGCGCTTCGGGGTCACGACGACATTCACCATTCCTGTCTCGTCCTCGAGCGTCAGGAAGACGAAGCCTTTCGCGGTGCCGGGCCGCTGGCGGCAGATCACGAGGCCTGCGACCGCAACCTCTCGCCCGTCAGCGATGGGCCCTCCCCCCCGATCATCACGCACGCCTTGCTGCAGGTCCGCCGCGGATAGAACACCGTTGGGTTTCATGAGCGGCCGGAGATGTAACATGGGATGTCCATTGAGCGACACGCCCGTCATTCGGTAGTCCGCTTCTGTCAACTCGCCTGGAGACATGGGAGGAAGCCTGCGCACACCCGTTCTCGGCCGCGGCTTCGCTGCGGGTCCGTTCTCGGCGGGCGCGCGACGCGCGCCCGGTGGCGTGCGCGGGGCTAGAGGACCCGCCGGACCTCGCGCTGCATCGAGCACTTCCCAAAGCGCCTCACGTCGCCGCTGCAGATTCGGCTCGGTTTTCAAAAAACCGTCACAAGCGCCAGCCATCGCGATGTGACGCAACGATCGGCGATCGAATCTCGTGCGGTGTACGAAATCTTCGATGGATGTGAACGGGCCCGCGGCGCGCGCGGCGTCGAAGAGCTCCTGTGCTTTGGATCCCAGGCCGTTGATCAGGCGCAGCCCGAGGCGTACCGAGGGTTGGCCGCCATTCTGCCGTCGCGCGAGGGTGTGGTCCCATTGCGAGTGACGGATGTCGATGGGCCGGACGGTCACGCCATGGCGCTTCGCGTCCTCGATGAGCGTGCCGGGCGCGTAGAATCCCATCGGCTGCGCGTTCAGGATCGCCGCCGTGAACTCGGGGGCGTAGTAATGCTTGAGATACGCCGACGCGTACACGAGGAGCGCGAAGCTGGCGGCGTGCGATTCGGGAAAGCCATAGTCGGCGAAGGCGTTGATCTGGTTGTAAATCCGCAGAGCGATGTCTTCCGCGATGCCGTTCTGCTTCATGCCGTCGATGAGCTTCTGGCAGATCGCGGACATGCGCTCGCGGCTGCGCTTGTGTCCCATCGCTTTGCGGAGCACGTCGGCTTCGCCCGGGGTGAAACCGGCGCACGCGACGGCCACCTGCATCCCCTGCTCCTGAAAGAGCGGAACGCCGAGCGTGCGTTTGAGAATCGGCTCAAGCGCGGGATGCGGGTACGTCACCTCTTCGAGCCCGGCCCGGCGACGCAGATACGGATGCACCATGTCGCCTTGAATCGGCCCGGGACGGATGATCGCGACTTCGACGACCAGGTCGTAGAAGCTGCGCGGCTTGAGGCGTGGCAACGTATTCATCTGCGCACGGCTCTCCACCTGAAAGATGCCGATGGTGTCCGCCGTAGAGAGGTCGTCGAACACGGCCTGGTCGTTCATGTCGAGCTGCGCGAGATCGATGGTGACGCCGCGCGTCTGCCGGATGTACGCAATGCACTTCTGGATGAGCGTCAGCATCCCGAGGCCCAGACAGTCGATCTTGACCAGCCTCACAGGATCGAGATCGTCCTTCTCCCATTGAATGACCGTGCGGTCCTTCATGGACGCCGGCTCGATCGGCACGACGGTGGAGAGCGGCTCTTCCGTGAGGACGAAGCCGCCGACGTGAATCGATCGGTGGCGGGGAAGCTGATGCAGTCCCTCCACGAGGTCAGCCAGGACCCGAACGCGCTTGTCGGACGGATCCAACCCCGCGCGCTCGACCACGCTGATGTCGCTCTGCGTCTCGCGGACCGCCGTCGTCGGATCGCGGCGTTCATTGTGATCCGCCCGCCGTCGGTGGGCACCCGTCTTCGCGTACGGGTCCTCCCAGAAATTGACCTTCGTGTCCTTCGCGGTCTCGCTGCCCGAAGGCTCATATCCCGCGGATGGCATCGGACGATGCCACGATGTCAGGCCGCCATTTCGCGGATCGACCCACTTCGGACGGTTCTCGGGGGCCGCCGCTTCACCCTTCGCGGCGGCCGCCGAGAACGCTTTTGCGATCACAGCTTCGGGTCCTTCATAGCCATCTTCGGAGTCGTCGTCTTCCTTGCCGCGTAAGGCATCGGCCGTCGCGCGCGCGGAAAAGCGATCGGAGAGCGTCGCCAGCTTGCCCGCCTGCTCGACCGAGAACCCCAGGACCCGGGCGACGTCGCGCACGGCGCTGCGTCCGCGATAGGTGATCTGCTCGCACACCATCGCGGCGTGGTCCCGGCCGTATTTCTCGTACACGTACTGGAGGACGTGCTCGCGCTCCTCGTGCGCGAAGTCGATGTCGATGTCGGGCGCCTCCTTGCGGTCCTCGCTCAGGAATCGCTCGAAGAGCAGGTTGAGCTTCACCGGATCCACCGCGGTGATGCCGAGACAGAAGCAGACGGCGGAGTTGGCGGCCGAGCCCCGTCCCTGACACAGGATTCCACGGCGCCGCGCGAATCGCACGATGTCCCAGACGATGAGAAAGAAGCCGGCGAGACCGAGTTTCTTGATCAGCGCCAGCTCGTGCTCGATCTGGCTCCGGGCTTTGGGCTCCGCGCTTTGTGCTCCCCAGCGCTCCCTGGCCCCATGCGCCACGAGGCGCTCGAGGTATTCGTCGGCGTCGACGCCGGGCGGGAGCGGAAATGCCGGGAGCGTTGGCGAGAGCTGCTCCATCCGAAACTGGCAGCGCTCCGCGATCGCGAGCGTGTTGTGCACGCCTTCCGGCGCGTGCTGCCACCGGCGGAGTAGCTGGTCGGCGCTCTTCAGGTACCATTCGCCGTTGGGGCGAAGCCGCGTGCCCATCTCGTCGAGCGTGCGTTCGTGTTTGAGACAGACGAGGACGTCATGCACCACGCGGTCGCGCGCGGTGGCGTAGTGCACGTCGTTGGTGACGACCCACGGGATGTTCAGCGCGCGCGCGACCGCGATGAGATGGGCCGAGGTCTCACGCTCCTCCGTGAGGCCGTGGTCCCAGCATTCGATGGCGACGCGACGGTCGAAGACGTCGAGCAGAGTTGAGGTTGCCTCACAGGCGGCGTGCACGTTGCCGGTGGCCGCGAGCGATGGCACCCAACCGCGGGGACAGCCGGTGAGCGCGAACAATCCCGTCGCGTGCCGCGCGAGCGTATCGAGGTCGACGCACGGCTCGCCGCGCGCGTGATGCATGCGCGCGAGGGTGATGAGCGTGGAGAGGTTGCCATAGCCCTCCCGCGTCTCGGCGAGGAGGACCAAGTGATGCAACTGCGGAATCGGAAATGGGAATGGGCGAGGTAAAGACTCGCTGTTTGGAGCAGCAATAGTCACCTCCGCCCCGATTATGGCGCCGATCCCCAGCTCCGTGCCCGCCTGGGCGAATCGTACGGCGCCCCCCAGCTCGTCGTGGTCGGTGAGCGCGAGCGCAGGGTAGCCCAACTGCGCCGCGCGCGCGACGAGCATCTCCGGAAGTGCCGCTCCATCCAGCATCGAAAACGCGGAATGACAGTGTAACTCGACGTACGCCGACGAATCGGTCATGACGCATGCTGACGTCTGACGTTTCCAAGCACGGTCAGTCGTACCATCCCTGCACCCACCATCCCGCCGCGTCATGATACAACACGAGCTCCCCGGACTCTTCGTCGCTCTCGCAGCGCCAGTAGTCGCGACTATAGCCGTCATTCCACCAGTCGCCGGAGAGACGTTCTGGGCCAATGGCATTGGCGACCGGAATCGCGCGGCCGCGCCAGACGATCCGGCGCGGAGAGTCATCTCGGTCGACGTCGACACGCTCGGCAGACTCGAGAAGTCGGAGGGTGGCGTTCGAGACGGCGTTGGATGGTGAGCGTTCGACGATCGCCGTGGACCGTTTCACACCGTTCCGATCAGCGCCCGATGTCCGCCCACCATCCAACGTCGCCTCCGTGTCCTCACGCCAGGCTCCGCTTCGCTCCGGCGTGTATCCATCTCTGACGTGAGGTTTCACGACGACATCCGGTCCCAACTCCGCACGGACTCTCTCGAGTGCCGCATCCGCCGCTCCCGGATCCCGCCAGCTCGTGTTCAGCAGGTTCCCCTGTTCTCCCGTGAGAGGCGACGTGAGCAACACGGTGAGACGCACCGCACTCACGGGCGCCGTGAGCGTCCAGCGCGCGAGCAACCCTCGGCAGCGCTCGAAGAGCGGCGCGGGACGCGCCAGGGGCCGCGGCAGGCGGATCTCGCGCGTCACAGTGTGCGGTTGAGCGTTTGGCATCGCTCCGCGCGCGTCATCCAGTGTGAGGGTGATCGCGAGCGAGGCAATCGATCGTCCCTGCGCCACGAGCTGCGTCACCAGTGTCTCGACGGCCGGCCGCACGAGAAAGAGCACCGGCTCCATGGTCGCCGCGGGAGTGCCGAGCTCCAGCTCGACGTGGGGCTGCGTGGCTGGCTGCGCGAGCACCGGTCGGCGCGGATCGTTGCCGTGCGCCAATCGCCACGCGGCCAACCCATCGTCGCCCCAGCGCTGTTCCACATCGCCGGCATCGAGGGAGGAAAAGTCACCGATCGTGCGGATTCCGAGTGCATGCAGGGAATCGCGCATCTCCCTGTCCATCGGCACGAGCGCCAGCGGAGCTGACGCGAGATACGCCGCGTCGCCCCCGTGAGGGACAATGCACACGAGCGAACTCTCGTCCCGTCGGAACGACCCCCAGGTGGCGGCGCGGGCGGCGATACAGGTGTCGGCGATCGCCACGCGCGCATGAGGATGCCACCGTTTCGCGATGGTCAGCAGCGCGTGGGAAAAGGCTCGCTCATCCTGGCCATCAGTCGTGCGCGCGCCCGCCGCGAACCCCGACGCGCCGATCCACCACATCCCAGGCACGCCAACGGCAGGAGAGACTTGCGGGCTCGCCTGGACGAACAGTGCTGTGGTTTCCGTGATCGCCGCGCTGAGCGCGACGTCGTCCCACGGCAGCACCTCGAGCTCTCCACAGAGTGCGCGTGCTTCCGTCAGTGTCATCCCCGCCCGCACGCCTTCACGCGCGGCGGCCGCGCTCACGCTGCGAAGCTTGGGGCGGGTCGGTTGACCGTCGGTGAGAGCGAGGAGAGTGTTGTCCCAATGGCAGAACGGCGGAATCGGAAATGGGAATGGGAATGGGCGCGAGTTCAGTTTAGCGCGCAATTCTTTACCCCTCCCATTCCCATTCCCATCTCCCATTCCGCCGTCCAGTGGATCAGCAGTACTGCAACATCCCTCCGCTGCGCTCATAGGTAGGAGTAGCTGCACGTCGGCCTTTCCCAGGTCGCCCCGCTGCTGCGCGAGCCGCACCGCGCCGATCGGGAACCTCGGAATGCGTACACAGGCGACGCGCCACTCCGTTTGCACAGCTCACCTCCACAACCCGTTGGACATTGATGTTTCCGCTGACACTCCCCCCTTTTTCGATCGCGATCTTGAGTCGTTGTCGTCGTCGGTTGACGCGCAATCGCACCGCCCCCCCGAGTCGCGTGGCGCCGGCAGCACCCACGATGACGAAGGCCGCGTTCGATTCGCGCGCCAGTCCGGTGAGTCGGACCGCGACGGCTTGCGAGATCGGAGGCGCCGAATCGAGGACCACGAGCGAGAATGCGCTGCTTCTCAGCAAAACGTCGGCACACCAGAGCGCCTTCCCCGCTTCGCGGGGTCGCACGATCCACAGTCCGTCTCCGAACTCCGCCCAGTCGCGCGGCGCGAGCGTGCGGGACGCGTCGATGTACGCGATCCAGTCACCGCGCCCCACCGCTGCTTCCACCACCTGTCGGAGCAGCGTCAGCTTGCCGCTTGCTCCAACGACCTCCGTGAGTCGTCCGCGCGGCAGCCCACCCGAAGCGAGAGCGCGATCCAATCCGTCAACGCCAGTCGGCATCCCCTCCGCTTGCGGCAACGGCGCGGGCAATAATGCCCGGAGGGACGCCACCACCAAGGCTGATGATCCCTTGGGCGTCCTTACGATCGACTGTCGCACGGTTGCAGCCGCAGCACTCATGAGAAACCCAGTTGCAGGGTTCAGGCCGATGCCCGAAGAAACACCGAAAACATGGGGCGAGAAAACCAAACCGTCAACGGTTATCCGCTGACGGTTTATCCACAGCTTGTCCACACCGACTACATCAGAATTCCAACACCATTTGCCCGGATTCAGGTGAGGGGAGCTCACTCTCCCCGTCGTCATCGTCGTCCTCACGACCGAAGCGAACCCCATACCGCGAGCACACCTTCGAGAAATACCGATGCAGTCCTTCGCGATATCGATCGCCTGCATGATGACTGTGTCCGTACGTTTCGCGATAGCGCGGAGCGAGCTCTGGAAACTCCTTTTCGATGAACGGCAGATACCGCTGACGCGCTGCTGCACGCAATCGCAGCGCACACGCGCTCAGGTGGGTGGCACCCGCCTCAGAGATCGCCTTGATGAGCGGCTCGAGCTGACTTGGACGGTCCGTGATTCCCGGCAGCACCGGCATCACGTTGATCCCGGCTTCGATGCCGTTCTCGCGCAGCCTCGCGAGCGCTCGCAGGCGCGCGTCCGGTGTCGGAGCGCGTGGCTCGATCCTGCGCGCCAGGTCGCGATCGATCGTGATGAGCGAGAGATGGACGCTGATCGAGTTGTGGCGCTGAATTCTCCTCAGTAAATCGATATCGCGAGTGACGAGAGGACTCTTCGTGACGATCCACACGTGCAGCCCTTCGTGCTCCGCGAGCACCTCGAGAATCCCACGCGTGATTCGGAAGCGACGCTCCGCCGGTTGATACGGATCCGTCGCCGTACCAATACCGATCCCCTCGCCTTTCAGAAGATTGAGATGCTTGTCCGATCCATGTCGCAGCGTTCGCCGGAGAATCTCGGCGGCGTTTTCCTTCACGAAGATCTGCCGTTCGAAGGCGAGCCATGGCGGAAGGGTCTCGAACGCCTCACGTAACTGTCGGTGCTCCGGGTGCGCGATCACGGACCGCTCGATCACATATCGATGCGCGTATCGGGCATAACAATACGTGCATCCGAACGCGCATCCGACGTACGGGTTGATCGACCAGAAACCCATCTTGGTCACGTCGGTGCCGTTGAGAATCGATTTGGCTCGCGACGCGTAATAGCGGATGTCCTTCTGCTCTCCGAGGACGGGCAAAAACGGGCGCTGGAGGGCCCGATCCGTGTGGAAATCGAAGAGGGACGCCGACTGCATGGCTTCCAACTAACCGAACAAAAAGCGAAACCGCAAGACCGCGGATATATCCGTGCTGATCCTTTCGAAGTAGAATCCCGCCAAGCGATGCAAACCAAACTCTCTGATCTCGAGATTCGCCGAGCGCTGGCAACTCTTCCGGCGTGGACGCGCAAGGGCGACGCACTCACCAAGACGTACTCATTCGCCCGATTCGCCGACGGCATCCGATTCGTGAATCAGGTCGCCGAGCTCGCCGACGGCAGGAATCATCATCCAGACATCGATGTTCGTTACACGAACATCACTTTCTCCCTCTCGTCGCATGACGCGGGAGGGATCACCCAACGCGATCTCGATCTCGCGAAAGCGATCGAACAGGCCGCCGGTTTCGACCAGAAGCCCAGCGCCTGAAGCGCACCGGTCTTCAGTAGCGCAAACACCGGCGATCTTCTGAGCTGAGAAGTCGTCGCGAGTCAGAGCCCGCCGAAGAGATCCTCGATGACCGCCGCGGGCTGAGCAACTCCGGCTGCGAGCGCAAACAGCTCATCGTCGGTTGCCGCGTACTCGTCGAAGCGCGCCTGCAGCGCTTGCTGTGACCTGTGTGCACCCCACGCCGCCAACTCCGTTTTGCGAAAGGGTCGCACGTCGATGCGTGCAGTGGCGGGAACGCCGCGCGGTTGCGGCGAGTTTTCCTCGGGCGGCGGCCAAGTGACATAGAAGAGCCGCGACGGCGTGTGAACCGTGAGACCCTCCTTCCTCTGCTCGGCGTACGCCGAGGCATTGCCGGCGAGGAAGAACGCTGCCGTGGCGGCGCGCGACACGACTTTGTGATCCTGGTGGGCGTTGGGTGCACCTTCAGGGCCAAAGGTGATGACGACCTGGGGGCGCTCGCGTCGGAAGTGTCGCACGATTTTCCCAATCAGCTCATCCCGATCGACGTTCCGGAGCCCGCCGTCCGGATAGCCGGCAGGTTCCACGGAATCGAAGCCGAGGATCTTCGCGGCGGCCATGAGCTCAGTACGCCGCAGCACGCCAAGCTCCTCTCTCGACGAGACGCCGAGCCCTGACGTTTTTCCCGCATCGCCGTCGGTCGCGCAGAAGAGCGTCATTCGCGCGCCTCGGGCCGCGTACTTGGCGTATGTGCCCCCGCCTGAAAAAGTCTCGTCGTCGGGGTGCGCGTAAACGCCAGTCAAAACCATCGGGAATTGGGAGTGGGGAACTGGGAAGGGGCAAACTAAGAAAGCGGGAAAGGGAAAGGGAAGAGGCGTTCCTCAATTCCCTTTCCCTTTCCCTTTCCCGCCGGCTTGGTTTGCCTCGTCCCGTTTCCCTATTCCCGCACTCTATCTTTTGCGCAATTCGACGTTGCCGTTGACAGTCGAGAGTCGAATGCGCGACCCGCCCTTACCCAGTGTGGCGCGCAGTCGGCGCGGGTCGATGCGCCCGCTGATGGTCACGGGGAAATCCGTGAGAAAGCGCCCATTGACGGTGCTGAGGTCCACTTCGGCGTTGATCTCATTTGCGAACTCGGCGATCACGGAGCCGTTCACACTCGAGAACCGCAGATCGGAATTGAGATCGAACCTCCCCATGCTCGCGCGAACGCCGCCGTTCACCGTGCGCGCGTTGACCGGACCACCCATCGTGGAGACCATCACGGAGCCATTGACGCTTTCGGCATCCACTTCGGCGGCGACGTCCTCGACGCGGACTTCGCCGTTGACGCTGTGCGCGCCGACCTTCACCCCTTTCGGCACGCGAACGTGGAACTCGACCCAGATCTCGTTCTCACGGTCTCGCCGATTGTTGCGGCTGCGGTAGCTGTCCTCATCGCAGTCCGCGTTCTCGCCCCAGAGCGCGCAGATCAAAACGTCCTGATCGCCCGGACCGTATTTCTTCACTTCGAACCGAACGTAGTCGGGATCGCCGCGACGCGTGTGCCGGGTGGCCGTGACTTCGACCTTGTCGCCGGTGCCTGGCTGGACTTCAACAGTGCCGTTCACGTTGCGCACGTTGATCCAGCGGCCGTCCGGAATCTTTCCGGACCAGGTGAACGCGTCGCGATCCGTTTTTCCTTGCGCGACCGTGGCGCCCGGAAGAACCGTCACCGCGGCGAGTGCCGCCGCGAGCAAATAACCGCCTGAAAGCTTCATCCTTGTTTGTCCTTGCCAGCCGCTTCGCCGGCGTCGCTCTGTCGTCATCTACTTTGCCGCCCGCAGCCGAACATCTCCACTCACCGTGGTCACCTCGAGGTCGCGGCCGCCCTTGCCGATACGCGCTTCCAGTCGATTTCGGCTCATCCGGCCGTTCAACGTAAGTGGGAAATCACTGTCCAGCGACCCACTGACACTGCGCATCGTCACGTCGGCATCGGTCCCCTTCGGCAGCTCCACCGTGACGTTGCCGCTCACGGACGTGAACTTGAGATCGCCCATGGCGGTCAGGGCGTCGACGGTCACCGTGACGTCGCCGCTCACCGATGTAGCTCTGACACTGCTGGCGCGCAGGCGTTCCATCCGCACGTCGCCGCTCACGGATCCGGCGCGGACATCGCCTTCGGCGCCCACCACGCTGACGTTCCCGCTGACGGAGTGCGCGCTCATCTGCATGCCCTTCGGCAGTTTCACCTCGATGTCGATCTGGATGTCGTCCCAGTCGCGGCCACGATTCCCCCAGTGATCGTGCACCTGAAACCCACGCTCGTTGCAGCTCATGTCGGCGCTCTTGAACATCGAGCATACCATGATGCCGTCTCGCGTCTCCACGACCTCGAGAGTGACCTCGTCGAAATAGCGCTTGTTGCCGCGCTTCACACCCACGATCTCCACCTTGCCGCTGGCGGAGGGGGTGACCGTGACGTCCCCGTTGAGATTGTGCGCGCTCACGGTGCTGCCAGCGGGGAGCGCCTTTTCCCAACGGAAATCCGCCTGCTGTGAGACGAGGGGGGCTGCGCAGAGCAGCGACAGCGCGACAGAACGTGCGATCATGGGAGACCTCATCGATCAGTGGGCCGACGGCCTTTCGAACGAATGGTGATGTCACCGCTGAAACTTTCCGCGCTGATGCGCGCATCGCCTTTGCCGATCTCGAACGTGAACCGCTTCGCTCCTCCACCCATACCCTGTTCACCGGGCCTGAGCGTGATCGGGAAGTCACTCTCGATGGAACCGGTGTAGGTCGAGACCGTGAACAGCGCGCCGGTGCCTTGTGGAATCACGAGGTACACACTCCCCGAGTGCGAGCCCAGCTCGTAGCGGCCGGTGCTGTCGATCGTGCCGTCATAGGTGACGTCGCCGCTCGTGCTCTTTGCGCGGACGTAGCGTGCCACGATGTTGCGAAGGTCGATGTCGCCGCTCACGGACGTCACCTCGACGTCACCCTTCACATCCGAAATGGTGAGGTCACCGCTCACGGCGCTGATGTCGACGTTGCCGCTGAGGCCACGAGCGGTGATGTCGCCGGACAGGCTTCCGAGATCGATCATGTCGCCGGCGTCATCGATGTTGAGATCGCCGCTCTGGGTCTTGGCTTCGACTCCGCCCTTGGTGCCGGTGATCGAAATATCGCCGTTCGTCGCGCGGGCGCTCACGCGCACGCCGACGGGCACGGTGACCTCGAAACGCGTGTCCCCACCGCGCGGCCGAGACAGATCGAGGGAGAGTCGTGTCGGCGTCGCGTCCATGCGCACGACACTGCGCTCCGAACGCGCGCGCACGTGCACCTGATCGCGATTCCAGGCTCGGACGACGATCTCGCCCGATCCAAGCGAGAGCGAAACGGTGCCGCGTTTGTCGAACGCGAACGTCGTATCGATACTGCTCTGGTAGTCCTCGTCGCGATCACGACGACTCTGCTGCGCCGACGCGGGAACCGCGGCAGCCAACAGGAGAGCAGAGAGAAAGAGAAGTCGGGGCATGTCGTTCAACCTCAAGTGCGGCTCGGCAGCAGCGCCGCGGTCCGCATCAGCTCCACCTTACTCTGGAGCGACTGGTTCAGAGATTCAATCAGGAAACGGCTGGCGGGGTCCCGCGCAATCGCCTTCTTGCACTCCGCAATCGCGGTATCGATCACTTGCAGGTTCTTCTCGATGATTGCGACAGTCACAGGGTCCAGTTGGTTGCGCCGCTGGTCGATCAGAATGCGAAGTCGCGCCATCTCGCGATCGTAGTCCGCGCTCAGCGTCGCGACGGCCCTCTGCTCCTCGGTCGGTCGAGACACACTCACGATCCCGGGCTGTGAGCTCCGCGCTCTGGGCTCCGGCGTGGCCAATGGTAAGCCACTATCGGGAGCCACCAACGCGGGAGCCAGGGTTTCCGGCACCTGCGTAACCGTCAGCGAAGGCGAAAGATCCTGCGTGCGGCGGACAGCCGCGAAGTACCCGACTCCCGCCGCCGCAATGAGCGACGCGGCGATCAGCGAGACACGGGTCCAGCGACGCACGACCGGCAAATAACGCTGCTCGGTCTGACGAGTCCCGATCGCAACGACTGGCGCTTCGATACGCGTCGAGATCCCCGCCCACAGATCGCGCGAGGGCGCGAGCTCGGGAAGGTTTGCCGCGTCAACGCGCAGCTTGCGGAGATCCGCGAGGAGCGCGCCGCACTCCGCGCACGTGACCGCGTGGCGCTCCAGCGCCGCTCGTGTCGCGTCGTCGGTCTCGTGCTCCAGGTACGCCATCAGGCGGTCGCTGAAGTACTCGCAGCTCACGGTATTGGTCGTCATCGATTCAATCTCTCCCGCAAGAGAAGCCGAGCGCGATGCAACTGCGCCTTCGTGGCACCGGTCGTCACGCCCAGCATCTCCGCTATCTCTTCGTGTTTATACCCTTCCACGTCGTGGAGCGTGAAGACTCTGCGCGCGCCCGGAGGCAAACGCGTGATCGCTTCCTCGAGATCGAGCAGATCACCGGGTCCGAGGGGCATTCCCACGACTCCGATGAAGGCGTCCATCCCTTGCTCCTCATCCTCTTCCTCGAACCGATTGCGCCGGCGCCCTTCCGTCTTGCGGTCGTTCAGGACGACATTGACCGCGAGCCGATGCAACCAGGTCGCGAACGAGGATTCGCCGCGAAACAAGTGCAGTTTTTCCCATGCGCGAACGAAGACATCCTGCGTCAGCTCCTCGGCGCGCGAACGGTCAGCGACCATGCGCGCGCAGAGGGAGAAGACCCGAGTCATGTGCTTCCGGTACAACCGCTCGAACGCCAGCCGATCTCCGGACGCGGCCAAGGCCGCGTCGGCATCGAACCGATGACTACCGGAAGGCGTTGTTGCTTCTAAGGTCGCCACAGCGGCCATGAATCGTCGGGTCTCCGTCCGTGCATTGGAGTAGATACCCGACAGGGCGGGAAGGTTGGAAAAGTCGCTGTGGGGTTTGGGGTTAGGGGCCTGGGGTTGCGCAGGCAAGCCCAAACCTTCTACCCCAAACCCCACAGCATGATAACTCCAGCTATACGACTACTTAGAACCTTTGTTTCCGCTAGTCTCCGCCAGAAACGAGTGGACGCGTTGCCGCTCAGACTCGACCTCGGCGAGCAGCCTCGGCAGGTCCGCGATCCGATCGAGAAAGTAGGCCGGCCGACTCGGGTGGAGGTCCTCGCGTGTAAAGGGTCCCCACAGCGCTGCGATCGTAATGACTCCTGCCGCATTGCCGGCCTGCATGTCGTAGACGGAGTCTCCTACGAAGACCGCCTCGTCGGGATGGTAGCCAAGTCGTTCCAGGGCCATCCGCACCGGCTCAGGATCCGGCTTGTGCCGCTCGCAGCTGTCACAGCCGACGATGATGTCGAAGTGGGAGCCAAGGCCCACGTTGTCGATCCCACGCTGCGCGAGCCAACCAGTTTTGCTCGTGACGATGCCGAGCGGATGCCCGGCGGCTCGTAGTCCGTCCACGATCTCGACTACGCTGTCGTAGCAGGTCACGAGCCGGTCGTGATTCGCGAGTTGATACTCGCGATACTTCGCGATCAACGCGTCGACGTCGGCGGCATCGCGCGCATATCGCTTGAACATCGTCGCCAGTGGGATGCCGACGCCGGTGAGCCACTCCGCGTCGGATGGAACGTATCCGTCGCGGTTCGTGAAGGCGTGCCTGGCGGAATTGAGTATCAGCTCGATGGAGTCGATCAGCGTTCCGTCGAGATCGAAGAGAACGGCGAGAGGGCGTTCCGAGTTCATCGGTCGAAGTTAGCGACCGCGACCGTCGTTGAGCCCCCGGCGGTAAGGGGAGTCACAGAGTTTTCAGCTGGTTTTTGATATCATTTACCCGCAAAATCGAGGTTTCGCAAAACAGTCGCGTCCGCTAGATTTTTTCCCTGATTCTCCGTACAACTGTTGATGACAGAATAGCTCGCTGTTCGTCTATACAGTGACCGATCGTTAGGCCCTTCCCGCTCGTTTTTTCCTCGGAAGTGGCGCCCCTGAGTGGTGCCCTTCTCCCGCCTCGCTCCTCCCCTCTACCATCGTATGCTGAACGGACTACTCGTCTGTGCGCTTGCCGCGATGCAAGCTGATACGATGCCCATCGTTCTCGCTGGAGCGCCCGCGCCGGTCATGGCTGCGGTTCCCTCGGCCAAGGCGAAGATGGTGGTTGCGGACAGCATGGTGCTGGACAAGAGCGATCGTCAGCTCACGTTGTACTTCCGCGGCCAGCCGGTGAAGCAATACGGTGTGGCCCTCGGCGAGAATCCCGTCGGCGACAAACTGTCGCGCGGCGACGGGCGCACACCCGAAGGCCTGTTTTTCATCGAAGGCCGAAATCCGCAGAGCAAATACCATCTGGCGCTCCGTATCTCGTATCCGGACGCGGTGCATCGGGAACGCGCGGCCCGCCGTGGTGTCTCGCCGGGCGACGACATCATGATCCACGGTCTGCCGAAGGCGTTCGCGATGATCGGCGCATTGCACCGGCAGCAGGATTGGACGCACGGCTGCGTCGCCGTGACGAACGACGAAATCGAGGAAATCTGGCGCGCGGTTCCCAACGGCGCCCGGATACTCATCAAGCCGTAGTGGCCGATCCCGGCAGCAGCGATTCTCGCGGAACCAACGCGGATCTCGCGGCGCTGCCGCCCGACATAGCGAAGCAGTCGATCTCGGACGTCACGGTCATCCTGCCGTACGATGCGGCACTGGCCGCCATCGCGCAGCTCACACAACGCGGCCGTCGACTAGAGAGTTGGGAAGGCTGGATGCGTCTGCGCGACGGCAGCCGCACGAAGTCGCTGACTCATGGGGGAACCTTTGCGCTTTCGCGCGACCCTGCGCGTGCGGCCGAAGCCGCGACCTCCGCGATTCAAAAGGCGCATGCATACTGGCAGCGCAACCCGGAGTACCCCGGCGCGGTTCTGTACTTCGCGCTCTCGTTCGGCGCGGCGTAAGCGGAGCGCCGCGCGGCCTTACTTGAAGATCCCGAAGTGTCCGAGCAGCCACCACAGGAGAAGAAAGATCAGGACGGTGCTGAAGCAACCGCCGCCCAACTTCTTGGCGCCGTAACCCGCCGCGAGGCCGCGAAAGAGTTTGCTCATAGTGTGGTTGCGCTGAGGCAATTGTCGTGCACAACTCGCTACATTCTTGTCTTACTCCAACCGGGCAAAACATGGGCAAGGGCGACAAGCGCACGAAGAAGGGCAAGATCTATCGCGGCACGTACGGCAAGCGCCGGCCGCGAAAGCTGGCGAAGAAGAAGGCCGCGCCGAAGCGCGCCTAAACGCGATTCGCTCGGAGCTCGTCGAGCGAATAGCGCGTGCCGCGCCACTCGATTCCCCTGCGACGCAGCGTCCTGCCCACCGCTGCCGCGAGAATCGTGATGAACAGCAGGGCCGCGATTGGATAAAGCAGCGCGAGCCATGGGTATGTTCGCTGTTTCGCCGCGGGTCCCGCATACGCGATCATCTGCGCAATGGCGGACGTCAGGTACAAGCCTCGCTCGACGCCAACGGTGAGCCAAATGGCCACGAACGGCCAGACCGCGAGAATGAGATTCCCCACGACCGTGCCGATGGTGAGCGTCGTGCTGTATCGCATGCCGGCGTAGGCGTTCTTCCGAAATCCGCGCGCGAGCTCGCCGAGCGTACGGTACCACTCGACGACGACATCGCGGTCACCCGCCGCGACGATCTGCCGATGACCGGCGTCCTTGAGAATCTTGCCGAGCATCAAGTCGTCATCCGGTCGCAACGGAATGCGCGAGTGGCCCCCGACCGCATGATACGAGGCGGCACGCACCAGGTTGAACGCTCCGATGCCGACGAAGGCGGAGCTTCGGGCGTCGCGCGCTTTCCAGGGACGCAGCCAGAGCAGGAACCACATCATGAAGTAGTTCACGACCAGCGCCAACGGCCAGGTGGGAAGCACGAGATCGGGGGCGACGGCGAGGTGGTCGGCGCGCTCGACCTGCAGGAGCCGCACGGCTCGCGCGACGACGTCCGGACGCATGACCACGTCGGCGTCCGCGAAGAGCAGCAACTCGCCGGTGGCGCCGGCAGCGCCGATGTGCAGCGCGTGATTCTTCCCGAGCCAGCCGGCCGGCAGATGATCGACGCGCACCACGCGCAGACGCGGGTTGCTGCGTGACAGTCTGCTGAGAATCTCCGCCGTTCTGTCCGCTGATCGGTCGTCCACGACGATCAGCTCGAAATCCGGATAGCTCTGGTTGAGGAGCGCGGCGACCGCTGTCTCGATGTGGCGCTCCTCGTCGCGTGCCGCCACGACTACCGACAGCTTCAACACCGCGGCGTCGAACGGTGGCTGCGAGAGGGGGGGAGGGACGTACGACAGTAACGGGATGTTCGCCCCGCCCCACACGAGCTGGAGCAGTGCACCGACCGCGAACAGCGCGAGCGCGGCGGCCAAGACGAGTCTCAGGGTCTCCATGCGCGGCTAATGATAGACGCCTCTCTCACCGTGGACAGCAGGCGTCCACGGACACATGTTCCAAGCGTCTCAATTTTTCCTCGGATACGGAGAGCACGCCCCATGTTTCTCTCGCGTCGAAGCTTCGTCAAAGCGGCCAGCGTCACCGGTCTTGGCGCGTTGACGGCACCCCTGATCGCCGCTCGTGGCAGCGAAGCGCTGCGGGACGGTATCTTCGAAACTGAACCGTTCGGCACCGCTGGCGCGACGCGGTTCGCCTCGGACGAGCGGGCCTCGTACCGCACCGCGCTCCCCGGTGCGATCCGGCTGGACAGCAACGAGAATCCCAACGGTCCGGGCCAGACGGCGCTCGACGCCATTCGCGCGATGTTCGGCGAGGCTCCGCGGTATCCGGACGTGCCGGGAGATGACCTGAGGCAGGCGATCGCGCGCCACAACAAGGTCGCCCCCGAGAACGTCCTCATCGGATGCGGCTCGGGCGAGATACTGCGCATGGCGGTGTACGCGTTCACCTCGCCGCAGCGCGCGCTGGTGACAGGCGCGCCCTCGTTCGAGGATCCGGTCAAGCACGCCGAGATCACACGCGCCCCGGTCCGCGCCATTCCGGTGGATAGCCAGCTGCGGCTCGACATCGGGCGGATGCTGGACGAAACCACGGGTGCGGGGCTGGTGTTCCTCTGCAATCCGAACAACCCGACGGCGACCGTGCACGGCGCCGCGACCGTCCGCGATTTCATCGCGCAGACGAACCGGCGAGCGCCTGATTGCGTCGTGATGGTCGATGAAGCGTATCACGAGTACGTCGACGAGCCGACCTATGCGACCTCGATTCCGTTGGCGCTCGAGAACCCGAAGGTGATCACGGTACGAACGTTCTCGAAAGTGTTCGGCATGGCGGGTCTACGCGCGGGATACGTCATCGGGCGCCCGGAGACGCTGAAAGAATTGCAGCGGCACAGACTCCCCAACAACATCAACGTCCTCGCCGCCGCGTCGGCAATCGCCACGTTGCCGGACACCGCGCACGTCCAGCGCGAGCAGCAGCTCAATCGCGAGGCGCGTGAGTTCACCCGCAAGGCTCTCGAGGCAATGGGCTATAAGAGCGGCGTGTCGAACACGAACTTCATCATGGTCAACATCGGTCGCGACTCGAAGGGGTTCAAAGACGCGTGCGCGAAACATGGCATTCTCGTCGGGCGCCCGTTCCCGCCGCTCACAACGCAGGCGCGCATCTCGATCGGCACGATGGACGAAATGAAAAAGGCCGTGGACGTGTTCCGGCAGGTGCTGTCGGGCGCCGCGAACTGACCAGCCTGCGACTGGCCCCCGCCCTCGGCGCGATTCTGTTCTTCGCGTGCGGGGGCGACGAGCAGGGGAAGGGGAAGACCGAAGCGGAGAGTCGTCCCAGTGCAACGGCTGAAACCGCCGCCACCAAGGTCGCCGGCGGTACAACGGCCGGGAGCCCGGCGCCGTGTCCTCACACCGGGCAATGGGCCGAGTGCGCGGTGTTCGAACGGCTCGATCGCGCAGGCCTCGCGCCGCGCAGGGACTCGGTGTCAGTGAGCGAGGCTCCGCTGACTCCACGCGGGACGCAGCTTCGTATCGGCAATTCCGAGCTGGAGCTCTACATTTATCCCGACGCAGAGTCGCGTGAGCTCGAGGAACGCAAGCTGGAGCGCAGCAAGTACGTGGATTACGCCGCGCCGGTAGGGATGCAAGCGCTGCCGACGTTGATCCACTCCGCGAACCTGATCGCGATTCTGCACAGTCGAAACGACCATCAGCGCGAGCGCGTCGCCGACGCGCTGACCGCTGGACCACCACAGCCCTGACACAGTGAACCGTCCGACCCGAACGCTGATCGCAGCGACCATCGCGCTGATGGGCGCCGCCGGTTGTCAGCGCGGCGAAACGCCGAAGCAAACAGCCACCGACAGTGGCGGACCAAAGATCAGCACACCCCCCGATTCGTTCCGCGTGGCGTTCGAAACGAACAAGGGCCGCATCGTCGTTCAGGCCGTGCGCGCGTGGGCGCCGCAGGGCGTGGACCGCTTCTACGCGCTCGTCAACGACGGATTCTACGACGGCACAAAGTTCTTTCGGGTGCTCCCGAACTTCATGGCGCAGTTCGGCATCGCCAGCTCGCCATCCAGGAACGACGCCTGGAAGGAGAAGACGATTCCGGACGATCCCGTCACGCAGAGCAACCTTCGCGGATACGTCACCTTCGCGACTGGCGGGCCGAATACGCGCACGACACAGCTCTTCATCAACAAGCGCGACAATACGCGTCTCGATGCGATGGGCTTTGCGCCGTTTGCCAAAGTCGTCGAGGGAATGGCGGTCGTCGACAGTCTCAACATGGAATACGGCGAAGGCGCGCCCGGCGGAAACGGTCCGTCACAGGATCGGATCAATAGCGAGGGCAACGCGTACCTGAACCGCTATTTTCCCAGACTTGACTCGATCCTCACCGCGCGCGTCGTCCGCTGACGCATTGACGCAACCTCCAGCGCCCGCCCAACTGGCGCGGCCCTCGACGTCGGAGATTCAGATTCATGGCGCACGCTCCGCTGCCGCTGTATCGCCGCGGGTTTCTCGAGACGACGCGACGCGATGCCTGGTGGATAGCACCGCTCGTCACGTTCATCGTGCTTGGTTCATTCGTCGTTTACGCGACATGGGCGGCGTTTCAGAACGGATACTATTGGCACGGGCCGTATCTTTCGCCGTTCTATTCGCCTGAGATCTTCGGCAACTCGCCCCACGCGCTGCTCGGCCCCAAGCCGGCCTGGTGGCCGGCGCGGCTCCCATTTTCGCCGGCGCTGCTGATTCTGCCCTTTCCGGGCCTCTTTCGCTTCACCTGCTACTACTATCGCGGCGCCTACTACAAGGCATTCTGGGCGGATCCGGTCAACTGCGCCGTCGGTGAGCCGCGCCATGGTTATCGCGGCGAGAATACGCTCCCGCTCATCCTCCAGAACATCCATCGCTACTTCCTTTATATAGCGGTCGCCTTCCTGTTCATCCTGTCGTGGGACGTCTGGAAGGCGATGTGGTTCGAGAGGCCCGGCGGCGGCAAGGAATTCGGGATCGGACTCGGAACCATCGTGCTGGCCGCGAATGTGTTTTTTTTGACGTGCTACACGCTGGGCTGCCACGCGATGCGTCACGTGGTCGGCGGATACCTCGATCAGCTGTCGAGACATCCTGCGCGCAAAGTCGCGTACGACTGCTCGAGCTGCCTCAATCGTTGGCACATGAAATGGGCGTACGTGAGCCTGTTCTCCGTCGCTTTCTCGGATCTTTACGTGCGGCTGTGCGCGATGGGTGTGTGGCACGACTGGAGACTCTTTTGAACTGCGGAATGGGAATGGGAGATGGGAATGGGCACTTCGCCGAGTCCTTCTCGGCGCCCATTCCCATTCCCATTTCCTATTCCGCCTTTCGATAAATGTCAGAATTCCAGACCTCGGACTACGACGTCCTCGTGATTGGCGCCGGAGGCGCGGGACTGCGCGCGGCGATCGAAGCAGCGACTCACGGCGTGAAGGTCGGCCTCGTCTGCAAGTCGTTGCTCGGCAAAGCGCACACGGTGATGGCCGAGGGCGGCGCGGCGGCGGCCATGGGCAACGTCGACGATCGCGACAGCTGGCGCGTTCATTTCGCGGACACGATGCGCGGCGGCCAGTATCTCAACAACTGGCGGATGGCCGAGCTGCACGCGAAGGAAGCACCGGATCGAATCAAGGAGCTGGAAGCGTGGGGGGCGCTGTTCGATCGTACTCCCGACGGTCGCATCCTCCAGCGCAATTTCGGCGGCCATCGATATCCGCGGCTGGCGCACGTCGGGGATCGTACCGGCCTCGAAATGATCCGGACGCTCCAGGACCAGGCGATCCATCAGCCGATCGACGTCCACATGGAGCAGACGGTTCTCAGTCTCTTCAAGGAGGGCGATCGCGGGGCGGCGGCGGGGGTAAGCGGAGCAGAGGCGGGAAGGGTGACCGGAGCGCTCGGGTACGACCGCGAGCGCGGACGCTTTCGACTCTTTCGCGCGAAGGCCACCGTGCTCGCGACGGGCGGCATCGGCCGCGCCTACAAGATCACGTCGAACAGCTGGGAGTACACCGGAGACGGCCACTCGCTCGCCTATCACGCGGGCGCGGCCCTGCAGGACATGGAGTTCGTGCAATTCCATCCGACGGGGATGGTCTGGCCGCCAAGCGTCCGTGGAATCCTCGTGACCGAAGGTGTGCGCGGGGAGGGCGGCGTGCTCCGGAACAGGAATGGCAAGCGGTTCATGTTCGAGAACATCCCGGAGAACTATCGCCCGCAGACAGCCGACAACGAAGAAGAAGGGTGGCGCTACACCCAGGGCGACAAGAATGCCCGGCGTCCCCCCGAGCTCCTTACCCGCGACCACGTCGCCCGGATGATCCAGCATGAAGTGCGCGAAGGTCGAGGCTCGCCGCACGGCGGCGTTTTTCTCGACATCGCGTGGATCAAGGAGCGCCTGAAGAGCTCCGAGGAGCACATCAAGAAAAAGCTGCCGAGCATGTACCATCAGTTCATGCAGCTCGCGGGCATCGACATCACCAAGGAGCCGATGGAGGTCGGGCCGACGACGCACTACATCATGGGCGGTGTGCGCGTCGACGGAACCACGCAGATGTCCACGGTACCAGGCCTGTTCGCATGCGGCGAAGTCGCGGCTGGGCTCCACGGCGCCAATCGACTCGGCGGCAATTCCTTGTCGGACTTGCTGGTGTTTGGCCGGCGCGCGGGAGAGCACGCCGCGCGCTTCGCCAAAGCGCAACACGCGGGCGCGGTGCGCGAGCAGGAGGTCGACGCGGCGATTCGCCGCGCCCTCGAGCCCTTCGAACGTGAGACCGCGGAGGGGCCCTACCAGCTGCAGGACGCGCTGGAGGAAACAATGCAGGATCTGGTCGGCATCGTCCGGAGAGAAGACGAGATGCAGCGCGCGCTCGACACCATCCAGGCGCTGAAAGCGCGGGCAGCGCGCGTCGGCGTCAGCGGGAATCGCGAGTTCAATCCCGGATGGCACACCGCGCTCGATCTGCGTCACCTGCTCACCGTATCCGAGGCGATCACGCGCAGCGCCATCGAGCGCAGGGAAAGCCGCGGCGGACACTTTCGCGACGACTTCCCCGAGAAGTCCAGCGAGTACGGCGCGTTCAATATCGTCGTGAAGAAAGGACAGACCGGCGAGATGCAGCTCGAGCGCGTGCCGCTTCCGCCAATGCCGCCAGAGCTCAAGGCGATCATCGAGGAGATGAAGTGACAAGCCCAGCGCCAGCTCCCCCAATACACAAAGACACCCGTTCGTTCAGTGTGTGGCGCGGCGACGCCTCAGGCGGAGCGTTCAAGAAATACGAGACGACCGTCGATGCCGGGATGGTGGTGCTCGACGCCATTCATCAGATCCAGGCGGAGCAGGCACCCGATCTCGCGGTGCGATGGAACTGCAAGGCCGGGAAATGCGGTTCGTGCTCGGCGGAGGTCAATGGCATGCCGAAGCTGATGTGCATGACGCGACTCAGCGAGCTGCCGACCGACAAGCCCATCATGGTCGAACCGATGCGCGCGTTCCCCGTGGTGCGCGATCTGGTGTCGGACGTCTCCGTGAACTTCCGCGTGAAGAAATCGATCCGGAAGTTTCAGCCGCGTCCTCCCGACGCCGCGGATGGCACGTGGCGCATGTCGCAGCAGGACGTGGATCGCGTGCAGGAATTTCGGAAATGCATCGAATGCTTCCTGTGCCAGGACGTGTGTCACGTGCTGCGCGACCACCATTTGCACGACACGTTCGCGGGCCCACGGCATTTCGTATACGCCGCGGCGCTCGAGATGCATCCGCTGGACGTCGGCGACCGGATTCCGGAGCTCAGAGGGCAACACGGCATCGGCTATTGCAACATCACCAAGTGTTGCACAAAGGTGTGTCCGGAGCACATAACTATCACCGACAACGCGATCATTCCCCTGAAGGAACGCGTGGTCGACGAGTTCTACGATCCCATTGGAAAGCTGGTGAAGATCTTCAGCCGCCGGAAAAAGACGTAGGACATCACCGAGAGAAGCAATGGAACTGAAGCCGATCACGAGCGCGGGGGTTCCGGCCGCCCTCCAAAAAGCGGAACGCTATCGGCTACTCAACGATTCCTCGGCCGCCGAAAGCATCTGTCTGGACATCCTGCAGATCGAGCCGGACAACCAGCAGGCTCTGGTGATGCTCCTGCTCTCGATCACGGACCAATTCGTCGATGACGCGAGTGACTCCGTGAAACGCGCGCGAGATGTGCTCCCGCGACTGAACAACGACTACAAACGCGCGTACTATTCCGGAATCATCGCTGAACGCAAAGCCAAGGCGCTGCTGCGCCGCGGTGGAATGGGGGTCTCCGACGTGGCCCGGGATTGGTTCCACGACGCGATGCGCTGGTACGAGAAAGCCGAAACGCTGCGCCCCAGCGGCAACGACGAAGCGATACTGCGATGGAACACGTGCGCCCGCCTGCTCGAACGGCACGAACCCACGCGCGCGACGCCGGACGAGTATGAACCCGCGCTCGGCGAGTAGGCCATGAGAAAACTGCTGACGCTCAGTCTCCTGTCGCCGTATCGTCGCCTCCTCGAGAACGTGATGCGCTGACGTCGTTTCGAAGGACCAGCAGCGCCAGAAGCTCCGGCGCCGCTGCGCTCTCGCGAGCCGGTGCGTGAAGCGCTGAGAACTCGCGAATGGCGCGAAGCAGGGCGTCGTCGGTCAATGAAGCGGTGGCGATCTCCTCGAGCACCCGTTCGGCTCCCGCGGAGAGCGTGGCCGTGGCGGCGTTACGGGCAGCGCGCACCAGCGGCGCGAGCTGGGGTTGGCTGTGCCGAGATGCTCGGCGGGCGATGCCGTCGACGCGATGCAGCAGCGCGCGCCTCGCGCGGCCGACGCGGAGGGAGGGCAGGTCGACGACGTCCGTCGCGGACCGGCCCCTGAGCCACTGCCCGATGCGCTCGTGCGCGTCTCTCAAGTCAGAGACGTCCAGCTCGACGTCTTCGCCATTGGCGCACGCCAATACGTCGTCGACCGTCCCGCGATCATCGGTAACCAAATCGTTTTCCAGGACGAGCAGCGACACGTCGCCGCCAGACCTCACACAGGCGATGATTGCGTCGCGCGTGGAGTGGACGGCCGCCGCAACCGGAGGGCGAGCATCGATGGGATGCAACTGCGCACGGCGCCATGTGGTGAGCGCGCCGGTGATGCGCTCCTCCCTCGGTGCCGGCGCGCGACTGGCGGAAATGCTCGAGAGGCCTGGCAGGATGGCACCCGCCACACCCAACGCGCGTGACGCGACGTCGAGCTTCACGCGCAGTCGTTGTTCGAGTTGCAGCAGGCGTTGGGTGGGGGCCGGCGGCGCGAACATGTAAACGCTGATCTCCTCGCGCGCGGCTCCCGCACGCCGCAGACGACCAACCCGCTGTTCCAGGCGGGCGGGGTTCCAGGTGAGGTCGAGATGCACGACCACGCTCGCGTCCTGGAGATTCACCCCCTCGCTCAGCACATCGGTCGTCAGCAGCAGATCGATCCGGTCGCTCGGCGAAGCTTGCGAATACCCGCCCGGGGAAAAGCGCTGGAGCAACTCGCGCCGGCTCAACGGCCCGCCGGCGACTCGGCCGCCGCCATGGGTGAGCGCCGCCACCCTCGTCGTCGGCATGAGGGAGTGATACAGGGACAGCACCGTCTCGGCGTACTCGCTGAAGGCGATGACGCGCTCGCCCGGATGAGCGCGAAGAGTTCGAGACAACGTTTCCGCGCGCGCCACGTCTGGATTCGGGGATCGATCGATGAATGCAACGAGCGCTCGAATCGCGTCGGCG
>Ga0070696_100000474_pt1 | contig 25182 bp, 20 predicted proteins | sample KBSK1253metaG_FD_65474 | JGI IMG/M metagenome (GOLD analysis project Ga0070696, IMG submission 65474) | Corn, switchgrass and miscanthus rhizosphere microbial communities from Kellogg Biological Station, Michigan, USA - KBS K1-25-3 metaG | ecosystem: Host-associated > Plants > Roots >... | reverse complement strand
ATGCCGTACTTGGTGCCGGCGTGCGCATTCAACACCATTGGCACCAGCACCACCGTGTTGCCGAGCAGGATGGTGAGCATCGCCTGCCACCAGTTCATCCCCTGCTGCATGAGCCCCGAGGCCAGGGTGTAGGTGGTGATCACCACACTCATCCCGATCCACAGCGCGGCGATGTTGTAGGTGGACCAGGTACGGCGTTCGGGAGGAGTCGGGGCAAGATCTGGATTCCAGAGCGGACTCCGGGTGATGTCCTCACCGCTGGAGACCGTATGCTGCCCTGCGATGCCGCTGGGAGTCGTCACCGCGCCCCGACAGGCTCGGCGCGCGGACGCGGGGCCTTGCCCGTGGTGTCGGGCGCCGGCGCGGGCGTCCGGGATGGCTGGAGCCCCGCGGTCGTGCGGGGAAGCCACTTGCCTCGCCCCTCGCGCCCCACCACGGCGTACTGATCCACGATCACCTCTCCGCGCGACAAGGTCGTTCGGGCAAAGCCCGCGAGCTCCCAACCCTCATACGGCGACCAGTCAGCGTTGGTCTCCATAGACGAAGGAGTGATCGCACGAACGGCCGTGGGATGGATGATCGCGAGGTCGGCGTCGGCGCCCACCGCAATCGCGCCCTTCCGGGGATAGAGACCCATGATCCGCGCCGGGTTGGTGCTGAGCTTCAGGCTCATCTCCTCCAGCGTTATCCGCCCGCCGAGGACGCCGTGAGTGTAGACCAAGGGGAGCAGGGTCTCGAGGCCCGGAAGCCCCATCGGGATCTTGGTCCAATCCCCGTTCCACATCGCCTTCTGCTCGCGGGTGAAGGTACAGGTATCCGTCGACACGACTGAGACCTCGCCGCCGCGGAGCCCCTTCCAGAGCCGGTCGACGTCCTTCGACTTCTTGACCTGGGGACAGCAGGCGAAGAGATGTCCGTCCTCCCGCTCGAAGACCGAGTCGTCCAGCACCAGATACTGGGCGCAGGTCTCGGCGAGGACCGGGACGCCCCGGGCTTGGGCCGCCCGCACGATGTCGGAGCCTTCAGCGGTCGACATGTGCACGATGTAGAGCTGGCCGCCGGTCGCCTCGCACCACTGCACCACCCGCTGGATGGCCTCCGCCTCCACGAAGTTGGGACGGGTCATCGGGTGCAGCCGCGCACCGTACCGGCTCATGAGCTCAGGGGTGTGATATCGCGCGATCAGCTCGTCGAGCACCCGGGCCGACTCGGCGTGCACCAGCAGCATGGTTCCGTGCTCTCGCATCTGCTCCAGGGTGCCGAACAGGGCGCGGTCGTCCGATTGCCACCCTTCCGACTGGTAGATCATGAACTCCTTGAAGGTGGTGAACCCACGGTCCACCATCCCCTTGATCTGGGACTTGTGCTCGTCATAGCGGGTGATGCAGATGTGGAAGGTGTAGTCGATGAGCGCCTTGCCCTCCGCCTTCTTCATCCAGTTGTCGGCAGCCTGGTCGAGCGACTCACCCGCATAGGGGATCGCGAAATCGATCACGGTGGTGACTCCGCCCCGGGCTCCTGCCCGGGTGCCGGTCCGGTAGTCGTCGGCGGACACGGTACCGCAGAAGGGAAGGGCGAGATGCACGTGAACGTCTAGGACACCGGGCAGTACATGGTGCCCGGTGGCGTCGATCACCTGGGTGCCGGCGGAGGGCTCCAGATCGGCGGCGAGCGCCACGATCTTCTCGCCTGCGATACCGACGTCGCCGGTAAAGGTCCCGGCGGGCGTTACCACGTTGCCGCCTTTGACTATTCGGTCGAGTTTCATGCTCACTGCTCCTGCGGAGAAGGTCCCTCGCTCGCGGCGCTCGCTCGGGATAACGGGGTACGGCTCGGGAGGACGGCCCTTGCGGCCGGCGAGGAGGATGTGTCCGTCAACATACGACGGGCTCCGGCGGGGTGCAAACTCCGGAGCGGTGGCTCACCGTCTGGCGGGGAAACCCGATGCGGGTACGTTTCCAACGTGCGAATCCTCCTCGAAGCAGCGTTGAATGGTGGCCGCTCGGCTGCCGATCACCCCGCAATGCCGGTGTCGCCGGCGCAGTTGGGCGCCGCCACCGCCGAAGCGGCCCAGGCCGGGGCCGCGGCGGTGCACTTTCACGTTCGGGGACAGGATGGACGGGAGAGTCTGGCCGCCGGGGACGTTGCTCGCGCGGTCACCGAGGTACGCCGGCAGGGGCTGCCGTTCGGCATCAGCACCGGCGCGTGGATCATCTCCGATCCGGTGCTGCGGCTGGCCACAGTCCAAGAGTGGACCGTCCTCCCCGACTTCGTCTCCATCAACTTCGACGAGGAGGGCGCCGCGGAACTGGCCTCCTTCTTCCTGGGGCGTCACCTCACCATTGAGGCGGGCGTGGCGAACAGGCTTGCCGCCGAGCAGCTGGTGCGAAGCGGACTGGGCAATCGGTGCCTCCGGATCCTGTTCGAACCGAGAGAACAGGTCGTGGGCGACGCGATGGCTGCCGTTACCGAGGCTGAGGCTGTGCTCGACGCCGCGGCCGTACGGGCACCGAGATTGCTGCACGGCATGAACGCAACCGCCTGGCCCCTGGTGGACGCTGCCGGCGCGCGGGGCTACGGCACTCGGATCGGCTTCGAGGACACGCTCACCTTGCCCAACGGTGAAGTCGCTCGGGGGAACGGCGACCTGGTGCGAGTGGCGCACGCACGGCTGGCGGCCGCAACGATGGCTCGGAAGCCGGAGCTCCGCTGATGCGCAACGTCGTCGGCCAGAGCGTGCCACGGAAGGACGGCATCGACAAGGCAACCGGGCATGCCCGGTACGCGGACGATTTGCGCTTTCCCGGCATGCTCTTTGGCCGCACGGTCCGCAGCACCATTCCGTCCGGCCGGCTGGCCGGCGTTCGCCTCGGATTCGATCCCACCGGCTTCACCGTAGTGGATTACCGGGACATCCCTGGACAGAACTTCATCGCCCTGATCGTGGATGATCAGCCTTGCCTGGTAGAGCACGACATCCGCCACGTTGCCGAGCCGGTGTTGTTGCTGGCCCACGAGAACCGAGATGCCCTGCTCGGCGCCCTGGTCACGCTGGACGAAGAGCCCAGCGATCCGATCTTCGATCCGGAGCTCTCGCCCACCGCGTTCAAGACCATCCTCATCGAGAAGGGCGATCTGGCCGCCGGCTTTGCCGGGGCGGACCACATCGTCGAGGGCACCTACCGCACCGGGCATCAGGAACACGTATACATCGAGCCCCAGGGAGTCATCGCCGTCCCCGAAGGCGACCGGATGACGGTGTATGGCTCGATCCAGTGCCCTTTCTATGCTCACAAAGCACTCGCCACCGTATTGGGTGATGCGGTGTCGTCCGTGCGGGTGATTCAGACCGAGACCGGCGGCGGCTTCGGTGGCAAGGAGGAATACCCCTCCGGCATCGCGGCCCATGCCGCGTTGCTCGCCTTGAAGGCGCGGCGGCCCGTCAAGTTGGTGTACGATCGGGTGGAGGACATGGTCGCCACGACCAAGCGCCACCCCGCTATCGTCCGGCATCGCACGGGGCTTACCAGCGAGGGGCGCTTGGTCGCCATGGATATCGAGATAGTTCTCGACGGCGGCGCCTACACCACGCTCTCCCCAGTGGTCCTCTCCCGGGGTGCGATCCATGCGGCAGGGCCCTACCGCTGCGACAACGTGCGGATTGCCGCTCGGGCGATGTTCACCAATACGCCGCCCAACGGTGCTTTCCGTGGGTTCGGCGCGCCGCAGACTCAGTTCGGCGTGGAGGTCCACATGGAGCGCGTCGCCGAGCAACTCGGGCTCGACCCGGTGGCGCTGCGAGAGCGGAACCTGCTGCGTCCGGGGGATACGACAGCAACGGGGCAGCTGGTGGGTGAGGACTGCAGCGCGCTCGAGGTGCTGCGCACGGCCGTACGCCGGTCGGGCTTCCGCCGCAAGCGCAGGGCGTACGCGGGGACCACGCGCGGCATTGGTCTGGCGATGTACTGGCACGGCTCGGGGTTCACCGGAAGCGGGGAGCTGAAGCTCGCCTCGCGCGCGACCATCGAGCTGACCGCCACGGGTGTCCGGGTCCTGACGTCGAGCACCGAGATAGGACAAGGCACGCGCACCATGCATGCCCAGATCGTCGCCGATGCCCTGGGGATTCCATACGAGCAGGTCGAGATCGCCGCAGCCGATACCGGCGTGGTGCCCGACAGCGGGCCGACCGTCGCCTCACGGACCTGCATGGTCGTGGGTCGGATCCTGCAGCGCGCGGCGGAGGAGATCCGCGCCAAGCTGGGCGAATCGACGCCCGCCGAATACTTCCTTCGACACGGTCCGCTCAGGGTGACCAAGCAATACGAGCAGCCGGAGTGGATTCGCTGGGACGAGATCAACTATCGGGGGGATGCCTACGCCGCTTATGCGTGGGGCTGCGACGTCGTAGAGGTCGAATTGGATCCCGACACCTGGGAGGTCCGGCCGCTCCGAGTCACGGTGGTCAACGAGATCGGGAAGGCGATTCATCCGGCCCTCGCGCGGGGACAGACCGAGGGAGGAACCGCACAGGGTCTGGGCTATGCTCTGCTCGAGCGGGTGGCCATGCGCAACGGGGCCATGGCGAACGCGCAGCTCACCAACTACATCATCCCCACCACCATGGACACTCCGAAGCTGGACGTTGTCCTGCTGGAGCACCCCTATGCCGGCGGACCGTTCGGCGCCAAGGGCCTGGGCGAGCTGTCCATCGACGGGCCGGCGCCGGCCGTAGTGAATGCCATCCGCAATCTGCAGCTCGACGTCCGCTCCATCCCGGCGCTGCCCGAGACGATCAGGGAGGCCGCGTGCGCTTCACCCTGAACGGGCGCGAAGTTGATGTGGATGTCTCCCCACTGGCGCGGCTATTGGACGTCCTGCGCGAGGAGTGCGGCCTCACCGGTACCAAGGAAGGCTGTGGTGAAGGCGAGTGCGGCGCCTGCACCGTCCTGGTAAATGGGGAGGTTGTCTGCTCCTGTCTCGTGCCGGTCGCACAGGTGGAGGGCACCGAGGTGACCACCATCGAGGGATTGGGAGACGAGCATCCACTGCAGCGCGCCTTCATGGATGAAATCGGGGCGCAGTGCGGCATCTGCACACCGGGCATGATCCTCACGGCCATCACGCTGGGGTCCAACCCGACGCTGGCGCAGATCCGCGAGGGCCTCGCGGGCAACCTCTGTCGCTGCACCGGCTATGAGGCGATCTACCGAGCGATCCAGCGCGCCTCATGAGAACGGCCATTTCCCGTCTGGAACTACTCCAGCCCCGCTCGCTGCAGGACGCGCTCCGGATGCTGCGGGACGAGGCCCCGCTCACCCCGCTGGCCGGCGCGACCGATCTATACGTCGCGCTCAACTTCGGCACGCTGGAAAACACTCGCTTCCTCAACCTCTGGGGACTGCACCCCCTTCGCCGCGTAACGCTACGCGAGGACATGCTGCGGATCGGAGCGCTGGCCACCTACACCGCACTCCGTCGCTCGCGCCTGGTGCGGCGGCGTCTACCAATCCTGGTGAGCGCGGCACGGGAAGTGGGTGGCGTCCAGATCCAGAACCGAGGCACGCTTGGCGGCAACGTGGCCAACGCCTCGCCGGCAGGCGATACCCTTCCGGTGCTCGCGGTGGCAGAGGCGATCGTAGTCCTGCGCAGCGCTGATGGGGAGCGAAGGGTCCCATTCGGCGAGTTCTACACCGGCTACCGCGCCAGCGTACGCCGGCCGGACGAGCTCATCGTTGCGTTCGAGATTCCCGAGATCCACGGGCGGCAGTGGTTTCGCAAGGTAGGGACCCGAGCCGCCCAGGCCATCTCCAAAGTGGTGATGGCGGCAGTTCGCGGCCCGCGCCCGCGCATTGCGCTGGGCAGCGTCGCCCCCACAGTGATCCGGCTCGCCCATGTCGAGGAAGCCCTGGCAGGGGGAGCATCCCTGGACGACGCTGTGCGCCTGCTTGATCGGGACATCCAGCCGATCGACGATCTGCGATCGACCGCCGCCTACCGGCGGGACGTCGCGGCGAATCTGCTGCGGCGATTCTGGGCGGAGACTGCCGACTCTGGTTGACCCGGTGCCGCCGTCATATCCTTCGCTCACCATCACCAGGCTGTTCAGTGGCCGACCCCCAGGAGCGTCTCCAGACCGCTCTCGCCGACCGTTACCGCCTCGAGCGTGAGCTGGGCCGGGGCGGTATGGCCACCGTCTACCTGGCCCAGGACCTCCGGCACGATCGGCCGGTGGCATTCAAGGTCCTCCACCCTCATCTCGCCGCGACGCTCGGCCCCGAGCGATTCCACCGCGAAATCCGCCTCGCCGCCCGCCTTCAGCACCCCCACATCCTGTCGGTTCATGATTCGGGGGAGACAGCGGGGTTCCTCTGGTTCACCATGCCTTACGTCGAAGGCGAGAGTCTCCGCGAGCGGCTTACCCGCGAGCACCAGCTCCCGGTGGACGAGGCCGTCCGACTGACCAGGGAGGCAGCCCTGGCTCTGGACTTCGCCCATCGTCACGGGGTCATCCACCGCGACGTCAAGCCGGAAAACATACTGCTCGTTGATGGCCAGGCACTGGTTGCCGATTTCGGTATCGGCCGAGCACTGGACAGTACCGTGGACGACGACCGGCTTACCCAGACCGGCATGGTAGTCGGCACACCAGCCTACATGAGCCCAGAGCAGGCGGCGGGTGAGAGGGACCTGGATGGCCGCACCGATATCTACAGTTTGGGGATCGTGCTCTACGAGATGCTGGCCGGCGAGCCGCCGTTCACCGGACCGACCATGCAGGCGGTGGCCGCCAAGCGCCTCGGTGGCGAGGTGCCCAGCCTGAGGCGGCTCAGACCCGCGGCGCCGGAACGGCTCGAACGGGTGGTGGAGAAGGCGCTTGCACCACTGCCGGCGGACAGGTTCGCCACCCCGGCGCAGCTGGCCCAGGCCCTCCTCGAGGCGCCACCAGCCACGACAGTCACGACGGTCATCACTGCGGAGAGAGGCCGCCGGCGCCTCAGCGTGCCTTCCTGGCTGGCCCTCATCATTGGGATCCTGATCACCGCCAGCATGGGCATGCTGCTGTGGCAGCGGACCCATCGTCCAGGCGAGCCCTCAGGCACCAAGATGCTCGCGGTCCTCCCATTCAAGAACCTCGGCGCACCCGGGGATCAATACTTCGCAGATGGGCTCACCGAGGAGATCACGAGCCGGCTCGCCGGCGTGTCCAATCTCGGAATCATTTCCCGGACCAGCGCGGACCAGTACAAGAACACCAGCAAGACCATCAAGCAGATCGGCCAGGAGCTGGGTGTCGGCTACGTGTTGGAGGGAAGTGTCCGCTGGGAGAAGTCGCCCGACGGATCCAGTCGAGTGCGGGTCACGCCCCAGCTCATTCGGGTAGCCGACGACCGGCACCTCTGGGCGGAGCGCTACGACGCAGTCATCGCCGAAGTCTTTCAGGTCCAGTCCAGCATCGCGGACCAGGTCATCACCGCCATGGGCCTCGCGCTGGAAGAGCCGGACCGACGCAGCCTTGAGGAGCGCCCGACGACGAACGTCGAGGCCTATGATTTCTACCTTCGGGGGAAAGACTACTACAACCGAAGCTACGCCCGAGAAGACTTTCGGACGGCGATCCGGATGTATGAGCGGGCGATCGAGCTGGATTCGGGTTTCGCCCGGGCTTACGCGGACATGTCACAGGTGTACTCAGCGCTGTACTGGTTCTTCTACGACCGGACCGATGCGGCGCTCGAGCATGCGAAGGCCGCCGCCAGCATGGCCATTCGGCTCCGGCCGGATCTGCCCGATGGCCACATCGCCCTCGGGTATTACTACTACTGGGGGAAGCTCGACTACGAGGCCGCCCTCAGGGAATTCGACATCGCGCGGGCGCGACAGCCCAACAATGGAGTGCTCGCCTTTGCAACGGCGGCGGTGCAGCGCCGGCAGGGCCGGCTGAAGGAGGCGATCGAGACCTTCAGCAAGGCCGTCGAGCTCGATCCGCGGTCCGGAGTGGTCCGGTTCAATCTGGGGGAGACCTACGCCCTCGCGCGCGACTATGACCGTGCCCTCCGGACGCTCGATGAGGCAATAGAAATCATTCCCGACTGGCCCGTTCCCTACGCTCTCAAGGCGCAGGTCCTTCTCGCGTCAGGCGCTAGCGTCGCCGACGCGAAGAACGTCGTGAAGGTCGGCGCTTCCGCGGCAAACTTCGCGAAGCTGGCCTCCGTCATGGCCGGGGTCAGCTCCGTCAGCGACTTTGTAGTAACTCCGGCGTTCCTCATCACGGAGGATCAGGAGTACCATGGTGCGCTCGAAGCGCTTTCGCTGCCCACGTTCGAGGACACCATCGGCTACTACCAGCTCAAGGCAGACCTCTATCGGGCGACTGGGAAGACAACCCTGGAGTCGGCCTACCTCGACTCGGCGCGTGTCGTTCTGGAAGCCGAAACCCGCACGCAACCGAACGAAGCCTCCTTCCACGCCCAACTTGGGGTCGCCTACGGCTATCTGCATCGCCCGGTCGATGCCATCCGAGAAGGCGAGGAGGCGGTCCGACTCCTGCCCGTGTCGAAGGAGGCATACCGCGGAGCCAACCTCGTTGCGGCTCTGGCGCTGATCTACACCCTCGCCGGGCGTCAGGCCGAGGCAATCGAACGGCTGGAGTATCTGCTGACGATCCCTTCATCGATTTCCGGCCCGCTCCTCCGGGCGGACCCGCGCTGGGCATCTCTCCGAGCCAATCCACGCTTCCAGAAGCTGGTCGCGGGCAATTGACCGGCGCTCCGGAGCCCTCGCTGATCGTACGGGGAACTCGAGTCGTCACACCCGACGGGGTACGAGCGGCCGCGATTCATATCGCGTATGGCCGGATCGCACGCCTCAGCGGGTTCGACGAGGTCCCCGAAGGCGCGGAGCTGGTGGAAGCAGGAGACGCGGTCGTCTTCCCGGGATTGGTAGACACCCACGTTCACGTGAACGAGCCCGGACGGACCGATTGGGAAGGATTCGAAAGCGCGACCCGCGCCGCGGCCGCAGGAGGCGTTACGACCATCCTGGACATGCCGCTCAACAGCATTCCTCCCACCACCAGCGTGGCCGCCCTCGAGACCAAGCGAGCCGCAGCGTTCGGCCGCTGCGCGGTCGACACTGGCTTCCTCGGCGGGCTCGTCCCCGGCAACGCCGCCGAGCTCGCCCCGCTGCATGCGGCGGGGGTGTTTGGATTCAAGTGCTTCTTGTGTCCCTCCGGTGTCGACGAATTCTCTCCGATGTCGCCTGACGAGCTACGGATGGCTGCCCCCGCTCTCGCGGCGCTAGACGCTCTCCTCATGGTCCATGCCGAGTGGCCGGAAGAACTGAAGCGACCGGGCCCGCTCTCCGCCAACCGCTCGCACGACGCGTGGCTAGCCAGCCGGCCGGTCGAGGCGGAGACCAGGGCCGTGCGATTCCTGATTGAATTGGCGCATGAGTTTGGGCTTCGGGTCCACGTCGTCCATGTGTCCGCCGCCGACACGCTCGATCTCATCGCCCGTGCGCGGACGGAAGGCGTGCCGATATCAGCGGAGACCTGCCCGCATTATCTCGGGTTTGCCGCCGGCGAGATTCCCGATGGCGCCACCGAGTACAAGTGCGCCCCACCGATCCGGGAGTCGCGCCATCGCGATGGGCTGTGGGACGGTCTGGCGCGCAACCACCTGGACGTGGTGGTGAGCGACCATTCTCCGGCGCCGCCGACGCTCAAGCTGCGAGAGGAGGGTGACTTCTTCCGAGCCTGGGGCGGCATCGCGTCGCTCCAGCTTCGGCTCCCCGCGACCTGGACCCTTGCCAGCGCGCGAGGGCATCCACCGGAGCGACTCGCGCAATGGCTCTGTGCCGGTCCCGCGCGGCTGGTGGGTCTCGGGGGACGGAAGGGTGCGATCGCTCCGGGGTACGACGCCGATCTGGTGCTCTGGCATCCAGAGAGGGAGTTCGAGGTGGATCGGACTGTCCTCCGCCACCGCCACGCCATCTCGCCCTGGCTCGGTCGAACCCTCGCGGGTGTTGTCGAGGCGACATACCTTCGGGGCGAGCAGGTGTATGCCCGGGGAACTACGGACCAGCCGGTCCATGGTCGGTTACTTACCCGTCTCGACCCATGAGCCGATTCACGGAACTGGTGGACGTCGCGGCGGCACGGCTCGGTGGCACCGTGCTGTTGGCCAATGACGAGTTCTTTGCGCCCAAGGAGAATCTGCTCAAGGCGGGGCAGCCGGTGTGGCGCGAAGGCGAGTACACCGATCGCGGCAAATGGATGGACGGCTGGGAAACTCGCCGCCGCCGCAGTCCGGGTCACGACTGGTGCATCATCCGGCTGGGCGTTCCCGCGAAGCTATACGGTGTGATCGTGGACACCAGCTACTTCAAGGGGAATTACCCCGAGGAGTGCTCCCTCGAGGGCTGTGAAGCCGAGGGCGCGGCCGACGCCGGGGCGCTGGCGGCCGGCAACGGGGTCGAGTGGACCGAAATCCTTCCCCGGTCCGCCCTCCGAGGCGACGCAGAGAATCCATTCCCCATCACCCAGCGCAGCCGCGTCACCCATCTGCGATTCAACATCTATCCCGATGGTGGCGTTGCCCGACTCCGGGTATACGGCGAACCGGTGAATCATCCCGGCCTGCGGCCGGGCACTTTCGCGGACCTCGCCGCGCTCAAGAACGGCGGCCTGGTGGTCGGCTGCAGCGACATGTTTTTTGGCCACCGTCACAACCTGATCCTTCCAGGGCGCTCCACCCACATGGGCGACGGTTGGGAGACCAAGCGCCGCCGCGGCCCCGGCCACGATTGGATTGTCGTCCGTTTGGCGGCGCGGGGGGTGATCAGCCAGATCGAGCTCGACACCGATCACTTCAAGGGAAATGCGCCCGAGAGCTGCTCGCTGGAGGCGTGCGACGCCCCCGATTTGGCGCGGGGACAGCATGCCGCTGACGGCGCTCCTTGGACCACACTGCTTCCACGCACGCCGCTCCACCCTGATGCCCAGCACCGGTTCGAGGTGTCGGCGGACCCGGCTACCCATGCCCGGCTTGCGATCTATCCCGACGGTGGGATCGCGCGGCTTCGGCTCTTCGGGAAGGTGACGGCGTGACCCTTGCGCTTGCCAGGCTCAACGCGCTTCCACCGCCGGAAGCGGCGGAGCAGCTGCGCGCCTGCTGCGGGTCGTCTCGTTGGGTCGAGGCCATGCTGGCACATCGGCCGTACCAGAGTGTCGACCATTTGCTGTCGGTTGCCGACGAAGCCTGGCGGGCGACCGGGCCGGAGGATTGGGACGAGGCCTTTGCCCACCATCCGAGAATCGGCGAACACCAGGCCGCCGCGCCGGTGAGTACAGCCGCGCGGGCCTGGTCGGCGGGGGAACAGGGGACCGCCACTGCCTCCGGTGGGGAGGCTCGAGCCGCCCTGGCACAGGCCAACACCGTGTACGAGCAACGATTCGGCCGGATCTACATTGTCTGCGCCGCGGGCCGGAGCGCGGAGGACCTCCTGGCCGACCTCGAGTCGAGAATGGGAAACGACCCTGACCAGGAGCGCGCCGTGGCCGCGGAGGAACAGCGAAAAATCACCCGCCTTCGGCTGCTGGCCCTGATGGGAGCACGGGAGCCATGATTCGGATCACGACGCACGTGCTCGACACCAGCACCGGAACCCCGGCCTCCGGGCTCGAGGTGCGCCTGGAACAGTCGGCTGGCGGTGCCGCCGCGCCGGTCGGATCGGCCAAAACCGGCCGGGACGGCCGGGTGAGCGAGTGGCTCCCAGCCGGGGTACCGGGTGGTCGCTACCGACTCGTCTTCGCGACCGGCGCCTGGTTCCAAGCGGCAGGCCGGGAAACCCTCTACCCAGAAGTCTCCATCGAGTTCGAGGCGCAGGAAGGCGCGGCGCACTACCATCTACCCCTGCTGATCTCCCCCTTCGGCTACTCGACCTATCGCGGGAGTTGACTGATGACGGCGCGGTTGGCCTGGAACGGTTATGGCAAGGCGGCGGTGCGGCTGGTCAAGGTAGATCGCCTGGCGCAGCGACATGAGCTGCACGATCTGACGATCGAGGTCCAGCTCCAGGGTGACTTCGGTCCAGCCCACGCAGGCGACAACACCCAGGTGCTTCCCACGGACACGATGAAGAACACGGTGTACGCTCTGGGGCGGCAGGGCCCGGTGGAACCGCCGGAAGAGTTTGGCGAACGGCTGGCCCGACATTTCCTCGGCGCCTGTCCCGCTGCGCGGCGCGCTGTGGTCCAACTCGCCGTCAACCGATGGGACCGGGCGAAAGTGGGCGACGCCGAGCAGGAGCACACCTTTGTCCAGGGACCGGCCGAGCGCCGGCTGGCGACCGTCACGATGGACGAGGCGGGGCTCGCAGTGGAGGCGGGGCTCGACGGACTGGGCCTGCTCAAGACGACCGACTCGGCCTTCGCTGATTTTCTTCGCGATGGATACACCACGCTCAAGGAAACCGACGAGCGCATTCTCGCGACTGCCGTGGAGGCACGATGGACCTACGCGCGTCCGGTCCGCGATTACTCCGCGACGTGGAGCGCTACTCGCGCCAGTCTCATCGAGTCATTCGCCCGGCACCAATCGGCGTCGGTACAGCACACCCTGTATGCTATGGGTGAAGCGGCCCTGGAGAGCTGCGGGGAAATCGGGGAGATCCGGCTCATCCTACCCAATCGGCACCATCTTCTAGTCGACCTGGCACCGTTCGGCCTGGACAATCCGAACGAGATCTTCGTGGCTACTCGGGAGCCATACGGCCGGATCGAGGCCGTGATCGTCCGGTCCTAGGTCTCCACGGCGGGCGCGTAGCCTTCAGCCACCTCATAGCCGGAGTGGTATCCGGCGGCGTCGGGGCGACGGATCTCGGACTGAGCGACGATGCGATCGCGGCGGAGGCCGCGGAAATTCTCGACGCCAGTCCACCCGTCTGCAGCATGACGCTCGAGGAAGGCGTCGAGCCCGGCCAGCAACCGCTTGATCACATTGGGTCCCACCGCCTGGTCGAGCATAGCGGCAGTGCACACCTGCACCGTGCCACACCCCAACAGGATATAGGAAAGCGCCTGGGCGAAGTCGGAGATCCCCCCGATGCCGGAAAAGTTCTTGTCGGGGAACGCCCGCGTCATCTGGGCCATCTTTGCCAGCGAGAGCGGAAGAATCGCGGGCCCGCCGAGGCCGCCGCTCGAGACCAAGCCGTCGACGTTGATCTCGAACTCGAGCGTCTCCGGGTCGATCAGGGGAATCGAGGGAAAGGTGTTGGAGGAGACGATAGCGTCGGCTCCGCCGCGGAAGCAGGCCCCGGCCTCGACCTCGATCTCCGCCGTGGCCGGAGTGAGCTTACACCAGACGGGTACCCTGGCAGCCTCCTTCACTGCCTCGGTGACGACGGAGCAGAGCCCCTCGTCTTTCCCGATGTTGGACCCCATGTCGCGCCGGTCCATGTGGGGGCAGGAGAAGTTGAGCTCCAGCCCGTCCGCACCGGCGTCCTGGCAGTCGCGGGCGAGGCGCTGCCAGTTCTTCAGCTCCTTGTCGTTCCCCGATCCTGCCATGATCGAGGCGATGAGGACGCGGTTGGGGAAGGCCTCCTTGATCCGCCGGATCCGGGGAAGCCACCAATCGAGGGTCTTGTCGGAGATCAGCTCCCAGTTCCAGGAGGAGTGCAGCGCCGCACCCGGGCGCTTCCTCATCGAGACGTACGCGTCCTCGGGGGTGGTGCGCATGAACTTGGCTTTGGCCCCGACGACGTTGACGACCGGATGGAGACCGATCGTCTTGGTCACCACGCCGGCCCAGCCGGCCTCGAAGGCGCGAAGGATATTGCTCTCCGACTCGGTCGGTGGCGCCGAGGAGAGCAGGAAGGGATTCTCGAAGCGGATCCCGGTGAAGGTGATGCTTCTAGTAGGCATGGAATCTCCCTAAGGAGTCTTTAGTCTTTGGTCTTTGGTCTCTACAACCGGGCTCGCAAGCTCGAAGCTGCGACTGATCTGCGATCTTCGCCTCGATGACGATGGACCAGCGACTAACGACCAAAGACCAAAGACCCTCAACGTGCGACCGGCTGGCCCTTCTCTTCACGACATCCAATTCACCCCCGCCTCCCGATTCCACTTGGTCGTCATCTTCTTCGCCTTGGTCCAGAACTCGATCGAGCCGCGGCCGGTGATGTCACCGACTCCAAACTTCGATTCGTTCCAGCCGCCGAAGGAGAACGGCTCCCGCGGAACCGGTACCCCCACGTTCACCCCGACCATTCCGGCACTGGCACGCTCCATCACGTAGCGGGCGGTCCCACCACTCTCGGTGAAGACCGAGGCGGCGTTGCCGTAGGGCGAGGCATTTTCGACCGCGAGGGCTTCGTCTACATCGCGGCTCCGGATAATAACCAGCACCGGACCGAAGACTTCTTCCTGCGCGATCCGCATGTCGGGAGTTACCCGGTCGATGATGGTGGGCCCCAGGTAGTAGCCGCCTTCACGGCCCGGCACCGTCACCTTACGGCCGTCCACCAGCACCTCCGCTCCACCGGCTTCGGCCTCGGCAATGTAGCGCTCGATCCGGGCCTTGGATTCGGCCGAGATCACGGGGCCGATGTCCTTGCCGGGCACCATTCGCCCAGCGTGCTCCACCATGCAGCGGATGATGTGATCGGTCTTGGAGACGGCGACCATCACGGAAGCTGCCATGCACCGCTGACCGGCGCAGCCCGACATCGAAGCCACCACGTTGCTCGCCGTCATCTCCAGATCGGCGTCGGGCATGACGATGAGGTGGTTCTTGGCGCCCCCCAGAGCCAGCACGCGCTTGAGCGTCGCGGTGCCCCGCCGGTAGACAATTTTGGCAACCTTGGTGGAACCGACGAAGCTTATGGCCTGGATCCCCGGATGATCGCAAATCGCCTCAACCGCCTCCTTCCCCCCGTGCACGATCTGGAGCACGCCCTCCGGAAGGCCGGCCTCACGCAGCAGCTCGGCGATCCGGCCGGCGCTCAAGGGGACCAGCTCCGACGGCTTGAGGATAAGACAGTTGCCCAGAGCGATCGCGTTGGGGATCGACCAGTTGGGCACCATGTTGGGGAAGTTGAACGGGGTGATCGCCGCCACGACGCCGAGGGGGTAACGGTCAATTCGGCATTCCACCCCACGGCTCACCTCCAGCACCTCACCCGGGATGATCTGCGGCAGCGAGCAGGCGAACTCGGTCAACTCGGCGGACTTGAGCACCTCCGCGCGGGCCTCGCTCGCGATCTTTCCATTTTCCTCGGTGACGAGGGCCGTGAGCTCGTCGATATGGCGTTCGAGCAGCGCCTTGTATCGATAAAAGACCTGGACCCGTTCCTTGATGGGCGTGCTAGACCAGCCAGCGAATGCCGCCCGCGCACTTTCGACCGCGCGGTTCACCTCACGGGGCGAGGAGAGCGGCACGCGGGAGATGACCTGGCCCACGCTCGGATCGAACACGTCGAGCGCAGGGAGCTCGTCCACCACGAACGATCCGTTCAGGTAATTGGAAACGGCGGGGTATTTCATGACACCTCCAGGCGAGCGCGACTCACGCTTGGGAGGCGGCATGGTCGGCGGCGGAGCGGCGCAGGCTCAACAGGATGCTTCGACCGTGAACATACGATGGGCTACAGCGGGGTGCAATCCGGGAGCTAAGGGTCGTCCGCCCGGCTCCTAACCGCGTTTCTCGTTGTGAGAGAAGGGTTTAGGAGGCTAACTTCGGTCCATGATGGACCGAATACGGTGTTCAACCAGCGCTCGCGTCGGCGTCGCCCTGCTGATGGTACCGGTGATGGCATGGCGACCAGACCTGGCCGTGGCCTACGGCCTCACCTGATACGCCAGCTTCAGGAAGAACCCATCGGTCATCCGCTGAAGCCGGGACCAGTTGAACTCCCGGTCGCTCTCGAGGGAGCTGCCATAACCCAGAAAGGCGACAGTGCCCGGGGTAGGCTCGAACGAGGCCAGCACATCGAGCCGAAGCCCGTTGAAGCTGGTCGCCGGCTGGGGTTGGCCTCCCACGAACAGCGGGTCGCCGGAAGAAGCCTCGAGGAGCTCTGCCTGGCGCTCGGAGCGGTACTCTCCAACGACTCGAAAGAAGAGCGCCCGATTGGGCTGGTACTCCAACTTGAGCCGGGGGATGGTCGAGCGGGCAAACTCGCTGCCATCGAGCCGGAACAGCCGGAACACGGTGCCGGTCGCGGAGACTCGGACGGTGGACGCCGGGCGGAGATCGAGCCCGCCGCTCAACAGCCACGCCCGTCCGGTGGCTCCTTCCTGGAAGATTGCCGCCCGCCCACGTCGGTAGGTCAGGTTGGCACCCAGTTTCCGCCAGGTAGGCGTGGTTACCTTGGCCTGCCAGACGAACCCGGAGAAGTTGTCAGCAGGGAGGTAGGCCGGTCCCGCGGCACTCCCGATGGTGTAGTCGGCGTAGGTGCTGTCCTCGAAGGTGACGAAGTCGCGCTCCAGCCTTGGATTCAGTTTCCAACCGCCGCGGAGTTGGAAGGTGACGTCCAGGAACTCATCGCCTTCCAGGGCCGGCCTGAAGCCGAACTTGTCGTAGCGCCAGGTGCGCTCCGGCCCGCCGAAGAAGGTGAGGTTCTCCAGCAGCGCACCACGCGCACCATAAAGCGTGTAGCGATTGAAGGCATGGCCGTACACCACGCCGCTGCGAAGCCGGTTGACGAAGCCCGCCTGATCATCGAAGCCCGCGCCCAGCCCCTTCAGCAGGTAATTGAATCCCCAGGAGCGACCGGTCCGGTCATACTCGGCCTGCCAGATCGGAGCGGTGCGGCTACCCACGGCGGCATCGCTGGTCCACGAGGCGCCGTACTGGAACTGGGCGTAATAGAGACTCCAGACATAACGAAAATCGCCTGCGAGCACCCGGTTGTGTCTGTCGCTCTGATCCCGATTGGTAAAGGTGAGGCCGGCGATGGAATTGCGACCGAAGTCCCGACGGAGCCGGCTGATGTTGAACCAGGCGTCACCATCGTTCGTCTGGTCGACCGCAGTGAGATGAGCCACGCCCAGCTGACCGAGTTTGCCGGTGAACTTGCCGCCGGCCTTGGGATTCATGATGCGGCGGGTGTAGACCAGTGTCTGGGGCGTGCCGAAGAGCTCGATTCCCTCCAGGAAGAAGGGTCGCTTCTCGGGAAAGAAGAGCGCGAACCGCTCATGTACCGTGACCTGACCCGAGTCGCTCTCCACCTGACTGAAGTCGGGGTTCAAGGTGGCATCGACGGCGTAGCTGGTGAAGCCGAGGCGGAAGTTGAGTCCTGCGTCGGGGTTCAGATTTTCCCGGATGAAATCTCCGTTCAGCGAGTCCCGGCGTCCGTCAGCAGTGGCGGTCACGAAGGGCTGCGCCTCGATAGCGATGCCCCGCTTCAGGTCGCGCAGGCCAGCGATGGCACCCTCCTGGCCCAGAAAGCTGGCGTTTGCCCGGCGAACATCGGTCCAGGTGTCGGTGTACCCGGTGCGCTGCACCACACGGGTGACGTTGAAACCCCAGGTCTGAGGTCCACTCCCGGGATAACGGAGGCTCTTGAACGGGATTCGAATCTCGATCTGGTAGCCCTGGGTGGTGATGTGCCCCTTCGAGTCCCAGGTGAAGTCGGGGTTCTTGTCGGTGCTTCCCGGAATAGGGCTGCTGGCCTGGCCGGCGCCCTCGCTGCGTACCCCATCGGTCTGGACACCGAGCGGGTTTACCCCGAAGAAGAAAGCGCGGCGCCGATCGTGAAAGGTGTCGAGCTCGATGACGACGCGGTCATCGTTGTCGATGTTATCCCGATCCGCGACGGTGGCGCGGATAGCGGAAGGACTCCGATCATGGGCGATAATGCCGAAGTAGATTGCGTCCGGTGCATACCAGGCCAGCACCTCGGTTTGCTCCTCGGCGAGGCGCCCGTCCACCGGCTGATATTGCCAGAAGCCCGTGAGCCGAGTGGCCTGGGACCAGACCGGCTCGTCCAGGCGGCCATCGATCTGGGGGGACGCCTCGAGCCGGGGAATATCCGCGGTCGGCGACCCTTTGCCCTCGATGACGACACCTTGGATCAGCAGCAGCAGTGCTAACATGAGTCGCTGAGGTTCGATTCGACCTGGGAAGATAGCTTTCCAGGCACTTACGCGATGACCAGAGAGCGTGTTTCCCCGCGGACCGCCAGCAGGCCCGCAATTCGGGAGCAAGAGATGACGGCTCTACAGGGAAGGGTGGCATTGGTCACCGGTAGCTCGCGGGGTATCGGCGCGGCCATTGCCAAGTTGTTCGCGCAGCACGGCGCGAAAGTGGCGGTGCATGGCAGGGATACGAAGGCGCTCTCATTGGTGCGAGGGGAGATCGAGCAGAGCGGCGGCCGGGCGATTCAGGTCGTAGCCGATACGACCAAGTTTGCCGAGATCGAGGCGATGCGCCTGCAGATCGAGCAGACGCTCGGACCCGTCGATGTCCTGGTAGCCAACGCCGGAGGCAGCTTCACTACGCCGGGTCCGCTCGAGGAGACCAGCGAGGAAGGATGGCATACTTCTCTGAACAACAATCTCACCGCCACCTTCCTGACCATCAAAAGCATTCTGCCGGGGATGAAACAGCGGAAGTCCGGCACCATCATCACGATGTCGTCCGCTGCCGCCCGGCGGCCGCATCCCGGTTCTCCGATTCCGTACGCCGCAGCCAAGGCCGGCATTCAGATCCTGACGCAGGATGTCGCCGCACAAGCCGGTCCCTTCGGCATCCGGGTCAACTGCGTTGCTCCTGAAATCATCCTGACCGAGCGCAACCAGCAGCAGATACCGGAAGCCCAAAAGCAGACGCTGGTCGACATGCACCCCATCAGACGGCTCGGCACGCCGGAGGACGTGGCCCGCGCGGCGCTGTTTCTCGCCTCCGAGGAAGCGGCGTGGATCACGGGCGTCATCCTGGACGTAGCCGGCGGTGCGGTGATGGCGTAGGACAATAAGGAATGCTGACTACGAGCCCTATGCATCCTCGCTTTCGCGAGCTGCGGGCCTATCTGACCGATGCTCGGGAGGGACTGCTCACCACCGTGAGCGGTCTTACCCCGGACCAGCTCCAGCGACGCCCAGCAGCAGAGGTGTGGTCCCCCGGTGAAACCCTGGAACATCTGCGCCTCACCGAATCATCGATCGTAAAGGTTCTGCGTAAGCTGCTGCGAGAAGCCGACCTCAATCGTTTGGGTCCGGAGAGCGAGACCTCTTCGGTCATGGGCGCGCTCGATGCGTTTCGCCTGGTGGAGGTGGTGCAGCGCGTACCGGCCCCTGCGTTCGTCCAGCCCGATCCCCGGGCCGACGGCCAGGCAGCCCTCGTGGGACTTGGCCAGAGCCGCGCTCAGCTCATCGAGGTGATCGCCCGAGCCGATGGGTGGGCGGTCGGCTCGCTCCGCTTTCCCCATCCGCTGATCGGCCCATTGGATTTCTACCAGTGGGTGCTGTTTGTGGGTCAGCACGAAGTGCGACACACCTGCCTGATTCAGAGAGCCCTGACGACCTTATGATCCTTCCTGCTCTTCTCCTCGCCCTGGGCTTCACTACCTCTCCAGTTGCCGGCCAGCGAGCGACTCCACCGGACTCACTGCGATGGAAGCGCGAAGCTCAAGCCGTCACCATCAGCCGGGACGATTGGGGAATTCCCCATATCCATGGGAAGACCGATGCGGATGCCGTCTTTGGTCTCATTTATGCTCAAGCCCAGGACGACTTCAACCGGATCGAGGTGAACTATCTCAACGCCATGGGGCGCCTGGCCGAGGCCCAGGGTGAAGCCGAGCTATACCGGGACCTGCGGATGAGACTCTTCATCGACCCTGACAGCATGCGGGCGAAATACCGCTCGAGCCCGGAATGGCTGAAAAGGTTGATGAATGCCTGGGCCGACGGCGTGAACTACTATCTCTCCACCCATCCTCAGGTCAGACCGAAAGTGATCCAGCGGTTCGAGCCGTGGATGGCCCTGACTTTCACCGAAGGCAGCATCGGTAGCGATATCGAGAGTATCTCGCTGGATGGGCTGGAAGCCTTCTACGGCACGCGCCCGGGAAAGAAGGCATCGGTCACGCGCAGCACCTCAGACGAGCCCACGGGAACGAACGGCTTCGCCATCGCCCCGTCCAGAACCGCGAGCGGAGAGGCTTTGCTCCTGATCAATCCCCACACCTCCTTCTACTTCAGGGCCGAGATCCAGATGACCAGTGACGAAGGCCTGAACGTGTATGGCGCCGTCACCTGGGGGCAGTTCTTCGTGTATCAGGGGTTCAACCAACACGCGGGTTGGATCCATAGCTCCACCGGCGCCGACGCGATCGACGAGTACGCGGAGACAGTGGTCGAGAAGAGGGGCGGGATGTACTACCGCTATGGCGGTGGGGTGCGGGCGCTCAAAGCCAGCCGGATCACGGTTCCATACAAGACCCCAGCCGGCATGGCCCAGCGAGAGTTCACGGTCTATCGAAGCCACCATGGCCCCATCGTGCGAGAGGCTGGTGGAAGGTGGATCGCGGTGAAGCTGATGGAAGAGCCGGTGAAGGCGCTGACGCAGTCGTACCTGCGGACCAAAGCGACCGGCTACGCAGCATTCAAGAAGACCATGGAGCTGCACACCAACTCCTCCAACAACACCGTTTTCGCCGACGCGAGCGGCAACATCGCCTACTTTCACGCCAACTTTGTCCCCAAGCGGGATACCAGCTTCGACTGGACTCGACCGGTCGATGGCAGCAATCCGGCCACCGAGTGGAAGGGGCTCTACTCGGTCGATCAGAGCCCTGGCCTGCTCAATCCTCCGAACGGCTGGATCCAGAACACCAACGACTGGCCCTACTCCGCGGCCGGCTCAAACAGTCCGAAAAGGGAGGACTATCCCTCCTACATGGACCGGGCGGGCGAGAACCCGCGCGGCATTCATGCGCAGCAGCTACTCGCGAACAGCACGGCGTTTACCTTGGAGTCTCTCATTGCCGCCGCATTCGATCCCTATCTCACGGCATTCGATTCCTTGCTGCCACCGCTGTTCCAGGCCTATGACGAAGCCCCGGACTCGAGCTCCCTCAAGAGGAAGGTGAGCGAACAGGTGGCGATGCTCCGGAGCTGGGACCGGCGCTGGTCGGTCGGTTCGATTCCGACGTCGGTGGCGGTGTACTGGGGAGATCAGCTCGCGCGGGTCGTTCCCGATCAGCCGGACTCGGGCCAGATGTGGCCCTATCTCTACATGGCGAAGCACACGACCCCAGACCAGCGGCTCGAGGCACTGGCCAGGGCCTCGGACAAGCTCACCGCCGACTTCGGGAGCTGGAAGATTCCCTGGGGCGATATCAACCGCTTCCAACGCCTCAGCGGCGACATCGTTCAGCCGTTCAGTGACAGCGCGCCGAGCATCCCGGTGCCCTTCACCTCCTCCAGATGGGGGTCGCTGGCAGCGTTCGGGGCGCGCTCGTACAACGGGAGCAAGCGGATCTACGGCACCTACGGAAACACCTTCGTCGCGGTAGTGGAGTTCGGCTCCCGGGTGCGAGCCAAGGCGATCACGGCCGGCGGCGAAAGTGGTGACCCCAGGTCGCCGCACTTCAAAGACCAGGCGGAGCGCTACACCACAGGCAACCTTCGGGAGGTGTACTTCTACCCCGAGGATCTCCAGGGCCACATCGAGCGGGTGTACCACCCCGGGCAATGAGCCTAGTGTTGGATGAGGCCGCGGTTCGTCGCCTGCTGCGGATGGAGGATCTCATCCCCGCCATGGCGCAGGCCCTCGCCGATCTCTCGGCGGGAAAGGCGGTTCAGCCGTTTCGCGTGGTCCTGCCGATCACCGACCACCAAGGCTTCTTCGGCGTCATGCCGGCCTATGCCGGCGCGCTCGGCGCCAAGCTGGTCAGCTTCTATCCCAATAACCAGGGGATCCCTACCCACCACGCGCTCATTGTGCTCTTCCGGCCCGAGACCGGCGAGCCCATAGCGATCATGGACGGCCGGCTCATCACCGAGATGCGAACCGCGGCAGCCTCAGCTGTCGCCACCCACCTGCTCGCCAGGCCCGATGCGTCCGTGCTGGCAATCATCGGGTCTGGGGTACAGGCCCGCAGCCATCTGGAAGCGCTGCGGTTGGTCCGGTCGTTTGGAGAGGTTCGGGTCTGGAGTCCGCGAAATGCCCGGGCCTTCGCCGAGCAGTTCGGGGTTCAGGCGATGGGTTCGGCAGAGGAGGCGGTGCGCGGCGCGCACGTTGTCGTGGCAGCAACGAGCTCCACGACGCCGGTGCTGATGGGCGAGTGGTTGTCACCAGGCACGCACGTAAACGCGGTCGGCGCGACTCGGCCCGAGTGGAGGGAGCTCGACGATGCAGCCCTGGCCCGGGCGCGGGTATTCGTGGACTCCAAGGAGGCGGCCATGCGAGAATCCGGTGATATCATCGCTGCCGGCCAGGGGTTCGCCGAGATCGGCGAGGTAATTGCGGGGGCCCGGCCGGGCCGGACGACAGCTGACGAAGTGACCCTGTTCAAATCAGTTGGTGTCGCCGTCGAAGACGTAGTGAGTGCAGACCTGGTGTACCGCGCGGCACTTCCTCCAGCATGAGATCAACCACAGCGGCCCCAACCCGCTGAGTCACCCGATGTCCGCCGGCGTGGCGTGCGACCCGAATGAGCGAGGAATCCAATTGGGGACAGAGTGAGCCAGTCTCTCGCTCGCCCGAGATACACATCATCCGCAGCCCTCGCAGTTTCTCCACTTCAGGCTTCACCGGGCGATCGGTGAAGCGCAATCCATCGGCGAAAGTATCGGTAGGCCGGTACTGAAAGCTGGCTTGGTCGGAAAGTCCGATCATGGCGACCAGTGCGAGACGTCTTCGAAGCTCCAGGGGAAGCCGGGAGACCATGAACGGCAGCAGGTCGGCCCCGCGGGAATAGCCCACGACAATCACCCGATTCCGATGCCACTCATGCAAGTAGTGGTCGAGCACTCGACGAAGGTCGTCTCCGGCGCCATCGGGGGTGCGGGGCACTTGCAAGTAGGAAGGCGACACAAAACCGATGACCGAGATACCTCGCGCGCGAAAAACCGAGGCCATCGACTGGTCGCCCTTGGCCCAGCCTCCATCCCCGGTGAGCAGGACAGCGAGCAGGTCGTTGCCGCGGTTGGTCGGGAGCTCCAGCAGAGGAAGGCCGACGACGTCTTTGGGGGGGCGGGAATTGGGCGGTCGCGGCCCGAAGGAAACGAGCACCGCAGGGATCGCCAGGGCACAGAGCCGGGACGAGTTCACGAGCCCCACCCGCGAGTGGCCGACAGGATCAGGTCGACCACATCTTTCCCTTCGTCTCCGGCGATTCGATGACCTCCAGCGTGGGTCTCGACTCGGGCCAGCGAGGAATCCAGCTGCGAGCAAAGTGATTTACTCTCGTTCGATCCGCGAACGCAGAGGAGCGCCATTCCCCGGAGCTTCTGCATCTCGGGGAGCACCGGAAGGTCGCCTGCATGGTGAGCCTCGGTGACGATGTCGGCCAGGTGAAACTCGAAGCTGGCACGATCTTCCAGCCCCAGGAGCGCGACCAGGCTGATTCGGTTCCGCAGCTCGGGGCTGAGCCTTGACACCATGAACGGCGCCAGGTCCGCGCCATGGGAATACCCGATCAGCAAGACCTGCTGTTTGTGCCAGGCCGAGAGGTAGTGTTGGAGCAGGCGCCCGAGATCAATCGCGGCTCCATCGGGTGTGCGCTGGACCGCGAGGTATGATGGTGAGTCGAAGCCCACTACAGGAATCCCTTTCTCCGCCAGCGCAGCAGCCATCTGCTTGTCCCCTGCGGCCCAACCGCCATCGCCGCTGAGAATCACGGCCACAAGCGAGCCGGAGGGACCGGTGGCCGGAATCTCGACGACCGGGAGACCCTCGATGCCGGGTAGGTCAGGCGGTGATGCCGCTTGAGCCACACAGGGCCGAGCGCTGCTGACCGCGCCGGCCAGGGCAACCAGGAGGAGTGCACCACGAAGGAGGGCCATGGCTGCGAGCTTGGCAATCACTATGCCCCGGCGGAGAGGTGTCGTCGCGCGTTTGGCTCAAGTATTCCGGGCAAGTATCACGATGGAAAGACAAATTGGCCCGGAGATGGGCTGGAACGAGCAATCGTGTCCGCTGCCTCGGCAGTTTTCCGGGCGAGGGTAACCCTGTACCTTGAAGCCACAGCATCCGCATTAGGAACCCCAAGCTGCCCATGACCTCAACAGGTAGACGACTGGTCCACGATCCGGACGGGCTCAATACCGCCGTTTGGCCCGTTCGGGCTGACCATTTCATCACTCCCGTCGATTTTTTCTTTACCCGCAGCCACGCGCCGGTGCCTCACATCGATCCGGCAACCTGGCGACTCGAGGTGGGCGGGTTAGTGGAGCGGCCCAGAAGCTTCACTTTCGAGGAGCTGAGCCGCGCCTTTCCGAGGCGACAGGTCATGGCAACCCTGGTGTGCGCCGGCCTGCGCCGAGATGAGCTTCTCTCTCTAGGCCCACTGCCGGGGGAGCTTCCCTGGGGGCCGGAAGCCGCCAGCACCGGTCAGTGGACCGGGTTCGCCCTGCGCGACCTGCTCCAGGCGGTGGGGGCGACGGACCGGGCTCGGCACATCGAATTCGTGGGCTTGGACCTGGTAGAGCGCCAGGGTGAGCGGTTTGGATTCGGGGCCTCGATCGAGCTGGCCAAGGCGCTGAGCGACGAGGTAATACTCGCGAGCGAGCTCAACGGAGACCCGTTGAGCCCGGTGCACGGCTTTCCTCTCCGGGCGCTGGTCCCTGGCTGGATCGGCGCTCGGAGCGTCAAGTGGCTCGGTCGAATTACCCTCCTGGAAGAACCATCCCCCAACTATTTCCAAAGTCGGGCCTATCGGATGCAGCGCGAGATCAATCCGCGAGATGCCCGCGACGTCAGCGCGGGTATTGCTCTGAGTGGAGTACCCCTCAACGCGATCATCATGGCACCGACGCGGGAGCAGGTGGTGTCGTCAGGTCGAGTGGAGGTTCGCGGTTGGGCCATGGGCTCCGGCGGCCGACCGCTCACGGCAGTCGAGGTGTCCCCCAATGAGGGGCACGACTGGATACCGGCAGAAATTTCGGTGGAAGGCTCAGCCTGGACCTGGACCTTCTGGGAGGCGCGCCTGGAGTTGGCACCCGGCCGGCACACG
>Ga0070696_100000468_pt1 | contig 25299 bp, 30 predicted proteins | sample KBSK1253metaG_FD_65474 | JGI IMG/M metagenome (GOLD analysis project Ga0070696, IMG submission 65474) | Corn, switchgrass and miscanthus rhizosphere microbial communities from Kellogg Biological Station, Michigan, USA - KBS K1-25-3 metaG | ecosystem: Host-associated > Plants > Roots >... | reverse complement strand
CGTCGGGGCAAGCTGCAGGGCGAGGAGTGCGGCGACCACGATCACCATGAGGTGCGCCAGCCAGGCGCGCCTCCAGCCGAGCCGAACCGCAACGGTGGGCTTCCCCGCGGCGGCGTCGCGCTCGACGTCGACCAGGCCATTCGCGACGAGCAGGGCCGCCCCCGCGAGCAGCGCGATCGGCAGGAGGGTGAGCAGCTCCGACGGCACGTCTCCACGTGCCCCGAGCCAGGCGAACACCGGCAGCAGCGGGAGTGCCAGCGCCAACGGCAGCCAGGACAGCGCCGTTCGCGACAGCCGCAGGTCGTAGAGGTAGCCCAACGACACGCAGGCCACCGCGACGAGCACCGTGGCGAGCCCCGACGGCAGTGCCAGCAGGAGGCACAGCGCCAGCGAACCCGCCGCCCAGCCTCGCGCGACCGCCGGGGTCACGAGACCGGCCGGGATCGGTTTGGCAGGCTTGCCGAGCCGATCGACCTCGATGTCGGCGAGATCGTTGACAGCCCCGATCGACGCCTGCAGGCAGAGCATCGAAGCGCCGAGTCGAGCCGCAGTGGCCAGGTCGCCGCCGGCCAGCAGCGCGATCCCGGCCGTTGCGAGCGCGTTGAGCAGGGAGGGGAACGGATGGCTGAGGCGGATCAGCCCGACGAGCGCTCCCATTCTTCCCGGCCCCTCGGCCGCGTCAGACGTAGACGAGCTCGTTGAAGTTCGAGACCAGGTACTCGATCAGCCGCCCGCGGCTGTCCGGGACGAGCCCGCGGATGCCAGGGACGAGGGCCCACAGGCTGATCGTCGGGACGACGAGATGACCGCCGGCGTCCCGCCCGAGCGTCCTCGGAGCGCCACCTCCGTAAGCGAACACCCGTTCGAATTCGGCTTCGCTGAGCTTCGCCGCGGATCGGAAATCGCTGACGACCTTGACGATCCCGCGCCGCTTGACGACGTCCCGCATGAGCTCCGAGGCCCAGGCGTCGATCTGCGCGTCCGACTGGTTGGCGAGGCGCGATCGGTACTCCCTTGGGTTGGCCGAAAGCCCGGTGCCGCTCATCGCGGCCGAGTATGCCAGAGCCGGCTTCCCCGGCTCGTCGCGGGCGCGGCGCTCGCCTCGAGCGCCGGCCTGCCTTCCCTATCCCTCCGCGGCGCCCGGGCCGTAGGGCACGTCGGCCGGGTCCGGCCCATGCACCAGCGTGGCGGCTGCCCGCCCACCGGGTCCCCAGTCGTTGAACATGTCGGTGAACCAGCGCCCGATCGGGCCCGGCGGCCGGAGGTCGCGATCGTCGGCGACCATCGCCCGGAGTGCGTGCCACGTCTGCGCGGTGTACCGCGCGACGGCCTCCCGCGTCGGCCGCCCCTCGGTCTGGATCGGCTCGCCCAGACGCACGAGGATGCGGCCGCGAAAGTGGGCCCATGAGGTGCCGGTGATGGCCATCGGCACGATCGGAACGCCCGCCCGCAGCGCGAGGTAGGCGGCGCCTTCCTCGAACGGCAGCAGCTCGCCCTCGTGGACGTGGATCGCGCCCTCGGCGGCGATCGCCAGCACCCCACCAGAGTCGAACACGGCCTGGGCCCGCTTGACCGAGGTGCGGACGTCGTCCTTGTGCGGACTGAACGGGATCGGGATCCCGGTCCACCACATGAACCTGTTGCGACCGCCGGACTTGATGTTCTCCTGCTTCGGACCGTACATGTACAGCCGCGGCTTGATGGGCATGACCGCGATCACCAGCAGGGTGTCCATCCAGCTTAGGTGATTGAACACGTACAGCCCCGGCTCCCGGAGGAACGCTTCGGGGTTGACGACCGTGATCCGGAACCACGGCTTCATCACGCTCTTCGCGAGGCAGCGCGAGAACCAGTGTCGGAAGGAACGCTGGAACTCCGACAGGTCGCCGCGTGGCAGGTTGCGGATCGCCGTCGCCTCGTCCATGTGCCGGCGGCGGTGCGGATTGGAGGGCGTGCCTGGATCAACGGCACCGCGATCGAGCCCCGGCGCGCGCTCGACCACGGGCTCCGGCGCGACGATTGCGTCGGCGCCCAGGGTTGCCTCTGCCCCGCCCATCGGACGGTCGAGCATGGCTTCGCTCACCGGCTCTGCCCTCCCACGCCAGCGCGAGACTAGCATCCGGCTCCGCCTCCAAACCAGCCGCGACTGAACGGAAACGGGCGGTTCGACGGCGCGAACCGTGCCATTCGGCATTCGTCGGCGGCCCCGGTCACCGCTATCGTGGTGGGGAACCCGAGCGTTGCGAGGCGGGTTGGAGGGGCGCCATGCATGTCGATCGAAGGCTCCTGGGCTGGGGCCTGTTCTTCATCCTCGTCGGCGGAATCCCGCTCGCCGTGCGGACGAACCTCCTCAGCGCGTCCCTCGTCGGGCAGTGGGCGAACCTCTGGCCGGTGCTGCTGATCGCCTGGGGCATCGGGCTGCTCCTGCGCGGCACGCCGATCGAATGGGTCGGTGGAGCGCTCACCGCGATCACGTTCGGCGTGATGGGCGGCGGACTGCTCGCGACCGGCGCGAGCGGGCTGCCGTTCGCCACCGGCTGCTCGGGCAGTGGTGCGACCACGGCGTTCGCCGAGCGCTCCGGCGACCTCGGCCAGACGGGACAGGTGAACATCGAGTTCAACTGCGGCTCGCTCGACCTCGGCGCCGGCGACGGCTCGAGATGGGTCGTGACCGGGTCCGATCGGGACGGCGGCGGCCCGAGCGTGACCAGCTCGACCTCGCTCGTATCGATCGAGGCCGACGACTCGTCGGGGTTCCCCGGCAGCGGTCGGTCCGACTGGAATGTCACCGTGCCGCGCGATCCGAGCATCGGCCTCGGGCTGACGCTCAACGCCGGGGACGGCGCAGTCGACCTGACCGGCGCGACGATCAGCTCGTCGACCGTCACGCTCAACGCCGGCAAGCTCGACCTCAACATGGGCGCCGTCGCCCTCGCGGGCGACGTCAACGCCACGGTCAACGCAGGCTCGGCCGCGATCGCGCTCGACAACGCGTCACGCGACGTCAACTTGTCGCTGAACGCCGGCTCCCTCCAGCTGTGCGTTCCGACCGGGACGCCGCTGCGGGCGAGGTGGGCCGGCACCCTCGGCTCGAACAACTTCTCGGCCGCCGGCCTGGTCAAGGTCGACGACTCCACGTGGACGAGCTCGGGTTTCGATGCCGCGCAAGCCCACACCGAGCTGCACGTGACGGCAAACGCCGGCAGCTTCGAGCTTCGAATTGGAGGCACCTGCCGTGCGTGAGCGCCTCTACCGGTCGCGATCGGATCGGATGCTCTTCGGGGTCGCCGGCGGGATGGCCGACTGGCTCGACCTCGACCCGTCGCTCGTCCGCCTCGTGTGGGCGCTGCTCGTGCTCGCGGGCGGCATCGGCTTCCTGCTGTACATCGTCGCCGCGATCGTCATCCCGGAGGAGCCCGCGGGCGGGGCAATGCCCGCCTCGTCCGGCGCGACACCCGGCTCCGGCGCGGCTGGCGCGTCCACCGGCGACGCGTCGGGCGATGACTGGTACGCCCGACGCCAGGCGAGACGCGCCGCGAGGGCGCAACGCGGCGGCAACGGCGCCGTGGTCTTCGGGCTCGTCCTGATCGTGCTCGGCGGCTGGTTCCTCGTGGATCGCTACCTGCACATTGACTCCGCGCTGGTCGTGCCCGGGGTGCTGATCCTGCTCGGTGGCGCCCTGGTCGTCGTCGCGCTCGGTCGATCGCGCAGCAGCTGAGCTTCCCTCGCCCGCGGAGGGTCCGCGTCGTTCGGACGTAGGATTCGGGGGCACACCGAACCCTCACGAGGAGCCCGCGCGCCCATGTTCTCGTTCATGAAGCCAAAGATGCCCACCCAGGTCGACGCGCTGCCCGGCCGCACCGAGCCGATCCTCGAGCCCAAGCTGCACACCATCCTCGGCACGCCCATCGCCGGGCCCTATCCCGACGGCTTCCAGGTCGCCGAGTTCGCGCTCGGCTGCTTCTGGGGTGAGGAGAAGGCGTACTGGGAGCAGCCCGGCGTGTGGACCACCGCCGTCGGCTACCAGGGCGGCTACACGCCGAATGCGACGTACAAGGAGGTGTGCACGGGCTACACCGGGCACGCCGAGTCCGTTCGCGTCGCGTTCGACCCGTCGAAGACGAGCTACGAGCAGCTGCTGAAGGTCTTCTGGGAGAGCCACGACCCGACACAGGCGATGCGCCAGGGCAACGACGTGGGCACGCAGTACCGATCGGCGATCTTCGTCCACGACGAGGCACAGCGCGCCGCCGCCGAGGCCTCGAAGGCGATGTATCAGGCGCAGCTGGCGAAGTCCGGCTACGGCGAGATCCAGACCGAGATCGTCGGCCCGCCGGCGCCGCCCTTCTACTTCGCCGAGGACTACCACCAGCAGTACCTCGACAAGGTCCCCAACGGCTACTGCCCGAATCACTCGACGGGCGTGAAGCTCCCCGAGGGCTGGATGGCGAACGTCAAGCCGCTGGAGTACGTCGAGGGCTGACGCAGGGTAGGCGCTCTAGCGCGTCGCCCAGATATTCAGAGCGACCAGAACCGCGCCCTCCACGAGGATCGCCAGCCAGAGGCGCCGAGGCACATCCCTGAGGCCGATTGGGTAGCCGTGCTGGCGCGCGAAGCGAACGATCCACGCGATAGTCGCCACGACCACCACTAGCGGTAGGACACCTGTGATGAGGAAGCCAACCAGTGGGTCCATCCGGTGCAGCCTAGGAAACATGCACGTGCGCCGTCCGGTAGTTAGGCGCCCTCCCTTTGGATGATCTCGCGACCCTTGGCTGGCTCCCAAGCGAGGCGCTCGGTATCGTTGTCGACGTGGAGATCGGCTGATGGTCGAGACGTCGACGCCTGAAGGAACGCCAACGCCGATCGGCCCCTACAACCACATTGCCCGGGTCGGCAACCTGGTCACGATTGGCGGCACTTCCGGGGTCGACCCGGCCACGGGGCAGCTCGCGGGTCCTGACGTCGCATCGCAGACCCGGATGATCCTCGACTCGTTCGCGACGATGCTGCGGTCCGTTGGCTCCGACCTCGAGCACGTCGTGCATGTCAACGTCTTCCTCATCGACATGGACGATTTCGAAGCGATGAACGACGCCTACGTCGAGAAGATGCGCGCGCACCGACCGGCGCGGACGGTGATCGGGGTGCGCGCGCTGCCCAAGCCCGGGCTGCGACTCACGATGAACCTCACCGCGGTCACGCGAGACGGCTAGGCGCAGCAGTACCTGCCGCGACCTTCGTCGCGTGGGGTACCGACCCCGGGTCGAGTAGGCTCCCCGCCGTGCCTGCCGTCGGGGATCTGCTGGCCGACCGCTACCGCATCGATGGCGTCCTCGGTGCCGGGGGCATGGCCACGGTCTATCTCGCGACCGACCTCCGCCTCGAGCGCCAGGTCGCGGTCAAGGTGCTCCTGCCGAACCTCGCGCGCGATCCGTCGCTGGCCGAGCGCTTCGACCGCGAGGCCCGGACGCTTGCCTCCGTAGCGCATTCGAACGTCGCGGAGGTGTTCGACGTCGAGCGAGGCGATCCGGACGCCGGTCGCGAGCCGTTCTACGTCATGGAGCTGTGCGACGGCGGCAGCCTGGCCAGCCGCATCGACGCGGGCGGTCCGCTCGAGCCGGGAGCGCTCGTGCCGGTCGTCGTCTCGATCGCGGCCGCCCTCGGCGAGCTCCACCGTCGGGGCCTGATCCACCGGGACGTCAAGCCGGCGAACATCCTGTTCACCGGCGGCCGGCCGAAGCTGGCCGACTTCGGGCTCGCAAAATCCGGCGACACGGTGGGGCTCGATACGCTGACCGCGCCCGGGACGGCGATCGGCACGCCGGCATACATGGCGCCTGAGCTGGTCCTCGGCGGCGCGGCGACGACCGCGAGCGACGTTTACGCCCTCGCGGCGACCACGTTCCATGCGCTCACCGGTCGGGCGCCGCGACAAGCGGAGTCCCTGACGACCCTTGCCGGCGCCCGAGCCGAGCCGATGCCGCGCGTGTCGGAGCTGAGCCCGAGGCTGTCCGGGTCGTTCGACGACGTGGTCGCCGCCGGGCTCGCCGATGCGCCCGCCGACCGGCCCTCGCTGAACGCCTTCATCGCCGGGCTCGTCGCCGCGCTCGACCGACCGACAGAGGCCGGCGCACCGATCCCGGCGGCCGTGGTCGCACCCGAGCCTGACGTGCCCGACCCGATGGCGGACACCACCACGATCGCGGTGCCCCTCCTGCCGACGCGGATCCCGCCGTCCGCGCGGCGCCGACCCGTCGTGGCGGCAGCCCGCCGACCAGCGCCCCGGCGTTCGCTCCCGCTCGGCATGGCGGTCGTGGCGCTCGTCTTCATCGGGATCGGCGTGCTCGCGCTCTGGGGCCTGTCCTCGCTGTGGCAGGCGGCAGGCCAGCTTGCCGGCGGGCCGACCACAGGCGCGAGCGCGACCGCGACTCTGCCTGCCAGCCCGTCGCCAAGCCCGACGTCGAGCCCGGTCGCGAGCCCGAGCCCCACTCCCGACCCGGCCGGCCCGGCGCTGGAGGCGCTCCGCAGGGTCACCACGGCCATCGACAGCGCGCGCGGCGGCAAGGACGGCCTCAAGGGACCCGAGGCCAAGGACCTCGACGACCGCGCGTCGCTCGTGGGCAGCCGGCTCCGGGACGCCGACTACGACGGTGCTCGCCAGGCCGCCATCGACCTCCGGGACCGCGCGAAGAAGATCCACCTCGACAAGAAGCGCTCCGAGGCGCTCCTCTCGGCGATCGACGACCTCATCGCGGCCATTCCCGACTGACGTACGCTCCCGGCGATGGAGCCGGGAAAGCTGTGGATCGTCCGCCACGGCGAGACCACGTGGGCGCGACTCGGCCGGCACACCAGCCGCACGGACGTGCCGCTGACGCCCGGCGGCCACGCGGACGCACGTCGCCTCGGCACGCTCCTCCAGGGTCACGCGTTCGCGCTCGTCCTCTCCAGCCCGAGGCGGCGGGCCCTCGACACCGCCCGGCTGGCGGGATTTGGCGACCGGGTCGAGGTCACGGACGACCTCCTCGAGTGGGACTACGGCCTCGACGAGGGACGAACAACGCCGGAGATCCGCGCCGAGCGACCTGGCTGGACGATCTGGCGCGACGGCCCTCGGGCTGGGGAGTCGGCCCGGCACGTGGCGGCGCGCGTCGATCGGGTCATCGCGCGCGCCCGCGCCGCAACGGGCGACACCCTCGCGTTCGCGCACGGCCATGTGCTGCGCGCCCTGACCGCACGCTGGCTCGACCTGCCCGTTCGCGACGGCCGCCTCTTCGAGCTCGGCACGGCGACCATCTCGATCCTCGGCTGGGAGCGCGAGCAGCCGGTCATCGAGCGCTGGAACGCGGAGTCCGGCCAGACATGACGAAGGGGGCCCGCGTGGCCCCCTCCGAACATGAAACGACCCTCGGATTCGAGGGTCAGTGGTTACTTCTTGGTGGTCTTCTTCGCCGCGGTCTTCTTCGCCGGAGCCGCCTTCTTCGCGGCGCCGGCCTTCTCGTGGTGGCTCACCCGGTCTGACCTCCCGTGCCGACCTCACAGCTGGGTCGATTGCGGCCGAGTCTACCGCCGCGTGACGGCGTCAGTTGAGGGTCGGCGAGAGGAAGGTGAGGGCGTCGCCGCCGAGCTGGCCGGCGATCAGCTGGACGGAGCCGTCGCTCGCGTCGAAGACCGTGATCGAGGCCTGCTGGGCAATCTTGATGCCGCCTCGGGCGTCGACTCCCGGCAGGCCCGCCGCGTAAACGAGCCGGCCGTCGGCGCTGACCGCAACCGAGATGTAGTCCGCGGTCGGCTGCCAGATGGCGATCGGCTCGAGGTTCGCGGTGTCGAAGACGAACACGCCGGCCGAGCCGGCCATGGCGCGCTCCCCCACTCCTTCCTTGATCCCGATCGCGTAGATGCGCGTGCCGTCGGGGGAGATGGCGAGCGCGCCGCGCAGCCAGGACTTCGCCGCGGTCGCGGGAGCGAGCCAGTTGCCGAGGGCGGTGAGCGGGCTCGTGTCCGCCGCGGCGATCCCCTTGCCGGTCTTCTTGTCGCCCGAGGCGAGGTCGACCCTGGTAATTGTCCCCGTGCCCGGGTCCCAGACGTAGAGCTTGGTGCCATCGGCGCTGACCGCGGTTGGGTCGGTCTCGATTCCGGACGTGCCCGAGACGCGGACGTCGGCGCCCATCAGCGAGTTGTCGGGTCCGAGCCGGCGAATGACCGTCTGCTGCGGGCCGCCGGCGGTGCACGCGATCCAGAACGCGCCCTCCGGCAATGGACCTGCGCGGACGACGGCGGGGCCGCAGTCGCTCGCGGTCGGCACGGGCTTCGGGTCGGTGAGGCGGCCGCCATCGAACGCCGCCGTGAACACGTCGTTCTCGGAGGTGAAGCTGGGCGATTGCGAGGCCGGCGGCGACCACGCGTACCAGCCACGCGCGATCAACACGGCGCCGCTGTGGATCGTGCCCACGACCTGCGGCGCCTGGGTCACGCGGCGGGAGTTGTCCTCGCCGTCGGTCGTGTCCGGAAGCTCGAGCCGGCCAACGGTCAACCCGCTGGACAGGTCGACGACGAGGACGCCGCTGTGCCACACGGGGTGAGCACGGAAGCTCCAGCCCACGAACCCGTAGCGCCCGTCGTCGCTGAACCCGATGGACGTCAGGACGTGGGGCGGCCGCTCGGGGACGAAGATCGATTCGTCGCGCGGATCGGGATCGCCTGAATACTCGTCGACGGTCGCGCTCGACTGGAGCTTGCCGCGCGCGTCGTAGCGGTCGAACGAGACGCTGATGTTCGTGGGCATCCCCCCGATGCTGCCGGACTCCTCGACGCACAGGCACAGCATCGAGCCGTCCGGGCGGACCCGGAGCTCACTCGCCGAGGACTTGCCGGTCAGCGGGCCATTGATCAAGCCCGTGGTCAGGTCGACCCGCGCGAAGTCGCCGCGCTCGCTGCGCATGACGACGATTGCCGGGTTCGGCTCGTCGCCGAGGAGCAGGTGCCTCGGGAGCGGCGTCGCCTGGGCGGCGCCGGCGCTCGGGCTCGGTCGCGATCCGGAGGGCTCCGGCGACTTGCCCGGCTGGTCCTGTGGCTTCGTGAGGACGACGGCGATGAGCGCCGCCACGACCGTGAGCGTCACCGCCGCCGTCGCCGCCTGGCCCAGCCGCCCGAACCAGCCGCCGGCCGCCGCGAGGCTTCGAGACCGGGGGCTGCGGACCCGCTCGCGCCAGGACGGGGCATCGAGCCGGACCGGGGGCATGGTCCACTCCTCCGCCACGTCGCGGACGAGCTGCTCGATGGTCGCGTCGTCGTAGCCGGTCACGTGTGGATCGCGGGTCATGGGAGCACCTCGGGGGGCTCGGTCGACGTGCTGCGCCGCGCGGCGGGCGCCGCAGCGGGACCGGTTGTCGTGGCGGGCGCCGCGCCGAGGTCACCCGCCGGGGCCTCGGCCTCGAGTCGCTGCCGGATCGCGGCGTGCGCGCGCGACAGCGTCGACCCGACCGTACCGCTGCTGATGCCGAGGAACGTGCCGATCTGCGCGTAGTCGTAGCCGTAGTAGTGGCGCAGGACGAGCGTGGCGCGAACTTCGGGCCGGAGGCCGTCGAGCGCCCGGTCGACGACCTGGCGACGCGCGACCTCGTCGGCGGGGTCCGGCTGCGTCGTTCGCTCCAGGGTCGCGGTGGCGCGGCCGAGGACGGGCAGCGCCAGCCGTCGGACGCGGCGGCGTCGCAGCTGATCGAGCGCAAGGTGCACCACGATCCCGTGCAGCCAGCCCTTCAGCGGGCGCTGGCTGTCGTACTGGTCCCAGCGCTCCCAGGCGCGGGCGAACGTCTCGTGGGTCGCGTCGAGCGCGTCGTCCGGGTCGCGCAGGATGCCGTAGGCCACGCGGTACACGTCGTTCGCGTGGTCGCGATAGGCCTGGTCGGCGGCGCGGCTCCGCTCGCTCTCGATCACGGCCTACCTACGGTCCGGTTCACGGAATCGTTGCGGGCCGGGTGCGCACGAGCCACATCATCGCCCGCTATCGTGCGCGGATGCCCGCCACCGTTCGGCCCATCACGCCCGAGGAGCAGCCGGCCTGGTTCCGGGCCTTCAGCAGCTCGTTCTACATCTGGCTGTACGACGCGAACGCGCTCGCGGCGGCCCGTCGCGACCATTTCGATCCGGCGCGGATGATCGCCGCCTTCGAGGGCGATCGGATCGTGGGCACCTTCCACACGTTCACCGCGCAGCTGACGCTGCCCGGCGGCGCGCGCGTGCCGGTCAACTCCGTCACGGCCGTCAGCACGCTGCCGACGCACCGTCGGCGCGGCGTCCTGACCGGGCTGATGGCCGACGACGTGGCGCGGTCCGTGACGCGCGGCGACGCGGCATCCGTCCTGATCAGCGCCGAGTGGCCGATCTACGGCCGCTTCGGCTACGGGCCGGCGACGTGGAATGCAACCTGGACCCTGCGAACCCGCGCCGCCGAGATCGCGGGCGAGCCGAGCGGCAGTGTCGAGATCATCGAGGCGCTCGAGGCCAGATCGATCCTGCCGGACCTGTACGAGCGCTACGCCGCTGCCCAGCCCGGCGAGCTGAGCCGGCCCGACCACAAGTGGGACGTCGACCTCGGGCTGATCGAGCTCCCCGGGCGGCCGCGCTGGCGCGGCTCGATCGCGGTCCACCGGAGCGCCGCCGGCGAGCTCGACGGCTACGCCCGCTACCACGGCGAGGAGGTCTGGCCCGACGGCATCCCGGACAACGTGATGCATCTCGACGAGCTCCACGGCGTGACGGTCGAGGCCGAGGTCGAGCTGTGGCGCTACCTCGCACAGTTCGACCTGACGGCGACGATCAAGGCCGAGACGCGGCGCGAGCGCGAACCGCTGCAGTGGTACCTGTCCGATGGCCGCGCGGCGCGCACGACCGGGCTGACCGACTTTCTCTGGGTACGGCCGCTCGACGTCCCGCGGCTCCTCGGCGAGCGCCGCTACGACCGCGATGGCGGCCTCGTCCTCGAGGTGCGCGACGTCGTCGATGGCTCGGACGGGCCCGCCGCGGGCCGCTACCGGCTCGACGTCCGCGGTGGCGCCGCCGAATGCGAGCGCACGGGCTCGAAGCCGGACCTGACGCTCGACGCTCGGACGCTCGGTGCGGTCAGCCTGGGCGGGACACGCCTCATCGACGCGAGCCGCGCGGTCGACACGGTCGAGGCCCGGCCGGGCGCTCTCGCCGAGGCCAGCGCCCTGCTCCTGGCGGACGAGCCGCCGTGGTGCTCGACCTGGTTCTGATCGGCTCCTAGACGGCTGGGTCCGTCGAGGCCCCAGGGCCTGTGTCGTCAGGCGAACCGCCCGCTCGCGGCTCGAACGCCAGCGACGCCGAGTTCATGCAGTAGCGCAGCCCCGTCGGGTTCGGCCCGTCGTCGAACACGTGACCCAGATGGGCGCCGCAGTTGGCGCAGTTCGCCTCGATCCGGCGCATGAAGAGGGACTTGTCCTCCTTCGTGGCGATGCGGCCGTTCTCGATGACGTCGTAGAAGCTCGGCCAGCCCGTGCCGGACTCGAACTTCGTGCCGGAGTCGAACAGCGGCGCGTTGCACACGACGCAGCGGTAGGTCCCGTCCGCGTGGTTGTCCCAGTAGATGCCAGAGAACGCGCGCTCGGTCTGGCCTTCCTGGGTGACGGCGTACTGGAGCGGGCTCAGCTTCGACAGCCGAGCCTCGAGATCGGTGCTATTCACGCTGCGAATTCTGCGCGCGGGACATGTCTCGCGCCCGCGACTCAGCCGACGCCGATGCCCGCCGTCGCCGAGGCGCCCAGGATCTCGCGCGCCTTGGCCGGGTTGTCGGTTGCGAACGAGACAGTGACCTTGTCGCCGGCCATGCCCGTCGGCATCGCCGCCTCGATGTTGACGCCGGCATCGGCCAGCTTCCGGGCCACGGCCGCGAGGCCGCCCGGGACGTGGTCGATGGACGCCATCACGAGCTCGACCTCGCGCGACTTGCAGCCGGCGTCGCCGAGCGCGCGCCTGGTGCCTGCCTCGTCGTTCGTCACGAGCACGACCGCGCCCGCGCCACCGGCGGTCGCGCCGGCGAAGCCCTCGATGTTGATGCCCTTCTGGGCGATCGCCTCCGTGACGCGGGCGAGCTCGCCGGGCTTGTTGGTCAGGTCGACGATGAACGCGTTCATCGGCTCCTCCCGAAGACTGCCGGTCCGGCGCGAAGCGCGACCGGTGCGCGTCGCCGCGGAACCGGGAAGAGCCGGATTCTACGCCTTGGAGCCAGCGCCTCCCAGCGCCTGACCGGAGTGCTTGCTGCCCGACGGAGCCCTGATCAGGCCGGCCCGCAGGGCCACGCTGATCGCCTCGAGCCGGCTCGTCGCACCCAGCTTCTGGCTGGCGCGATGCAGGTGCACGCGCAGCGTCGCCGGCGCCATGTGGATTCTCCGGGCCGCCTCCTGGGTCGTGCCGGCGGCCAGGATCGCCTCGAGGACGATGCGCTCGCGCGGCGTCAGCCGGTCGAGGGCGGCGAGGCGCGTGGCGCCCGCCGACGGCTGGGTCATCAGGTCGCGCAGCGTGCTCGCGTCGAGCAGGACGTCGCCGCGATGGGCGCGCTCGATGACGTCGAGGATGTGGTCGACGCCCATGTCCTTGGTCAGGACCCCGTCGGCGCCCGCGGCGATCGCCTCGTGGAGGATGTCCGACTCGGCGTGGCCGGTGAACAGCACCATCCGGGCCCGCGGCCAGTGGCGCCGGACGATCCGCAGCACGTCAGAGCCGCGACCGTCGGGCAGCGAGTAGTCGACCAGGACGACGTCGGCGGGGTCTCGCCGGAGCAGCGCACCGACTTCGGCCAGACGCGGAGCGTTGCCGAGGAACTCGAACTTATCCGGTTGCCGCTCCAGCGCGCGGCGGAGCATGTCGGCGATGAACTGGTGATCGTCGACGAGGGCGACGCGAATGGGCCTCGTCCGGGGTCGGGCGCCGGCTGGTTCGTGCCTCGAGGCGTCGTGAACGCTCATGGCGTGCGCCAGCGTCGCGCGTTTAGGCCCGGGCGGAAATAGTCCTTTCGGGTGCGCAGGACCAGCGTGAGCTCAGCGGCGGACGATCCTCGCCAGCCAGGCGCTCGGCGTCGGACCAGGCCACAGGTTCGAGACGGCGAACGTGTCGGGCTCGATGCTCTCGACGTCCCACTGGCGCGAGAACGTCGCGGTGATCTCGCCCTGGGTGACGCGCCGCGGCCCGTCGCTCCCGGGTGTGTGTTCGGAGAAGCAGAGCAGGTGCAGGACGGCGCCGGGCTCGGTCACCGCGGCGAGGCTCAACGCGTACAGCGGCCGGTCCGCGTTCGCGAAGGTGTGGAAGCAGCCGACGTCGAGGACCGTGCGGAACGGTGGCTCGAGCCGCCCGATCTGATCGAGCGCGAGCACGTCGCCGACCACGAACTCGGCGGAAAGGCCGCGCTGGCGGGCTTTCCCGCGCGCCCGCTCGATCGCGGTCCCGGCAACGTCGACGCCCTTGACCTCGAGGCCCATCGACGCGGCGAGCAGGGCGTGCTCGCCGGTGCCGCAACCGCTGTCGAGCACGGGCTCAACGAGGCCGCCCCACTCGGCGATGCGCATGATCGCGGGCTGCGGGCGCCCGATGTCCCACGGCACGTTGTTGTCGCGATAGGCCTCGTCCCAGGAACCGCCGGTCATCCGCGCAGCATACGCACGCCCGAAGGACATTCGAACGCGGCGTTAGTACCTATTCGACGCCTCGGACCGCGCCAGCAGGTGGCGAACCAGGTCTCGGATCAGCGCATCCGTGAGCGGCCGGTCGGGCGTGAAGTGGACGCTGCCCTTGGTGCGACCGTAGCCCTCCAGCTCGGCGCGGTGCCCGGCGAGGAACTCGTCGGTCAGCGGGTAGATGCTGCAGTGCCGCTTCCAGCCGGCATACGACAGGAAGAACCTGCCGCCACGTTTGAACGCCGGCATGCTGTAGCTGATCGCCTCTTCTGCGTCCGGCGTCTCCTGCGCGATGACGCCCCGCACGTGCTCCAGCAGCGCCCGCTGGTCGGCGGGCAGCGCGGCGAGGTAGGCATCCACCTGCGGATCCGGTCGCATGCGGGCGAGCATAGGCGTGCCCGGCGCCGCTCCATCTACCCTCGCGGTGCGCACCTGGAGGACCCATTGACCAACGAGGCGTCGACCCGAGAGCTCCTCGTCGAGCTGCTCGGCGAGTTCTGGCGGCGCGGCTGGGTTTCGGGCACCGGCGGCGGCATCTGCGGCCCGGCCGACGGCGGCGGGCTGCTGCTCGCGCCGAGCGGCGTGCACAAGGAACGCGTTCGGACCGACGAGTTCTTCACGGTCGACCCGAGCGACGGGCACGTGATCCGGGCCCCCGAGCGCACCGACCTCCGGCCGAGCGAGTGCAACTCGATCTTCTGCCTCGCCCACCGGACGTGGGGCGCGTGGAGCGTCGTCCACTCGCACGGACTGTCCGCGGTCCTCGCCGGCGACGTGGCGGCTACGGACGGAACCGATCACGTCGCCATCCGCGATCTCGAGATGCTCAAGGGCATCCCGGGCGTCACGAATACCGACGTCCACCTCGTGCCGGTGATCCGTAACACGCCCCGGGAGCCTGAGCTCGTCAGCCAGCTCGAGGCCGCCTTCGCCGACCCGCGCTTCCGTGCCGCCCGCGCGGTCGTGGTGCGCGACCATGGCGCCTACATCTGGGGCGACGACGTCCTCGCGGCGAAGCGCCACACCGAGGTCTACCACTTCCTGTTCGAGGCGCTGGTCGCGCGTCGCGGCCGTTACCTGGAGGATCGAACGTGACCGATCTCAGCCATCTGACCAAGATCGACGTCGTCGACGTCGCGGCATCGGTCGAGGCCGACAAGCTCACCGACGCCGACGTCTTCAAGCGGACCTACCTCGGCCACGGGGCGCAGTCGAGCGTCTTCGTCTTCCAGGGGCATGCCGGTCCGTTCCGGAAGCACGTCCACACGGACCACGACGAGATCGGCTACGTGCTGGCGGGGACGGGCTCGGTGACCGTCGGTGGCGTGACCCGGCCGGTCAAGAAGGGCGACGTCTGGGTGATCCCGATGAACACGCCCCACGGCGGTCAGTTCGAGGACGCGCCGCAGGTCCTGTTCATCTCGTCGCCGATCGACGATCCCGACAACCAGGACCGAGTCTGGCTGGACGACTGACTCATTCCGGGCGCCCCGGCTAGGCCGGCTGCGAGCCCTGCCCGTTGCCGCGTTCCGCGGCGGCCTTGAGGAGCCCGAGGACCTCGTTTTGTTGGTCGAGGATGCGCAGCTGCTGGGTGCTCAGCCGGTGGAGCGTCACCAGCGTCTCGTGATCGGCGACGGCACGCGCGTCGGACGTCTTCTGGGCGAGGTTGGCGCTGACCTGGAGCGAGATCATGATCGAGAGCTGGGGGAGGTTCAGGAGCGTCAGCAGCAACGGCCAGGGCGTCTTGTCGAAGCCGACGACGTTGCCGGCGAAGAGCCAGATGACGATGAACGTCGTGACGCCAACGAAGGTCCACATCGAGCCGATGAACTCGTTGACCCACCCGGCGATGCGATCGAGGACACCCGGGCCGCGATGCTGGGCCGACGTGACCAGCTTGTGCTCGTGCTCGACCGGATCGGCGTTTGCGTTCATGGTTCCTCCCGACATCGACGGGGCGCCCTCGCCCAACGATTGCGAGGATCGCAGATGCGCGGGAGCCCTGGCGAGCGCTGGCTCCCTGCGCCAGAAATGAGAACCGGCTGAGGACAGTTTGGATGAAGGCGATTGTCGTAACGGATCAGGCCGCTGGAGCGGCCGGGATGACATTGGTGGATCGACCGGAGCCGTCGGCAGCGATCAACGATGTCATCGTCGAGATTCATGCCTCTGGCTTCGTGCCGACCGAGGTCGGGTGGTCGTCAACCTGGACCGATCGATCTGGCCGCGACCGCACGCCGTCAATCATCGGGCATGAACTGGCCGGGGTGGTCACCTCGCTCGGCTATGGGACGACGGGTTTGTCGGTAGGGCAGCGGGTGTTCGGGCTCGCAGACTGGCATCGTGATGGGACGCTGGCGGAGTACGTGGCGATCGAGGCACGCAACCTCGCGCCGCTGCCCGGCGACGTCGACTTCACCGTGGGCGCGAGCCTGCCGATCTCCGGCCTGACCGCGTGGCAGGGACTGTTCGAGCACGGCCATGTTCAGGCGGGGCAGAGGGTCCTGGCGCACGGTGCGGCCGGCGCCGTCGGGTCGATGGTGACGCAGCTCGCCCGAGAGGCCGGTGCCTACGTCATCGGCACCGGACGGGCATCTGACCGCCAGAGGGCGCTTGCCCTCGGCGCGCACGAGTTCGTGGACCTCGAGAACGACGACCTTGAAGATGTTGGCGGCGTCCACCTGGTGTTCGATGTCATCGGCGGGGAGATCCAAAAGCAATCCGTGGGGTTGATTCGGGCCGGCGGAACGCTCGTGACCATCACTGGGCCGCCCGAGGCGAGGCCCGCAGACGGCATTGCGATTGACTTTGTCGTCGAGTCCGATCGCGCCCAATTGCGAGAGATCGTCCAGCGGGTGCGGGACGGACGCCTGCGGACCAACATCGGCAAGGTCGCGTCACTCGGTGATGCGGTCGCCGCCCTCAACCCGACCGAGCGCCGCCAGGGCAAGACGATCATCCAGGTTCGGCCCTGAGGAGTGACCTTCGGCGCGTGGGAGGAATGGCTCCGGCGGTAGGATTCGAACCTACGACCATGCGGTTAACAGCCGCCCGCTCTACCACTGAGCTACGCCGGACCGGGAGCCGCGAAGGATAGCAGAGGGCCCTGCTAGCTCCCGGTGAGCTGGAGCCCTCGTCTACCGCCCTGCAGCGTCAGCACATTCGCCTTGATCGACGCCTGCAGGGAGCCCTGGTTGATGACCGCCAGGACCGCGTTCTCCAGGGAGCCGGCAGGGTCTGCGCAGGCCATCTTGGTCAGGAAGACGTCCTTGATGGCGAGCCCGGCGCCGTCGAGGGCCCACGAGCCGCGACCGCGGTTGCAGCCGGCGTTGACATTGACCGACGAGTCGTTGTTGAACACGAGCGTCGCCGTCGCGCCCGCCGGCACGCTCGACACGGCATCGCCCTCGATGATCGAGGTCACCGTCCACGTCGGGCCGACGATGTTGAGGTCGGGCTCGGCGATCGTTCGGTCCACGAGCCGCATGATCGTCGCTCCGTTGTCGAACGTCAGGTCCGTGCCGGCGAGGGTCACGCCGGGCTTCGAGCCGAGGAACGCGAACAGCCACTGATCCTGCCGGTTCCGAGCGTCGTCGCAGCCCATCTCGGTCATCGCGCCGCCATCGATCGCCAGCCGGCCGCCATCGATTCGGTAGCTCGCGCCGAAGGTGTTGCAGCCGGCCGAGGCCGACAGGCTGGTGTCGGCGAAGGTGAGTCGAACGCGGGTGCCCGGCACGAGGTCGAATGCGGCACCACCGTCGACGATCCCGGTGGACAGGAACTCGCGATTTGTGAGGCTGAGCGACGCGGCCGCCTGGCAGCCCGCGAGCGAGACCAGGAAGAGCAACGCGAGGCCCGTGGCGAGGGAGTGGTGGCGCTTCGGCTGGGGCACGGCCGCGAGACGCCGCATCGCCGCGCCAGGTTCCGCGGTAGCCTCCACTGCGATGGAGTCGGAGCGGTCCCCGCTGGTCTCGGTGGAGCGGCTCGCAGAGTGGGTCGCGAGCGAGCGCCCGCCGGTCATCGTCGACGTCCGCTGGTACCTCGGCAAGCCCGGCGCGGGGCGGGCCGCATACGACGAGGGCCACCTCCCGGGCGCCATCTTCCTCGACCTCGACGACGACCTCGCGGACCTCAACGGTCTCGGCGCCCCTGGCCGTCACCCGCTCCCCTCCCCGACGGCGTTCCTCGAGCGCATGGCGGCGGCCGGGATCGGCGACGGCGATCGCGTCGTCGGCTATGACGACGTCGGCGGCTGGGTTGCCGCCCGGCTGTGGTGGATGCTCGACAACCTCGGCTTCGGCAAGCGCGGCATCGACGGCGAGTGGGCCGGCGTGCTCGACGGCGGGATCAAGGCCTGGGTCGAGGCGGGCAACCCGCTCCAGCACGAGGCCGGCGAGCGCCCGCGCGGCCGGCTGACCGCCGGCACCCTCGCGGGCGAGTGGGGCGGCGTCATCGAACGCGAAGCGCTCAAGGGCCGCCTCGGGAGCGTGACCCTCCTCGACGCCCGTGGAGCACCGCGCTATCGGGGCGAGGTCGAGCCCATCGACCCGGTCGCCGGCCACATCCCGACGGCCATCAGCGCCCCGTTCGACATGAACCTCGACACGAATGGCCGCATGCTCGGGCCCGGCGCGCTGCGCGCGCTCTACTCCGAGCTGGGGGTGGAAGCGCCCTCCGGTGACGGTCCCGCGCGCGAGGTCGTCATCTCCTGCGGCAGCGGCACCTCGGCGACCCACCACTCGATTGCGATGCGTCTCGCCGGCCTGCCCGATCCGATCCTGTACGTCGGCTCGTACTCGGACTGGAGCCGCTCGGGCGAGCCGGTCGCCACCGGACCGGAACCGGGCGAGCCGCCCGCCTGATCTGCCGAACCGATCCGCGCTCGGAGGGAGGACCGCGATGACCGCGACCACGGCAATGGCACCGTCGACCGAGATCCGGGACACGATGCTCGAGTTCTACCGGCGCATGCTCGCCGGCGAATCGGACGAGGCGAACGACCTCATCTCGCGGGACCCGGCGATGATCTTCATCGGCTCGGCCGGCGAGTGGGTCGACGATCAGGCCGCGCTTCGCAGCGGCACGCAGGTCCCGGGTGAGGGCGTGGTCGCCGGGCCAAAGCCCGTCGGCTACGCGAACGGCGACGTGGGCTGGTTCGCCGATCAGCCGACCTGGCACTTCGCCGACGGCACCAGCGCCGAGATGCGCATGAGCGCCGTCCTGCAGCGAGAAGCGGAGGGCTGGCGGATCGTCCACGCCCACCTCTCGGTCGCCGTGCCGGACGACCAGTGCGTGGTCCTCCAGCGGCGCTGGAAGTACGGGATTCCCGCGACCGCGCCGGGTTCGTGACCTTCGAGGTCCGGCCGCTCACCGGCGAGACCTGGGACGCGCTCGTGGAGCTGTTCCGCGAGGGCGGCGATCCGCGCTGGTGCTGGTGCCAGTTCTGGCGCATGCGATCGAAGGACTTCTCCGCGGCGAAGGTGCCGCAGCTGCGCGAGCGCCTGCATGAGCAGGCGACCTCGCCGCGGCCGCCGGGCCTCGTCGCCTTCGACGGCGACCGTGCCGTCGGCTGGGTGAGCCTCGGGCCACGGGGCGATTTCGAGCGTGTCGTCCGGTCGAAGGTGATCCCGACGATCGACGACCGACCGGTCTGGTCGATCGTCTGCTTCGCCGTGTCTTCGACGGCGCGAGGCCGCGGTGTCGCGCGAACGCTTCTCGAGGCGGCGATCGAGCACGCGCGCGAGCACGGTGCGACGGCGCTCGAGGCATACCCGGTCACGACGGACGCGGGCGAGCCGATTCATGCCGAGGCGGCCTTCACTGGGACGCTGCCCATGTTCGAGCGCGCGGGGTTCCGGGTCGAGGCGGATCGCGCCTCGGATCCTTCGAGCCGCCACCCGCGGGTCGTCGTCCGCCGGGAGATCACAGCCGGCTGACGCCTCGTCTGCGATCGCTGTCGATTCGGCCTACGGTTGTTCGTCGATCAGATGAGCAGGCGGTCGACCGACCGTCGAGATGGAGGTGCCACGGTGGCCAACAGGATCGTTCACGCGGAGGTCGTCGGGAAGGACGGCCCGGCGCTCCACAAATTCTGGGGCGAGCTCTTCGACTGGAAGCAGAACAAGGATCTGCCGGGCGGCTACGCGATGACCGACGCGGCCGACTCGGGCGTCGTCCTTGGCACCGGCCCCGCGCCGGACGGCGGCGCCGGCTGGGTCACGTTCTACGTGTCCGTGCCCGACCTCGACGCCACGCTGGCGAAGGCCCAGTCGCTCGGCGGCACGGTCGTGATGCCGAAGTTCAGCCCCGCGCCGGAGACGTGGCTCGCCATGGTCGCCGATGCCGAGGGCCACGTCGTAGGCCTGAGCCAGGGCAGCGCGATGTGACCCGGCGAGGCCGATCGGCCTCGCCAGCTGATTTTCAACCGGACCCGCGGCCACCCGCCGCGGGTCCTTCGCGTTCTGCTAGAGCGCCCCGACGTACGCCTCTTCCTGATGCAGGCCTGCGTCCAGGCCCCTCGCCTCGACGTCCTCAGCAACGCGGACGGGTGTCACGCGATCGATGAGCCAGAGCATCCCGTAGGTGAAGCCGAACGCCCAGATCGACGAAATGGCCACTGCGACGAGCTGCTTCACGAGGAATTCCGGGTTGCCCGCCAGGAGGCCGTTCGTGCCGGCAGGATTGAATGCCGTCGTGGCGAAGAGTCCGAGCATCACGATCCCGATGAAGCCGCCCACCCCGTGGACCCCCCAGACGTCGAGCGCGTCGTCCCAGCGCAGCCGGTTCTTGAGCGCGACCGCGCCGTAGCAGACGACGCCAGAGACGATCCCGATCACGACCGCCGCAATCGGCGAGACGTAGCCGGCCGCCGGCGTGATCGTCGCGAGGCCGGCGACTGCGCCGGTCAGCAACCCGAGGAAGCTCGGCCGCTTCTCGAAGACCCAGCCGGTAGCGAGCCAGGCGATCGCCGCAAACGACGCCGCGACGTCGGTATTGAGGAAGGCCACGGCCGTCGTCGAGTCGACGCGGAACTCGCTGCCGGCGTTGAAGCCGTACCACCCGAACCACAGCAACCCGGTGCCCAGCGCCACGAGCGGGATGCTGTGCGGGCCGCCCTCGACGACCCGCCGCCGCCCGACATAGAGGACGGAGGCCAGCGCCGCCAGACCGGCGATGTTGTGGACGACGATTCCGCCCGCGAAATCGAGGACCCCCCACTTCGCGAGGATCCCTCCGCCCCAGATCATGTGCACGAACGGGAAGTAGACGAGGAACAGCCAGAAGGTCAGGAAGGCGAGGTACGCCTTGAACGTCACGCGGTTGGCGAACGCACCGGTGATCAGGGCGGGCGTGATGATCGCGAACATCATCTGGTAGGCGATGAACACGATCTCGGGGATCGATGGGTTGAGCGCCGACGGCGAGTCGAGCGCGACCCCGTTCAGGAACGCCTTATCGAGGTTGCCGATGATCCCGGCCGTATCGCCCGAGAAGCACAGGGAATAGCCGACGGCGAACCAGATGACGGTCGTCCAGCCCATCGAGACGAAGCTCTGCATCATGATCGCGAGCACGTTCTTCCGGCCGACGAGTCCGCCATAGAAGAACGCCAGCCCGGGCGTCATGAGCATCACCAGGCTTGTGCACAGCAGCATGAAGCCGGTGTTGCCGGTATCGAGTCCAGCCATCGTCCTGCCTCACGTTGGATGACCGTCTGAGCTTGACCTATTCGCGCCGTTATACACCGCGCCGCCGCTGCGAACGGCCGTGGTGTCTATGCCAATGGGCGCCCTGACGGCGCCTCGACCAGCCCGCGCTGTATCGCCGTGGTGACGATGCCGATCCGGCTGTCGGCCGCGAGCTTGTCCTTGATGTTGGCGACGTGGACGCTTGCCGTCTTCCGGCTGATGAACAGGGCCTCGGCGATCTCCGCGTTCGATCGACCGGCCGCGACCAGCGCCAGCACCTCGCGCTCTCGTGGCGTGAGCTCGTAGCGGCCGCCGCGCGCCGCGGCGATCCCATCGTCCGGCGGGACGAGCGCCTCGAGGGTCGCCAGCGCGGCGTCGAGCGGCTCCTCGGCCGATTGCGTCGCCGCCATGTCGGCGTTCGCGCGCATTGCGTCCGGCCGGATGCGCGCGAGCGCGGCCCCGACCGACACGAACGGCGCGCATTGCGCGGGGTCGAGGTCGTGGCGGGCCCGGAACCGATCCGCGGCGCGCCAGTGGGCGACGGCCGCGTCAACGGCACCGGCGGCCAGCAGCCAGTCGGCGACGTAGGCGACGGCCACGACGATGTCCGGCGGAGCGCCGGTTTCGCCGGTCAACCGGCCGCCTTCGAGGATGGCCGCACGGGCCTCGGCGAGCCGCCCGGATTCCTGCAGCGCCCAGCCGTAGATCAGAACGATCGACCCGAGGAACGCCAGCTCGCCCAGCTCACGCAGCAGCGCGACGGCGGACGCCCACGACTCCAGCGCCGCGGACCGGTTGCCGTCGTCCCACTCGACCGACGCCCGGGAGACGATGGCCATCGCGAGCCGCTGCCGATCACCCGCACGCTCTGAAGCATCGATCGCCTCGGCGACGATCCGACGGCGGTCATCCAGGCGCTGGTCGTACCCGGCGATGAGGGCAAGGGAGACGAGCAGTCGTGCCTCCAGGATCGCATCGCCACCCGCGCGCGCCAGCGCCAGGCCGCGGTCGAAACGGCCCCGAGCTGCCTCGAGGTCCTGGGCGTCGGATGCGGCCGCGCCGAGGTGGTACAGCGTCGAGGCGATCTGGATCGGATCGCCGATCTCCTCGAACAAGGCGAGCGCCTGGGCGAGCAGTGCCTCCCCGCCGCGAAGGTCGCCCGCGACGACCTCGAGCCAGCCTCCCGCGCGGAGCACCCGCGCTCGAACGACGTCCGAAAGCCCGTCAGCTCGTGCGAGTGCGGCTGCCAGCCAGCGCCGTCCCTCGCGCAGGTCGCCGTAGTAGCGCCAGTACGTGGCGAGCGCCGACGCGAGGCGGCCGAACAGTTCGAGGTCCTGTTGCTCGCTCGCCAGCCGGAGGGCGGCCCGGAGGTTGTCGAGGTCTTCCTCAACTCGACCGAGCCAGGCCGCATGCTCCGGCCCGCGGATGCCTCCCTCAGAGCCCTCTGCCAACGTCACGGCGTAGGTCATCAGGCCGCGCTCGGTATCGGGCCGCTCGTCGTCGCGGAGCGCCTCGAGGCCGTACTCGCGGATCGTCTCCAGCATCGAGAACCTGGGCTCGCCGCCCGCGCCCGTGGCGACGCCCGCGAGGCTGTGGTCAACGAGCGCGCCGAGCCCCTCGAGGAGGTCGTCGCGGCGCGGGCTGGGGAACACCGCACGCGCCGCCTCGAGGCCGAACCCGCCCACGAAGATCACGCAGCGGCGGAAGAGCCCCTGCTCGCGCTCGGCGAGGAGGTCATAGCTCCAGGCGATCGTCGCGCGTAGGGTTCGCTGCCTCGCCGGTGCGTCGCTCCGGCCCTCGCCGAGCGCGTCGAGCCGGTTCCCGAGGCGGGCGAGCAGCGCCTCCGGACTGAGCAGCTTCAGGCGGGACGCAGCGAGCTCGATCGCGAGCGGCAGCCCGTCGAGGCGCCGGCAGATCTCCTCGATGGAGCGCTCGCTGCGATCGTCGACGACCAGGTCCGGGCGAACGGCACGCGCCCTGTCGATGAGCAGGGCAACCGCCGCCGCGTGATCGAGCGGCGGGACGCTCAGCTCCTGCTCCCCGGAGAGGTTCAGCGGCACGCGGCTCGTCGCGACGACCGTAACCGACGGGATCGCATCGAGCACCGCGTCGATCTCACGGGCGGCGCCCTGCAGGTGCTCAAGGTTGTCGACGAACAGGATGGTCGGTGTCCTGGCGAGGCGCTCCGCCAGGCCCTCGAGCAGATCGATCCCGCCGGCGTCGCGCAGACCGACCGCGTTCGCGATCGTCGGCAGGAGATCGTCGATGCTGCCGACGGATGCCAGCTCCACGAACACGACATTGCGGCGCTTCGCCGGGCCGCCGTCCACTGAGACGTCTCGCTCCAGCGCCTCGGTGGCGAGACGGGTCTTCCCGATCCCACCCGGCCCCGTGAGGGTCAACAGGCGAGTGCCGCGGAGCAGCTCGTTGACCCGGTCGATGTCCCGTGCGCGACCGACAAAGCTCGTCCGCCAGGCCATCAGGCGGGCCAGTCTACGCGTCGCCGGAGACCGAGCTGTTGTGCCGCAGGCAGGTCCGGCCTCCGAAAAATGAGCCGGCGCCTAAGACCCTTCCCAATGGCATGTGCCCGCCTTACCGCGAACGTGATGCCGCGGCCGATCCGACATCACGGCCGGCAGACAGCGAGGGACATCACGATGGCGACAGCCGGGCAGGCGATCACGCACGGATCATTCCGGGGCAGCATCCCGCGCGTCGCGGCGGCGCTCGCGTTCGCCGGTGGCATCAGCCTCGGCCTCGTTGCCGGGCGTTCGCTCTCTGGTGGGCTCCCAGCGACCACCGGGCCGGGGACGGTTGGCGCGGCGGCGCAGCAGGCCGCGGACGTCGCCGGGCTGCTGACCTACCGCAGCACGCAGGCGAGCCTGGGGGCGGCACTGGCTCGAAACGACGCGGTGGCCGCCGCCCACTTCCGCGCACGGCTCAACGCGATCCGGACGCCCGCGATCGTCTCGGCGCTCGCGCACGAGCGGGTCGACCTCGAGCTGGGGCTGGCATCGGCGACGGCGTGGCACGACCCGCGCATGGCGGCCGAATTCCGCAGCCGTCTCACTTCTCAGGACCGCTGAGCAGGCGCGGTTTTCGTCAGGCGGTGGCGAGTCGGATCGCCACGCCGTAGACCTCACCGGTCTCGGGATCACGACGCGGCGCCACCGTCAGGCGGCGCCGCGTCCCCGCGACCTCGAGCCAGCAGGCGAGCGGGCGGCCCAGGCGCAGGACACGATCCGCGACGTCGAACACGAGCGGCGGCACCCCCACCAGGCCCTCCCGGGCCGGCAGGCCGACCGCGACGGCCCCGAACTCGGCGACGAACGCCGGGTTGCCATGGACGATCCGCAGCCCTGGGCCGTACATGAGCGCGACCGGCTGCTGCGGAACCGCCCCCGGTCGATCTGGCGGGAACCGACGCCGCGCCGGGTGGCGCGGCGCGGCTGTCACTCCAGGTAGTCCTTGAGCTTGCGGCTCCGGGACGGGTGGCGGAGCTTGCGCAGCGCCTTCGCCTCGATCTGCCGGATCCGCTCGCGGGTGACGTTGAACTCCTTGCCCACCTCCTCGAGGGTCCGGGCACGCCCGTCCTCGAGGCCGAAGCGGAGCTGGAGCACCCGCCGCTCGCGGCCCGTCAGCGAGTCGAGCACGGACTCGACCTGCTCCTTGAGGAGCTGGTGTGAGGCCGCCTCGGCCGGGGCCAGGGCGCCGCGATCCTCGATGAAGTCGCCGAGGTGGGAGTCCTCCTCCTCACCGATGGGCGTCTCGAGCGAGACCGGCTCCTGCGAGACCTTGATGATCTCGCGGACCTTCTCCGGCGTGACCTGGACCTCCTGGCCCTTCGACATCGCCTCGGCGATCTCCTCGACCGTCGGCTCGCGGCCGAGCTCCTGGAGGAGCTGGCGCGAGACGCGGAT
>Ga0070696_100000467_pt1 | contig 25386 bp, 23 predicted proteins | sample KBSK1253metaG_FD_65474 | JGI IMG/M metagenome (GOLD analysis project Ga0070696, IMG submission 65474) | Corn, switchgrass and miscanthus rhizosphere microbial communities from Kellogg Biological Station, Michigan, USA - KBS K1-25-3 metaG | ecosystem: Host-associated > Plants > Roots >... | reverse complement strand
CCGTATTGCGCAACGATTTGTCGCAGCGTTGCCGACATCGACGGTGACTACATACGCTCGCACTCCAATATCGGAGAGGCCGACGTTGACGTAGTCTTCGGGGGTGCGCCATGTCAAGGGTTCAGCATGATCGGGAAGCGAGCTCTGGACGATCCCCGTAATCATCTCGTGTACCACATCGTCAGGATCGTTTCCGAGCTGAAGCCGAAATATTTCATCTTCGAGAACGTCCGGGGTCTCACAGTCGGCGAGCGCAAGACGTTTCTTGAAGAGATCATCGCTGAGTTCAAGGCGAAGGACTATGCAGTGCAGGAGGACTACAAAGTCCTGAATGCCGTCAATTTCGGCGTCCCGCAGGACCGTCAGTCTGTTTCTAATGGGCGCTCGTAAGGGACATCGACTGCCAGATTACCCGGCCCGAACCCACGAATTGCCGAGTTCTAACCTCAAACTTGGTTTTACAGAAACGACCCCAACCGTCTGGGAGGCAATCGATAACGCGGGTGATCATCATTTCTTGCGCACAAAGCCTGCGTCCACCCAATCCGCCAGGTCGAGCGGACTGCGATCGCCGGCGTCCGAAACGGCCAGGTTGATGAGCCGGCTGCCCGCGGGGATTTTTACATCGAACCGCCACGGTTCCTGGGAAAGCCGCATGATGGGGCTCTCGGATGCCAGCCGGCCGTCGATGTACACGTGAAACCGCACGCCCGGGTACGTCGCCAGGAATCGCGCTTTCGGATGCTGCCGGAACGGCTCGTCGTCCACGCCGGCCCGCGCCACGAACCGGTCAAAGCCTGTTTGGATCTCGTACAGAAGGTTCGCCGGCGCGCGCATCCCCATGCCCTTCGCGTAGTTGGAATCGCGGACACTGAGCGGGCCGCCGGTGAATGCCAGGTTGGTCTTCGGCTCCCAGACCCAATTCGGCCGCGGCCGTTCGACTGGTTTGAGCTGATCGAGGTAAACGTCCGGTTTTGGCGGCAAAGATCCCAGGCGAGCGAAGTAGCCCTCACTGACAATACTCACGAGTCGCCCGTTCTCGAAAGCCGCCGCATGGAGCCGCGTAGTTTTCGTCACGTCCAGCGGCTTGGTGTATAAGGGCGATGCGGGACCCGGCGTCTCTCCGTCGAGCGTGTAGCGGATGGCGACGCCTTTCTGCCGCGGCGCGCTTAGTGTGACTTTAACGGAATCGGTGAACTCGTACGGCCAGGCCTCGGTTCCCCACGGCGTTACCCGGACCTTCTCCACAATCCAGCGATCGTTCCAGGCTCCGGCCTTTCTCATCTCGTCGACGATATTGATGGTGGGAATGCCGGATCGTTCGACGTCGGCTATGTCCTTCTCAGTGCCCATGTCGGGCGTAAAGGCCGTGTCGGGGTCGTATGAAGTTTCGGCATCGGTCAAGTCGCGCGCCAGGATGCACTTCAGTCCGGCCGAGGTCATGGGCGCTATTCCTTCGGGCTTGTTCATCACGCATAGATTCGTGTTGATGCCCATGTAAATCAGGCGCGCGAGGCCCTTCTGTTTGTAGATCGAATACAACTCCTCCGGGTCGCCGACAATCCAATCACCGGCGCCTATCGCCAGGCCGGGGTCCATTCCGTCCCAGCCATAGTGGATGTGGCACACAATGCCGGGACCGCACATACATTTCGCCGGCCGCACGGTGGGGACGCTAAATGGGCAGGAAAACTTCATGACCTGTGGCAGCGGGTAACGCTCGAGCGCGATCGCCCGTTCACGCTGGGGCGTGCCGACATACTGGCTGGCAACATCGGTGGGCGCCCAAATGATCTGCATGCCAAGACGCCGTGCCGCCTCGAGAACCTTGTTCATCCTCGGCACCAGCGCGGCCGCGCGCTGCGCGTTGGTCATGCAGTCGTTGGTGTTCCACATGTCGACGATGACGATGCCGGTCTTCTTGAGGTCGATCGATTCGTTCGTCGAGAGGATCCGGCCCGTCTCACGATCGCGCGTCTGTAGGCTCAATTCGATGGCGGAGCCGGCGGCCCCCGTCAGGAGGCAAGTCATTAAGAGCAGGGAAACCCAACCGGCGCTTACCACGACGCGTTGCGCCATGCTGTTCCTCGAGAGTAGGCAGCTCAGAATATGATCTTCAGCGCAAGCTGTAAGATCCGCGGATCGCCGTCGGTAGAGAGTAGCTTTCCGAAGTTGGAATTCGTGATACCGGTATTGGGTTGGCTGAAATTCGTCCGGTTGAACACATTAAACGCTTCAAAACGGAACTGTCCTAACCCGGCCTCTCCCAGCATCGGCAACCGAAAGCCCTTGACCATGGATACATCCATGTTGGCGAAGCCCGGACCTTCCAGAACATTGCGGCCCAGGGTTCCCAACGTGTTGGGAGCGGGGTTGTGGAAGCGGGTGGTGTCGAAATACTTCGCAACTGTCTCGCCTTTGCTGCGGTCGGTGGGCAGCACCGGATTTCCCTCGCCAATCAGATCGACGCGCGCGCCCGAGATGCCCGCCAGCGGATCGCCGGTCGCGCCAATGGTGAAGAAGCGGCCCGACTGCAGCGTCAGAATGCCGGAGAATTTCCAGTCCCGCGTAATGGCCTTCGCCAGGGCGCCCTGGTTCAAACCCGGTATATCCCAGACATAGGAACTCACAAACCTGTGCCGGCGATCGGCGGTCGTAGGTCCGTGGCCGAGGAAGAAGTTGTAAGGGTTGGACAGGGGTGCGTCCTGCGCCGCCTGGTTTCGCGATTGATAGTCCAGCGCTTTGGCCCAGGTATAAGAAGTCAGGATGGTGAACCCGCGGCTGTAGCGCTTGTCGAGCGAGACCTGCAAGGAGTTGTACGAGGAGTTCAGGCCGTGGAAAAACCGGACGATTCTGGAAAAGCTTTGAATGGCCCTGCGTTCATTGATCGTGTCGCGATTTTCGGCCAGAGTGAGAGCGGGATTGTAAAGGGGCGCGTTCTGGTCGAACTCCCCTTTCAGGTGAGAGGCTTTCGTGCCTACGTAGGCAACGCGCAGCCGCGTGTTCGGGACCACTTCACGCTCCACGGTGAGGTTCCACTGGTTCGTGTATGAGGTCACGTATTTCCCGTCCAGAACAATGGTTTCGACCGGACTGGCGAAGGGAGTATCGGGCCCGAAGTCAGTGAGCGGATAGCGATTTTCCGATTCCCGTCCCAGGTAAGGATTGTCGAGCAGTCCATCGAAGAACAGCACGCTGTAGCTGAAAGGCGAAACGTTGTTGGCGTTGTTGGCAACCCACAGAAGCGGCGAATCGTAGTAGACGCCGAAACCGCCGCGGATGGCCGACTTGCCGTCTCCGAACGGGTCCCAGGCAAAGCCCACGCGCGGCGCCACGTTATTCCAATCCCGTTTGGTTACCGGTCCGGTGATCTTGCCGCCTTGCGGATCGTCGTCACCGTTATAGAGCAGGCCCGGGGGCGCGTTGAGGAAGACTTTTGAGACGATGCCCTTCTGGTAATTGCCGATATCAAAAGTCTGGTTGCGGCCCTTGATGTCGCTCATGAAATCAAAGGGTTCCCAGCGCACGCCATAGTTGAACGTAAGGCGGTGGCTCAGGCGCCACACGTCGCCGAAGAACAGGCCCTTGTTAAACTGGCGGCGGTTCTCGAGCTCGCCATTGTTCTGCGTAAAGCTGGAAAGGCGGCCGAGCATGAAATCGGCGCGGTCGAAACCGTCGCTGCCCGGGCCGGACGTTACGTGTCCATCGAACGTCCAGAAGCCGGAGCTATGAAAGACCGTATCTTCGTTGTACTGCCCCCAGGCGAACTGTCCGCCCCAGGTGAAGGTGTGACCTCCCTTGGTCCAGCTCCAGTCGTGGAGAATCTCCTCGGTGGCCCGGTTGAAACCGACCTTGGGATCGCTGCCGATATTCGCTCCGCTGTTGGTCATGGATATGGCAATGTCGTTCGAAGCGGCGTAGACGTGGAGCCCGAAGTCATTGACGTTCTTATTGAAATCGCTGATGGCCTGGCTCACCTGGTGCATGCCGCTAAGCTGCGTATGCGCGATCAGCCCCGGCCCGAACACCCAATTGTGAGACAGCGTGGCGTTGCGCGTCTCCTGAGAACCCTGCACGCGGCCGGCGTGAATATTGTCCGGCGGCGAGTGGTAAGGATTGCTCTGATCGTTTGCAAAAACGCGGAACAACAGAGAGTGCTTGTCGCTATGTACATAGTCCAGGCGTCCGATATATTGCCTGCCGTTTTCCGGAGTGGAGAAGGTGAAGCGCGTGAACCCCTCGGCGTCGGGTAAGGGAGATACCGTGAGCAGGCTGAGCGCCGCGGCCGAAAGACGGTTTTGCGGGATTGAATTGTTAGGGAATGGCTGACCGGAATCGGGGTCGTAAATAGTGATCGGATTGGATGAAAAATTGCCGGCCCGCTCGTCGGCGGTCAGGGTTTGCACGCGGGTGGCTCCGGATGCCGTCCGTATCCAGAGCTGCTGGAAACCTCCGAAGGCAAAAAGCTTGTTCTTGCGCAGCGGCCCGCCCAGTGTGAAGCCCGTCTGGTTTCGCTTGAGCTTGTCCTGCTGGTTGGAAAAGAAGTTGCTGGCGTTCAGATTGGTGTTGCGCACGAACCAGAACCCGTCGCCATGAATCTGGTTGGTTCCGGACTTGGTGACCACGTTGACGGCGCCCGCCGAGTTGTTCCCCTGATCCATGGACATGTTGCTGGTCTCAACGGAGAATTCCTGGACGGCATCGGGAAAGGGAAACGGCAGATTGGTGTTCATCATGGTGTCCATGTTGCCGCCGCCATCCAGCGTGAAACGGACATTGTTATTGCGCGAACCGTTCACCGCAAACTCCTTGGTGCCGCGGGGCCGGAAGCTGCTCGTGATGTCGCCCGCATTGCTGCCGAACGCGGAAACGCCGGTCGCCAGCAGCGCCAGATCAGCGGCGTTGCGGCCGTTCAGAGGCAACTCCACAACGCGGGCGCGGTCCACGGTTTCCTTGAGCGTCGAAGCGCGCGTCTCCACCTGGGACGCCGCGGCATCCACCGAGACCGTGGTCTTGACATCGCCCACTTCCAGGGCGAAATCCACTTTGACGTTATCGTTGGCTTGCAACAGGATGCCGGTGCGCGCGGCGCGTTTGAAGGCCGGCTGTTCGACAACGATGGAATAGGCGCCGATGGGCAGCGAAGAAAACAGATATTGCCCGCTGTCGTTCGCCGCAATCTTACGAACCTGCCCCGTGGCGCCGCTGGTCAGCGTTACGGAAGCACCCGGAATGGCTGCTCCCTGGCCGTCCGAAATCGCGCCGAAGATCGCCGCGGTGTCGCGGGTCTGCCCAAAAACCGCGGTCACGCACACAACAACCGAAACTATCCTTGCCAAAAATCGCATTCGCCACCTCTTGTGAGTGACCTTTTATATAACAACTGAGCGGTTCGATGCAAGGGATAAAACTTGACATCATGACTAATTGGGATGCGCAGCGGAATTGTCAACAGGCGCGTGACGATCCTGGGGAAACGGTCTTGTACTTCAATAGGTTGTAGAATCAGGAGGTCTGACAGCTCCCCCTACAAGACGGGTTTCGACCGACGCCGTCCGCGCCCAGTTGAGCCGGATTCTGGCCAGCGCGCGATTTGTCAACTCCGAACGCCTTTCCCGCTTCCTTCAGTACACCGTCGAGCAGACTATGGCGGGTAACGCCGGGCAGTTGAAGGAGTACCCGATCGGGGTCGAAGTGTTCGGGCGCAAAGACTCCTTCGACCCGCGCATTGACGCCATCGTGCGCGTGCAGGCCATCACGCTGCGCTCGCGTCTAAAGGATTACTACGCTAAAGAAGGCAGCGACGATCCCATTATCATCGAGTACACCAAGGGCGGATATGCGCCCGGTGTCCGGGAGCGCGACAGCGCCGCGCTGGATTCCGCCGCGGCCGAGCAGGCGTCAATCGCCGTGCTGCCGTTCGTCAATCTGAGTCCAGACCCGGAAAATGAGTACTTCAGCGACGGGCTTACCGAAGAACTGATCAGCGCGCTGAGCAACGTGAAAGGGATGCGCGTCGTAGCGCGCACCTCGGTGTTCCAGTTCAAAGGAAAAGCTGAGGATGTGCGCAAGATTGGCGCCCAGTTGAACGCCCGCATGGTGCTCGAAGGAAGCGTCAGAAAAGCAGGCGACCACCTGCGAATTACGGCGCAGCTCATCGATGTCGCGAGCGGATATCATACCTGGGCGCGTACCTATCGCATCGAAATGCGGGACCTGTTCGCCGTTCAGGAAGAGATCGCCGCGGCCATTGTAACGACTTTGAGCACCGTGGTGGACCGCTCGGCGGGCCGTCCCACCAAGAGCCTGGACGCATACCATGCCTATCTCAAAGGCCGTTTCTATCTGAATAAGTGGAGCGAGGCGGGGTTTCGCAAGAGCATTCACTTCTTCGAGACGGCGATCCAGCAGGACGAGAACATGGCCGCGGCGTGGGCCGCACTGGCAGTCGCTCTGTTTCAGTTAGCGTGTTGTGGAACCGAGGCGCCGAACAAGCTGATGCCCAGGGCGCGGGCTGCCGCCGAGAGGGCCCTGCAGGGCGATGATTCGCTGGCCGAGGCGCACGTTGCGCTTGGCGGCGTGCTCGCCATTTACGATTGGGACTGGGCCGGGTCGGAACGGGAATTTGCGCGCGCCATGGAACTGGACCCCGACGGCGCGCCCGCCTACCAGTGCTACTGCATTTCGTGCCTGATCCCACAGGGCAGACTCCAGGACGCGCTCGAGGCCGCACAACAGGCGTGCGAGCTAGATCCCCTCTCGCCTTCCATCAACAGTTCCGTGGCTCTTGCGCATTTTGTGCTGGGCGAGTACAACGAAGCCATCGAGTGCTTTAAAAAAGCACTGGAAATTGACCCCAATTTCTTTCTGGCGCGCTGGTGGCTGGGTGTGAGTTATCTGAATCGCTCGATGCTGCTGAAAGCTTTTGCGCAATTCCGAAAGGCCGGCGCGTTGTCGCCCGACAGCGCCAATGACGCGATTAAATACAGCTACGGTCACGCGCTGATCGGCAGGCGTGGCAAAGCGCGTCAGAAGCTGGAGGAACTGATGCGCATGTCGCAGGAGCGCTATTTTTCGCCGGTCCTGATCGCCGCCATTCATGTGGCATTGTCTGAAACCGACGCCGCGTTCGCATGGCTGGATAAAGCTTGCGAGGTCCACGATACCTGGCTGGTCTGGCTGGGGGTCGACCGGCGATTCGATTCCGTACGCTCGCATAAGCGGTTCCGCGCGCTGTTAAAGAAGCTGGGCCTCAGCGGCGTGGCCCGGGTGACGGCCGCGAACTGAACCAGCACGGCGCCCCCTAACCGTTAATTAACCTCTTGTGTTTTCACAGGCTGCGGTTGCGGAGGTTTTCTCTTGCAGCCTGCTATTCAATTGGCGCTGCGTAAAAGTATCTACATTGTTGACACAAGCCGGGGATTCGCGGCACACTGTATATACAGGGTTTCTACTCGGGAGGCGACCATGAAAGGGACTGTAAAGAAATGGGGCAACAGCGCGGCTGTCCGGATTCCGTCGGCGGTGTTGCGGGCTGCCCATGTGGATCTCGATCAGGCCGTGGATGTCCGCGAGGAAGCCGGCCGGATCATTATTGAGCCGGTCCGTAAGCGCCCGCGTTATACCCTTGAGGAACTGGTCGCGCAATGCGATCCCAAGAAACGTCTTTCGCGTGCAGAGCGCGTTTGGCTCGACGCCCCGCCGGTTGGACGTGAGGTGCTGTAGCGGTGGAACGCGGCGACCTCTATCACGTCGATCTCAATCCGACTAAAGGCAGGGAACAGGCTGGCCCCCGATATGTACTCGTGGTCTCGCGAAAAGCGTTCAACAATTTGGGAACGCCGCTCGTATGTCCGATCACGCAGGGCGGCGAATTCTCCCGGAGCCGGGGATTCGCGGTGTCACTGAGCGGAGCCGGGACAAAGGTCCAGGGGGTGATCCTCTGCAATCAGCCGCGGGTGCTCGACCTGAAGGGACGCGGCGGGCGCTTCGCAGAGCGGGCGCCGGATTTCATCATGGACGAAGTGCTGGCGAAGCTGGCGACCCTGATCGAATAGGCGGTGGCCTCGCGGTCAGAGACTTCGCTGCTGTCTTGTCAGCTTGCGATGGATGCGCCCCCCATAACCGTTAATTAACCCCTCAGAACCTATCCGTGCCAGAGCTTGTGCCCCAAGCTCTGTCCATGCAAACCATTAAGCAAGTCATCGCCGGACGCCGAGTGCGAATCCGGATTCCGTGGGCACGCGTTGTGTCCCACGTGTTGATGTCCATTGTCTGTGCGGCAGTTCCAGCGGCCGCGCAAAAAAAAGCCGACCTGTCCCGATTGGTTGTGGTCGGCGATTCCCTCTCCGCGGGTTTTCAAAGCGGCGGACTTCTCGACCGCTATCAGATTCACGGTTATGCGAGCCTAGTGGCGGCCCAAGCCAAGGTGCCATTGGTGCTGCCGCTGATCGCGGCCCCCGGCATCCCGAACGTCTACGAGCTCATCGATCCCGGTCCGCCTCCCGTCGTTCTTCCAGCCCTGGGGGTATCGAGTGGCCGGAATGATTTTTTCGTACAGGCCACCGATCTTGCGGTGCCCGGCGCCAACGTGCAGGATGCGCTGACCCGACGCCCCGATTTCCCCATCGACAGCTTGACCGATCTGGTGCTCGGGGCCCCCGGCCTGTTCCTCGGAATCTCGCGGAGTCAGGTGGAATGGGCGGAGGCGCTCGCGCCCACCACAATCTTCGTTTGGCTGGGTAACAATGACGCCCTGACGCCCGCCACGCACGGAGATGCGTCATTGCTGACGCCGGCCGCCGATTTTGAAGCTGCGTATACGGAAGTAATGAATCGCCTGGCCGCGACTGGCGCGACGCTGGTGGTTGCCAATATTCCGGATGTCGGCTCGATCGCGTTTCTCACTTCAGCGGAAAAGGTGGCGGCGGCCGTCGGCGCTCCGCTTTCGGCAATCGGACCCGTGCTGGGGATCGGACCGGGAGACTACGTGACCGGCGATGCCTTCGGGCAGATACAGGCCATCCTGACCGGCGCCGTCGCCGGACCGCTCCCAGGGAATCTGATCCTCGACGCAGGTGAAGTAGCCAGCATCCGGTCGGCCGTGGCAAGCTACAACGCCATCATCGCGGCCCAGGCACAATCGCACGGGGCAGCATTAGTGGATAGCCACGCGCTGACCGAAGAGCTCAGCGCAAACGGTCTTGTCATCGGCGGACAGCGGCTCACGCTCGACTTTCTGGGCGGGCTGTTCTCGCTCGATGGAGTTCACCCTACTAATACCGCGTACGCCCTGTTCGCGAACAAGTTCATTCACGCGCTGAACACACAATTCGCGGCGGGCATTCCTCCGGTTTCGCTCGAGCAGATCAAGAAATCCGATCCGCTGGTGCTGCCGGGAGTCGGTCATCCGGCATCGGCGCTGGGCCATGTAAGCGCGGAAACCGCGGCATCCGTGCGCGACGTCATCGCGGGGCGGAGGTAGCAACATGTCGAGACATATCCTCCCATTCAAGTGCGCGGCCATCCTGATGTGCTTGGTTTGGTGCGCCGCCCCGGCCGAAGCGGCATCGCTCGAACTCAGATGGAGCGAGCTGGCTCCCATCATTCTCGAGCACCGCGTGAAGGTAGTGCTGCGGGGCGGGCAGGAGATCCAGGGACAGGCGGTCGCAGTCCGGGAAGACGCGCTGGTTCTGGACATCGAGAAAACTTCCGACCGCAAGGCGTATCCGAAAGGACAGGGCTCGATTCCGCGGACGTCGCTCACCACGCTGCAAGTCGAAACCATCCGCGGTTCCGGCGGCAGAACGATGGGCTTGATTGCCGGGGTACTGGGCGGCGTGGTCCTGGGCGGCGATCTGATCGCACACACGGCCCACTCGGAGGCCGCTGCGATTTCTTCCTTTCTCGGAATTTCAACCGGTTCCGCGATTGCCGGTTACTACGCAGGAAGGGGGCACGACCGCCAGGTAACCATCGTCAAGATTCTCCATGAGCAGTAGCAGCAGATATTCCTGACGGCTCTCCGGGGCAGGCCAAAGCTTGCCCCGCTTAATCAGAAGGGGAATCCACTTGTTCCTACTCCGGTGCCAAAATGGAAGACTTATGAAATCCGCCTTCGCGTTCGTTGGACTCTCGTTATTCCTTACCGCATGCGACACTCTATCGCTCCAGCCTCTGAATTCAGAGAGAGATAAAACCATCGCCGAACCCGCCGTCCTGGGCAGATGGAAGAGTAGTGACAATACCATCTGGAGGGTAACCGAAACGAAGCCGGCTGTTTACTCCGTCACAGAAGAAGGGAAAAGCGGCGATCGCCTCGAAGCACGCCTCACCCGGATCGGTCAGGTCTTGTTCGCGGACTTTCAGCCAGTCGCGCAGGAATCCTGCCAAATCCCGGGACACCTCTTCGGCCGGCTCGGGGTGGAGGGCTCGAAAATGCGGCTTGCGTGGGTCGATTTCAAGTGGCTCGCACGCCAGATCGGACCTCCGTCTTACCCCGCCCATCAGTTTGTGGCCTTTGGTGATGACAGCAACCTCGTCCTCACTGCGCCTACTGCTGACTTGCGAATTTATCTGGAGAGAGTAACCGGGATATCGGAGGCATTTCAACAGGACGAGATCTTTCTGCGTATAGACCCGGAAGGCGATCGATGATACCTGAATCATCCCCACATCGCGGCCCCGCGCGCGATCGTAATGGAACCGCAGTGCCAGACGCATCGAGTTGACAATGAATACCGGTTAACCGACAATGGTTAAGGACTGAGCACGTCCGCCCACCCTAAAGGTGATCTGAACTAAGTCAGATTATCTGAGCTTCCCCCTCTTAGCCCACCACAACCGAGGAGGTTGACATGTTGGCTCGCAGTGTCCCCAATCACAAAATAGCCGTTCCGTTTGCGGTCTAGGGCTGCGGGATTCCCTTTGTTGGGGTCCACGTGTTGGAAGAGAGAGGGTTCCATGCTCACAAAAATCATGCAGTGCGGCTCCGTTGCCGGTTTGCTGCTGGCATCCATGTCCTGGCACTCTGGAACGAATTACCAGCTTCTGCTGGAACTGGCCGTTTATATGAGCGCCGTTGTGATGGTGCAACATGCGGTGCGGGCGCAGCAATACGCCTGGGCTTCCGGCCTTGCCGGGCTGGTGCTGCTGTTGAATCCGGTAGTGCCTGTATTCACGCCCGCGGGTAACTTGCTCTTCTTTCTGTTCTTACTTGCCCTCTTGCCGGTTGTGATCGGCTTCACCGCTTTGAGCAACGCAGCGATCACTCTTTATCCGAACCTGATTACCGATCTGCACCCCCGAGGTGAATCGATTCGACCCACTAGTGATTGGCTGGGGCTGTAAGAAGGAGATGGTATGACGGACGTTATCAAAACGGGAACCATTCTGATCGAAAAAGGCGCTCTCATGCCCGAGTCGCTGGTGCTCGCCGGTCAACCCTATTCGAGCGGCTGGACCTCGGTCAGCAATCATGATTTGGACGAACTCGGGACAGCGGTGAACAAGGCAGGCTGGACGTTTTTCTTCATGGCCGGCGAGATCAAGATATCTGCTTTCGGATTTGATAAGGCAATGGCGGTGCGCAGGGCCGTGAAGAGGGTAATCCTGAACGTGGAAGCGCACAAATGCAATTGCCTCGAGATCACGCAGGTGTCGCCCAAATCCTTTCTGGGAGTGCCCTACGTGAATATCCGGGCGCACGCCCGCCATATCCAAAGAAGCCCCGCATTTTCAGAACCCGCGGAGAAGGCTCTCGAAGTTATAGTGCCGGCTGCCGCCTGAGGAGAACAGAAATGATCAGCGCTCGCATTTTCACCATTGCCATTTCATCGATCGCGCTTCTAGCACCCCTGGCGCCGGCCGCGGATCTCTCCAGCTATCGCGAATTTCAATTTGGGATGAAGCTCCCGGCGGTGATCAAACAGTTAGGGATGAACCCGACCGAGGTGAAGGTGTTGCACCAGCGCCCGGCTTTGATTCAGGACCTGGAGTGGCAACCCGGCCGGTATCCGGGCGCTTCACCCGACGCCGACCCCCTAAAGAACATCGTATTCAGCTTTTACAATGGCGAGCTTTTTCGCATGGTGGTGAATTACGACCGTTACAAGACCGAAGGGTTGACGGCTGAAGACATTGCCGCGGCTATTTCAGCGAAGTATGGTGCGGCTACGCGGCCCGACGCCGAGATCGTTTTTCCATCGATATTTAACGAGAGCGTGAAGGTCGTGGCGCGATGGGAAGACGCGGAGTACTCAATCAATCTGGTGCGTTCCTCCTACCAGCCCGGGTTTGCCATCGTCCTGTATTCAAAAAGGCTGGATGCACTCGCCCAAACGGCTGTCACCGAGGCCCTGAGGCTTGACGAACAAGAGGCTCCCCAGAGAGAAGCCGACCTGCAAAAGAAGCAGGATGCGGACAACCTCGTGAAAGAAGCCAAGGCCCGGCTGGCGAACAAAGCGAGCTTTCGCCCTTGAACGCCGGGACGATCGAGAGGATGACTGGAACGCCGAATCAGGTGGAGTTGGCACGGCAGATCAAGGTGCGGGTCAGTGTCGAGTTTGATCGCGTGGCAAACGCGCTCCGCTCAGCGGCCACCAGGCAGAGCGCAGAGCATCGAGTGGATACGCTGACCGTAATCGCGATCCTCGAAGAAAAACGCGCCGAGGTGATGCGGAACGATCAGGCCGGCTACTTCATCCATGGCTGGCAGGAGTTGCGCGATCAGGTGCGGCAACTGATCGCTCAAGACCGGCGCTACAAAAGGATCAAGGTCAATCAAGCATTGGCGAAACAAATCTCACAAATCAACCCGGACTGGAGACTAAACAGCATGATGAAAATTCGACCGCTCTCCGATCGCATCGTAGTGAAGCGCATCGAGGAGCAGGAAACCGTACGCAGGGGCATTATTATCCCGGATTCGGCCAAAGAAAAGCCGCAGGAGGCCGAAGTCATCGCCGTCGGGCTTGGCAAACGCCTCGAGGACGGCAATCTGGTTCCCGTCGACGTTAAAGTCGGCGACCGCATTCTCTTCGGCAAGTATACGAGCAGCGACATCAAGGTGGATGGCGAAGAGTATCTGATCATGCGGGAGGACGAAGTTCTCGGCGTAGTGGAGCAGGAACCCAACGCCGCGAAGCAGCCTGTCAAGAAGGCCAGTTAGTTCACCCGGCAACCGAAAAGGACACAAGTCATCACATGGCAAAACAAATCGTTTATAGCGAGCAATCCCGGCAGGCAATTCTTCGCGGCGTCAATCAGCTGGCGGATGCCGTCAAAGTCACGCTGGGCCCGAAGGGCCGCAATGTCATTCTGGAAAAGAAATTCGGCGGGCCGAACATCACCAAAGACGGTGTGACGGTCGCAAAAGAGATCGAGCTGAGGGATCGGCTGGAGAACATGGGCGCGCAGATGGTCCGTGAAGTCGCTTCGAAGACTTCCGACGTGGCCGGCGACGGCACCACTACCGCCACCATTCTGGCGCAGTCCATTTTCCGCCAGGGAGTGAAAGCCGTCGCGTCAGGCGTGAATCCCATGGCGCTGAAGCGCGGGATTGACAAGGCCGTCGAAGTGGTCGTCGAGGAGGTCAAGAAACTCTCGAAGCCGGTCTCTGGCGACATGATCGCGCAGGTCGGCATGATATCGGCCAACGGCGATTCGACGATCGGCAACATCATTGCCGATGCCATGAAGAAGGTAGGCAAGGACGGCGTGATCACGGTCGAGGAGTCAAAGACCATGGTCACCGAGCTCGCCACCGTAGATGGCTTGCAGTTCGACCGCGGATATCTTTCGCCTTACATGGTTACCGACGCGGAGCGCATGGAAGTGGTGCTTGAGGATCCGTACATCCTGATTCACGAAAAGAAGATCGCCAACATGAAGGACCTGCTGCCCGTTCTTGAGCAGATCGCGCGCGCAGGCAAGCCGCTGCTGGTCATCGCGGAGGAAGTGGAAGGCGATGCCCTGGCGGCGCTCGTGGTCAACAAACTGCGCGGCACATTGAGTGCATGCGCGGTGAAAGCGCCGGGATTTGGCGACCGCCGCAAGGCCATGCTCGAGGACATCGGCATACTGACCGGCGGTAAGGCTATCATGGAAGAGACCGGTATCAAGCTTGAGGGCGTGCGGCTCGAAGACCTGGGCCGCGCCAAAAAGGTTACGGTGAACAAGGACACCACCACTATCATCGACGGCGCCGGCGAGCAGAAGGCGATCGAAGGCCGCATCAAGCAACTGCGCGCCCAGATCGAAGAGACCACTTCCGATTACGATCGGGAAAAGCTGCAGGAGCGGTTGGCGAAGCTGGCCGGCGGCGTGGCGATCATCAGGGTTGGCGCCGCGACCGAGACGGAAATGAAGGAAAAGAAGGCCCGCGTGGAAGATGCAATGCATGCCACGCGCGCTGCGGTTGAGGAAGGCATTGTGCCGGGTGGCGGCGTAGCGCTGCTGCGGGCGGCGATCGGCCTCGAAAAGGTAAAGCTCGAAGGCGATGAGCAAGTCGGCGTGAATATCATAAAGCGCGCCTGCGAAGAGCCCCTGCGGCAGATCGTGCAAAACTCCGGCAACGAGGGCGCCATCGTGGTGGAGAAGGTCCGCGGCCATAAAGACACCAACCATGGCTTCAACGCGGCGACTGACGAGTATGAAGATTTGATCAAGGCCGGCGTCATTGATCCCACCAAAGTGACCCGCACGGCCCTGCAGAATGCCGCTTCGATCGCATCCCTGATGCTCACGACCGAGGCCATGATCTGCGAGGTCCAGGAGGAAGCGGACGCCTCCGCCTGAGGTTTTCCGAACCCGGCAAACGCGCCGATGACCATGTTCGACCAGGAGATACGATGAGTAAAGAATCAACGAGTCATTCGACAAATGGCGGTGAAGCCGCGGCGGCTGTACAAAACGGGGAGCGCAGGAAAAAAATAAGTCTGACGCTCACCTTCGACGAACTAACGCTGTTGACGAACCTGGCGTCGGATCAGCTGTTCCGCAGGCAATTCATCGACCCGAAGATGCCCGGTTACAAGTCCAACGTCGAAGAACTGAACCTCGGTAAGGCAGTAGTGGCGCGCCTCCGGCTGATGCTGGACTAGCGGCGCGGCCGGACTACAGGAATAACTCAGACTTGATCTAACCCGGGTGTCAGATCAAGTCTGAGTTTGCTTATCAAGTCGCCGCGTCGACTCCAACACCCCACTTCCGCAGTCCCTTCTCCCCGATGTCCCGCCGGTAGTGCATGCCCTCGAAGTCGATCTTCGCCACCGCTGCATACGCCCGCTTGATCGCGCTCCGCAAATCGTCGCCCGCCGCCGTCACCCCGAGCACGCGCCCGCCCGAAGTTTCAATGCCTTGCGGGCCGCTGCGAGTTCCCGCCTGAAATACGGTTGCGCCGGTCGATTCCGCTTCTGTGATTCCGCGAACCGGAATGCCGGTGCGAAATGTTCCCGGATATCCGCCGGACGCCAGGACCACGCATACCGACGGACCGCGCTTCCACTGAAAGCTGTGCCGCCCCAGCTCCCCGCGCGCCGCGGATTCGAGCACCGGCGCCAGGTCCGAGCTGAGCCTGTGCATCAGCGGCTGCGTCTCGGGATCGCCTAACCGCACGTTGAATTCGAGCAGCTTCGCGCCGTCGGCGGTCATCATGAGGCCGGCATACAGAAACCCGGTGAAGCCGGTGGCTTCGACCGTGGGCCGGATGATCGTGTCGAGTATCTGCTCGGTCCGCGGCTCGGTGAGGATGCGCGAATCGCTGTACGCGCCCATACCGCCGGTGTTCGGCCCGGTGTCGCCGTCATTCACGGCTTTGTGGTCCTGGGCGGGAGCGAGAGGAACAACGTCGCGGCCATCGCTCAGCACGATGAAGCTTACTTCTTCACCTTGAAGAAACTCCTCGATCACCAGGCGCGGGCCAAGCGATTCGATCGCGCGTTCAGCCTCGGATTGATCCTGCGCGATGACGACTCCCTTCCCTGCCGCCAGGCCGTCGGTCTTGAGGACGACCGGAAATTGAAACCGGTCGAGCGCTTTTTTTGCGTCGTCGCGATTCTCGACAGTCACGAACTCCGCGGTTGGAATCCGATGCCGGCGGAAGAAATCCTTGGCAAAAATTTTGCTGCCTTCGAGTCGCGCGTTCCCGGCGGTGGGCCCGATAATGGCTCGATTCGCGGCGCGGAACGTATCCACCACACCTGCCACCAGCGGCGCCTCGGGACCGACTACCGTGAAATCCGCCTTCACCGCCTCGGCAGCCGCGAGCAGCGCCTTGGGCGATCCATCGCCCGCGGAAATGCATTCGCCGCAGCACGCAACCCCCGGATTTCCAGGCGCTCCGTAGACTTTCTGGACCACATCACTTTGAGCGAGCTTCCATGCCAGCGCGTGCTCGCGCCCACCCGAACCAATGATCAAAATCCGCATCGAGTAACAATCATAACGAATGGGAAACGGTGAACCTTTGGTGAAGAGGAATCAAGGAAGCATTACGCTTCAACTCTGTTCCCGCCACTTCGAATCTGCCAGGACAACGGACGTTTGAATCTGGCGTTCGGGCACGGTCCAATACTTTTTGAGCAGCCGGTTCTTCTCCTGCGGGCCGACGATCTGAAAGCCGAACCTTTCGTAAAAGCGGATCGCCCAGACTGCATCAGCCCACGTGCCGATCAACACCGGACTGTTCGCCAGCTCGCGCAAATGAGACAGCAGGTGCGCTCCAATCCCTCGCTTCTGGCTGCTGGTGCGAACATAGGCGTGGCGAATGAGGGTCACGTCCTGGACCGGTTGAATTCCCATTACACCGGCCAGCGTCCCGGTCTCTTCGTAGCCCCAGAACACAACACCCTCATCGATTTCACGCTGTAGTTTCTCCCTGGACATGTACGGTTCGGTCCAGCGATCCGCCGGGATGATCCCTTTATAAGCCTGCGCCCCATCGTTGATGATGGCCCAAATCAGATCAAAATCAAGGTCGTTACAGGGGCGGATCATGAGTACTCGGCTTCCTGGCCTGGCATGCTCGAACCGGTGATCAAAATCCGCATCGAGCTACAATCATAACTAATGCAGGAAAAATACGATGTCGTGGTGATCGGCGCGGGCCACGCTGGCTGTGAGGCTGCTCGTGCATGCGCGCGCATGGGGCTGAAGACCGCCATGGTCACCATGAATCTCGATCTGATTGCGCAGATGTCATGCAATCCCGCGGTCGGCGGCATCGCCAAGGGGCATCTGGTGCGGGAGATCGACGCGCTGGGTGGAGTGATGGGCGAAATCACCGATGCCGTCGGCATCCAGTTCCGCTTGCTGAACACCAGTCGCGGCCCGGCCGTGTGGTCGCCGCGCGCGCAATGCGACAAGAAGATGTACCGCGTGAAGATGCGCGAGGTGCTGGAGCGCGAGCCCAATCTGCGCATCAAGCAGGCCGAAGTTTCAGAACTGGTCTTTAAGGCAAACGGAATTAAAAGAGTTTCAGGTGTTAAACTCTGTGATGGCCGCGTAATCGAAGCCGGCGCCGTCGTCATCACTACCGGAACATTTCTGAACGGTCTCGCCCACGTGGGCGAGATGACCTATACCTGCGGACGGAATGGTGAGGCGCCGTCCAACTTACTGGGCGATCAGTTGAGGACGCTTGGCCTGGGTTGGATGCGGCTAAAGACCGGAACTCCTCCCCGGCTCGACGGTCGAACGATCGACTGGTCGCAATTCGAGCCGCAGCCGGGCGATGCCGAGCCGACGCCCTTTTCATTCATGACGGAAAAGATCGATCGGCCGCAGATCGCCTGCCACATCGGACACACGACCGAAGAGACGCGGCGGATTTTGCAGGAGAGCATCGCGCGTTCTCCGCTCTACAGCGGACAGATTACGGGAGTTGGACCGCGCTACTGTCCTTCGATCGAAGACAAGATTGTAAAGTTTCCCGATAAAGCCAGGCACCAGATATTTCTGGAGCCCGAGGGCCTGGACACCAATGAAGTCTACGTGAACGGCATGTCGACCAGCATGCCGATAGATGTCCAGCAGGCGGTGGTCGCGTCGATCCCGGGGCTCGAGCATGCCGAAATGATTCGCCCGGGTTATGCCATTGAATATGACGCGATCGATCCCCGCGAACTGGATCACACGCTCGAAGTGAAGTCCATTAGCGGCCTGTTCCTGGCCGGGCAGATCAACGGAACCTCGGGTTATGAAGAGGCCGGGTGCCAGGGGATCATCGCGGGCATCAATGCTGCGTGTAAGCTGCGCCGGGAGCAGTCGCTGATTGTTGCGCGGACCGAAGGCTACACGGGAATTCTAATCGACGACCTGATCACCAAGGGTGCCGACGAGCCGTATCGCATGTTCACCTCGCGGGCAGAATTTCGGTTACATCTGCGCATCGACAACGCCGATGAGCGGCTCACACCGTACGGCCGTCGCGTGGGACTGGTAAACGATGAGCGGTGGCAGTTGTTCAGTGTCAAACAGAGGCAAAAGGCGAAGCTTCGGGCGGCACTCGAGCAGCACCGGCATGGGCAATGGCTGAAGCGGACTGAGGCGACGATCGGCGAAATCCGCGGCTGGGTCTGCGAAGCGCTCGGCGAGGAACCGGTCCGGGGCCTGCTCACAACCATAGAGACGGAGACGAAATACTCCGGGTACATCGCGCAGCAAGAGCGGCAAATCGAGCACTTGAAGAGATCGGAGATGCGCCGGATTCCTCTGGATTTTCGATTTCTCGGAATTCCCGGCTTATCGAGAGAGATCGGCGAAAAGCTTGAAAAAGTTCAGCCCTCCACGCTGGGCCAAGCGGCGCGGGTGCCCGGCGTTACTCCGGCGGCCATCGCTATTCTGGACGTTTACCTGAGCGTTGGGCGTGTTTGCTGAGCTGCTTCGCCAGCGTATTGATTCCACGGTCGTACTGACCAATTTCCAGATCAGCCAGCTGCAGAGCCACTACCAGCTGCTTTGCCGCTGGAACCGTGTTCTGAACCTGACGAGCATCGAAGACGAAGAACAGGTTGTAGAACGCCATTACTGCGAATCACTTTTTCTTGCCGCCAACATGCCGCCCGGCGGGCTTCGAATCGCGGACCTGGGGTCTGGAGCTGGTTTTCCCGGTATCCCGCTGGCTGTGGTTCGTCCGGATTGTGCGGTGACGCTGGTGGAATCCCATCAACGCAAGAGCGTGTTTTTGCAGGAAGCCACAAGAGACATGAAAAACGTCAACGTGCTGGCGAAGCGAGCCGACCAAATAAACCAAAACTTCGATTGGGTGGTCTCCCGCGCCGTAAAGTTCAGTGAAATAGAACGTTCGGCATCGCAGTTGGCCCCGCAGGTCGCGGTTCTGGCTGGAAACGAGCCGCCGTCCGAAGGCCGTTTCACGTGGAACACCCCCATTCAGATACCTTGGGGCCGGCAAAGATTTTTATGGATTGGCAATACTCGTTCCACGTGAAACGCGTGTTAGCATGGATCAAACTTTGGGAAAAGTCATTGCCATAACCAACCAGAAGGGCGGTGTGGGCAAAACAACGACCGCGATCAACCTCTCTGCCTCGTTGGCGGTTAGTGATCTTCGCGTTCTGCTGGTGGACTGTGACCCTCAGGGCAACACAACGAGCGGACTCGGCATTCCAAAGGATCCAAACAAGCCGAGCCTCTATTCCGTGCTGCTCGCCGGCGTGCCGATAGAGCAGGCGATACTCAAGACTGAGTTGGAAGGACTTGATCTTATTCCCGCCGACAAAAATCTGGTTGGTGCCAACCTGGAGCTGGTGGATATTGAACAGCGCGAATTCCAGCTTCGGGAGAAGATTCAGCAAGTCAAAGATCAGTATAAATTTATCATCCTTGACTGCCCGCCTGCGTTGGACTTGTTGACCCTCAATGCTCTGATGGCCGCCGATTCAGTTCTGATCCCCATCCAGTGTGAGTTCTTTGCGCTGGAAGGAGTTTCCGAGCTTATCGGGACGATCGACAGAATTCGGGAAACACTACAGCACCCGTTGAGAATAGAAGGCATCCTTCTGACTATGTTTGATGACCGGACGAACCTGACCCGTCAGGTTGCAGCTGACCTGAAGGAGTTTTTCGGCAATGACGTACTCGACACGGTGATACCGAGAAGCGTCCGCTTGGCGGAAGCCCCAAGCCACGGTAAGCCCATTCTTACCTATGACATACGGTCCCGCGGGGCCGAGAGCTACATCAAGCTAGCGAAGGAGATTCTGGATCGTGACCACGCCAATCGACAATCCGCGCAGGGCCTTGGGTAAAGGCCTCAATGCGTTGCTGCCTTCACGTCCCGTACCGGTTGTTAGCGAACCGGCGGCCGCTTCGGTCTCAATAGAAACTGCGCGAACGGTCTCGATCGATCTGATCGACGCAAATCCCGTGCAGCCGCGCCGCACATTTCAGCCGGACACTCTGCAGCAGCTGGCCCATTCGATTCTCCAGCACGGCATTATTCAACCGCTGGTGCTTCGCCGACATGGCGCCCGCTATCAGCTGGTTGCCGGCGAGCGTCGCTGGCGCGCGGCGCGGATCGCCGGACTGAAGCAAGTTCCTGTTGTGGTGCAGGATGTTTCCGACGAACGGCTGCTTGAGATCACGCTCATCGAGAACATCCAACGGGATGATTTGAACCCGATGGAACTGGCGCTGGCATTCGATCGTATGGCGCGCGAGCTGCATCTCGGGCATGAGGAGATCGGCGAGCGCACGGGAAAAGATCGAAGCACGATTTCGAATTCCATCCGTCTGCTGCAACTGCCACCCGATATTCAGCAGCTGGTTGCGGAGCGGCGCCTGTCGGCTGGACATGCGCGATGTCTGCTCGCTCTGCCGAGCGAAGAGCTGCAGCGGGCACTAGCGGAAAAAGTTGTGGCGCAGGGTTTGTCCGTGCGCCAGGTGGAACGGTTGACGAAGCGGATGACCGAGCCACGCGATCCGAACACGGATGTCGAAGAGCCAGTCGATCCGAACGTCAAGGCGGCCATTTCGGAGATGGAGCGGGTGCTCGCCACGAAAGTCAGGATCGTGGAAAAAAACGAAAAACGCGGCCGTATTGAGATCGAATATTACTCACCCGACGACCTGGACCGTATCTATTCGGTGATTGTCGGGCCCGCCGACTAGCGGATCTATCTTAATAGCTTCAGAATTTCGGCCAATTGCTTGCGGATTTCCGGTAGGGGATCTAAAAACAATTGTTGCTGTTCCTGTTTTATCTCTTTCTGGTGCGATTGACGCGATTCATCGTGCAGGTATTGCCGGGCGCCGTCGATCGTGAACCGCCTCTGGTAGAGCAGGTGCTTGATCTTCAGCAGTAGCTCAACGTCTTTGCGGCGATAGAGCCGGTGGCCCGTACCCGATTTTTTTGGAGCCAGGGAAGGAAATTCGGTTTCCCAATACCGCAGAACGTACGGCTCGAGCCCCAGCAAGCTGCTCACTTCGCCGATGCGAAAGAATAGCTTGTCCGGAATCTCAGGGACCTGGGATGTGGCTGCAGCTTCCGACATCTTTCTCGTCATGCTACGAGAAATCAACGGAGGCCGTCAACCGACGGGAAGACTTATTCGGTTTGCAGGGTGACCAGATGCTGGCCGCGCGGCAGCAGAATGCTGAAGTTTTTCCCTGATTCCACGGCTGTAAGCTTGGTTTCGGCGCCGTCAAGCTCGAACCGCACGGGTTTTCGATCGATGAGCGCAAATGCGCGGGAAGAACTTACGTACGAAAGCTCGATGCGGGAATTGGAGAGGCGCGCGGCGGATCGCAGTTCGCCGTTGAAGTCGATGATGCGCGGGCCTGGCGGCTGCTCCGCCTTCTCGACGGTATGGGCGCCGGCGGGCAGCCAGATGGTTTGTCCGTCTCCCACCGGCCACGGCTTGCCATCGACGATGGCGCCGCCCGTCCACGCCACGCCGATATCGTGCGGCGCCTCGATGGCGAGTTTCGAGCCAGTTGTTTCTACTTTGCCCACGATGGCGCCAGCGGCGGCAAGCAGCGGCAGGTCGGGTGTGAGGATCGAATTTTCGAAATAGAGCGCAACGCGTCCGAACGCACCGGATGACAGATTCACCAGTTGGAAAAGCTCCGTTCCGGTCTGCTGCTTGGTGGGATAAACGTCCTGGTAACGGTCGACGATGTTGATGTCGATCGCGAGCCGTTCGGTGTGGCGGGTCAGCGGCCGGTAGCGTTTCGCGATCTCCGGATAACGCTGCGGTCCGAGATTCCAGACGGTAGCCGGATCCTCGATCAGGAAAGTAAAGTCGTGCGTTTCAAGCAGCGGCAGCACGCGGCCGGCATCCGCGCCGATGGCGTCCTTCATACCGCTGTCGAAGCGATCGTCGACGTGCGTGAGGACCAGATCGAGATCGGGGCGCGAACGGCGCTCCTTCTCGATCTCGGCAATCCATTCTTCCTGAATGCGGCGGGCCAGGCCGGCACGGAAATCCAGAAACAGGCGGAGCGAGGCTGCATCCTTTCGATTCTGGAAAAGTTCGATGGGATCGAATTCATGCGCGGCGCGGAACTCCCGGCGCACATCGTCATTCATGGGAGTGAAGCGCGCAGGATTGCCGGCGCCTTCGAGCGATTCAAAGTACAGCTCGGCCAGGTTCACGCCGTCCCAGTCGAATCGGGTAATCAGACCTTTTATTCCCGATGCCACCGCGCGAAAACAGTCGCGGTTCGTCAGGTTCATGAGCTTGCGCCAGTCCAGGTGCGCATCCTGAAGCACCGCCGTCTTTTCACGCCATTCCGGATGAGCGACCCAGAATTGCTCGCTCACGTGCGGGAGCTCGATCCAGGCGTAAACCAGAATGCCGCGCCGGTGGCATGCCTCGATGAGGGATTTCAGATAGCGGTCGCGTTCAGGATCGGCATCGTAAAAGTGCCAGGCCGCCACGTGCAGCGCCGAGATTCCGGATGCACGCCATCGCGCGGCGAAATAATCCAGATCCACGCGCAGGCGGTATGAGTAATCGAAAAACGCCCACAGCCGCGCGGAGCGAAACGGCGGATTCAATCCGAGATCATTGAGCGCCTGCAGGATGTACGGAAATCGTTCGTAACCGCGCTCGCCCGGACTGGTGGCGACCCACAGCACGGCGCCGCGGCCGCTCACATAACCGGCGATCAATGGCGCGCCCGTCCAGCGCTCCTTCGCAAAAATACGCGCCTGTTTTGGAACCGCAAAGCGGGCAAGCTCGACGGGCTTTTGCCAGATGATCGCAAGCTTCGGACGATGCAGATCCTCGACGCTGCCGACGGCGATGCGGTCTTTGCCGGCTTGGAATCCAAACATTGCGGCCGCGTCCGACTGGCCTTCAAGAATGAGAAACGCTCCCTCGTCGACTCGCTCCGTCAGGCGGGGCAAGGCCGCCGAGCCGGGGCGCAGCACCAGAATGCCGGCGGTCCCGGCAGGCTGAGCCGGAAACCCGATGGAGGAGAGGATTTGCGGCCACGCGCCGGCATCATCGGCCAGCACCGCATATCCGGGAATCGCAAGCGGTGCGCCGGAATCAGTATGTACCGGCGCCGCTGCGACGATCGCGGGCGCGAGAATCCATGCAAGAGTCTTAATGCGTAACTGCATACCAGAACCCGGCGCGTATATCGTAGAAATTAGGCCGCTGTTGATCCCGCGGCATCGTGTAGGCGCCGCGAACTACGTTGATGGAAAACATCAGCGACGGCGGCATTCCCGCGAAGCGAAACCGCACGCCCGGACCGAACTCGGCAAAATTCGCCCACGCCTGCCGCTTGCTGTCCATAGTGAGGTTCGCGTTCCAAAAGACCTGCAGGCGCAAGTCACGCAGATTTTCGAAAGCCCGTGGCGTGAATCCCACGCGGTTTTGCGAATAAGCCAGAAAATCGTCGCCGAACCGGCTGATGAAAACTCCGTCGGCATTGGTTTCGAAGAACATTCCAGGTTTCTCAGATCGGATGTGATGTCCCCAGCCGCGTGCAAAAGCCACGCCACCCCGATAGTCCGGAGTGATGCGCTTGCCGGAAGTTTTTAGCAGATAACTGACGGCCCGTCCGGCTTCTCCCCATGCCATGATCCCGTGCCAATAGCGCGTCGAGATTCCAGCGCCGATGATGAAGGCACTCTCCGATAAATACTGAGGGAGCGCGCCCCCGGTGGTGCGCCGCGTGTCGCCGACGAATCGCGTCGAAAGATACGGCCGCAGCGGCAGGTTCCCGATCTTGAATTCCGTCTTGATCTGGCCGTAGGAAAACACGTCATGCCAGCGCGACGAGTAGAACGGAAAAAGCCAGGCCGTGGTACGCATGCGCGCCAGATTGGGCCGCAGGTTGTCGAACGCCTTTCCGGCATCGCGCGCAATTTTCGCGTCCGGACTTTTGCGCGCAAGATCGAACCATCGGAGCGCTTCCTGGTCGGAGTGCAGCATGTTGTACGCCCAGCCGAGCTGCAGCATCACGGCAAAATCGAGCGGATCCGTTTCGTGGGCGATTTTCAGATATTTGAGCGCATCCTTCAGATATCCGGCCTGCATACTGCGCTCGGCCATGGTTTTCGCCTCGACAGCCGCTGCTTGCGGATCCGACACTGCCGTACGCGGCTGCGGATCCGGCGTCTGGGGCATTTTCAAAGCGGCGCGCACGCGGCTGGCCAGCTCGCGATCGTTGCCATTCAACACGCGCTCAAGCAGCGGCATGGCGGCGGCACGATCGTTACGCGCCAGATACAGGAACCCGAGCTGCGCGGCCGACAGCAGATCCTCGGGCGACTTATCGGTGATGATCTTGAATTCTTTCTCAGCCTCGTCTTTGTGATTCATACGCAGCAGCAGATAAGCGAACTCGCGTCGCAGACCGACATTGCCGCTATCGAGATCGAGCGCGCGGTGAAATTCATAAACGTAGGGATAACGCGCCGGCAACAGTTCGCGCGCGCCTTCGGCAGCACGTGGTTCGCCGCCTCGCGATACCGCCAGCAGCGCGGCGTTGGCCTCGTCGATCCGATTCAGAGCCTTCCAGACGCGGCCTACTTCGAGCAGCACGGATTTGCGCTCGGGCAGCAGGCGCCAGGCCTTCAAATAATGCTCCGCGGCAAAATCGAGCTCATCGCGCTGCTCGGCGAGCTCGGCCAGCTCATGATGCGCGCTGAAATTGGCCGCGCTCAACTCAAGCGCTTTTTTCCAGCGCTCAATGCCTTGTTTGAGCGGAGTGTCGATATTCTGGAACGCTTGCTCCGCGGTACCGCGGGAGGCGGGATCGCCGGTCTTCCTGATCCGGTCGAAAATCCGGCGGGCCTCCGACTGCTTTTTTGTTTCGTAGCAAAGAAATGCAAATTCCAGCGCGACGTGAACGTCGCTTGGGTCCCGGCGCATGGCCTCACCGAACTGGTCGCGAGCCGCGTCCGTT
>Ga0070696_100000465_pt1 | contig 25402 bp, 18 predicted proteins | sample KBSK1253metaG_FD_65474 | JGI IMG/M metagenome (GOLD analysis project Ga0070696, IMG submission 65474) | Corn, switchgrass and miscanthus rhizosphere microbial communities from Kellogg Biological Station, Michigan, USA - KBS K1-25-3 metaG | ecosystem: Host-associated > Plants > Roots >... | reverse complement strand
TGCTCTCCGTTCACGTAGTCTCCCACACACACTGGGATCGCGAGTGGTATCTCCCCGCCGAACGCTTTCGCCAGCGACTCGTCTCCCTGATCGATGAGCTCCTCGACCATCCGCCGGCGGACGGCTCGAGCTTTCTCCTCGACGGACAGACCGTCGTGCTCGAGGATTATCTCGAAGTACGGCCGGAGCGGGCATCGGAGATTGCGTCGGCGCTGAGAGAGGGGCGACTGGAAGCCGGGCCATGGTTCGTGCTTGCCGATGAGCTGATACCAACTGGAGAAGCGCTGACGCGCAATCTCCTGGCGGGCCGACGGACCCTTCGCTCGCTCAGGTCTGAGTCGCAACCAGTGCTCTACTGTCCCGACTCGTTCGGTCATCCTGCTTCACTCCCGACGCTCGCGCGCGGATTCGGACACTCGCTGGTTGTGCTCTGGCGCGGTTTCGGTGGTGAGCGCGCGCCCACTGGCGACGTCTTCCGGTGGGTGGCGCCGAACAGCGATCGCGTCATCGTTTACCATCTGTCTCGCTCCGGGTACGAGCTCGGCGCCAACCTCCCGGTGGAGGATGAGTCGGCGCGAAGTCGCTGGACGACCGCGCGGGAGCAGCTCGCAGGAGCTGGACGCGCGACAGTTGGCACGGTATTGCTCCTGAATGGCGCGGACCATCACGCCCGGCAGAGCGGCCGATCGGACGCGGTTCGCTCGCTCATTCGAGCCGCTGCGACAGACCGCGTACAGTCGAGCGCGCTCGGAGAGTTTTCGCGCGAGATCGAAGAGCGCTCAGGCGGCGCGAAGTTGCCCGAGGTTCGTGGCGAGCTGCGCGATTCCTATGGCTACACCTGGACGCTGCAAGGCACGCTCGCCAGCCGCACTCCTCAAAAGAGGCTCTATGTGCGCGGAGAGCGCGAGCTCCTCAGGGACGTCGAGCCCTGGGCGGCGTTGGCAGCTTTCCACGGCCGTCCCTCGCGCCGGCATCTCGTCAACGCGGCCTGGAAACCATTGCTCCTCTGTCAGCCACACGACACGCTCTGCGGGTGCAGCGTGGATCAGGTCGCGCGCGCCATGAACGCGCGGTTGGACAGCGTGACGGCACAAAGCGCCGGACTGCGCGATGACGCGATGTTCGACTGGATCGGACATGATCGGGAGGACGCCCGACGCAAGCGCGAGTCCTGGAGTCCCGTGCTGCTCGTCCGCAACCGCGCCGCGCGCGCACGCTCTGGAGTCGCGATCGTCGAGCTGGTCTCGACCATCGCCGACGTGCCGGTCGGTCCGGCCTCCGAGCACGTCGCCATATCGAACCGTATTCTGCCGAAACCTCCTCGCTTGGCGGGCATCGGTCCGCCGCAGGTATTGGCGCGGCGCATCGACAACGATCGCACCGAAGCGCCTCGCGACTATCCGGACAACGACGCGGTCGCGCGACTCGAGGCGGCGATATGGATTGAAAACGTCCCGGGATATGGCGTGACCGCTGTCCCATTCACGACAGCGCGGACACGAACACCCCGGAAGGTGCAGCGCGTGCGCGTCGAAAACCGCGAGATGAGCAACGGCCTGGTCACGCTCCGGTTCGACGAATTCGGCGCGGTGACACTGGACCAGGATGGCCGGACGCTACTCGATTTTCTCGATTGGGAGAGCCGGCGCGATCGTGGCGACCTATATACGCCGGCGATTCGCGAGCCAAAGCTTTCGCCGCGCCTGCTCAATACGAGGGTCATCCATCGCGGGCCGTTGCGAGCCAGCCTGGAGCAGCGTTGGCGTCTGCGAGACGCCGACGGCCGCATCGACGTGCGGTTGCGATTTCTGCTCGACGCCGGGGCGCCCTGGGTGCGCGTTCAAGTCAGGGGAGTGAACTCGGCGCGTGATCATCGGCTGCGACTGCGATTCAGCACTGGCGTCGAAAACGGAACGACGGTAGCGGATGCGGCCTTCGGTCCAGTCGAACGGCTGCAACTTCAGGTGAGTGAACAGGACGCGCGGATGGAAGCGCCGGTACGGACTGCGCCGCTCCATCGATACGTCTCGGTCTTCAATGATCGATTCGGGGCGACGCTGTTCTCCGATGGGCTCACGGAATACGAGACCGACGGCGACAGGATCGCTGTGACGCTGCTGCGTTCGGTCGGCGAGCTGTCCCGCAGCGACCTCACCGAGCGGCCGGGCCACGCCGGCTGGCCCGCGGCGACGCCGGAGGCCCAATGCATTGGTCCCTTCGAAGCCGAGCTGACCTTGATGCTGCATGGCCCTCGCACCGATGTGATGATCGACGCGATAGAGCGTGCCGCGGACGACGTCCTCTTTCCGCTGACCGGCGAAACCCTGCGTTCGGCTTTGCGTACTCCCGAGCCGAGCTTCGGCATCGTGTTGGAAGGAGCCGGACTCGCCTTCTCGTCAGCCAAGGAGAGCGAGAATGGGGAGTGGCTGGTATTGCGATGCGTCAACCTGCTCGATCAGCAGGTCCGGGGAACATGGCGCCTTGGACGTGATTTAAAGGAGGCGCATCTCGCGCGGCTGGACGAGACCGCGCTCTCGCCGCTGCAAGCCACTGGTCGCGCGGTTCCCTTTGTTGCGACCCCGCGAGCTGTGACAACAATTCTGGTGAAGTGACGTTCAGACTCGCTCGGCAAGATCTCGCCGGAGCGCGCCGCCCCGGCTTTCGCCAGCCAGTCGGTCTCGCAACGAATCGCCGATCAACGTCGCGGCGAGCACGGTCAGGATCAACGCGAGACCTGGGGCGATGGCGACCCACGGCGCGGTGACGATTAGGTCGCGTCCGCCGGCGATCATGTTTCCCCAACTCGGACGGGGCGGCTGAATCCCGAGGCCGAGAAAGGATAGGCCGCTCTCGAGCAGGATCGCATTGCCGACGCCGAGCGTTGTGGCCACGAGGGCCGGGCCCAACGCGTTCGGAAGTGCATGGCGCCAGAGTACCCGCCACGGCCGCACTCCGAGCGCGGTCGCGGCGTGGACGTACGGTTGCGCGTTCACGCCGAGGATTTCCGCCCGTATCATCCGCGCAACGCCCATCCATCCGGTGGCGACGAGCACGATGACAACCATCGCGAGGCCGGGCCGCCAGAGCGCGGCGCACACGAGCAGCAGTACCAGTCGCGGAATCGAGAGCAACGCATCGGCGAGCGCCATCAGAACGCGGTCCATCCACCCGCCGCGCGACGCGGACACCGCGCCGGCGAGTGTCCCGACGGCTGCCGCGATCAGCGACCCGGCGATACCGACGGCCAGGGAAATGCGGCCAGCGAGCATCATTCGAACGAGGAGATCTCGCCCGAAGCGATCGGTGCCCAGCAGATGAAACTGTCCTTGCGCGTCGCGTGAAAACGGGGGCAGGAGTCGGAGCGACAACACGTCGCCGATCGCCAAGGGATCGCCACGCGCCGTGAGAGGGATGAGCAGACACGCGAGCGTCAGGAGAGTCAGCATTCCGATCGCGACCATGAGCATCCGGTCGCCGGCCATCGCCCGTTCCCACAGTCGGCGCGCGTTCACGCCGACTCGCGTCGCGGATCGAGCAGGGGCAGCGCGAGCTCGGCGGCGAGGTTCGCGAGGATCACGGCCGCGGCATAAAAGACCGTCGCACCCATCACCACGGGGTAGTCGCGCGCGAGAATCGCGGTCAGCGTCGCTCGGCCCAACCCTGGCCACGCAAACACGGACTCGACGAAAATCGAGCCGGCCAGCAATCCCGGCAGCGAAAGCGCGAACAACACGACGAGTGGTGGCAACACGTTCGCGAGGACGTGCCTCAGATAGACGGCACGCCTCGACAGGCCTTTGGCGCGCGCGGTGCGCACGAAGTCGAGTCTCAGGACGTCGGCCACGCTCGAGCGCGCGTACCGCGCGATGCCCGCCGCGCCCACGGCGGCGAGGATGGTCACGGGCAGAATGGAGTGGCGGACGATATCCAGCACACCGCTCCATCCGGCGAGCACGAGTCCCGGCGTTCGAATGCCGAAGGCCGGCAGGCGCCACTGCGCCGGCAAACCGAGAGTCGCGGCGCCGTACGTGAAAACAGCGACCAACGCGAGCGCCAACCAAAAGGAAGGTGCCGCGTACACCGCCGTGGTCACTACCGTGAGCACCCGATCCGTGACTCGCCCGCGCGAGGCCGCCTGAAGCATTCCGATGGGAACGCCAACGAGAAAGGTGAGCGCCAGCGAGACGCCGCCGAGGAGTAGCGAGATTGGCGCGGCCTCTCGGAGCACCTGCGCGACCGGCTTACGGGATGCGAAGCTCAGTCCCATGTCGCCCCTCAGCATCGCCGAGAACCAGCGTGCATATTGCACGGGCATGGAACGATCGAGCCCAAGCTCCGTTCGAATCCGAGCCGCGTCGGCCGCGCTCGCGCCCGGTGGAACGAGGAACGCGGCGGGATCGCCGGGCGCCAGGCGGATGAGCGCGAACGTCAACGTTACGACGAGCCACAACAGGATCGCGGCCGCTCCCAGCCGTCGCACGAGCATCATCGTGTGCACCGCTGGATAATGACCGGTCGTCTCAAGGCGTCAATCGCCGCGTTCGCTGGGCTCGTCGGGTTGGCCTGCACCAGCGCTCAGCGTCCGGCCGATGTGGTGGTGTACGCTTCAGGAAGCGATCTCGAATCGGCGAATCCACTCGTCACGATTCATCCCTTGTCCCGCCAGGTGCAGCGACACGCGCTGTTCGTGACGATGGTCCGGTACGACAGTGCCCTCGTTCCGCAGCCGTATTACGCGCGTTCCTGGACGTGGAGCGCGGACCGCCGCGTGCTCAACATGGAGCTCGAGCCGACGTTGCGCTGGCACGATGGCGTGCAAACCACCTCGCGCGACGTCGTCTACACCCTTCTCACCGCGCGCGATGCTCGGTCGGGCTTCGCGCGCGCGGCGGACCTCGCGAACGTCGAGAGTGTAACCGCGCCTACCTCGACGACGGTACGAATCTCTTTTGTGGGACCGCAGCGGGAGCTGCCGTCGATATTCGCCGAGCTGCCAATTCTTCCGGCCCACAAGCTCCAAAGAACGGCACCCGCCGCGATGCGAAGCGCCGAGTTCAACACGAATCCAGTGGGGAACGGCCCGTTTCGATTCGTGGATCGTGTGTCGGGACAACGGTGGACCTTCACCCGCAACGTGGACTTTCCCATCAGCATGGGCGGGGCGCCACACGTCCGCGAACTCGTCGTGGCTGTTGTCGATGAGCCCACGACGAAGTTCGCCGGCCTTGCCAGCGGAGACCTGGACTTCGCGGGCATCGCGCCCACGATGGCGTCGCTGGCGAATCGCGATCCGATGATCACCGTCGTCGATTATCCGGTGCTGTTCTCGACGGCGCTGGTGTTCAACACACACCGCGCGCCGTTCGACGACGTGCGAGTTCGCGAAGCCATCGATCTCGTCGTCGATCGCAAGCGCATCGTCGACGCCGCGCTCGCGGGATACGGCACGCCGACCCGAGGTCCCGTGCCGCCGGAGAATCCATTGGCGGCGCGTCTGGAGACCGCGACCGATACGCTCCGCGCCGATTCGCTCTTGGACGCCGCCGGCTGGCGTCGCGGCCGCGACGGCTGGCGCGTCCATGACCGGCCGTTCACCGCGGAGTTGCTCACCGTTGGCAGCGGAGACAATGCTGTCGAGCAATTGATTCAGGCGGACCTTGCCGCGCGTGGACTGCGCGTCGAGATCCGGCAGCTCGAGCTCGCGGCGTTCCTGGCGCGGGCCCGCGCGAAAGAGAAATCGTTCGACATGTTGATCACGGGGGTCCCGGGCGACCTCTCGCTCGCGTATCTCCGCGCGATGTTCGAATCGAGCCAGCGCGGCGGTTCACTCGACTACGCCGACTTCCATTCGCCGTCGCTCGACGCGCTCTTCGCCAAGGCGCGCGACGCCCGCACAGACGCGGAAGAGCGCGAGGCCTGGCTGGCGGTGCAACGCGAGCTCGCTCGGCTCGTTCCCGCGTCGTGGCTGTATCACTCGCGCGGCTTGCAGGGTGTCTCCGCACGGATGCGCAATGTCACGATGGACCTGCGCGGCGAGCTCGCGACCGTCTCGCGCTGGTCGACGGATGGCTCGTCTCCGAAGCCGGCGATCGCCGGGCGCTGAGTGCTGCTGCTCGATAACGAGAAGATCGAAGCGCGTCGCCAGGCGACCCGGAGCGGGGCGCCCCTGGCGCCCCTCTACGATTCACTCGCGTCGGAGCTCGAGCCGCTGGTGGGCAAAGCGCCGTACATCCCCGCGGCGAAGGCGCTGCTCTCCCGCGCCGGCGGCCGGTGTGAGCTCGATGGCGCCACACTCGATTTCGATCCCGCCTCCCCCCACGCGCATCGCTGTCCCACCTGCGGCACGATTCACAGAGGTGAGACGCACGATCGCGCTTGGATCACCTCGTACCAGCTGTGGCTCGCGGAGCGCAGCGTACATGCCGCGCTGTTCTGCGGACTACGCGGCGACCACCGACATGGCGAATTGGCGCGGGACATCCTGCGCGCGTACGCGGACGGCTATCTGCGGTATCCCAACAGGGACAACGTGCTAGGTCCGACGCGCCTTTTCTTCAGCACCTACCTCGAATCGATTTGGCTGTTGCAGATCTGCATCGCCGCGGACCTGCTGGCGCACACTGGGGACCAGGCGACGGCCGACCTCGTTCGTGACCGCATCGTTGAGCCGAGCAGCGCGTTGATCGCCGAGTACGACGAGGGCCTGTCGAATCGCCAGGTCTGGAACAACGCGGCGCTGCTGGCGTCGGCGGCTCTGAGAAGCGATGCGGACGCCTTCGATCGGCTGATCGACGGTGACTCGGGGGTGCGCGCGCACCTTTCCGTCGCACTGCTCGACGACGGAACGTGGTATGAAGGCGAGAACTACCATCAGTTCGCACTTCGTGGACTGTGGTACGGCGTCACGCTCTGCGAGGCGTCAGGACGCCGTTTGCCCACGGAGCTCGCCGCGCGCTTCAACCGTGCGTTCGAGGCGCCCTTCCTGACCGCGTTGCCGGACTTCACGATGCCCTCGCGCAAGGACTCACAGTACGCGGTGTCCCTGCGGCAGTGGCGGATCGCCGAGCTCACCGAGCTGGGGTTCGCGCGCTCGCGCGCGCGTCCGCTGGGCGCGGCACTGGCGCGCTGCTACGAGACCGGTCACGCTCGCCGCGATACGGGACGCGCCAGCTCCACCGCGGATGTGGAGAGCAACGGTCCGCCGGGGGCTCTCACGCGCGCGGATCTGGGGTGGCGCGCGCTCCTGCACGCGCTCCCGGAGCTTCCTCCGCTCGAACATTCGCCGCCGCGGTCCGCGTTGCTGAGTAGTCAGGGACTGGCCGTGTTCCGCCGATCCGACGACGTCTATGTCGCGCTGGACTACGGACAATCGGGTGGGGGACACGGCCATCCGGACCGCCTCAATCTGCTGCTGTCGCAGGGGACGACACGCTGGTTGGACGACATGGGCACCGGCTCCTACGTCGATCCGTCGCTGCATTGGTATCGCAGTACGCTGGCGCACAACGCGCCGCTGTTCGACGGCAGATCCCAGCTGCTGCGCGATGGGCACTTGCTGGCGCATGACGAACGCGAAGCGATGGGCTGGATCCACGCACAGTTGTCTGACGTCGAAGGCGTGTCGTTCCGCAGAACGGTGGTCGTCGCCCCCGAGTATCTGGTGGACGAGCTGACTTGGTCGGCGCGGCGGCCGGCGCGCATCGAGCTGCCGTGGCACGTGGATGCCACTGTGACCGACGTCGAATTCCAGCCCGCAACCTTCGAAGGCGGCAATGGGCTGGAGGACGGCTTCTCCTTCATGGGCGAAGCTCGCGCCGCGAGCATTGGCCCTAACACTCCCATCCAACTCGAAGCGCGCCGCGACGGGCGCCGGTTGCGAGCCATACTGCATTGCGTCTCCCCGGTGACTCTCTATCGCGTGAGCGGCCCGGGCCAACCGCCGGCTGAGAGCCGCATCTTCCTCGTCGTGAGAGTCGAATCGGGTGACGCGTCCGACGAGGCGCCCCGAACGGGTGTGATGAGAGCAGTCCTCGCCTGGAGCGACGAGGTCGTCGGAGCGCGCTTCGAAGAATCTCACGTGATGGTTGAGTACCACGGTGGCGAAACACACCGACATGCTCGCAATCGAGACGGCTGGCGCGTCGAGTTTCTCGCCGGAGGCGCGAAGAGCAGCATCGATTTGGCGGGATCGCTACCGAAAGTATCCTCAGGCTCGCAGTCCGCTCCCGTCGCGCAGGCTCCGACAGTCGTGAGACGCTCGAAGGTGGCGGACGCATGGTTCACGGACCTTGGCGAAGAGAGTCGCTCGCGCTTTCAGATATTCGAGTTATCCAAGCAGCATTACCGACGCTCCGAAGAGTCGTGGGACTCGGCCGGCGCGCCGATTGCCACCGTCGCCGTCGCGGCGGACGACCGGCGCCTCGTGCTGTATGCATTGGTGCGCGCGGGGGAACGGCGGTTTGCCGCCGCGAGCAGCACGAATGCGTTGGACAACGAACACCCCGACACCATGGCCGCCGGCGTCCAATTGTATCTGCGCACCCCCGAGACAGGCGGAGCATGGATGCTGGTGCCCGACGCTTCCACTGAAGTTCGAGTGCGACCAATCGAAGGCTGGGGAAGCATGGCGCCACCGCGCGCGCGTTGGCGCGAGGATGGCGAAGGCTATGAGATGCGCATCGAGATCCCGCTGCTGGACGCGCCGATCGACGGCGAATATCCGGTGGACGTCGACGTCATCGTGAATGAGACGACGAAGCTGCGCGACCGCCGTCGCGGGCAACTCGTCATGAGTGGAGCGCGGGGCGAATTCGTGTACCTCCGTGGGGATCGCCATGATCCGACCCGTCTCATCCCCCTCGTGATCGTGCCGTGAGCGAGTCGCGGCTGTCGCAGGTCACCGTGGTTCTGTATGAGCCCCTCGATCCCGTCAACATCGCCGCGACCGTGCGCGCGATGAAGAACATGGGCCTGAGCGAGCTACGTCTCGTCCGGCCCGCCGCGTACGAGGCGCATCGGCTCGAGGGAATCGCGCACAATACACGCGATCTCATCGACGCAATCCAGTCCTTCGACGACTTTGACGAAGCCGTGGCGGACTGTGTCTACCTCGCGGGATTCACGGCCCGGCGGCGCGCAGCGAAATGGCGGGTGATCGACCCGAAGCAGGCCGCCGGCGAGCTGCTCACGTCGTCGGCAACCGGGCGCGTCGCTCTGGTCTTTGGGCGGGAGGACAGCGGGCTCCCGAATGAAATTCTCGACCGTGTGCACGCCACCGTGGTGATTCCCACGACCGCTCATTCTTCGATGAATCTCGCGCAAGCCGTGCTCATTGCGGTCTACGAGCTGCATCTTGCGGCGGGTGACGTCACACGCACGATCGCACCGCCGCGCAAGGACGCGCCTCCAGCGACAGAGGCGCAGCTCGAGCAGTACTTCGCGGACGTGGAACGTTCGCTGCAAGCCATCGAATTCTTCAAGACCCGGCAGCGCGAACACATCATGCGCACCGTGCGCTCGCTCACCGTTCGCGCGTCGCCGGACGCGCGTGAGCTGTCGCTCATCCGTGCGATGGCGCTCGAGGTCATCCGGTACATGGAACGCAGTCGCACTTGATCCGCCCCGAACAGACACTTCATTCTCTTCGACCATGGTCTTCTCAAAGCTTTTCAAGAAACCTCCATCAACGGAACAGCGTCCTCCGACGCCGACGGAGGACGCGGAACCTTCCTCCGCCGATCCCACCGCCGAGGAACTGGAGGAAGTACCACAGGAAGACTGGGGAGTGCGCGCGCAACGTCTCATTCCAGGTGGCGCGTCGACGGGCAGCAAGCGCCCCGGGAAGCTGTTCGGTGACTCGGCCGATCATCCCACGCATTTCCTGCGCGCCTCGGGCTGTCATGTCGAAACGCTGGACGGCCAACAGCTCGTGGATTGTACGATGGCGTTGGGGAGCGTTGCCCTCGGCTACGCCGAGCCTCAACTCACGCGCGCTGTCATCGAGTCGCTCGCGAACGGCTCGGTGAGCGGTCTGTCGCCGGCGATCGAGGTCGAAGTGGCGGCCGCGCTGTGCGGCGCGATTCCGTGCGCCGAGCGCGTTCAGTTTCTCAAAACCGGCGCGGAAGCAATGAGCGCCGCCGTTCGTATCGCGCGTACTTATACCGGCCGCGACGTCGTCATCGGGTGCGGCTATTTCGGGTGGCACGATTGGTCGTCGGACGCGGCCGGCGTTCCCGCAACGGCGCAGCAGCTCTTTCGTCGCGTCCCATTCGATGACGTCGTCGCGCTGGACCGCGCCGTCTCGGGCGCGGGCGATCGGCTCGCGGCGATCGCGATCGAGCCTGTGATCGAGCGCCTGCCGTCGAGCGAGTGGATCGCGCGCGCCAGGAAGCTCTGCGACGACAGCGGAGCGGCGCTGATCTTCGACGAGATCAAGACTGGATTCCGTATCGCCACGGGCGGGTACCAACAGTACGCGGACGTGACCCCCGATTTGGCTGCGTTTGGCAAGGCGATGGCGAATGGCTATCCGCTGGCAGCCGTGTGCGGCAACGCCGCGCTGATGGATGCCGCGGAGAAAACGTGGATCTCCTCGACACTGGCAAGCGAGACAGGTGCGCTCACGGCGGCCGCCGCGGTCCTGGGATGGCACGAGCGCGTGGACGTCTGCGCGTCGCTCTGGAGCAATGGCAAGGACATGCGGGAGTGCGTGGAGGCAGCGATCAAAGCCAGCGGGATGTCGGGGGTCGCGGTCGAGGGCATCGATCCGATGTGGTTTCTCCGATTCGAGAGCCCTGACGTGGAGACCGCATTTCTTCGCGCGGCGGTTCGGCACGGCGTTCTCTTGAAGAGAGGCGCGTACAATTTTGCCGCGCTGGCGCACGACGATGACGCGATTCGGGAGATTGAAGCCGGCGCGAGCGCCGCTTTCGTCGAGATTCAAGAGGACGATCGGTGACCGAGCCGCTCATCGACGCGCACGCCCATTTTCTTCACGCCGGCTGCGGTCGGTCGGATTGGGCCGAAGTGAATGCGGCGCGGTTCCGAGCCGGCGACAAAATGGGAATCACCTGTCACGTCGCATCCGTCCTGGGTAGCTACGGCTTCAATTCGCCGACCTATTTCCCCTCACCGAGCGACGTGATGGCGGGAAATGATGCGATGCTCGCGCTCTGCGACACGGAAGGCGAGCGCGTGAGAATGCTCGTGACGGTGAATCCCAACTACACCGAGCGGGCGCTGGCCGAGATACAGCGGTGCGCCGCGCGCGGAGCCGTGGGCGTCAAATTGCTGGCGAGTCGCCGTGCGGACGATCCGCTCCTCGATCCGATCTGCGCGCTCGCGGCGAAGCACGGGCTGCCGATCCTGCATCACATCTGGCAGCATCGCCGGCGCGAATGGCCGAATCAAGAGATTTCCGACGGCGCGGACCTCGCGCGTCTCGCGCGTCGACACCCGACCGTGACGTTCATTCTCGCGCACATCGGCGGAGGTGGGGACTACCAGCACACGTACGCCGCCATTCGAGACGTCGAGAACATCGTGGCCGACACGTCGGGCAGCGGGGTGGATCGCGGCATGCTCGACGAAGCGGTCGGGGCGTTGGGATCCCAGCGTTTGCTGTGGGGTTGCGATCTGACGATGGAGACCGGCCTGGCCAAGTTGCGGGCTCTCGAGAACACCGGACTCTCATCGGCGGACGACATCAAGGACATTCGCTGGCGCAACGCGGCGCGTGTATTCCGTCTGAAGTCGCCACCCGCTCCCGGAGCTTCCCCCCCCCAAGCTGCAAGCAGACCGGCGCCGAAAGCGCGGAAGAAACGCGCACGCAAGTGATAGACGTCAACGCGTTGATCGGACCGTACCCGTTTCGGTTCATTCCGCATCCCGACCCGGAGTTGCTGGAACGCGTCCTCGATCGAGAAGGGTTGAGCGGCGCCTGGGTGGGTCATCTGCCGTCCGCGTTCTATCGCGATCCGAGCTCCGGCAATGCGCAGCTCTACACGGCGCTAGCTCCGCACGCGGCGACGCTCAAGCCCGTTCCGACGATCCGCCCCGACTGGCCGGACTGGGAGCGCGCGCTCGGCGTCGCGACGGACGCGGGCGCGCCCGCGGTACGGGCGTATCCCGCGCATTGGCAACTCGGTCCGGGCGACGCGCGCATGTCCGAGCTCGCCCTCGCGTGCGGCGAGGCTCGTCTCGCGCTCATTCTCACGGTGCGCTTCGAGGATCTGAGACAGCGGCACGCGCTCGACGCCGCCGGCGATCTGCAGGCGGCGGCGGTACGCTCGCTCGCGCGCGCCGGGCCGAGGGTACGTCTCATCGTGACCGCGGCGGGGCGCGAGTTCATCGAGGAGGTGCACTGGGGTTTGACTCCCGCCGAGCAGCGTCGCGTCGTCTGGGATTTCTCCTGGGTGTGGGGCCCGCCCGAGGATCATCTCGCAAAGTTGTTCCGATCGATTGGCAGCGAGCGATTCGTGTACGGCACGCAGTGGCCGTTGCGGCTGACGCAGAATCCGCGCGCCAATCTCGACCTACTTCCAGACGATCTCGCGCAGGCAAAGCTCGGCAACCCAGAACAGCTCTTCGCCGAATAGAGCTCTCAGCGCGTCCGGTTCATCGCGGAACACGCCGAATACGCGGACAAGCACGCGGATACTTCAGAAGAGTTCTTTGTTTCGTTGGCGCGAGAATACGTCGCGCCAAGAACACAAAGCAATGCAGTTGCCGTTTCGCTGTCTCGTCGGCGTGTTCCGCGTCATCCGCGATTAAACGGACGCCAGTTATTTGGCAGAAGGATGTGCACTTGAAAGTTCCGACTTCTCAGAAACGCAGTCGTGATTAGTTTCACGGGCGCGAGCAAGGACGGAGTTCCTCACTTGCGCGCGTTTCGGGAGTCGGTCAGATTTTCAGACCGATCTTGTGAAAATGTTCACAAGGCCGGTGCCCGCCTCGCGCGGGCGGGCTTGGGACCACACGAACCCCTCGCATGACTGAGCGACGGAAGTGGACCGCGATTCCGGGGCTGCTCGCCCTCGCCATCGGTGCCGTCGTTCTTTCCGCGTATAGCGGCGCTTCGTCGTCCCAGAACCGACAGCCGGTTCAGCCCATCAACTTTCCGCACCCGAAGCATGCGGGCCCGGTGGCGCAGGGTGGCATGGGATTGAACTGCCTCTACTGCCACAACACCGCGAACAAATCGCCTGACCCCGGGATGCCCGCGGTGCAGACGTGCATGGGCTGCCATCTCGTCGTCGCGGGTAACAAGCCGGAGATCGTGAAGCTCGCGAAGTACTACGCGATGGGCGCGCCGACGGCCAAACCGATCCCGTGGGTACGCATTCACAAAGTGCCCGAGTACGTGCGGTTCCCGCACTTTCGGCACGTGAATGCGGGTGTCACCTGCCAGACCTGTCACGGACAGGTCCAGACCATGGATCGGGTCTATCAGTACTCGTCGCTCAACATGGGCTGGTGCGTGAAGTGTCACGTGAACGGCTACGATCCCAAGGAGGGATTGCGCGCCACCGGTTACGACACCACGACCGCGATGACGGAGACACCGTCCGCTGAGCGCAAGCGCGCTCGCTACGATTGCGCCAACTGCCACTACTGAGCATGAGCGAGCACAAACCCGCGGCAACGCAGGTCAAGCGGCGCGAGTTTCTCAAGGTTCTGGGTGCGACGACGGCGGCCGCGAGCGCGGCGGCGTGCGTACCGGAAGAAACCGGAAAGCTCATTCCGTATCTGGTCTCGCCCGACCAAACGGTTCCAGGCGTTTCTACCTACTACGCAACGCTCTGCCGCGAATGCTCCGCGTCGTGCGGAGTCATCGCCGAGACGCGTGACGGCCGCGCGATCAAGCTCGAAGGGAATCCCGAGCATCCGCTGAACAAGGGCGCCCTGTGCGCGCGCGGCCAGTCGGCGCTGCAGGGGCTTTACAATCCCGACCGGTTCCGCTCCCCGATGATCAAGAGCGCTGGCGCCTGGAAGGCCGCGACATGGGACGAAGCGCTGACCCTGTTGTCGCAGCGGCTTGGCGAGGTACGCGGCGGCGCCGCACAGAGCGCCGTGTTCCTCAATCAGCACGAGAGCGGAAGTTTCCCGGCGTTTCTCGATGGCTGGCTGGCGTCCTACGGCATGCGGCCGCATCTCAGCGTGGACTTCGAGGCGGACACCGCGGCCATCGAGGCACACCGTCGGGCGTATGGCATGTCGTGGCCCAGATGGAATTTCGCTGACGCGAAGTTGATCATCTCCTTCGGAGCGGATTTTCTGGACGGATGGGGCGCGTCGGTGGCGCACCAACTCGATTTCGCCGACGCGCGCGCGAAGCTCGCCTCGGCTCCGCGCTTCATCTATGTCGGGCCGCGTCGCTCACTCACGGGACTGAACGCCGATCAATGGATCGCGAGCAAGCCTAGTGGCGAGCTCGCGATCGCGAACTTTCTCCTCGGTCGGGGCGACGCGAATACGGCGTCCCAGACCAGCGGCGTTCCGGCCGCGACCCTCCAGCGGCTCGCTCAGGAGTTCGCGTCAGCCAAGCCCGTGTTGGCCCTGGCCGGCGGACGCGGCGACAACGGCCTGGAGCTCGCCACCGCGGTCGCTTCGCTGAACGGCGTGCGATCGGCGGAAGGCATCACGGCGTTCGACGGGATCGCGCGCCAATCGGACGTGCTGGCGGCGGTCGAGCGGATGCGGAGTGGCCAGGTGGCGGCGGCGTTCGTCCGCGGAGCCAATCCGGCGTACGCCCTGCCGAAATCGGCGCGCTTCGCGGAGGCGTTCGCGAAGGTCCCGTTCAAGGTGAGCTTCTCGATGTATCCCGACGAGACGACCGAGTTGTGCGATCTCGTTCTTCCCGACCTTCATACGCTCGAGAGCTGGGGGGACGCGGAGTCCACGCGGGGGACAGTCACGCTCCAGCAGCCGGCGATGGACCCCGTGTTCGCTGGCACGCGTGCGACGGCGGACGTTTTGATCGCGGTCGCGAAAAAGGATCCCGCGACGGCGGCCCGCTATCCGGACGCCGAGTACCGCACCTGGTTGCTGCGGCGTTTGCCGGGAGGCGGCAACCCCCAGACGTTGGGGAGCGAGCTCGCGAAAGGCTTCGCCTCGGGATCGACGTTGGCGCGCACCATCCCCGCCGCGGCGCCCGCCGCCGCTTCACCTGCCGCGGCAGCGACGGGTGATCTGTTCCTCGTGACGTATCCGTCGGCAACACTCGGCGACGGACGCGGCGCGAACAAGCCGTGGCTGCAGGAGCTGCCCGACCCGGTGACGAAGGTGCTGTGGAGCTCGTGGGCGGAGATCCATCCAGAGACCGCTCAGCGGCTCGGCATCGAGCGCGGCGACATCGTCGAGGTGCGCAACGCCTTCGGCGCCATCCGCGTTCCCGCGCTGATCTATCTCGGCGTGCGACCGGATACGGTCGCCGTGCCGATGGGACAGGGACACTCGTCGCCGACGCAGACGAGTTGGTATGACGGAAAGGACAGAGCCGTTCAGTGGGGGTACGGACGCTATGCGCGCGCGATCGGCGCGAACGCGCTGGATCTTTTCCCGGTGCGATCGAACTCGGGCGGAGGCTTCGTCGGCTCGACGACCTGCGCGATCAGCAAGACCGGCGATCACGTCACCGTCGTCTCGACCGAGGGGTCCGCGCGCCAGCATGATCGGGGCATCGCGCAGGCGATCTCGGTCAATGAGATCGGCGCGCCGGTCGAACGCGAGCACGAGAAGCCGCCGGGCGATGCGCCCCACCAGTTCCTACCGGGCCTTCGCTCTCCCGTCGCCGCCGATGCGCAGGGCGAGCTCGGTTCCCCCACAGCGCGGGATCGCGGCATCCTGCAGGGGATGTACAAACCGGATCATGCGTCCGGGATGACCAGGCGTCGTTGGGCCATGACGGTCGACCTGGCGCGTTGTACGGGGTGCTCCGCGTGTGTCACCGCCTGCTATGCGGAGAACAACATTCCCACCGTCGGCGCGCCGTGGCAGAACGGCGTGGTGTACGCGCAGCATCAGCCAGGATTCAACATCACCCGCGGCCGCGAGATGAATTGGCTGCGGCTGGAGCGCTACTACGAGGGCGCCGAGGACGGCCGATTCACGGAAGACTTCGAGGCGCGCTTCGTTCCGATGCTGTGTCAGCACTGCGGCAACGCGCCGTGCGAGCCCGTGTGCCCGGTTTACGCGACCTACCACGCGCCCGATGGGCTCAATGTGCAGGTGTATAACCGTTGCGTCGGCACGCGATACTGCTCGAACAACTGCCCGTACAAAGTGCGTTACTTCAACTGGTTCGGTTACGGTGAGCCGGATCGTGCGCAGTACGCGTTTCCGGAGCCGCTCAACTGGCAGCTGAATCCGGACGTCACCGTGCGCACGAAGGGCGTGATGGAGAAATGCACGTTCTGCGTGCAGCGGATTCGCGAGGCGGAACACCGCGCCGCGTCCGAGCAACGCACCGTCGCGGCCGATGAGTTCACTACGGCGTGCGCAGCCGCGTGCCCGTCGCGCGCCATCACGTTTGGCGACGCCGCCGACGCGACCTGGTCCGTGAACAAGTTCGTGGAGGACGAGCGCGCCTATCACGTCTTCGAAGAGCTGAACACGTACACCGCCGTGGTCTATCTCAAGAAAGTGAATCACCCCGCAGCGCCCGCGGCCCAAGCACCAGGGGCGGAGGCTCGACGCTGATGGCGACCGCCGCATCCCCATATCCGGCGAGCGAGCAACGGCCGAACGTTCCGTCGGCGTCGGTCCGTCTCCCCGCGGTCGCCGACTACGAGCAGGTCGATCGCGAGATCATCGCGACGCTTCGCCCGACGCTTGGTTGGTTCGCCCTGCTCGCCACGGCGATCCTCTGCCTCCTGATCGGCATCTCGGCGTGGACGTACCAGATCTACAGCGGGCTGGGCGTGGCCGGATACAACCCGCCCGTGATGTGGGGCGTGTACATCATCACGTTCGTGTTCTGGATCGGTATCGGCCACGCGGGCACGCTGATCTCGGCGATCCTCTATCTATTCCGCGCCGGTTTTCGAACCAGCATCTACCGCTGCGCGGAGGCCATGACCGTCTTCGCCGTCATGACGGCGGGACTGTTTCCGATTCTGCACCTGGGACGGCCATGGAAGTTCTTCTGGCTCATCCCATACCCGAACTGGCGGCTCATCTGGCCGCAGTTCAAGAGCCCCCTCGTCTGGGACGTCTTCGCGATTCTGACCTACTTCACGGTCTCCAGCACGTTTCTGTACATCGGATTGATCCCCGACATCGCGACGATGCGCGATCGCGAGACGAACCCGGTGCGCAAGGCGATCTACTCGGCACTCTCGCTCGGCTGGCGCAACTCGGACCGCGAGTGGCGCCACTTCACGCGCGCGTATCTATTCCTCGCGGCCTTCAGCACGCCGCTCGTGCTGTCCGTGCACTCGGTGGTGTCGTTCGACTTCGCCATGGCGCTCACCCCGGGCTGGCACGCCACGATCTTCCCGCCGTACTTCGTTGCCGGCGCGATCTTCTCTGGAATGGGAATGGTGTTCACGATCATCATCCCGATCCGGAAGTTCTTCAAGCTGCAGCACTATGTGACGCTCAACGATCTCGACGCCGCGGCGAAGATGACGCTCTTCACGTCGCTGATCGTGGGCCTCGCCTATCTCACTGAGTTCCAGATCGCGTGGCTGAGCGGTAACAAGTACGAGCAGCAGTATTTCTGGAACCGCGTCTTCGGCCAGTGGGCCTGGGCGGCGTGGATCATGATCATCTGCAACATGGTCCTGCCGATGTCGCTTTTCTCGCAGAAGCTCCGGCGCAATCCGTCGTGGCTCTGGATTCTTTCGCTCTTCATCAACCTCGGGATGTGGTTCGAGCGGTTCGTGATCGTCGTGCCGTCGCTGTCGCACGAGTTCGAGCCCTGGCAGTGGACTACGTACGCGCCGACGTGGGTCGACTATTCGATTCTTCTGGGCAGCTTCGGCTGGTTCTTCATGTGGTTCCTGCTCTTCTGCAAGCAGCTGCCAATTATGGCGATCTCCGAGCTCAAGGAAGTCGTGCCGCCCAAACGGAAGCATCCGCATCCAGAGGAATTCGAGCACAGTCGCGACGAAGGCATCGCGCATCCGCAGGTCACCGGCGAGCACGAGCTGCCGGGTGGTCTCGGCGCGGCGGGCGGAGGAACGCACTGATGCCTGGGATCATCGGCGCCTTTTCGGAAATCGATTCGGCCGTCGAGGCCATCGAGGAGCTTCGGCGCACTCGATTCAACGAGCTCACCGTCTACACGCCGACTCCACGCCACGAGTTCGAGCACGCGCTCGACGCGCCGCCGAGTCGGGTGCGCATCTTCACGCTCATAGGCGGCCTGTGTGGAGCGACGTTCGGGTATTGGATCGCGGTGTGGGCGTCGCGCTATTGGCCGCTCGTGGTGGGCGGCAAACCGATCGCCTCCTGGGTGCCCTACACGATCTTCGGTTTTGAAGTGATGGTGCTCATCGGATCGCTGTCGACGGTCTTCGCCCTCTTCGCGCTTTCCCGCGTTCCGCGTCTCACGATGACAGTTGGCTACGACGCCCGCTTCAGCGGCGGACACTTTGGTGTCTGGGTCAATACGACTTCCGATCGCGCCAAGGAAGCGGCGGACCTCTTGCGCAGGCACGGTGCGGTGGAGGTGCGGCATGAAGCGTAGGACCAGAACTGCGGATATGGGATATGGGATATGGGCTATGGGCGCGCGATCGAGTCCGTCTTCGCGCCCATATCCCATAGCCCATAGCCTATATCCGCTCTTGCTGTTGTGTGCTTGCTCCTGGTTCACCGACTTCAAGCGTCAGCCCAAGCTCGATCCCTGGGAGACTGCGTCGGACACGATCGCGATGCGGGGCAATCCGCAAAACTCGGTGCCGATCTATGGGAGCGCCGCGCCCGGGTTTGCTTATGGCCGCGCTCCGACGCATGGGGCCGTCGACTCGATGGGCGCGATTCAGAACCCGGTGCCGAGCGACGAGCGCTCGCTCCGCGAAGGCCACAAGCTGTATGAGATCAACTGCGCCGTTTGTCATGGCGAGCGCGGTGCGGCGGACGGCCCGGTGACGAAGTTCGGATTGCCCGTGCTACCGATTGGGACCGGCACCAAGGCCGCGACGCAGTTCACCGACGGCGTCATCTTCGGGATCATTCGGAATGGGCGGGGTCTGATGCCGCCCTACAATCGCATCGAAGAGCACGAACGCTGGGATCTCATCAACTACCTTCGCACGGTGCAGGGGGGCTCGGCCCCGGTCGGAGCACTGGCTCCGCCGGGAGTGAACGGCGACGCGGTTCCCGGCGCCTCGATGACGGCGCCGACACGTCCAGTGCCGTACTATCGGCCGGCTCCAACTTCCGCCGCCACGCCGCCGGCGCCGATCGCATCGCCGGCGCCCACGCCGCCCAAGCCAACGCCATGACGCAACATCATCTGCCGGTCTTCACCCGACAGCAGGCGATCGCGATGACCAGCCGGCCGATCTCGCGCTCGTTGTACACGGCGACGCTCGTGCTCGCCGTGCTTGGCGTGCTGACGTTCGCCATCGGGCTGTTTGTCGCGCCGGATCGCGTGTGGCGCGCATTTCACGCGAACTGGCTGTTTTTCACCGTGCTCTCGTCCGCCGGCTGCGCGTTCGTGGCGGTGCAACGCATCACGACGGCGCGCTGGTCGCGCGAGATCATCCGGTTCATGGAAGGCTACGTCGCGTTTCTCCCCGTGGCGTTCGTGTTCCTGTTGATCACGGTGTTCCTCGGCAAGAACCACGTCTTCCCCTGGACGCACGAGGCCTATCCCGTACCGGAGAAGGCGACGTATTTCAACCCGACGTTTTTCACGATTCGGGTCCTCGTCACGTTTGCCGTCATCACCATCCTGAGTATCTGGTTCGTCTACACGTCCGTGCGGCTCGACGTCGGGATGAACCCCGACTGGAGGGGAGGCGGAAAGGAGGGAGCTTCGGATTGGGCGGAAGGCTTACGGGCCCGCATGCGCCGCGGCTTCCGTGACGAACGTCGCGAAATCCACTCGACACACTCCCGGCAAGGCAAGCTCGCGGTATTCGTCTTGATTGCGTTTGCGTGGGGGTGGTCCGTGCTGTCGTGGGACCTGTCCATGGGTCTCTCGCTGCATTTCCAGAGCACGCTGTACGGCTGGTGGTTCTTCATGGGCGGCTGGCTCAACGCGCTGGCCCTGTTCACGCTGCTCACGATGGCGTGGCGCCATTATCTCGGTTCGTACGAGCTCGTGAAGGAGGTTCACTATCACGACCTCGGAAAGCTGATCTTCGCCTTCACCGCGTTCTGGGGATACCTCACCTTCGGGCAGTATCTCGTGATCTGGTACGGCAACATGGGCGAAGAGACCCACTTCATGCGGCTGCGCCTCATCAGTCCGTGGAAGTTCATCACCGTTCTCTCGGTGACGCTCGTGTTCGCGTTTCCGTTTTTCGGCTTGCTGTCCAGGGCCACCAAAGTGTTCCTGCCGACGCTCGCGTTTTTCGCGACGGCGAGCCTCGTCGGCATGTGGCTGATGCGATACATCGAGGTGTATCCGTCCACCTATGGTGAGGTGGCGAGCGCGCCATTTGGAATCTGGGAGATCGGCGTGTTGCTGCTGTACGTCGGCGCGTGGGGCTCGGTGTACCTGCGGTTCATGGACGCCTTCCCGCGGGTGCGATCGACGCTCCTGACCTCACCGTATCGCGACGAAGTGCAGGTTCCTGTAGATCCGGAGACGATGGAGCCGCTGCCGGCACACGAATAAAAGGGCGGGGAACGGGGACAGGGGAACAGGGAACGGTCTAAGAGCAACAGCGGGAATGGAGCAGGGGAAGAGTTCAGGGGAACGGAAAAGGGGACTCCCCTGATCCGTTCCCCTGATCTTTTCCCGCAGTTGCACTTAAACCTGTCCCCGTTCCCCCGTCCCCGTTCCCCGCCTTCCAATCAGAGAGCTTGTTTTAGTAGGTCCTCCAACCCCGCCTTCGGCGCCGCCCCAACTTTGCGCGCCACTTCCTTGCCGGCCTTGAAGACGATGCTGGTGGGGATCCCACGGATCCCGAATGGTTGAGTCGCTTTCTGTGCACGATCAGTGTCCAGCTTGGCCACGACGGCTCGGCCCGTGTACTCTCTCGCCAGCTCGTCTACGAACGGGGCCATCATCTTACAGGGGCCACACCAGTCGGCGTAGAAGTCCACGAGCACGGGAACATCGGATTCGTTGATGGTGCGTTGAAAGGTCTCGTCGTCCAACTTCACCGGGCGATCGAGAAGGATCGGCGTCCCACATTTGCCGCACTTCGGTTTGTCGGTCGCCCGCGCTGCATCGATCCGGTTCCACGTCTCGCAGAACTGGCATCGGATCGTGACTTTTCTGGTGTCGATCGTCGTTTCCATGATTGATCCCCGGCGGTTTGACGCGGTGATATATTCAACGTAGCAAGTATCGGGGCGTTAGCTCAGCTGGGAGAGCACCGCCTTTGCAAGGCGGGGGTCAAGGGTTCGAGCCCCTTACGCTCCATTCCCTTTTCAGACCATTGTGGCGGCCACGATTCGGTCGCCTTTTTTGTTGACGTCGTGTGAATACCGGTCCCTTCCTTATGAAGCCTCGAGGCCGCGGGCGTCGGTAGTATCTGCCACCATGCGCATACTCGTAATCGAAGACGACCCGACGGTTGGTCAGTACGTCAAACGGGGTCTCGAGGAGCACCACTGGGCCGTCGATCTCGTGGCGGACGGCGAGGATGGAGAGCATCGCGCGAGCTCGGAAGCGTACGACCTCGTCATTCTCGACATGCGTCTGCCAGGAAAGTCGGGACTCGAGGTGCTGCACACCCTTCGCGCCAAAGGCTTCGAGCGGCCCGTCCTGGTGCTCACCGCCCAGGACGCTGTGGACGCCAAAGTCACCACGCTGCGCGCCGGCGCCGACGACTATGTCACCAAACCCTTTGCGTTCGAGGAGCTGCTCGCTCGAGTGGAGGCCCTGGCGCGTCGTCCCCGCGCGCTCGCGTCGCCGTTGCTCAAGGTGCGCGACCTCGAGATCGATCGCGATACGCGCGAAGTCCGGCGCAGGGGCGAGCTCATCGAGCTGACGCCGAAAGAATTCACCGTGCTCGAGTATCTCATGCGTCACACCGGGCGCGTCATGAGCCGGACGCTCATCACCGAATACGCGTGGGGGTACCACTTCGATCCCGGCACCAACATCGTGGACGTCGTGATCAACCACCTGCGCAAGAAGATCGACGCGAAACACGATCGAAAGTTGATCCATACGGTGCGCGGCGTCGGCTACAGCATTCGCGAATAGCGCATGTGGTCCACTCGCGCGCGGCTCGCCGCCGCTTACGCCGGTCTTCTCTTCGCGACACTCGCGGCATTCTGTGCCGCCGTCTACTTCGCGCGGGGGGCATCGGCGTACCAGGACCTTGGCCAGCGAGCGGTTCGCGCCGCGGACCAGGTGATCCGCGCGATGACGACGGTCGAGAAATCCGGGAAACGTCTCACGACACGAGACAGCACGCTGCAACAGCGCGAGGGAAGGCGCGACTCGGTCTGGGTGTTCACGGTGAGCCCGCTCACGGAGATGCGCAACACGCTCGAGCCCCTGCCCGGATACTTCCTGGTCCTCGATGCGCAGCGACGCTTGCTCTACTCGTCGTTCGCGGTGCGCCAGCTGCCGACCGACGACCAGGATGATCTCCAGCAGATCGGTATCGATCTGAATCCCGGTGGGCCGGCGGCGGTCGTGCCGCTGCCGCGTGATACGGTCCTCGGCGGACGCATGCTCCTCGTCGCGCGAAGCGACACGACCCTGCGTCCGAACATATCACGGGTGATCGCGGGAGTGCCGACCATCGACGCCGAAGTCCCGCCACAGCTCCTCCTGGGCACGCTCCTCGTGCTGGCGCCTCTGATGCTTCTGCTGTCGGTCGGCGTCGCGTACGTACTCGCCGGGAACACGTTCAAGCCCATCGATCAACTGATCACCGAAGTCGAGGCCATCACGGATGGACGCAGCCTCCACCGCCGCGTCCCTGCCGACGAAGCCGACGAAGAGCTGTCTCGATTGGCGGAGACGCTCAACCGAATGATCGGGCGCCTGCAGACCTCGTTCGGCGCGCTGCGTCGATTTACGGCGGACGCGAGTCACGAGCTGAAGACCCCGCTGACGGTCGTCAGAGCCGACGTCGAGCGCGCCATGCATCCCAACGCCGGCACCCACGAGCGCATGCAGGCGCTCGAGGAGGCCATGCAGGAGATCGCGCGCATGTCTGATCTCGTCGACAGTTTGCTCACGCTGGCCCGCGCGGACGAAGGTCGGTTCGACCTGCATCGCGAGCCGATCAGCCTGGAGCCGCTGGTGCGGGACGTGTTCGAGACCGCACTCATCCTCGGCGAGGACGCGGGGGTCACGGTGTCTCTGCCTCTGGTCGAAGACGCGCTCGTGCTCGGTGACAGCACGCGATTGCGCCAATTGTTTCTCAACCTGATCACGAACGCCATCAAGTACACGCCGCGCGGCGGACACGTCGAGATGACGTTGAGCATCCGCAACAACAACGAGGTCGGCTTTGCCGTGCGCGATACCGGAGTGGGGATAGCGGCCGCAGATTTGCCGCACGTCTTCGACCGTTTCTGGCGCGCGGATCGGGCGCGCTCGCGGCGAATCGCCACCGCCGGGACCGGCAGCCAGGGTGGAGGTTTTGGATTGGGACTAGCGATCGCGCAATGGATTGCGCAAGCTCACGGCGGGTCGCTGACGGCGCAGTCCCGGCTTGGACGGGGAAGCATCTTCACCGTGCTGCTGCCCATCTCCACATCGGAGTCAGCCGCCAAAGTATTCATCGTTTCTTAATCTGCCGACCATTCCGACGAAATACTGAAGAAATAGCTTCTTGTCGCGTACGAGTTCGAGGTCGCCAAGCTTCTAACGCGAGGTAGGCGAAGAAGAATGTTCGAGAATCTGATCGAGACGAAGCCGAAGAAGCCGAAAACGGTCAAGCAGTTCGTGGTGAGCATCGTCGTCCACGTCCTGCTCATCGGCGGAGCCGTGGTTGCGACCCTTCAGGCGAAGGAAGCCATCGAGAAGCCGAAGGCCGAGAAGGTCGAGTTCGTCGAGATGAAAAAGGACGAGCCGCCGCCACCCGACAAGCCGCCCGAGCCTCCACCGGAGGTCATCGCCGCTCCGCCGCCGCCCAAGGGATTCCAGGTGCTCACCGCGCCCATCAAGATCCCCGAAGTGCTGCCCGACATCGACCTCTCCAAGAAAGTTACCGACGAAGGCGACTTCACCGGAAAAGGCGTAGCGGGCGGTATCGGCAAAGGCGTTGTCGGCGGAACAGGACCGGTCGGCGATCAGACGTACTTCGAGTTCCAGGTCGAAAAGCAGGTCGCCCCCGCGCCTGGGAATCCGGGCCCGCGTTATCCTGACATGCTGCGTTCGGCCAACGTCGAAGGCGAGGTGCTCGTGCAATTCGTCGTCGACACCACCGGCCGGGTCGAGATGAGCCAGTTCAAGGTCCTGAAATCCAGCCACGATCTGTTCACGAACGCGGTGAAGCAGGCGCTGACCGGCATGCGCTTCTATCCGGCGGAGATCGGCGGCCGGAAAGTGAAGCAGCTCGTTCAGCAGCCGTTCAACTTCACGCTCACGCGCTAAGTCCTTCTTGGTGTTCCCTCACACCTTCATGTGGAGCCGTTAGACCATGGAAATGTCACTGCTCGACCTGTTCAAAACGATGGGAGCGTTCGCCAAGGGTATCGTCATCGCCCTCGCGATCATGTCCATCTATTCGATGACCATCATGGTCCAGAAGTGGTGGAGCATGCGGAAGGCGCAGAAAGAGACCATCAAGTTCGCGCCTGAGTTCTCGCAGTTCCTGGAGGAGGACAACCTCACCGAAGCGATCCGTCTCGCTGAGAGCTACAAGCGGTCGCACGTCGCCCTGGTGCTGGGTGGCGCTCTCCAAGAGGTGAAGCCTCTGATTCAAGACGGGTCGGTCACCGTCGCGGACATCAACTCGGCCGAGCGTGCCATCGAGCGCAACATGCTGCTCGAGCTCACCAACCTGAAACGTGGTCTTGCCGTGCTGGCGACCGTCGGTTCCACGGCGCCCTTCGTCGGCTTGCTCGGAACGACGATGGGTATCGTGAACGCGTTCACCGGAATGGCGGCGTCGGGATCAGGCGGTCTGGCCGCGATCGGTGCCGGTATCGCCGAAGCGCTGATCACGACCGCGTTCGGTCTGCTCGTCGCGATTCCGGCGGTGTGGGCCTACAACTACTTCACGACCAAGATCGACAACCTCGCCGCGGAAATGACGTACGTGTCGAAGGAAATGATCGACTACCTCATCAAGGGCGTCAGCGGCGA
>Ga0070696_100000464_pt1 | contig 25407 bp, 28 predicted proteins | sample KBSK1253metaG_FD_65474 | JGI IMG/M metagenome (GOLD analysis project Ga0070696, IMG submission 65474) | Corn, switchgrass and miscanthus rhizosphere microbial communities from Kellogg Biological Station, Michigan, USA - KBS K1-25-3 metaG | ecosystem: Host-associated > Plants > Roots >... | reverse complement strand
CTGGTGCCGGTGCCGGGCCGCGACATCATGGTCCAGGGCTGGTACCAGGGTGGCGTGTCGGTGCTGGACTTCACGGACCCCAGGCAGGTGAAGGAGATCGCGTACTTCGATCGCGGGCCGATGGACTCGACCAAGCTGCTCGGCGCGGGGTCGTGGTCGGCGTACTGGTACAACGGCTACATCTTCAGCTCCGAGATCGCGCGCGGGCTCGACATCTTCGAGCTCGTGCCCAGCGGGTTCCTGTCCCAGAATGAGATCGACGCGGCGAAGCTGATTCACTTCGATTACTTGAACGCCCAGGACCAGCAGAAGTTGGTGTGGCCGGCGAACCCCGTCGTGGCGCGCGCGTATCTCGATCAGCTGGCCCGCACCAACGGCCTCGCGCCGGACAAGATCGCGGCGGTGCGCAAAGCGCTGGCGCGTGCCGTGGGCATGTCGGGGCAGGGGCGGAAGGACGCGCTCATGCAGCTCGCGACGCAGCTGCACGGTGACGCCCCCGGCGCCCCGGATCAGGCGAGTCAGGCGAAGGTGCATGCTCTCGCCGCCTTGGTGACGGACCTGGCCAACGCGCGCTGACCGGCGGCGAGCACCCGTCTGGGTGCTCGTGTCAGCGGCGTGGGTGGTGCCCGCCACCCTCGCCGCGCTGCGCTCTCTCGCCCGGAGTTTCGTCGGCGGCGGCGGAGAGAGCGTGTGGCGGGGGGTGATCTGGGAGGGCGGCGACTGGCTGCTGCTCGCCCTGCTCACCCCTCCGGTCTTCTGGCTGGCGCGCCGCTATCCCCTGATCAAGGGGTCGCTCGCCCGTCGCGTGCCGCTGCACCTGGCGGCGGCGGTGGTCCTCTGTGTCGCGTGGTCGTTGAGCGGCGTTCTCCTCAGTGCAGCGTTGCTCGGCTCACCGCCCTTCGGCGGCAGCCCCCTCGACTGGTTCTTCACGACGCTGCCCTTCGGCGTCGCCGTCTACTTCTGCATGCTCGGCGTGGAGCACGCGACGTTCTACTTCGTCGAGGCGCGGCAGCGCGAGGTGCTCCTCGCCGACGCCCGGCTCGCGGCCTTGCGGATGCAGCTCCAGCCCCACTTTCTGTTCAACACCTTGAACGCCATCACGGTCATCGTCCGGGACCGCGACACTGCTACGGCGACGCGCATGCTCGAGCAGTTGGGGGAGATGCTGCGGCGGGTGATGCGCACCGATCGGCCGCAGGAAGTGACGCTCGCCGAGGAGCTGGACTTCGTGCGCCAGTACCTGAGCATCGAGGAGGTACGGTTCTCGGATCGTCTGCGACCGTCGTTCGCCGTGGACGAGCAGGTGCGGGGCGCGGCGGTGCCGGAGTTCGTGCTCCAGCCTCTCGTCGAGAACGCCGTGCGCCACGGTCTCGCGCAGCGGTCCACCGCTGCGCTGCTCCGGATCGAGGCGCGGCGCGACGGTGACGACCTCGTGCTCTCAGTGACCGACGACGGGCCCGGCCCCGCGGCCCGCGGCGAGGGCGTGGGGCTCGGCACCACGCGCGAGCGCCTGGCCGTGCTGTACGGGAAGCGCGCGCGTCTGGACCTCGTGCCGACCCCCGAGGGTGGCGCGCGGGCGACGGTGCGCCTGCCGTACCGGGAGCTCCCCCGTGGCTGAGATCCGGGCGCTGATCGTCGACGACGAGCCGCTAGCGCGCCGCGGCATCCGGCAGCTCCTGGTCCCGTATGCCGACATCGAGGTCGTGGGCGAATGTCGCGATGGGAGCGAGGCCCTGCGGAGCCTGACGACACTCCGGCCCGACCTGGTCTTTCTCGACGTCCAGATGCCGGGGGGGGGGCTCGACGGCATGAGCGTCGTCCGCATTCACGGTGCCGAACGCATGCCCGTCACCGTGTTCGTCACGGCGCACGACGAGTTTGCGGTGCGGGCCTTCGAAGCACAGGCGCTCGACTACCTGGTGAAACCCCTGTCCGAAGCACGCTTTCGCGCGACCATCGCCCGCGTGCGCGAGCGCCTGCGCGCCCGGTCCGCCACGCGGATCGCCGTGGCGACCGAAACCGGCGACTTGCTGCTCGACGCGGGAGAGATCGACTGGATCGAGGCCGAGGACGATTACGCGGCCATTCACAGCGGTGCGCGCCGCTACCGCGTCCGCGTGCCGCTGGCGGCCCTGGAGACGCGACTCGACGCCGCGCGCTTCGCGCGCATCCACCGCTCCATTATCGTGCGGCTGGACCACGTGCGCGAAATGACGAGTACCAAGGCCATCCTGCTGCGCGATGGCACGGAGTTGCCCGTGAGCCGCCGCCGCGCGTCCCGGGTCCGCTCGCTGCTCCGTTCGCCGCACGCCCGCGACCGCTCGCCCCGCGATCATTGACGGCCTGCCGGACACGCCCTACGGTGCGGGACACCTTGTGACACGGAGGTCGTCATGCGGAACATCCTGCTCCTGGCGGGCATCGTGGCGATTGCGTCGCCCCCCCCGCTGGCCGCGCAGAGCCAACGCACGCCAGAGCAGCGGCGGGCGCTGATCCAGGCCCACCAGGCGGACTTCGACTATCTGCTGGGCGACTGGGAGTTCACGTCCGTACACAAGGAGTACGGGACGACCCACGGCCTTTGGAGCGCCGTGCGCCTTCCGGATGACGAGGGCGGCGTCATCATCCTCGACGAATTCCGCGTCGTGGGGGACAGCGGCGAGACGTGGTTCGTGACCCGAACGCTGCGCGCGTACAACGTGAACCTCGATCGCTGGGAGCTCATCTCGACGAACGGGGCCTCCGGGTTGCAGGACTTCGGCACCGCGCAACGCATCGGCGGCGAGATGCACATCGAGCAGCGGTTCGGGGTCGGAACCGCGACGCCGTCGGTCTCGCGGATTCGTTACTACGACATCCGCCCGGATCGGTTCTCGTGGACGTCCGATCGCTCCACGGACGACGGGCGCACCTGGTCCATAGCGCACAACAAAATCGAAGCGCGGCGCATCGGACCCCGGCGCACGATGGCTCCGCTCGCCTCGGCGCGGCGGTGACCACCCCGACCCCACCGAGCCGCGTCGCGTCGATCGATCTGATCCGCGGCGCGGTGATGATCCTGATGGCGATCGACCACGTGCGGGTCTACTCGGGGCTGCCGCCGGGTGGGCCCACCGCCGGCATTTTTTTCACTCGCTGGATCACGCACTTCGTGGCGCCGGCCTTTGTGTTTCTCGCCGGCACCAGCGCGTTCTTCTACGGCAGGAAGCACGGCGATCTGTCCCGCTTCCTGCTGATTCGCGGCGTCTGGCTCGTGTTCCTCGAGCTGACGATCCTGCGCGTCGCCTGGACCTTCAATTTCGACTTCGCCGGTTACGAGATGGCGGGCGTCATCTGGGTCATCGGGTGGTGCATGATCCTGTTGGCGGGCCTGGTGAAACTTCCCGCGCGCACGGTGGGAATAATCGGGGTGCTGATCATCGTGTTGCACAACGCGGTCATGCCGCCGCTGGTGGGCGCGTTCCCGGGCCTGGGCGGGTTCTGGAAGATTCTGTACATCGGGTTCTACGAGGGGCCGATCCAGTTCGGCCCCACGGGGTCGAGCCTGATCGTGCTCTATTCGATCATCCCGTGGATCGGGGTGATGGCGGCAGGGTACGGGTTCGCGGGCGTGCTGAATCTCGAGCCCGCGCGGCGTAACCGGCTGTGCTGGCAGATCGGCCTCGGCGCCACGGCGCTCTTCCTGGTTTTGCGCGGACTCAATCTCTACGGCGATCCCAATCCGTGGAGCGCTTCGGGCCAGATGCCGGGGTGGCTCTCGTTCTTGAATACCAATAAGTACCCGGCGTCGCTCCTCTTCCTGCTGATGACGCTCGGGCCGACGATCGCGCTGATCCCGATCGCGGAGCGCGCCCGCGGGGCCGTCGCGCGGGGGGTGACGGTTTTTGGCCGCGTGCCGTTCTTCTACTATGTCCTCCACATCCCGCTGATTCACGTCTTGGCGCTCATCGTGTCGAAGGTGCGACTCGGCGCGGTGAGTCCCTGGCTCTTCACCAATCATCCGATGGGGAATCCCCCGCCGCCCGACGGCTACACCTGGAGCCTCGCGTTGTTGTACGTCGTATGGGCGGTGGCTATCGCGCTGCTGTATCTTGCCTGTCGCTGGTTTGCGGACCTCAAAGCCAGGAGACAGGACTGGTGGCTCAAGTACCTCTGAGATGACCGATCCGCGCGCGGCGTTCATCGAAGCCGCGACTTGGCACGGCGACTTGCGGGGCGCTGAGGCGATCCTCGCGGCCCACCCCGCGCTCGCCGGCGGTGGTGACATCCACGTCGCGGCCATCCTCGGTGACGATGCCGCGGTGCGTCGCTTGCTCGCCGAGGATCCGTCGCGCGCAACCGCGACGAGCCCACCCTACGGTGGTGATGCACTCAACTACCTGGCGCTCTCGAAGTATCTGCGGCTCGACCCGGCGCGCACCCCCGGGTTCCTGCGGGCAGCTACTGCTTTGCTCGACGCCGGTGCGGACGCCAACACAGGATTCTGGACGACGGGCCAGCATCCGGAGCGGGAGACGGCGTTGTATGGCGCGGCCGGTGTTGCGCACCACGCCGAGCTGACGCGGTTGCTGCTCGCCCGCGGCGCCGATCCGAACGACGTAGAGGCGGTCTATCACTCGCCCGAGACCGACGACAGTGCTGCCATGCAGCTCCTGGTGGAAACGGGACGCGTCACGCCCGAGCATCTGTCTCTCATGTTGATCCGTAAGCTTGACTGGCACGATTACGAGGGCGCGAAATACCTGTTGGCGTCCGGCGCCGACGCCAACCATAATCGCCAACGGGGTTGGTTCGCGATTCATCACGCTATCGCACGTGACAACGATCTCAAATTCATCGAGCTGTTGCTCGATCACGGAGCGGATCCCCTGCTCCGCAGGGACGGCGCCACGGCCATCGAGCGGGCGGCCCGGCGGGGCCGGGGTGACCTGCTCGCCCTCTTCGCGCAACGTGGGTTCGACACCGCGCTGCAGGGCGTGGACGGGCTGATCGCCGCCTGCGCCCTGGACGATGGAGTCGGGGTGTCGAGGTTCGCGCGCGACCCCGCGCTCGTGCGCGCCCTGGTCGCTCAAGGGGGCCAGCGTCTCGCGGAGTTCGCGGGGACCTGGAATACCGAAGGAGTCCGTCACTTGCTCGATCTCGGCGTGCCGGTGGCCGCATCGTATGCGGGTGATGGGTACTTCGACATCGCGCCGGCCAGCACCGCGTTGCACGTGGCGGCATGGAAAGGGCTCGCGGAAACCGTGCGACTGCTGATCGACCGGGGGGCGCCTGTCGACACGCCGGATGCGAAGGGACGCACGCCGCTCGTCCTCGCCGTGAAGGCGTGCGTCGACTCGTACTGGACCCATCGGCGAAACCCGGACACCGTCAAGGCGCTGCTCGAGGTCGGGGCGTCGGTGCACGGGGTACAGGTCCCCTCCGGGTACGCCGCGGTGGACGAGCTGCTCGCAGCGGCTGCCCGATGAGCCACACACGCTCGTCGCGCGAGCGGTACAAGAAGTTCCTCGAGGATTACAAGGCCCGGCGCCTCGACGACCTGACCGAGGACGAGGGCCAGGCCAAGCCTGCGGGCAAGCGCCGCGGGTACGTCCGCGACTACCTGCGCTGGCTGCGGCCCTACCGATACGCGATCGCTGCCCTCTTTGGCTTCGCGCTGATCGCCGCGGGCCTCGAGATGATCGAGCCGCTGTTCATGCGGTACATCATCGATCGGGTGCTCCTCAACACCGGCTTGGACTCGGCGTCGCGCCTGATCAATCTCAACCTGGCCGGCGCGGCGTTCGTGGGCGTCGTGATCCTCTCCAACCTCGTGGGCGCCCTCAAGGACTACCGCCAGCGCCTCCTGAATACGCGGGTCATCCTCAGCTTGCGGCGCTCGCTCTTCGGGCGGCTGCTCCATCTCCCGATGGAAAAGCTGTGGGAGATGAAAACGGGCGGCATTCTGTCGCGCCTCACGGGCGACGTCGAAACGACGACCGGCTTCCTGCAGATGGCGATCGTCTCGCCCGCGATTTCGGTGCTGCGGCTCGTCATCTCGATCGGCGTGCTGCTGGTGCTGAACTGGCGGCTGGCGCTGACGGCCGTGATCGTGATCCCCGGAGCGATGCTCATCAGTTTCGTCGCCGCGCGGCGCGTCCGCCCGATCTATCGCTCGGTGCGCAAAGACGTCGAGCAGATCGACAGCCGCGTCGGCGAGGCGTTCTCGGGGATCCGCATCGTGCGGGCCTTCCGCAGCGAGATGGTGGAGTTGTTCGACTACATGGTCGGGCGGCACACCGTGGTAAGAAAGGAAATGTTCGCGCATCGCCGCGAGCTCGTCCTATGGACGTCGTGGGGCCTGCTGCAGGCGGCCGTGAACGTCGCGATCGTCTGGTTCGGCGGCTACATGAACATCACGGGTGGTGCGTCGATCGGCGACATCATGGCCTTCCAGTGGTACACCTTCCTGCTGATGGGCCCGGTGTGGAACATCGTGAACTCGTTCTCCGAGCTGCAGCGCTCGCTCGCGGCCATGGAGCGCGTGTTCGAGGTCCTGGCGATGCCGAACGACAAGCCCGACCGCGCGGGCGCCGGCGACGCGCCGGCCGAGGTGCGCGAGGTGCGGTTCGAGAACGTCGACTTCGAGTATCGCGAAGGGCAGGCCGTCGTGAAGGACTTCAGCGTCACGGTGCCGGGAGGCTCCGTGATCGCCCTCGTGGGCCGCAGCGGCGCGGGGAAGACGACGGTCACGGACCTCGTGGCGCGATTCCACGACCCGACCCGGGGGCGCATCCTGCTCAACGGCAGCGACATTCGCGACCTGCGGCTCAAGACCTACCGCGGGCTCCTGGCGATCGTGCAGCAGGACGTCTTCCTGTTCGATGGCTCGGTGCGCGACAACATCGCCTACGGCCGGCGCGATGCCACGGAGGAAGACGTGCTCGACGCCGCGCGCCGCGCCAACGCGCACGAGTTCATCACCAGGCTGCCGCAGCAGTACGAGACCTTCATCGGCGAGCGGGGTGTGAAGCTCTCCGGCGGCCAGCAGCAGCGCCTGGCGATCGCCCGGGCGATCGTGGCGTCGCCGCAGATTCTCATCCTGGACGAAGCCACGAGTAACCTCGACACCGAGAGCGAGCAGCTGATTCAGGCGTCGATGGCGACGCTGCTCGCGGGCCGCACCACGTTCATGATTGCCCATCGCCTCTCGACGATTCGGCGCGCCGATCTGATCCTGTTGATGGAGGATGGCCGGGTGATCGAGCGGGGGAGTCACGAAGAGCTGATGAATGCCCGGGGCGTCTATCACGGCATGGTGCTGCGGCAGATGGAATCGCATGGCGAAAACGTCGCCGAGGGTTGGCGCTGAGCCTCGACGCGTTCTCGACCGCGCGGCTCGCGGCCGAGCGGCTGACATCGGGGCATCTTCCGGAGATCACCCGCATGCATCGCGACGCCGCCGTCATGGCGCAGCTTGGCGGCGTGCGGGACGAACCACAGACCGCCGCCTACCTCGCTAAAAACCTCAAGCACTGGGATGAGCACGGCTACGGCCTGTGGATCCTGCGCGACTTGGGCGGCGGGGAGCCTGTAGGGCGGGCGGTGCTGCGGCATCTGCTCGTGGACGGCGTCGATGAAGTCGAGGTCGGCTACGCCTTCTATCCCTCACACTGGGGGCGGGGACTCGCTACCGAGATCGCGACCGCGTGCCTCCAGTTGGGCCGCGGCGAGCTGGGCCTGAGGACGATAGTGGCGGTCACGAGCCCAGAGAACCGGGCGTCACAGCACGTCCTGGAGAAAGTGGGGCTCGTCTACGAGCGCGACTTCAACCACGAGGGGGCGCGGGCTTCGCTGTTCCGGACGCGTTGAGCGCCGCCGCCGCGAAACGCCGCACGATCGCACCGGCCGGCTCGATCCGGTCGATTCCCGCGACGCTCTTCCCGGCCTGCCAGTAGTCCTTGGAGGATGCCTCGCGCGCGCCCCCGGCGAGCGAAGCGCGCCTTAGCTGCCACGCCGAGCGGAGGGCGTAGATGGTGCGCATCCAGTGCTTCGTACGCCGGCCCCGCAGCATCCAGCGCGCGATCGGCCCGGCCTTGAGGCCGATACGCTCGACGTAGGGCGTCCGGATCACGGCCAACGGCACGCCGGTGACCCGCTCGGTGTGCACGATGTCCGACTCGGTCGCGGCGACGATGGCCTGCTTGTAGTCGTCGTGGGCGCCGCACTCGTCGGTCGCGATGAAACGCGTGCCCATCTGGACGCCCGCGTATCCCAGCTCGAGCGCGGCGACGAACCCGGCTTCATCGCCGACGCCCCCGGCACACACCAACGGGACGCCCAGGTCGCCGATCTCGTCGCGCAGCTGCGCGGCGCTCTTCGGCCCCGCGTGCCCGCCGGCGCGATTGTTGACGGCGATCAGCCCGTGGACGCCGCCGGCGAGCCCCTTCTCGGCCCACTTTCGCTCCGTCACGTCGTGGTACACGACGCCTCCGGCCGGCGCGACCCGCTCCACCACCCACTTGGGGTTTCCGAGTGACGTGACGAAGAACCGCACCCCCTCTTCGAGGGCGACGTCCACCCAGGCGCTCATGCGGTCGAGGTAGAACTTGGAGCTGCGCTCGATCAACACGTTCATCCCGATCGGTTTGTCGGTGAGACGGCGAATCAGACGCAGGCCTTCGCGCAGATCGTGGCGGTACACGTAGATCATCGACAGCGGCTGCACCACGCCGATCCCGCCGGCCGCCGAGACGGCAGCGACCAGCTCCGGGTTCGAGCAGGGGTACATCGCGCCGCAGATCAGCGGCACCTCGATGCCGAGCTGCCGCGTGAGGGGGGTGTCGAGCAGGGTCACTGTGGCTTGGGAGGTCTGAGCCGCCACCGGGCTGTGGCTCGCGCGACGACGTCACCGGCGGCGTCGGTCACGGCGACGGTTGCCTCCTGCTCCCGCTCCACGGTCACGTCGAGCCCGCTCACGCGGCACTCGGCGATGAGGGGACCGCGCGCCTTCTTTTGATACGTGATAGAAAACCCTGTCACGATGCCCTGCACGCCCGGGGCGAGGCCGGCGAGGACGGCGAGCCCGCTCGCCATCTCCGCGAAGTTGGCCAGCGCCATCGCGTGCACCGACGCCAGATGATTGCGCACGCGGCGCCGGTCTCGCAGCGCGACGCGACAGAAGCCGGGCTCGAGCTCCTGCACGCGGGCGCCGATGGTGCCCGAGTAGGGTGTGATGCGGCCGAGCAGCCAGCTGAAGAGCGTCTTGCCCCCCGGGAGGGGAGCGAGACGCGCCCACAGCGTGCGTAGGCGTTCGCCGGGAGCGGGCATAGCCACGCCTGAATGTAGCGCCTACTTTCCGGCCACGGAGGAAATGTTATGTCGCCGCTGCTGTCTGCCGGTACGCCGGCCCCGGACTTTACCCTACCGAAGAGCCCCGACGCGAAGCTCCGGCTCGCCGATACGCGCGGTCATCCCGTGATTCTCGCGTTTTATCCGGCGGACTGGAGTCCCGTGTGCGGAGACGAGCTGGGCGTCTTCAATGAGGTCCTGCCCGAGTTCCAGCGCTACGGCGCCGAGTTGCTCGGTATCTCGGTGGACAGCGTCTGGTGTCACAAGGCCTACGCCTCGGCCCGGAAATTCGACTTCACGCTGCTGGCCGATTTCGAACCGAAGGGGGCGGTGTCTCGCGCCTACGGCGCCTACCGCGCGCAGGACGGGTTCTCGGAACGCGCGCTGTTTGTCGTCGACGCGGCCGGAATAATCCGCTGGAGTTACCTCTCGCCGGTGGGAGTCAATCCCGGCGCCGACGGCATTCTCGCGGCGCTCGAGGCCCTGCCATGACCGCGCGCCTCACGCCTCCGGTAACCGCGCGCGACCACGCGCAGGGCCCTCCGGAGGCGCCGGTGACGCTTGTCGAGTACGGCGACTTCGAGTGCCCGCATTGCGGCCGGGCATATCCGATGGTGAAGGCCGTCCAGCGCAGCTTGGGGCACAACCTGCGGTTTGTCTTTCGCAATTTCCCGCTCACGAAGTCGCATGAGCACGCGGAACACGCGGCGGAGATGGCCGAGGCTGCGGGCCAGCATGGCAAATTCTGGGAGATGCACGACCTGTTGTTCGAGCATCAGGATGCGCTGGAGGACGAGAACCTGGTCGCGTACGCGGCGTCGCTGGGGATCGATGCGGCGGGGGCAGCCGCGGCGCTGGTCGAGGGGACGTTCAGCGCTCGGGTGCGTGAGGATTTCGCGAGCGGCGCGAAAAGTGGTGTGAACGGTACGCCCACCTTCTTCATTAACGGGGTGCGGTACGACGGCTTGATGCACCCGACGGCGCTACTCGAAGCGCTGGTGGCCGCGGCGACGCCGGAGTGAGGGTCCTCGTCGCCACGCGGGACCTGATGTTTCGCGCCAAGCTCGGCGCCGTTGTGCAGGCGGCCGGCGCCGAAGCGACGCGCGACGAGGCCGCTGCGGACCTGGTGGTCCTGGACGTGGCAGCGCCGGGAGCGGTAGAACGCATCCGGGGGCTCGTCGGCCAGGGTGTCGCCGTGCTGGCGTACGGGCCGCACGTGCAGGCTGAGCTGCTGCGCGCGGCCCGCGAGGCCGGCGCGACGGCTGTGCCCAACTCCCAGGTGGAAGACCAGCTACGCCGCAGTATCTTTCCCGCACCATGACGCACACGACGACCGTCACGTTGCCCCCCGCCGAGGTGCTGCAGCGCGTCCAGATTTTTTTTGCCGAGCGCGTACCCAACGCCGCGGCGTTCGTGGAGAAATCGGGACCTCGGTTCGTGGTGCTCCGCGGACAGGGTGGGGAAGAAGTGGTATTCAGCGCGTGGGAGGACAACGGCGTGACGCGGGTGCGCGCGTCGACGCTGTTCTTCGATCAGGCCGTCGATCGGTTCTTCACGACGCTGCCCCTCGCGTCGGCCGTGGAAGTCGCATGACGGCCGTGGCCCCCCCCCAGCGCTTCGCTGTGCGCGTGATGGTGACGCCCGTGTGGGACCAGGTGTTCCTTCCCGTCGAGGGCAGCACGACCGTTGCCCAGCTCAAGCGCGAAGCGCTACGGGCCGCTCTCAAGCGCTCCACCTTCGACGAGAGCGCCTACATCGTCAAGTTTCGCGGTGCCGGCGTGTTCGATGAGTCGGTGACGCTCGGCGCCCTCGGCGTCGTGGCCAACGCGCCGTTCATCGTGCTGCCGGCGCGGCGCCAACCGGTGCGGTGAAGCTCCTCACCGCATTCGCGGTCGCATTTCTCCTCCTCAACGCCCTCCTGTTGGGTTGGGCGGGCGTCGGCATGCACCGCCCGTGGCTCGTCGTCGCGGCCAGCGTGTTTGTAGCAGTGACGTTCCTCGTTATCCTGGCCGGGCGGCGCTACCGCCGCATTGTCGCGGAGCTCCAGGACGAGCGTCGCGACATGAAGCGCGAAGTGGAGTCGCTCCGCGAGCTGCTGCGAAACCGCAAATGACTGCCGTGGTCTGGCATCCCGCCTGCCGGAAGCACTACGGCGGCGCGGGGCACCCGGAACGTCCACAACGCATCGAAGCGGTGCTCGACGCGCTCCGCGCCCCCGACATGGCGTCCATCGTCACGCTGCGCGAGGGCGTCCCGGCTTCGCGCGCGGCGCTCGAACGCGTCCATCCCGCGGCCCACATCGACCGGTTGGAAGCGATGGCCGCCGCGGGCGGCGGGGCGCTGGACGCCGATACGTTCCTCGGGTCCTCGAGTTGGGAGAGCGTGCTCGCCTCCGCGGGCGTGGCGCTCACAGCGGTGGAGCAGGGGATCGCGTCGGGGACGGCATTCGGTGCCACGCGGCCGCCGGGGCACCACGCGCTCGCCGCGCAGTCCATGGGTTTTTGCTTCGTCAACAACGTGGTCATCGCGGCGCGCCACGCGCAAACGCTCGGATGCGCGCGCGTCCTCATTGTGGATTGGGACGTCCATCACGGCAACGGCACGCAGGCCCTCGTCGAAGCCGATCCGTCGATTCGCTTTGTGTCGATGCATCAGTATCCGTGGTATCCCGGCACCGGGGCCGCGGACGAACGAGGCGTCGGCAACGTGTTCAACGTGCCGCGGCCGGGAGGCCTGGCCCGCGCGACGTACGTGCGCGACTTGTTGGCGGCGGTAGACGCCGCGCTCACGGGTTGGCAGCCGGATCTCCTCATCGTCTCGGCCGGATTCGATTCGCTCGCGGGCGATCCGCTCGGTGAGTTCACGCTCGAGCCCGACGACATCACGCAGTGGACCGAAGCGTTGCGCGAGCGGATGCAGGGACGCCCGGTCGTCGGCGTGCTGGAGGGCGGGTACCGGCTCGATCTGTTGGCCAAGGGGGTGAGTGCGCACGTCCGCGCGCTTGCCTGACCCGCGTGCCGTCCTATACTTCAGATGTGACCGCTACCGCTCCGCCCCCGCAGGCCTCGAAGCACTGGCCGAGCAGCCTCTACCGTCGTCCCGACGGCACGCTGGAGCAAGACATTGCGCCCGCGCGCATTCGGGAGATCGTCCAGAGCGGTGAAGGCGAGCTGTGGGTCGACATCGATAGCACGAGCATGCACCAGCATGCGTTGCTCGAGAAGGTGTTCGAGTTCCACCCGCTGTCGATCGAAGACACCCTTTCTGTCGGCACGCGCGTCAAGCTCGAGGAATACCCGCGCTACGTCTTCGTCGTGATGGCGGGGGTGCGGTTCGACGAAGGGACCCCTGATCCTTTCGATCTCGAGACCGTCAACCTGTACTTCTTTCTCGGCAAGAACTTCCTCGTCACCGTGCACGCGGTCTCCCACAAGACGTGTCTGGCGGCTCGGGAGCGCCTCATCCGCAACCCGGAGCTGTTCGCGCGCGGGGCCGAGATGACGATGCACCACATCATCGACCAGGCCGTCGACGCGTACTTCCCGCTCGTCGAGCAGCTCAATACAATGGTGGACACGCTGGAGGAGCGGCTCTTCGAGCAGTTCGACGAGAAGCTGATCCACGAGATCTTCAAGGCCAAGCGTGCGGCGTTTTCTTTCCGGCGGCACGTCGGCCCGCTGCGTGAGGTGCTCAACATCCTCACCAATCGCCCCTGTACGTTCATCCGTTCGGAAACCCAGCTCTATTACCGCGACGTCTACGACCACACGATCCGGATCATGGAGTCGCTGGACACCGTTCGGGACCTGCTCGCCGGCGTACTCGAGACCTACCTGTCCCAGACCTCCAACCGGATGAACAAGGTGATGAAGCAGCTGTCGATCGTGGCGACGATCGCGCTGCCCCTGATCGTGGTCGGCGGTGTCTACGGTATGAACTTCAGCCAGATGCCGTTTACGCACTCCCCGTTGGGGTTTTACGGCGCGCTCCTGTCGATGGTCGCCGTCTCGGGCGTGATGCTGTGGGTGCTCAAGAAGAACAAATGGCTCTGAAGCTCGTCGTCGAGCAGTGCGGCATCACCACCAAGCACCCCTTCGTCATCGCCCGCGGCTCGACGAATGGCTACAAGCGCGCCTGGATCCGCCTCGTGGACGAGGACGGCGTGGAGGGATGGGGGGAGGCCGATCCATCGTCCTACTACGGCGAGACGCTCGAGACCGTCCTCGCCGCGTTCGCCAAGCTTGCCGGTCATCTGCCGCAGGATCCCTTCGATCTCGAGGCCGCCGAGGCGCGGTTCGCCCAGATGGCTCCGCAACATGCCTCCGCGCGGGCCGCCCTCTCCGCGGCCCTGCACGACCTCGTCGGCAAGCGCCTCGGTCAGCCGCTGTGGCGCCTGTGGGGTCTCGATCCGCGCAAGACGCCGACGACGTCGTTCACGATCGGCCTCGATTCGCCGGAGCGGATGCGCGACAAGGTGAAGGAAGCCGCGGCGTATCCGATTCTCAAGGTCAAGCTGGGGACCGACCGGGACGAAGAAATCCTCAAGACGATCCGCCGGGCCACCGACAAGCCGGTGCGGGTGGACGCGAACGCGGGATGGACCGTCGCGCGCGCCAAGGAGATGATCCCGATCTTGAAGGAGCACGGCGTCGAGTTCCTCGAGCAGCCGCTCCCGCCCGGCGATCTGGACGGGCTCGCCGACGTGCACCGCGTCGCGCGCAAGCACGACCTTCCCGTCGTGGTGGACGAGAGCTGCATCGTCGCCGCCGACATCCCACGGCTCGCGGGCAAGGTCGACGGCATCAACATCAAGCTCGCCAAGTGTGGCTCGCTGCGCGAAGCGCTGCGGATGATCGCGACGGCGCGGGCCCACGGCATGCTCGTCATGGTCGGCTGCATGATCGAGACCTCGCTCGGGATCACGCCGGCGGCACACTTCACGCCGCTGGTGGACGCCGCCGACCTCGACGGCGCGGCGCTCACCGTCGATGATCCGTTCGTCGGCGCGAGCGTCGAAGGGGGGCAGATCCGCCTGCCAACCGAGCCGGGGCTCGGCGTCCGGCGGCGATGACCGACTCGGCGCGCTACGCCGAGGTCGTCCTGCCCGTACCGGTCTCCCGCGCCTACACCTACCAAATCCCCGACGCCCTGGAGGACCGCGTGGTCCCCGGCGCGCGCGTCGTGGTGCCGGTGCGGCGCGGCCAGGTGATCGGCGTGGTATCGGCGGTCGTCAGTCATCGGTCATCAGTCGTCGGCGACATCAAACCGATTTCCTCGGCGCCGGATGAGCAGCCGGCGCTCTCCCCGGCGCTTCTCGAGCTGGGCCATTGGATCTCGGACTATTACGGCGCGCCCCTGGGGCTCGCACTGCGGGCAATTCTGCCGGGTCCACTGTGGAGCGTCACCAAGCCGAAAGGCCCGGCTGAAGCCGCCGAGCGGGTATTGGTGCTCACGGGGCAACTGGAGTCGCTGCTCGAGCGCGAGCGTGCGTTCAAGCGGGCCCCGAAACGCCGCGTAGCCTACGAAGCCGTCGAAGCGCTCGGCGGTTCAGCGCCCATCCGCCATCTCACCGATCAACTGCACCTGTCGGACAGCGTGATCCACGGGCTCGTGAGCCAGGGGCTCGCGCGCATCGATCGCCACACCGAGACGCGCGACCCTTTTGCCGCGCTCTCGTCTCCCCCACCAATCGCGCTCACCGCCGACCAGCAGCGAGTCGTCGCGGCAGCGCGCAGCACCCCTCCGGACACGCCCGTCCTGATCCACGGCGTCACCGGCTCCGGGAAGACCCTGGTGTACCTGGACCTGTTGCGCGGTATCGTGTCGGAGGGGCGAGGCGCAATCCTGCTCGTGCCGGAGATCGCGCTGACGCCTCAGACCGTCGCTCGCGTGCGCGGAGTCTTCGGCGACCAGGTCGCGGTGCTCCATTCGGGCCTGTCGGATGGTGAGCGGGCCGACGCCTGGCGTGCGCTGCGCCGCGGCGAGCGACGCGTCGCGGTGGGACCGCGCTCCGCTGTGTTCGCGCCGGTGCAGCGGCTCGGCGCCATCGTCGTCGACGAGGAACACGATCCGAGCTACAAACAGGGCACGGCGCCGCGCTACCATGCGCGCGATGCCGCGGTCGAACGCGCGCGCCTCGAAGGGGGGGCCCGCGTGATCCTGGGGAGCGCCACGCCGTCGCTCGAAACGCTCGACCTCGCCGGGCGGGGCCGCGTGGCGACACTGGCGCTGCCCGAGCGCGTGGGCGCGCGGCCCCTCCCACCCGTCGAGGTCATCGATCTCAAGACTGCGCCACGGGTGCCTGAGGCGGGCGCCATTCCCTGGACAGAAGCGTTGGACGGCGCGGTCAGTGGAGCCTTGGCACGCGGCGAGCAAACCATACTGCTGCTGAACCGGCGCGGCTTCGCGACGTTCGTACAGTGTCCCGCGTGCGGCAACGTGCCGGGTTGCCCCCAATGCGCGATCGCCCTCACCGTGCATCAAACCCCGGCAACGCTGCGATGCCACTACTGCGGACACGAGCAAGCGGTGCCGGAGATCTGCGTGGTCTGTGGCCACGCCACGCAGCGACTCCGCGGCCTCGGTACGCAGCAGCTGGAGCACTTTGTGGCCGCTCGGTTTCCGGCGGCGCGCATCGCCCGGATGGATCTTGACACGACCAGCACCAAATGGTCGCACCACCACATCCTCGAGCGTGTCGCGCGCGGGGAGGTCGATATCCTCCTCGGCACGCAGATGATCGCCAAGGGACTCGATTTCCCGAACGTGACGGTCGTGGGCGTCGTGGATGCCGACACCGGGCTGCATTTCCCCGATTTCCGGGCCGCCGAGCGGACTTTTCAGCTCGTGGCGCAGGTGGCGGGGCGGGCAGGGCGGGGGCCCAAGGGCGGGCGCGTGTACGTGCAGACGCGGTCCCCCGACCACCACGCCATCCGGGCTGCCGCGGCGCATTCCATGGGCGCGTTCGCCGCAGCGGAGCTGCCGCAGCGCACGCCTCCCAATCCGCCCTATCCGCCCAGCGTCGGTCTCGTGCGCTTCGTGGTCTCGGGGCGTGAGCAGGCCCGCACGGCCGCCATCGCCGAGCGTGTAGCGGCCTGGCTGCGCCGTGCGGGGACGGAGCGCCTCGAAGGCGCGCTGACCGTGCTGGGACCCGCCCCGTGCCCGATCACGCGGCTCCGGGGCCTGTGGCGCTGGCACGTGCTGGTCAAGGCGGCGGAGGCGCGGGCGCTCGGGCGTGTGGTGCGGGCCTGGCGTGCGAAGTCACATCGCGCGGTAACGGTCGACCGCGATCCCGTTTCGCTCTTGTGAAAGCGCTTTCATTCCGGGTATTTTCACCCCCCTGTGAGTCGCCCCCGGTTCCAATACCGACCGCCGAACTTCGACGCACCGCCCCTGTCGGGGGCACCGGAAGCGCGGTTCGAGTCCGCACCCGCCGACGGGGTTCTCCCCGACGGTTTTTTTTCGACCACGAACCTGCCGACCTACTTCAAGGTGGGAGGGGCGTGGCGCCGTCCCCGGCTGCCCCGTATGGATTGCGTGATCGTCCACCACGCGCCCGACGACCTCGTCGTGACGGAGCCGCGCCGAGTGCGCAGGGGCGAGCGCGTGGCAGTGGGCGAGAACGAGGACGGCAGCGAGGGGATCTACGTCCACGGCGAGGGATTCCTGGGAGGCCGGCACAGCGCCAACGAGTTCGGGTTCATGCAGACCGAGGTCTCGCGGGAGCGGCCGGTGGACTACGCGGTGCTGGCCGAACTGCTCGGCGAGGAGAAGCAGCGCGGCGGCAAGCTGTTGTGGGTGATCGGCCCCGCCCTGGTCCACGCCCGGGCGCGCGAGGACATGATCTGGTTCATCCAAAACGGCTACGTGAGCGCATTGCTCGGCGGCAACGCGGTGGCCGTGCACGATCTCGAGGCGGCGATCTTCGGGACGACGCTCGGGATGTCGAGCTCCGGCGAAGGCGTGGAAGGTGGGCACGCGCTGCACATGCGCGCGATCAACGCGATTCGCCGGGCGGGGTCGATCAAGGCGGCCGTGCAGAAGGGTCTCGTGAAGGGCGGGATCATGCACGCGCTCACCACGCAGGGCGTCTCGTACGTGCTGGCGGGATCGATTCGTGACGACGGCCCGCTGCCCGAAGTCCTCTCCGACACGCTGGCCGCCCAGGACGCCATGCGCGCCTTCACGGTGCAGGCGACGTTCGCGGTCTTCGTCGCCACGGCGCTGCACGCGATCGCGGTGGGGAACATGCTCCCCGCGTTCGTCGATTCGCCCAGCCCCGACGGCGTCCGGCCCCTCACGACGATTTGCGTGGACCAGACGGAGTTCGTGGTGAACAAGCTGCGCGACCGCGGCACCCATCAGGCCTATGGCGTCGTGACGAACGCACAGGACTTCATGCACGTCCTGCGATTCTATGTGGAGCGATGGGAGCAGGCTCGGACCCCCGCGTCCCTTTCCCGGTAGCGCCGGGGCAGGGTCCCGGGTGGGCCAAGGTCGCGGCGGCCGTGGAGGCGGAAATGCCGCCCGCCGAGATCGAGGCTCTGTACCTGTTCCGGCCGATCAAGCGGGAGGGGCGGGAATGGGGTACGGCGGTGGTGACCCGCAAGAGCGGGGAAGCCCGGTTGCGCGTTTACACGGCGAAATACATGCTCATCGTCCGCGGCAAGGACCGGGGACAGGCCAAGGTCGAGTTGAAGGAAGTGGGCCTCAGCCCGGCCGAGGTGCTGGCCCAGGTCATGCAGGCCGCGGCGGACCGCACCGGAGACTCGGAGCCGCCGGTGGAAGTCGCTCCGGGCACGTGGTATGAAGGCTGACGGCAATCTTTTTCGCGAGGTAGTGAGTTGATCGACTCACGAATGTTTATCCCGACCAAGGCCTTTCTCACCAAGGGCGTCGGTCGGCACAAGGAAAAACTCACGAGCTTCGAGATGGCGCTGCGGGACGCGCACCTCGCCAATTTCAATCTGGTGCGTGTCAGCTCGATTTTCCCGCCGCATTGCGAACTGGTCGACCGCGAGGAAGGGCTGAGCATGTTGAAGCCCGGCCAGGTCCTCTTCACCGTCGTCGCGGAGTCGGCGACCAACGAGCCGAGCCGCCTCGTCGCGGCGTCGATCGGCCTCGCGCTGCCCGCCGACCCGTCGCACCACGGGTACATCTCCGAGCATCACAGTTACGGTCAGAACGAGGTGGCGGCCGGCGAGTACGCCGAGGATCTGGCCGCCTCGATGCTGGGCACCGTGCTGGGCGTGCCCTTCGATCCGGACAAAGCGTGGGACGAGCGCCGCGAGCAGTGGCTGCTCTCGGGGGAGATCGTCCGCACGATGAATGTGACGTCGACGGCCGAGTGCGGCGAAGACGGGCGCTGGACGACGGTGGTGTCGGCCGTTGCGTTCTGCGGATAGCGTCTCGTTCGTCGTCGCATTCACCGCGGGGCTGCTGAGCTTTCTTTCTCCCTGCGTGCTGCCGTTGATTCCGAGCTACATCGGTTTCTTGACGGGGATGTCGCTGGACCAGATCGAAGGGCGTCGCGGAGCCGCGGTACTGCACGGGCTCTGGTTCGTCGCGGGCTTCAGCCTCGTGTTCGTGCTGCTCGGGGCGGCGGCCTCCGCGGTGGGGAACCTCCTCCGCGATGAGCAGGTATGGCTGGGGCGCATCGGGGGGGTGCTGATCATCCTCTTCGGTCTGTATCTGATCGGCGTGCTGCGCCCCGCGTTCCTGATGCGCGAGCGGCGCATCCAGTTGAGCAACAAACCGCTGGGGTACCTCGGCTCGGCGGTCGTGGGGGTCACGTTCGGCGCCGCCTGGACGCCCTGTATCGGGCCCATTCTCGGCGCCATCTTCACACTCGCCGCCACCCGCGCCAGTCTCGGCGCCGGCATGGCGTTGCTCGGGGTGTACGCGCTCGGCCTCGCCGTTCCGTTCCTCGTGACGGCGTTGGCGCTCGACCGGTTTCTCGGCTGGTTCCAGCGGTTCCGCCCCTATCTCGTCTGGGTGGACCGCACCGCGGGTGCGCTGCTGATCGTGCTCGGCATGCTGTTGGTGACCGACCGCTTCACGCTGCTCGCGGGGTATCTGCAGGGCCTGACGCCCGATTTCCTAAGGAGCAGACTATGACCATGCGACAGACGACCGCACTGCTGCTGAGCCTCGGATTGCTCGGCGCGTGCGCCAAGGGCGAGAACGCGAGCAACGCGTCCGCCGATTCCACGGCTCGGAATCTGACCCTCGCGCCGGCCGATTCATCGGCCGCGATGCGCGACGCTCCGGCCACGCCGCCTGCGGCCGCCACCCAGACGACCACGGCGCCGCCGCCGTCCCGGCCGGCCGTCGAGCGGCCCAGGCCGCCCGCGGCGCCTGCGACGCTGTCGCTGGCAGCGGGATCGCATTTCGACATGGCGGCGACCGATACGATCACGTCGCGTACGGCCAAGGCCGGCGATGCCTTTACGGCGCGCGTGGTCGAGGATGTCCGCAACGCGGCCGGCAAGGTGGTGATTCCCGCAGGCTCGTCGGTCAGTGGCACGATCACCGAGGTAAAGCCCGCGCCGAACCCCAACACCCCGGGGACCCTGACGCTGGCGGTGTCGAGCGTGACGATCCGCGGCACCAACTACCCGCTCGACGCGACGATCGATTCGCTCGAGACGGTGCATAAGGGGCGCGGCATCACGACGGGCGACGCCGCGAAAGTCGGCGCCGGCGCCGTCGCGGGCGCGGTGCTCGGGCGGGTCATCGGCGGCAACAAGCGCGGCACGATCATCGGCGGCATCGTGGGCGGCGCCGTCGGCGCCGGGGTAGCCCAGACGAGCAAGGACTCGGACATCGTGCTGCCGGCCGGCGCGCACATCGTGGTGACGGTGAACAAGCCGCTCACCGTGAAAGCGAGCTGAGGCCACCATGAGCGTACGCACCAAGCTGTCGACGATGATGTTCTTGCAGTTCTTCATCTGGGGGGCTTGGTACACGACGATCGGGAACTTCATGTCGGCCCACGGGATGTCGTCGTCGGCGTATTTGCCGTACACGATGAACCCCGTCGCCGCAATCGTCGCGCCGTTCTTCCTCGGCTTGGTCGCCGATCGTTACTTCGCGACACAAAAGGTGCTGGGCGTCCTCCACCTGCTGGGTGGCCTGCTGATGCTCCTGGTGCCCGGCGCCGCGGGGTCAACGAAGCTGTTCGTCTTCCTGATCCTGCTCTACAACCTGTGCTACATGCCGACGCTCGGGCTCGTGAATTCCCTGGCGTTCCACCACATCACGGATCAGGAAAAGCAGTTCCCGCTGATTCGCGTGTTCGGCACGGTTGGCTGGATCGTCGCCGGCCTGTTCATCGGGTTCGTTCTCAGTCGCTTCACCGGTGCGGCGCTGCCGGATACGACGCCGCTCCCGTTGTACACGACCGGCGTCGCGAGCCTGCTGCTCGGCATGTACAGTTTCGCGTTGCCGCATACGCCGCCCCCCGGTGCCGGACGACCGGTGTCGGTTCGCAGCATCGTGGGCCTCGACGCGCTCCGCGAACTCGGCAGCAAGCCGTTCTACGTGTTCATCGCGTGCTCCCTGCTCATCTGCATTCCGCTGGCGGCGTACTATGCGTACGCACCGATTTTTGCGAAGGTCGGCGTCTACGATGTCGGTACGAAGAACCTGGTCACCGGCGTCTTCCCGAACCCGTCGTCCTTGATGACGCTAGGCCAGATTTCCGAGACCGCCTTCATGCTCCTGATGCCGCTGATGTTCGTCCGCCTCGGTGTGAAGAAAATGTTGCTGGTGGGAATGGGCGCGTGGGTGCTGCGCTACGCGCTGTTCGCGCTCGCCGCGCCCAGCGGCGTGTTCTGGCTCATTGTCACCGGCATTCTACTCCACGGCGTCTGTTACGACTTCTTCTTTGTGACCGGCCAGATCTACGTCGACAAGGCGTCCACTCCTGCCGTGCGAGGCCAAGCGCAGGGGTTCCTGGTGCTCGTCACGTACGGCGTCGGGATGCTGATCGGCAGCGTGATCGCGGGCAAGGTGTACAACGGCTTTCTGGGAACGGCCACCGATCTCTCGCTGGCGCAATGGGCCAAGTTCTGGCCGCTGCCGGCCGGGTTCGCCGCGGCCGTGATGATTCTGTTCGCGCTCCTGTTCCCGGCGCCGAAAACGGAGGTGCGCGGCTAAAGCTACTCGCGACCGCGGTAGTTGACGTCGAGGATCGCCAGTCGCTTGAGGTGAGTCGTGAGGCGCGCGCTGAAGTCCGCGAAGTTCTTGCGGTCGGCGCGCGTCCACACCACCTCGGCGAGCGCGCAGAGTCGCGGGAACACCATGTATTCCGCCTGGCGTGAGTCGGGGATGTACTCGGTCCACATCTGACCCTGCGCGCCGAGGACGTGAGTCCCCTCGCCGGGCGTCAGAGCCGCCGGGACAGGATCGTACGAGTACACCGTGTCGATCGGCAGGTACCCGCCGATGGCGAGTGGCTCGCCCGCCGTGTCGAGGCTCTGGTAGTGATCGAAGTAGGTGTGTGAGCCGGGCGTCATCACCACGTCGTGCCCCGCCTGCGCCGCCGCAATCCCGCCGTCCGTCCCACGCCACGACATGACCACCGCGTTCGGCGCGAGCCCGCCTTCCAGGATCTCGTCCCAGCCGATCAGCACGCGCCCCTTTGAGGTCAAGAACGTATCCATCTGGTGGATGAACCAGCTTTGCTTCGCGGCGGCGGCTTCGGGCGTCATCCCGAACAGCGCGATCCACTGTTCCTTGTCGGCCTCGTCGCCGCCGATGTGGATCCAACGGCTCGGGAAGAGCGCCAGCACCTCGGTGAGGACGTCTTGGTAGAACTGGATCGTCGCGTCTTCTGGCTTCAGGATGTTCGGGGAGACGCCCCAGCGGGTCCACACCGCGATCTGGCCGCCCGTGTTGCCGAGGTCCGGGTATGCGGCGATAGCCGCCTGGGAGTGCCCGGGCATCTCGATCTCGGGCACGACGGTGACGAAGCGCGCGCGCGCGTATGCGACGACTTCCCGCACGTCGTCCTGCGTGTAGAACCCGCCGTGCGCGCGGCCGTCAAAGGTCCACGTGGTCGAATCCGCGCGGTTGGGCCGGCCCACGATGGTCTGCGCGCGCCAGGCGCCGACCTCCGTGAGGCGCGGGTACTTGAGGATCTGGAGACGCCAACCCTGGTCGTCGGTGAGGTGCCAGTGGAAGCGGTTGAGTTTATGGAGCGCCAGCAGGTCGATGTATTTCTTCACGAACTCCTTCGGCATGAAGTGGCGCGACACGTCGAGGTGAGCGCCACGCCACGAGAAACGCGGAGAGTCTTCGATCGACACCGAGGGAATGCGCCACCGCACCCCTTCGACCCGGGCCTGGCGGAAGATCTCGGGCGGCAGGAGCTGCCGCAGCGTTTGTACAGCATAGAAGGCGCCCGCCGGCTTGTAGGCGCGGATCGTGATCGCGGCCGGCGTGACCGTCAGCCGATAGCCTTCCTCGCCGAGCCGGGCGAGCGACGTATCGGTGCGGATCGAGATCGCTCCGCCCGAGCCGCGAACCGAAAGCCGGTAGCCCGTCGCTGGGGCGACGTAGTCGGCGAGCGCGTACCCGACGTCGCGGCTCGCGGCGTCCGTCGCGATCACGGTGCCGGCCGAGAGCACGAACTGTCCCAGCGTGCGCGTGAGACGGACGGGTTGGGGGATGACGGAGAGCCCAGAGTCCTGAGCGGGGACGACGAGCGCTAGCGCAGTAAGGAGAGCGATGGGCATTTTGCAAAGGTGACGATCCCCAGAGGTCTCCACAAGACGCTCGGTTTGCTCGAGTACTTCACGTTCGGCTTCGGCAGCATGGTCGGGGTGGGGTGGCTCGTGTTGATGGACGATTGGCTCGGCCGGGGCGGTCCCGGCGGCGCGATGCTCGGGTTTCTCCTCGGCGGCATCCTTCTCCTGCCCATAGCGCGGACGTACGCGCGGCTCGTGCGGGACATCCCCGATGCCGGCGCGGAGATCGCGTACACGGAGCGGGTGTTCCCGCCGTTCCTGAGCTTTGCCTCGGGTTGGGTGATGGTGCTGGCCTACGCGATCGTGTGCCCGTGGGAAGCGGCGGCGATCGGCAACCTCCTGGCGCGTGTCTTTCCGGCGATGAATGCGCTGCCGCTCTACGAGGTCGCCGGGAAGGTCATTACGGTCCCGCGGCTCGCGGCCGGCCTGATCCTGACGGTCCTTGTGACGGTCGTGAACTACCGCGGCATCCGGCTGAGCGGGCGGTTTCAAAATGTGACCACGCTCGGCCTGCTGACCTGCTTCGGCGTGTTCACGTTGCTCGGCTTCGCGCGCGGGAGTCCGGCGACCGCGGCTCCCCTGTTCGCGGACGCGGGCCCGCTGCTCTCGACGATCCTCGTGCTGCAGATCGTGCCCTATTTCATGACGGGGTTCGAGTCGGTCGCGAAGGGATCGGAGGAGGCCCGCGTGGGTTTCGACCCGCGGAACTTCGGCCGCGCCATCACGCTCGCGGTGGTCGCCGGCAGCGCGTTCTACGTCCTCATCGTCGGCGCCGTGTCGTTTGTGTACCCGTGGCGCGACCTGGTGGGGAACCACCTCGGCACCGAAGCCGCGTTCGCGCGGGCGTTCGGGTCCCGCTGGATCGCGCAGCTGATCCTCGTGGCGGCGTTTCTCTCGCTCTTCAAGGTGATGAACGGCAACTTCGTCGCCGCGACGCGGATGCTCTTCGCGCTGGGACGGCGCGGCCTGGTGCATCGCTCGCTGGGATCGGTACACGAGCGGTTCGAGACTCCGCGGGTGGCGGTCGTCCTGATGGCCGCGCTCACGGCGGCGGCCGCGTTTCTGGGCGACGCGTTGCTGGTGCCGGTGACGGAGGTGGGGTCACTCGCGGCGGGCGTCGGGTGGTGCGCGGCGTGTCTGAGCTTGAGATCAACTCAGGGAAGGGCGCTCGCAATCGTCGGCGCCCTGGTGAGTGTCGCGATCGTGCTCATGAAGGTAATCCCTGGAGTCCCAGGGAGCTTCACGGCGCCCGAATGGATCGCGCTGGCAGGGTGGTGCGCGCTCGGGCTGGTGTTCTGGATGCGGCGGTAACAGCAGATCCTTCGCTTCGCTCAGGATGACGCCTACGGCGTCAGTTCCCGCACCCAGATGTTCCGATACCGCACCGGATGGGCGTGGTCCTGGAGCATCAGCGGCAGGCGGTCAGGATGGGCCTGATACTTCGCCACCGCGTGATGCACCGTCCATCCGGTGATCGTGTCATTGTCATGCACCAGAATGCCGTTGTGGAACACCGTGACGCGCGCCGGCTGCGTGACGGAGCCGTCGGCCGCGAACACCGGACGGTGGAACACGATGTCGTACGTCTGCCACTGGCCCGGCGGACGGCTGGCGTTCACGTACGGCGGCGTCTGGCCGTAGATCGCTCCCGCCTGGCCATCCGCGTAGGTCTCGTTCTGGTAAGAGTCGAGCACCTGGATTTCGTAGTGCGTCATGAGAAAGACGCCACTGTTGCCGCGGTCCTGTCCTTCACCGTCCGGCGGAGTTGGCGCGCGCCATTCGATGTGCAGCTGCACCGAACCGAACGCCTTCTTTGTCATGATGGCGCCCGAGCCCGCCGCGACCTCCATGTACCCGTCCTTGACGATCCATTGCGCGGGACGACCGGCCGCATCCGCGGTCTGCCACTCGGCGAGGCTCTTGCCGTCGAAGAGCACGACGGCGTCCGACGGCGGCGGGACCATCGGCTGCTCCGGCGCCGGCGTCACGACCGGGGGCTTGGGGCGGTCGGGCGAATTCGGGGGCCACTGCGCCTGTGCGAACATGAGCAATGCGGCAGCGATCATGGTTTCCAGGTTCCCTTGGCGACGGCAGGCACAAAGGTCTCGATCCCCGGAGGCGGGAAGTCGAGCGTCTTGCCCTGTTCGGCGCTCTGATAGGCGGTCATCAGGATCTTCACGACTTCGAGGCCATCGTCGAACGTGAGCATCCCCGGCGTCCCATCGAGGAATGCCCGCACGAAGTGCCGGTCCTCGGCCTCGTAGCCGTAGGCGGCCGCTTCGCTGGGAACCACCGGCATCAGGCCCATCTCGGCGTTCTGCTTCTC
>Ga0070696_100000463_pt1 | contig 25421 bp, 26 predicted proteins | sample KBSK1253metaG_FD_65474 | JGI IMG/M metagenome (GOLD analysis project Ga0070696, IMG submission 65474) | Corn, switchgrass and miscanthus rhizosphere microbial communities from Kellogg Biological Station, Michigan, USA - KBS K1-25-3 metaG | ecosystem: Host-associated > Plants > Roots >... | reverse complement strand
CTGGGCGGGGTCGAGAGCCTGATTGGACACCCCGCCTCCATGACGCACGCATCGGTGCCTCCCGCTATGCGACAGGCTATGGGTCTCACCGACAGTCTGGTCCGGCTGAGCTGCGGGGTGGAGGACGCGGACGATCTGATCGCTGACCTGGAGAACGCGCTGCGAGAGACCAGCCGACCGGGCGTCCCAAAGTGAAACTCTCGCACACCGGCACCGTAAGAGCTTACACCTCCAACCGATTGAGCGACGCATGACTGCCTCTGTTCCGGCCCCGCGCCCGCGCCAGACCTTTCCCCAGATCGCGGCGGTGTCCTGGGAACACCCGGCCGATCGCGCCGCTCTCCAGGCTCTCCGAGCGGTGCCCGGGGTGGACGAAGTGATTCGCAAGGTTCTCGCTCTGCTGGGCGGCGAGCGGGGCATCAGGCTGCTGTTTCAGGGCAATGCCATTCGGGTTGGGCCCACTCAGTTCCCCAAGCTCTGGCACATGCACACCGAAGTCTGTACCACGTTCGATTGGGAGGTCGTGCCGGAGCTCTACGTCACCCACACCCCATTCTTCAACGCCGGGGCCTACGGCATCGACCAGCCTTTCATCGTCATCCACTCGGCGGCGGTCGAGTTGTTGGTTGATGATGAGCTGCGAGTGCTGCTCTCGCATGAGCTGGGGCACGTGATCAGCGGGCATGCGCTCTACCGTACGATTGCGGCTATTCTCGCGCTCATCAGCCTAGGTGCTCTGCCGATGCTCGCCGAGTTGGCCTTGCTCCCGGTTCGTCTGGCATTCCTGGAGTGGTCTCGTAAGTCGGAGCTTTCGGCGGATCGCGCGGGGCTGCTCGGCGGTCAGGACATCCTTGCGGCCCAGCGGGTCGATATGAAGATGGCCGGCGGCGGCAGAGGCGAGGGATTCGGTGGGCAGCTCAACATCGAGGCGTTCATGCAACAGGCGCACGAGTACGCCTCCAGCGGCGAAGGCCTGGACATTGTCTACAAGGTCCTGAGCACCTTGGCGCTCACCCACCCCATGCACACCGTCCGCGCGGCTGAGCTGCAGCGCTGGGTCGCGACCGGCGACTACGATCGCATCCTCCGAGGCGAGTACGTCCGTCGCGGCACCGAGGCCAAGGATCGGCCAATCAGCGAGGACTTTGCGGCGGCCGGCAGTTACTACGCCAACGAAGCGCGAGAGCTCGCCAGCCAGGTGGCCGACGCGGCTAAGCGCGCCGCGGAGAAGGCCCGAGAGGCGTTTCGGAACGCACAGAAGCCGTGAGGATTCTCGTGGTTGGGGGCGGCGGCCGGGAGCACGCGCTCTGCTCCGCCCTCCGCCACGAGAATTCCGAGGCAGACTTGTACTGCGCGCCGGGCAACCCTGGCACAGCGGATGTCGCCGTTAACCTGCCGATCCCTGCCGATGACACCGACCGGCTGGCCGATGCGGCCGACATGCACGGTATAGACCTCACCGTCGTTGGGCCGGAAATCCCGCTCGCCCGTGGTCTGGCCGATCGTCTCCGGGCGGAAGGTCGGCGAGTCTTCGGGCCGAATGCGGCGGCGGCCCAGCTGGAGGCTTCCAAGGCTTTCGCGAAGCGGGTGATGGCCGCAGCCGGAGTGCCCACCGCTCCCAGTAAGAGCTTCACCGATCTCGCCGCCGCGCTGGCGTACATCGACCGGCATCCCGAGCCGCTCGTCGTCAAGGCCTCCGGGCTTGCTGCCGGAAAAGGGGCGGTGGTCTGCGGGACCAGACGAGAGGCCGGTGAAGTCGTGCGTCTGATGCTGGAGGAGGGAAAGTTCGGAGACGCGGGACGGACCGTGGTGGTCGAGGCGTACCTCCAAGGCGAGGAGATATCAGTCCTGGCGTTGACCGACGGCGAGGAGGTGGAATTGCTACCGGTCGCGCAGGACCACAAACGCCTGCTGGAGGGAGACACTGGCCCTAACACCGGTGGGATGGGAGCGTATAGCCCTGTTTCGGTAGCGACACCCGAGCTCCTGGATCGGACCAGACGGGAGATTCTCTACCCGACGCTGGAGGAAATGCGGCGGGAGCGGACCCCGTTCTCCGGGGTGCTGTATGCTGGGCTGATGATCGATCCGGCGGGCGCGCCGTGGGTGGTGGAATTCAACTGCCGGTTGGGCGATCCCGAGGCCCAAGTGGTCTTGCCACTCGTGTCTGAAGGACTCACCGACTGTCTCTGGGCAGTGGCGTCTGGGCGTTTCCCTTCCCCTCTTTCTCGCCGACCCGAAGCGTCGGTGACGACCGTTCTGGCCTCCCGGGGCTATCCCGAGACACCCGAACGCGGCGCGGCGATCAACATCCCGGAGCGGCTTCCCTCCGGAGTCACCGTCTTCCAGGCCGGCACGGCGCGAGGTCCCGACGGAATCTTGCGGGCCAATGGGGGGCGAGTGCTGACGGTGACCGCGGTGGCCTCGACCTTCGCCGAGGCGCAACGGCTGAGCCGGGAGGCGGCCGAAGCAATCGAGTTCGAGGGGAAAGTCTTCCGGCGGGACATCGGCTGGCGAGAGGCCGAGAGGCTGCAGCACTCTTAGATTTCGAAGCCGATGCCCGAGCTCCCCGAAGTCGAAACCATTGTCCGTGACATCCGTCCCGCCCTGCTCGGTCGCCGACTCGACCGCGTCTCCCTCAGTCACACCGACGTGCTCAGGAGCGTGAGCCGCAGGCGCCTGCTTCGGGAGCTGACCGGGGCGACAGTGGGTGCGGTGTTCCGGAGAGCCAAGCACGCCGTGCTCGATCTGGGAGAGCTTCGCCTGGTGATACAGCCGGGGATGACCGGGTCGTTGATGGTTCAGAAGCGACCACTCAATGAATACGATGAACGGTATGCAGTGCTCCGGGCGACACTCGATAACGGCCGGGAGTTGGTATACCACGACGTACGCCGCCTCGGCACCCTCTTGCTCCTCGATCGAAAAGGCTGGGAGCGATACAGCGGTGCCATTGGGCCTGAGCCGCTGGACGATGACTTTACTCCTCAGCGCCTGGGTGAAATCCTCCGACCATCCCGTCAGGCGGTGAAGAAAGTGATCATGGACCAGCGCCGACTGGCAGGGGTGGGCAACATCTACGCAAACGAAGCACTCTTCGCCGCCAGGATCGATCCATCGAAGCCCGCCCGCCGGCTCGAGCCGGACGATCACCGGCGCCTTCATACCGAAATTCGCCGAATCCTGACGGCGGCTATCGACTCGAGCGGGACGACCATCCGGGACTATCGAACTGGTACCGGGGAACCGGGGGAGTTTCAGTTGGAGCTCTTGGTCTATGGGCGAGAGGGTGAGCCCTGCCGGCGCTGCGGAACTCGGCTCACCGGTACTCACGCCATCGACGCCCGGATCACCGTATTCTGCCACCGTTGTCAGTCGTGAGTAGACGGACGAGGGCCCAGCGGGCGGTGCCCCTTCCAGCAACCGATCTGGAGCAGTTGAAGTGCCGCATACGCGCCCTTACCGAGAACCGCCCAGCAGTCTACCGGATGCTGGACGGCAGCGGACGAATCATCTACATCGGAAAAGCCAAGCGACTCCGCACCAGGCTCATGAGCTATTTCCGGGCGCAATACCCGGACGACAAGGCCGCCCGCATCCTGTACGCGGCAAGCGAGATCTCCTGGGACTATGTCTCCAGCGAATTCGCAGCCTACCTCAATGAGCTTCGCCAGATCCGCAAATTTCGACCTCACTTTAACCACCGAGGAAACGTCACCCGCCGGTCCATCCTGATCAAAATCTCCGCGGACCCTGCCCCCCGGATGTACGCCGGGAGCGCCGTGACCAAGGGGGACGCTCACTGTTACGGACCCTTCCATTCGTTTTCCCGGACCTCAGAAGCGGTTCGCACTCTGAACGATCTCCTCGGCATTCGCGACTGCTCGCCCACCATGCCCGCGGTCTTCGCAGGGCAGGGTGATCTGTTCGACCAGCCGAGACAAGCCGCCTGCATGCGACACCCGTTCGGATTCTGCAGCGGACCGTGCGCCGGCTTTGTAACCGAATCGGAATATCGGCGACGAGTGGAAACGGCAATGGCGTTCCTGGAAGGACGCACCATCCAGCCGCTCGATCGGGTCATCGCCGCGATGCAGGAGGCCTCAATCGCCGCCCGCTTCGAGCTCGCGGCACGTTGGCGAGAGAAGTTCGAGCACCTCGAATGGCTGCTCGCCGCCGCGACCCGCGCCCGAACTGCGGTGGAGTTACTGACCTTCGTCTATCGGGACCCGGGAGAATTCGGGGATGATTGGGTGCACCTGGTTCGCCAGGGGCTGGTGCGGGCCTCGTTTCCCTACCCAGCGACGCCGATCGAGCAGGAGGCGTTTCGTGCCGTCGTAGCGGAGGAGGTCCGGCAACCCGCTCCCTTTGTGGGACCACTGCCTCTCGACTCGATCGATGAGATTCTGCTGCTGATGTCCTGGTTCCGGGCCCATCCAGACGCGCTGAGACGGACATCGTCCCTTGAGGAGTGGGTGGCCTAGGCCGGGCGTCTCCCTCCCCGGACATCCAGTCGATGGTCGTTTTGGCTCTCAGTTACAACCTGGTTGAACGCAATGACTTGCCAGCCTGCAAAGCGTGGCACTCTCTGTGCTTGACCTCCTCCGGTGCAGGGAAACCATCTCAGTGACCGGGAGGTCCGATGCTCAAACACTTTCTTCTTGCCAGCGCGGCCGCGAGCGCGCTCTTCGCAAGCCCACTCGCCGCGCAGGGCCGGTCGGCGCCCACGATCGGGCTCACCCCCTACGCCGGCTACATGAAGTTCGGCAACATCATCAGTGGTCCTCTCGGAACAGGTCTCCGAAATGCCGGCTCGGCCGTCTACGGCGGCGAGCTCAGCCTGGGACTCACTCGCAACATCGCCCTGGTGGGAAACTTGGCGTATTCCCGGCCGGGGCTCGAGATCGGCGCCCCCTTGGTCGGGGGCCTCTCCGTGGGTGAAAGCTCTGTCTGGCTCTACGACGCCGGCCTGCGACTCAGTCTGCCGGGCGCGGGTGCGCTTCCCATTGCGCCATTCATCCAGGGCGGTGCGGGTGGAGTTCGACAGAAATTCGATTTGGGCCCGCTAAGCACCCACTCTACGAGCTTCGCCTACAATGTGGGCGCAGGGGCCGACGTGGCCCTGAGCCGGCGCCTCGGCCTGGAGCTGATGGTGAAGGACTACATCGGCAAGTTCGACACTCGGGAGGCCACGGGTATGAACCTGGATAGCAAGACCACCCACAATTGGGCGGTGAGCGGCGGCCTCCGGCTGGGGCTGTAAAGCAGTGAGCAGTGAGAAGTGAGGAGTGAGAAGTGAGAAGTAAGAAGTGGGTGAGAGGTGAGACGTAAGGAGTGAGGAGTAAGGACTACATCTCACTCGAACGCACGCGAGGGATCTACTGGCCAGCCTTCGAAACGCTCAGTAGGTCCCTCGTCGCTTACGCTCCTCGGGATGACAGCACTGCTCACTCTATACTCCACTCCTCACTCCTTACGTCTCACCCCTCACGTCTCACCTTTCACCTGTTGCGTCTCACTTCTCACTTCTTACTTTCCAGGCTCACCAGCCTCCCTCTCGGCGGAATGCCGGGCTCCAGCTCGAGAATCCCCACTGAGGGAGCGAGCTTGAAGCGGCGAGCGCCCGCCCCACCGGGATTCATCACAGTCACGACGACGTCCACCAATGTGAGCAGCGGCCGGTGGGTGTGACCGTACACAATGATCTGCGCGTCGGGAAAGGCGGCGTGAAGGTTTTCCGGAGTGGGCGTCCCCAGTTGGTCACCATGGGTCACGACGATATCGAAGCCGTCGAGCTCCAGAGAGGCAACTTGGGGGAGTCGGGCGCGCAGATCCCACCCGTCCGTGTTGCCGTAGACCGCAGTCACCGGAGCGATGGCCTCCAGCTCGGCCAGCAGCTCGATCGAGCCGACATCGCCACCGTGCAAGATGTGATCGACCTCTTCAAACGCGCCGAACACCTCGGGCCGGAGCAGTCCGTGGGTGTCGGAGATCACTCCCAAGCGCATGCGCCGTTCAGGCCTTCCCCGACCAGCGCCGGGTGATTTCGATCTCGAGGCCGAGCTGGTCGAGAATGCGCTGTACGATGAAGTCCACCAACTCTGATATCTGGGTAGGCCGGTGATAGAAGCCGGGTGCCGCGGGGATAACCACGGCCCCAGCCTCCGACACTGTGACGAGATTGCGAAGGTGTACCAATGAGAGGGGCGTCTCCCGAGGCACCAGAATCAGCTTCCGGCGCTCCTTGAGGGTGACGTCGGCAGCGCGCTCTACTAGCGAGCGGCTGGTTCCCCCGGCGATCGCCGCCACCGTGCCCATCGAGCAAGGACAGACGACCATCCCTCCGGTCCGTTGAGAACCGGAGGCTGGGAGTGCACCCCGGTCGTCGTCGGGAAACGGGACGACCGAGTGCCAATCGCCTCCGGTCGCTTGCTGCAGCGCCTCGATCGAATCGATGCCGCACTCGTCATGCAGCAGTCGCAGCCCGTGGGTGGAGACAATCAACCAAGCGGGGACCCGGTTGCGGGCGAGGACGTCGAGCAGCCGAACGCCATAAGGAGCGCCCGACGCGCCGGTGAACGCGAGGACGATGGGGTACTGGCTCAGCGGCCTCTCCGGTTGGGGGTGGGGGAGCGGACCGGATGTTTGGGAGCTGGAGAGGGCGGCGGAAAAGTCGGTAAGGGCGGTAAAGTGCGCGCCGGTTGAGGCACCGGGCTCGAGCGACGCTCCTGCTTCTTTCGCGGCATCGCGATCCTTCCCGTCTTTACCGTCATTACCGTCCTTCCCGCCTTATCATCCTCACTCTGTCTTCTCCGTCCTCATACAATCCGATCCACCAGGGCGAACCCGAAGACGGTCATGCTCATGACCCCGTTCATCGTAAAAAAGGCCGCATTGAGCCGGGACAGGTCTCCCGGTTTGACCAGTTGGTGTTCGTAGACGAGGATCATCCCTGCGATCAGCAACCCGGCATAGTACCAGGCTCCGAATCCGGCGCCGTAGCCAAACAACGCCAGAGCGGGGATGGTCAAACCGTGCAGGAGCTTGGCCAGCAGAATCGCTCGTGACTCGCCCAGGCGAACCACGGCGCTCCGGAGTCCTTCCGCTCGATCGAAGCCCGCATCCGGAAGGGCATAAAAGATGTCGAAGCCGGCGACCCAGGTGGCCACGCCGACGCTGATCACCAGCAGCAGCCACAATGGGTGACTCCACTGGCCGGTTACAGCGAGGTATCCGCCCACCGGGGCAATGGCCAGGCTCATGCCCAGCCATAGGTGGGACCACCAGGTGAAGCGCTTGGACAGGCTGTAGCCCAGGACCCAGGCGAGGGCGAGGGGGCCCAGAAGCAGGCAGAGCCGATTCAACATCCCGGCGCTTACCAGGAACAGGCCGGAGGCCAGGAGAACAGAGACCCAAGCCTGCGTCGTCGAGAGCGCCCCGCGGGGAAGCTCGCGATTTTGGGTCCTGGGATTGCGCGCGTCGTACTCCCGATCGGCGATGCGATTGAACCCCATAGCGGCCCAGCGGGCGGCGGAGAAGGCGAGGATCACCAGCAGCACGGTCCGTGGTGCCACACGCGTCACGGTCGAGGCGGCGATCACGCCCAAGAGCGCAAACGGGAGCGCAAAGAGAGTATGAGGGAGCTTGACCAGGTTGATATAGCGGACAAAGAGGGACTCACCTGCGAACGTCTGGCCCTCACGAGGGGTGAAGGGTGAACGGTGAAAGGTGAAGGGGTCGTTCACGCTATCCGCCGAGGCTCGTAATGGTCATTAAACCTCCGAGTGTACCACCTAGACTTGCCTTCACTCTTCACGCTTCACCCTTCACCCTTCACCTCTCACGCTTCACGTTTCACGTTTCACGCTGTTTGAGTTGTATCCCCAAACTCCCCCACATCTCATCCACCCGCCGCTTGGTATCCCCATCCATCGTGATCAGCTCCGGCCACTCGCGGGCAAACCCCTCTTCCTTCCATTTACGGGTGCCGTCGATTCCCATCTTGCTGCCATAGGTGAACCCGCGGCTGGAATGATCGAGCACGTCCATCGGGCCCATGCTGAACCGGACATCCCGTTCAGGGTCGATGTTATTGAGCGCGATCCACCAGGTCTCGTCGGGGTTCCGAACGTTCACCTCACGATCGACCACAACCAAAACCTTTGCGAGCGACATCAGGCCCTGGCCCCAGAGGGCATTCATCACCTTGTACGCCTGTCCGGGGTACTGCTTGTCGATCGACACGAAGACCAGGTTGTGGAATATGCCGGGAGCCGGCATGTGGTAATCCACGATCTCGGGCACGGTGAGCCGGAGGAGCGGTAGAAAGATTCGCTCGGTCGCGTGGCCCAGATAATAGTCTTCCATGGGCGGGCGACCTACCAGAGTCGCAGGATAGACCGGGTCCCGCCGGGCGGTGATCGCGGTAACGTGCACCCGGGGATACCGATCGGCCAGGGAATAGAAGCCGGTGTGATCGCCGAAGGGACCCTCCAGCGCGAGCGGCTCCGCCGGATCGATGTATCCCTCGATCACCAGCTCCGCCTCAGAGGGCACGTCCAGTTCGCAGGTGACCGCCCTGGTGAGCTCGACCGGCTCACCGCGAAGGAAGCCGGCGAAGAGGAACTCGTCGATGTTGGGAGGCAGCGGGGCGGATCCGGAGTAAATGCTCGCAGGGTCACCGCCGAGGGCGATCGCCACCGGCATGCGCTCGCCTCGAGCGGCCATCTCGCGCCAGTGAGCCGCCCCAACCTTATGCCGCTGCCAGTGCATCACCAGCGTGTTCCGACCTTCGACCTGGATGCGATACATCCCTACGTTACGAATCCCACGCACCGGATCGGTGGTGATGACGAGGGGCAAGGTGATGTAGCGTCCGGCGTCCCCCGGCCACGTGGTGAGGAAGGGAAGCTGTCCCAGGTCTACCGCGTCGCCCCGGAGGATCACCTCATGACAGGGGGCCCGGCCTCCCCTTACGCGCGGGGGAAACTTCCCCATCTCCGCGAGCTTAGGCAGCATGGCCAGCTTTCCGAAGAGCCCTTCGGGCACCTTCAGATTGAGCATGTCGGAGATCCGTGCCCCGATGGCATCGAGGTCGTCTACGCCAAGGGCGAGACACATGCGGCGCATGGACCCGAAGAGATTGATGGCCACCGGTTGCGCACTCGGTTCTCCGTTATCGAGCTGCACGTGCTCGAAGAGCAGCGCGGGCCCGCCACCCGGGCTCTTCATGCAGCGGTCGGCGATCTCCGCGATCTCGAGCCGGGCGCGGACCGGCTGACTCACCTTGGTGAGCTCGCCGATCCGGTCGATCTGCTTCAGGAAGTCGCGGAGGTTGTCGAGGGCCATAGGCGCGTGAAATGTGAAAGGTGAAAAGTGAACGGGAAACGGTGAACGGGAAACGGTAAGGGGGAACACGTTCGAGGAACACCCAACCCCTACCCGTTTACCGTTTACCGTTCACGGCTGTCTCGTCCCGACATACAACGCGCACACGCCCCCCATGAGCAGGCGGTATTGCACGTCAACGAAGCCCTGGGCAGCTAACCGGTGAGCGAACTCCGCCGGCCCCGGAAACGCCTGGGTGGATTCTGGCAGCCAGGTATAGGCCGTCCTATGTTTGGAAATGAGGCGGCCGAGTCTCGGCAGCACCCGTCGAAAGTAGAACTGGTAAATCGATCGGAGCCACGGCCGCGAGGGTAACGCCATCTCCAGGATCACCAGTCGCGCACCGGGGGTCATCACCCGCGCGGTCTCCGCCAGTCCGGCGTCGAGATCGGTCAGGTTGCGTACTCCCCAGCCCACCATCACTCCGTCGAACTGCGCCGTCGAAAAGGGAAGTTCCAGAGCATCAGCGGTGACCGGCGCGAGGCGGGGAGACTTGAGTCGACCGAGCTGGAGCATCCGGGGCACGAAGTCGGCGCCGACTATCCTCCCCCGGAAACCGGCTTGCCGAGCCAATGTGGCGCCGAAGTCGAGCGTTCCGGCGCACAGGTCGAGATAGATTCCCTCCGGCGCGCGCTCCCACCCCAGCCGCCTGACCGCAACTTGCCGCCAGCGCTGATCGAACCGGAAGCTGATGATGCGGTTGAGCCGGTCGTATGTCGGGGCGATAGCGGTGAAGATCTCGCGAACATAGGCCCGCTTTTCCGGGCCGCCGGAAACGGGTAACTTACGATCAGAGGCTAACATAGGCGCTGAATGTAGTGCGGAGTTGAAGTCCTTGGCAAGGCGAGGGTCGATTGGTTAGCGGCCCGGAGTGGGCCCGGCTGAGCGACCAGGAGGTCGTTCTCATCGCCCGCGCGGGCCGAGAGGCGGCCTATCGCGAGTTGATTCGCCGCTACGAGCGCCCGGTGTTCGCCCTCCTCTTTCGGATGGTCCGGGATCGCGAGCTGGCGGAGGATCTGGCCCAGGAGACCTTCATCAAGGCACTGAACGCGATCGAGTCGTATCGCCCCGAATTCAAATTCTCCTCCTGGATTTTCAAGATCGCGAACAATGCGGCGATCGATCATCTCCGCCGCCGGGAGCTCGACACCCTGTCGCTCGACGGTTCGCCTCACGCCGAGACGCCGGAGCAGATGCAGGCCACCGCACTGCAGATCGGCGCCCGGCAGGAGTCACCTCTGGACGCGGTCGAAGCCAAGGAGCTCGGCGGAGCGATCGAGCAGGCGATCGCGCAGCTTCGTCCGGAGTACCGGTCCTGCATCCTGCTTCGCCATGTCGAGGGCCGGGCCTATGAAGAAATCGCTGAAATACTGAACCTCCCGTTGGGCACGGTGAAGACCTATATCCATCGCGCCCGCAACGAGCTGCGCCAGACCCTGGCGCATCTGAAAGAATGAAACCTTCCTCCAACCCCGAACGTAGGAGGGGCCACTTATGACTCAACCTTCCGGGCCTCATCTCACGCCGGACGATCTCGATCTCTGGCTCGACGGAAACCTCTCTGAGGAGCGGCAGCAGCATCTGGATCGCTGCCAGGCGTGCCTCGAGTTGGCGCGAGCGGAGCAGGAGATCGTGGACCAACTGCAGGGTCTGACCCTGATGAGTGCGTCGGCCGGGTTCGCCGACCGAGTGATGCAATCCGTAGTCGTCCCCGATCCGTTTGCCATCCGTTCCCTCCAAACCGTACCTCGCCGCCTTCTCGCCACCCGAAAGTCCATGGCCGTCGCCGCCAGTATTGGGCTGCTGCTGTTGGGCTCGATGGCGGTGAGCATCATCTGGACCCTGGGGCACCAGACCACTCTGTTGGCGCTGGGTTCCTGGCTGTTGTCCCAAGGTGGCCAACTGGCGTGGCTCGGCTTGCGTGGCGTCGCCTCGAACTTCATGGAGCAGCCCTGGTTTGAGAACGCCCGGACGGTGCTGGCGCATCCCGGTCGCCTGGCCTTGGCTTCCGCCTCCGCATCGGTGGCATATCTCGGCGGCGTCCTGGCGCTACGCCGTCTCCTGGCTCTCCCGACCCAGGAGGTGGCGCATGCCAACGCTTAGCCGAGTCCTCGCGGCCACGGTACTCCTCCTCCCCTGCGCTGGTCGTGTGGCACAGGCCGAGATGGGCAACGGCCCGACGCGATCGGCCACGGTCTCGATGGTCCGGAACTTCTGGGCCTTAGTATCCGATGTCTCCGCCCTGACGCACCCCCAGGCTTTGTCGCAGGCCTCGCGAGCTCAAGCCCAGCCCATCCCTGCCGCCCCGCCTGGTGGACCCAGCATCGATCTCAGCAATATCAGCAACACCACCGCGGTCGAACGGGAGCTGGAGCGCAGCCTGGCAAACAAAGGGAGCAATCTCCGTCTCACCGTTCCTCGGGGTTCGGCCTGGCAGGGGAATTACAGTCTGTCCTCGGATGAGAGCCATCCGGGCGACCTGCTGGTGGTGAGCGGCAACGCGGATATCGCCGGCAAATTGCTGGGCAACCTGGTGACCGTAAACGGTGATGTCACGGTGCGTGAGGGTGGGCTGGTTTCGGGTGACATTCTCACCTTGGGGGGCACGGTGCACGGGGACGGGGAGATCGGGGGAGAGGTGCGGAGCTTCCCTTCCACCTCGGTGCTGACCCCGAAATCGGTGGCGACCGTCGCCGCTCCGGCCGCGAGTGCACTGCAGCTGACTTTCGGTCGGATCGCTGGAGTCATCGGCGTGTTCCTGACGCTCTCGGCCCTCGGCTTCGGGTTGGTGATGTTCGGCCGGCCCAATCTCGAGGTGGTATCCGACACGGTGGCTCACTCCTTTGGCCGCGCGTTCATTACCGGGTTGCTGGGACAGATCCTTCTCCTCCCCACCTTCGGCATGTTGGTCGTTGGGCTGATTCTCAGCGTGGCCGGCATTCTCCTGCTCCCGTTCGCGGTGGTGGTCTACACCCTGCTCGTGATCATTGCCGCATTGGGTGGATATCTGGCCGTGGCGCACGCGATGGGGGAGACCTACGTCCGACGGCGAATGGCGCTGGGAGCGGTGATCGGATCTCCCAACAGCTACCGCTATTTGCTGATTGGCATCGCGGCACTGGCCAGCCTCTGGCTCGCCTGGGCCATCTTTGGCTGGGTGCCCGTGGCAGGGGATCTGATTCGCGGCGCAGCCTTTCTGGTCACCTGGCTGCTCGGAACCGCGGGCTTCGGCGCCGCGCTGCTGAGCCGCGCGGGCATCCGGGAGAACTTCGCTGGGCGGCTCATCCCTCCCGAGGCACTGACGGACGAATACCTCTGGGCCACCCCCCAATTCGGGGTCCCCGCGGCCCGCCGGCCCGGCACTCGGACACCTACCCGGGGGCTTTGAGCATGAGGGGCGCACTGTTCGCGCTCGCCCTGCTCCCCTGGGCGGGAATGGCTTCCGCACAGAGCATGAGGCCCTTCAGCACCTTCCGGCAACAGCACGGGGAGACCCGGCTGCGCGCCAACCTGCAGTACGCCGCCGGCGTGCTCCGGCTCAGCGCCGGCCCGGCCGCAGAGCTATACCGGATGGATGTTTCCTACGACCAGGACCGGTTTGTCCCGCGCAGCGAGTACGATGCGGCCAGGGGGGAGGTTCTGCTTGGGGTCGAGACCGCTGGACGCGGCGGCCTCCGCGTGGTGTCTCAGAATCAGCTTCGGCAGATCGCCCATGTTTCATTCTCACCCGACATCGATCTGGCTCTAGATGTGGGACTGGGCGCCGTCGATGCGGAGCTCGAGCTGGGCGGCTTGCGGCTCACCGATCTGAACCTGGAGACTGGCGCCAGCCGCGCCGTGATCCGATTCTCCCAACCCAACGGCGCCCGGTGCCGTAGCGCTCAGTTCAGCGCCGGGGCGGCGGAGCTCTCGGTGATCGGTCTGGGAAACAGTCGCTGTGACCGGATCGACTTCCAGGGTGGCGTGGGCAAAGTGGCGCTCGACTTTGGAGGCTCCTGGACCGCGAGCTCCGAGGTGGAGGTGAGGATGGCCATGGGCGAGCTCACCTTGCGGCTGCCTCGCCAAGTCGGAGTGCGCATCTCGCTCGACAAGTTCCTTTCCGCATTCGAGCCGGCCGGCCTCGTGCGGCGGGGGGACAGCTTCGAGTCTCCCGGCTACGACCGGGCTAGCCGCCACCTCGATATCGCGGTGACGACGGCAGTGGGACAGGTCCGGGTGGAATGGGAGAAGTAGGCGGTGAGCAGTGAGAAGTAAGAAGTAAGGAGCCGCGCCGCTCCCGCCCTGCTTACTTCTCACTGCTCACTTCGTACTTTTCTTTCATGTCTCCCATCGAGCTCCTGGGATACGCCCTCGGCACATCGTTCGCCTCCGGGCTTAACCTCTACGCCACAGTGGCCGCGGCGGGGCTCTTCGACCGGTGGGGCATCATCCAGCTCCCGCCACAACTCCAGGTACTCTCCCATCCAATCGTCCTTGGGATTGCGATCGCGCTATTCGTCATCGAATTCATCGCGGACAAGATTCCCTACGTCGACACCGTGTGGGACGCGGTTCACACGTTCATTCGTCCGCCCGCGGCGGCGGTCCTCTCTTACAGCGCGTTCGCGGGTCAGGTGCCGGCGCAGTGGCAAGTAGCCGCCGCGCTGGTCGCCGGCGGCGTGGCATTGACCTCGCATGGCGCCAAGGCCAGCACCCGGGCGGCGGCCAACATGAGCCCCGAGCCGCTGAGCAACTGGATCCTCAGCCTGGTGGAAGACGCCGTCGCGGTGTTTCTGGCCTGGATGGCCGGAGCCCACCCGCTGATCACCGCGGCCGTTGTCGTGATCCTGGTAATCGTGGCGGTCCTGGTGATCTGGAAGCTGTTCGGGTTTCTGCAGCGGGCCTGGAGCAAAGTGATGGGAGGGCCAGCGACAGCAGCGAGTAGTGAGCAGTGAGCAGTAAGCAGAGCGAAGTAAGCAGTAAGCAGTGACGACCCTCCTCGCGCCTCACTGCTCACTTCTCACTTCTCACTTCTCACTGCAGTTCTATCCCAGCCTCGCCCGAACCCGTCCCCCCACCCCGATACCCAGCCGACGAGCCGCGGATCCGTCCCGCACCGCGATCTCGATCGCTCCTCCCGAGCCGATGAAGGCCAAGAGCCCACCGGTCGGCACGTCGGCAAAGGTGCGCCTGAGCGGGCCGATGTCGAGGCCCTCGATCTCTACCGTGGCGTATGAGGGAACCAGGTCCGGGGTGAGACTCGTCACCAGGCTGCCGAATCGATCGACATACACGATCTCACCCACGACCGTCTTCCCCTCGTGGAACGCCTCTCGATAACTCAGGCGTTCGGGAATCCCCCTGAAGGCCTCACCGAGCGTGTGCAATGCGGTTCCGGAGGCGATCGCGGCGGCCGCCGGGGCGAAGAGATCACGCCCATGAAATGTGGGCGAGGCACCGGAGGGAGTCGGGAGGGAGACGATTTCCACCTCGCTGTCCTTCAGTACGGAGGTAAAGAGACCGTTGTCGGGCCCCACGAACCAATGTCCGGCAGCAGCTAGCGCGAGGGCGGCTCGACTGCTGCCGACGCCGGGATCCACCACCGCAAGATGAACCGAGCCGGCGGGAAAGCGATGCCAGGTACGGGACAATAGGTAGGCCGCCGCGCGCACGTCTCCGGGTGGAACCGAATGGGTTACATCAACCAGCGAGACGCCCGGCGCGCCACTGTAGAGGGCAGCCTTCATCTCGGCGACGTACGAATCGCTGGTGCCGAAATCGGTGAGCAGCGTTATCAGTCGCATGGGCGAAAGGTATCACGCTCGGGCCTGCTCCCACCTGCCCCAGACCCAGAGGCCCGTCATCGCGGCGCCACGCGCGATCGCCGTGAACGAGAGCATCCACCAGATACCCATCAGCCCGAACGCGGGCGCCACCCACGAGGCGAGCGGGATCCGAAGCGCGCTGATGCCGACGACCACTGTCATGGTCCAGAGCGTATAGCCGGCGCCGGTCAGTCCGCCTTCGAGCACGTTCTCGAAGGCGATGGCGAGCTGGGCTACGCCGGCAGCTCGGAGATACAGCGCGGTCGCCGCGATGATGGCCGGATCGCTACTGAAGGCACCGGCCAGGAGCTCCGGAACGGTAAGGAACAGGATGGCAAAGCCCAGGGTGGGCACAGCCGCGAGGCGGAGCGTGAGCCAACCTGCCTGACGGGCACGCCCAGGAAGACCGGCACCCAGGTTCTGTCCCACCAGAGTCTCAGCCGCCAGGCCGAAGCCGACGCACACCATGTAGCTCACTCCCTCGATCTTGTGCCCCACACCCAACGCCGCGATGGCAGGGGTGCCGAAGCTGCCCACCACCCGTACCAGCAGGATGTAGATCACGCTGAACAGCACGCCGGTCATCATCGTCGGGAGCCCGATGCGTCCGATGGTGCGGGCTACCGGAAGGCTGAACCCCAGACGAATCCCACCGCGCCGTCGCAGCAGGATCAATCCCACCACGAAGGACAATCCCCGAGTGAGCACCGTGGCCAATGCCGCACCATAGACGCCCATCGCTGGGATCGGCCCCCAGCCGAGAATCATGAGGGGATCGAGCAGGAGATTGAGCAGGACCGACGCACCGAGCAGAAGGAAAGGTGTGCGGGTATCGCCCGCGCTCCGAAAGGCAGCGGTGACCACAAAGTAGCCGTAGACCAGAACGGCGCCGATCAGCTGTACCACCAAGAAGTCGCGTGCCAGTGCCGCTATTTCGCCTCGAGCCCCCATGACCCTGAAGATCGGATCGAGGGCGAGGACCCCGCCCGCTCCAACCACCGCTCCAAACCCGATCGCCATCCAGAGCGCGGTGCCGGCGGCGCGGGCGGCGGCGGCGGGATTGCGTTCACCGTGGCGTCGGGCCGAGACGGCGGTCAAGCCGACCCCGATCAGCTCGCCGATCGATACCAGGATCCAGACGGTATAGCTGGCGAGCGAGACCGCGGCGAGGGCGTTGCCGCCCAGGGTGCGCCCGACCCAGAAGGTGTCGGTGATATTGAAGAGGACCTGGAACAGCGTGGTGCCGACGGCGGGAAGCGCCAAACGCAGGATGGCAGGACGGAGCGGCCCTTCGATGATCCCGGTGTCGGCGGGGGCGGGGACGGCGAGAGGCGGTGAAGCGTCCTGGTGTTCGGCATAGAGTGCCGGAGGAACCGAGAGCGGCTCCTCTGCCGGAAGGAGCGGCTTCAACCCCGGAGAATGGGGAGGGCGACTCCGCGGCCCGCCGATTTCTCCTGCAGCGCCTCGGCAATCTGGCGCAGAGCGGCAGCGGCCGGGCTCTCGGGCTCCGCGACCAGGATCGGTCGTCCCGCGTCGGCCAGTTCGGCGAGGCGCGGCTGGAGCGGAACGCTGCCGAGGAGGGGCGCACCGATCTCGTCGGCCAGCCGCTGCCCGCCCCCGGAGGAGAACAGCTCGACCCGACGACCCGTTTCCGGATCCGTGTAGGCGCTCATGTTCTCCACCACCCCGACGACCGGAACGCCGACGCGCTCGAACATCTTGGCCCCGCGGAGCGCGTCACCCACGGCCATTTCCTGCGGAGTGGTGACGATGACGGCTCCGGCAACGTGGGTCGCCTGCACCAGGGAGAGCTGTGCATCGCCGGTACCCGGCGGAAGATCGACGATCAGATAATCCAGCGTGCCCCAGTCGACATCGCGCAGGAACTGCTGGACGATCTTCATGATGATGGGACCACGCCAGATGGCCGGTGCGTCCCGCTCCACCAGGAAGCCCAGCGACATCAGTTTGACTCCGTGGGCCTCGATGGGCTGGATCTTGCCCCTCAACACCGGCGGACGGTCGAACACTCCGAACATGCGGGGAACGTTGGGGCCATAGATGTCCGCGTCCATGACGCCCACCTGAAGTCCCGCCTGCGCCAGCGCAACGGCCAGATTCACCGCGACGGTGGACTTCCCCACACCACCTTTGCCCGATGAGATGGCGATGATACGTCCCAGCGCGGGCTGGTCCGGCGGAGGTTCCGGCGATGCGCCTCCGGGAGGAGGCCCAGGTGGCCCATGGGTCACCCGCGCCGGGCCAGCAGGATTGGTGACGTTGATCTTGATCTCGTCCCGACGAACACCTTCGATCGCCTGGACGGCCGCGCGGGCTTGCCGTACCAGTGTGGCGGGATCTTCAGGAGCGAGGAGGAAGGTGAAGCTGACCTTGCCATCGTCCGCGACCGCCAGGTCCCGGATCATCCCGGCGGAAAGGATATCGTTCTCCAAGCGAGGATTCTGGATCCGAGCGAGCGCGGCAGCGACGCGGGCCTCGAGCGGTTCCACCACTAGACCGCCTCCACGTGCTTCACTTCAGGCACCATCTCCCGGAGCCGGCTCTCGATGCCCTGCTTCAGGGTCACCGTGGATGCCGCGCAACCGTGACAGGTCCCCCCCAGGCGCAGCAGGAGGATCCCTTCGCTCTCATCGAAGTCGACGACTTCGACCTGACCGCGGTGGGACGCGATGTAGGGTCGGAGGGTGTCCAGGGTCTGCTCGATGCGGTCGATGGTGTCCATGTCAGGCCTGGTAATTCCTAGTGATAAAGTCGGAAATGGAAATATAGATCCCCCGCTAAACCGGTCAACCAGCCTTGACCCGAGCAGCGTCGTTGGCTCCGAGATAGGCGCGCGCCGCGGTGAGCACAGTGGCCTGGACCTCCGCCATCGACCCTGGCAAGGCCAATCCCGCCGCCTTGGTGTGCCCTCCACCGCCGAAGGCCTTGGCAAATGCCGCCACGTCGACATTGCCCACCGACCGGAGAGAGACCTTGACCCGGCCCTGGCTGACCTCGCGGAAGAGTAATGCCATCCGGACACCCTCGATGGTCCGAGGGAAATCCACCACCCCATCGAGATCGTCGGAGGTCACACCCAGCCGCTCGATGGCGCCGGGCGGAACAGTAACCCACGCGAGCCCATGCTCTGGCTCCACCACCAGGGTCTGGAGGGCTTCGGCGAATAACCGCGGGCGTCCTTCCGGTGCTCGGGCGTAGACCTCGAGGTAGATCTCCTCTGGATCGACCCCGGTCTCCAGCAGCTCGGCGGCAACTCGCAGCGTCCTGGGCCGGGTGTTGCTGAAGCGGAAGCCACCGGTGTCAGTGAGGATCGCGACGTACAAGCCGCGGGCAGCGGGCTGGGTAAGCGGCCAGCCATTGGCCAGCGCGAGCTCGAAGATGAGCTCGCCGGTGGCGGCAGCGTCCGGGTCCAGATATCGAGGCCCCGGTGGCAAGACTCCGGTACTCACATGGTGGTCCACGCAACCGACAGGCACGCCTCGGTCCCGAACGGTGTGACTCAGCATCCCGAGCCGGTCGAGATCGGAGATGTCGAGCACGATGATGTGGTCCGCCCGGCGCAGTTCCTTGACTGCCTCCCCGGTCCGATCGGCTCCAGGAAGATCGTCGAACAGGAAGCTGAAACGTGATGGGGTCGCGGTGGGGTTGGTGACGACCGCATCCACCCCCGCAGCCCGCAACAGGTGGATGAGACCCGCCTCGCTTCCCAGACCGTCCCCATCCGGATTGACGTGGGTCGTGACACAGACCCGCTGGCCCGGGGTGAGTCCCTGAGCGAAGGTCCGCGCAGCGGCGAGTTTATCGGGGGGAAGAGTGAGGGTCAAGGGAAGTGAGAAGTAAGAAGTGAGAAGTAAGAAGTGAGCAGTGTGCAGTGAGCAGTGAGCAGTCGCTGACAGTAAGGAGTAAGGAGTGAGGAGTGAGGAGTAAAGAGCGAAGCCCGGTTTCGTGTCACAGCTCACACCAGGCTACTGCCATCTTACCCGCTGCGTATTCCTCACTCCTTGCTCCCTACTCCTTACTCCTTACTCCTGACTCCTCACTTCTTACTGCTTACTGCTCACTGCTTACTTCTCACGGCCGTCCGGCGGCCAGCTGCACCTTTGAGTGGCGCCGCCCATAGAGGAAGTAGATCGCCAGGCCAATGGCCATCCAGATGATGAGCCGGGCCCAGGTATCCACCGGCAGGCCGGCCATCAGGTAGAAGCAGGCGAGGATCCCCGCGACGGGAACAAAGGGGACCCAGGGGGTGCGGAACGGACGTGCCCGCGAGGGATCGGTGTAGCGGAGCACCAGTACACCGGCGCATACGATGGCGAACGCGAGCAGGGTCCCGATCGAGACCAGCTCGCCCAGCAAACCGATCGGCAGCAGCCCGGCAAAAGCCATGGCGGCTACGCCGGTGATGAGACTCGCGAGCCACGGAGTCCGGAAGCGCTTGTGCACCACGCTGAATACCGGAGGCAGCAGGCCATCCTTGGACATGGAGTAGAAAATTCGCGGCTGGCCCAGGAGCATGACCAGGATCACGGATGACAGGCCGGCAATGGCGCCGATCTTGACCACGGGCCGCAGCCAGGCGAGTCCCGGTCCAGCGGCGTTGATCCCGACGGCGATCGGATCCGGCACATTGAGCTGGGTGTATTTGACGATGCCGGTCAACACGAGAGCGACCGTGATGTACAGTACGGTACAGATAGCCAGCGAGCCCAGGATGCCGATAGGCATGTCTCGCTGGGGATTCTTGGTCTCCTGGGCCGCGGTGGATACCGCATCGAATCCGATATAGGCGAAGAAGATCACCCCCGCGCCGCGCACGATGCCGTCCCAGCCGTACTTGCCCGTCCCCGCTGGTGGGGGAATAAAGGGCTCCCAATTCTCCTTGTGGATATACCCTATGCCGAAGCCGATGAAGAGCAGCACCACCGTCAGCTTGATGACGACGACGAAGTCGTTGAACGTCGCCGACTCGCTGATTCCGATGATGAGCAGGATGGTAATGACCGCCACGATGACCATGGCGGGAACGTTGAGCACGGCTCCGGTGCTGGTCCAGCCTTCGGTGAAGAGGCGCCAGACGTTGAGACCGGCATCGGGCGGAGCAGTATGAGTATAGGGAGCAGAAGTGAACTCGGAGGGAAAGTTGATGCCGAGATCGCGAAGGAAGGAGACCACATATCCCGACCAGCCAACCGCGACGGTCGAGGCGGCGAAGAGATACTCGAGAATCAAGTCCCACCCGATGATCCAGGCGAGCAGTTCCCCCAACGTCGCGTAGCCGTAGGTATAGGCCGACCCGGCGATGGGAATCATAGCGGCGAACTCGGCGTAGCAGAGCCCCGCGAGCGCGCAGGCGGTGCCCGCCAGGATGAACGAATACACGATGGCCGGACCGGCGTAGTTCGCGGCGGCCTGCCCGGTGAGGACGAAGATGCCGGCTCCGATGATCGCCCCGATGCCGAGGGCGACGAGGTTGATCGAGCCAAGTGCTCGCTTGAGGCTCTGGTCGGAGGCGACCTCTGCCTGGAGTGCCGAGAGATCCTTCCGCAGGAACAGGCTCATGGAACGCTCACGGAGAAAGTGAGAAGTAAGAAGTAAGAAGTGAGAAGTGAAAAGGACGAACCTGCGCGCGTGTCTCGAGGGTGAGCAGCGATTGCAAAAAGGGTCAGCCCGCAACCCTCTCACTTCTCACTTCTCACTTCTCACTTTTGTTCACGCGCTGTAATTCGGAGCTTCTCGGGTGATGGTGACATCATGCGGGTGCGATTCGCGCAGGCCGGCCGAGGTAATCTGAATCATCTCGACGTCGCACTGGAGCTGGGGCACCGAGGCCACCCCGCAGTAGCCCATCCCGCTGCGCAAGCCGCCCACCATCTGATAGAGCACATCGGAGACCGGGCCCTTATAGGGTACCCGTCCCTCGATGCCTTCGGGCACCAGTTTGGAGGGCGCCATCTCGCCCTCCTGGAAATACCGATCGGCTGAGCCGTCCTGCATGGCGGAGAGGCTCCCCATGCCACGGATCATCTTGTACCGACGTCCCTCGGCCAACACCGACTCCCCTGGACTCTCCTCGGTACCGGCCAACATGGAACCCATCATGACGGAGGCCGCGCCAGCAGCCAGCGCTTTCACCACGTCGCCGGAGTACTTGATGCCCCCGTCGGCGATCAAGGGAAGGTCCTCCGCGCCGCGCAAGGCATCCATGATCGCGGTGACCTGAGGGACACCGACACCGGTGACTACCCGGGTGGTGCAGATGCTGCCCGGGCCGATGCCGACCTTGACCGCGTCCACCCCACGGCGCACCAGCTCGCGGGCACCGGTCTCGGTCGCCACGTTGCCGGCGACCAGCTGGACCTCGGGGAAGGCCTCCCGCAACTGGGCCACCGTGCCGAGTACGCCCTCGCTGTGGCCGTGGGCCGAGTCGACCACGATCACGTCCACCCCGGCATCGATCAGGGTCGCGGCGCGGGTCTTGGCATCGGCGCCGCTGCCCACCGCGGCGCCGACGCGCAGCCGGCCGTGCTGGTCCTTGTTGGCGTTGGGATGCTCGCGGCGCTTGAAGATGTCCTTGACTGTGATGAGTCCCTTCAGCACGCCCTGCACATCGACCACTGGGAGCTTTTCGATCCGGTGTTTGGCGAGAATCCGCTCCGCGTCGTCGAGGCTGGTTCCGACCGGGGCGGTGACCAGGTTCTCCTTGGTCATGGCCTCCTTGATCGGTTGCTCGAGGTTGCGCTCGAACTGCAGGTCGCGATTGGTGATGATCCCGATGAGACGCCCCTGCCCATCTACGATCGGTACCCCCGAGATCTTGAACCGGCGCATGAGCGAGTAGGCCTCACGCACCGGCCGGTCCGGACCGAGGGTGATGGGGTTCAGAATCATCCCACTTTCGCTGCGCTTGACCCGATCCACCTCCGCCGCCTGACGCTCGACCGACATGTTCTTGTGCAACACACCGATGCCGCCGGCGCGCGCCATGGCCATAGCCATGTCGGCTTCGGTGACGGTGTCCATGGCGGCGGAGACCAGCGGGATGTTGAGGGAGATAGTGCGGGTGAAGCGAGTGACGGTCGAGACGTCACGAGGATGGACGGCGGAATATCGCGGCATGAGCAGCACGTCATCGAAGGTAAGGCCGGGTTTCGGTCGAATGACGCTCATGCGCTCGGCGGGGCTGAGTGGCTAGCGGTCCAGTCCAGATACACGAAGGCCCACCGAGCCCTCATAGGGCGGTCGGCAGGCCAGGAGAGTACGGGTCCATCTTGAAGGTTAGGGGCCAGGACGGGGGAAATCAAGCGGCACGCACTAGCCTCCAGGGTCGTACGGACGAGCCCGCAGGAGCACGCGATAGAGATGGAACTGCCCTTCCTGTCCGAGCGGTTGCAGCGTGAGCGCCGGATCATCCCAGATCCAGCTGCCGGCGAGATGGTTGTGGAACCCGAGCCGGGTTGGGTCATCCAGGAGGTGGATCCCGAGCCGGCGGAGGAGATCGCGCAGCCGTAGCGTGGTCGGAAGATAGGTCCAGCCGACGTAGTACCAGGGTCGCGGCAACGAGGTGAGCGCCGCGAGGGAGCCGACGTAGTGGTCCGGCCCAGACCACCACTGGTCGAGCGGGCCCAGTGGCCCGGGCCGTCCGAGTGCCTGATATCGCGACTCCGGGGTCTCGCTGAGGCAAAGCCGGATGCGTTGGTCAGGGAAGGCGAACCGGAGCAAGCTGTAGTCGGAGCTCCACGGAAGCAGGTAGGTCGCCTGAGAGCTTCCGTGGGTCAGCCGATCCATGAGGGAGAGTAGGCGGCTCTGGTCGATGTCGTACACGACCAGGGGCAGGAGGAGAAAGCGATTGACCAGCACGAGCGCCGCCAGGACTGCGATCCAGCCCCACCGGTGGCCCGGTCCGAGGAGCAGGCCCGCCATCCTCCGCAGCCCGGTCGCGGCGAGCAGCGCGAGCGGGATGAGCATCGGCGCGTAGTAGCGCGACTCGTGCCCAGCCAGGAAAGGCAGGGCTGTGGCGACCGACCAGACCATCGCCAGGCGAATCCCGATGTTCCATGGCCGGTAAGGGACGAACAGGAGGACCAGCGCGAACGTCTGGAGGAAGAGGGCGAGCGCGTAGACCCGTTGAAGCCCGGCGTCCGGGCGAGTGGCCACCTGGTACGCAAGGCCCAAGGGCAGGAACTCCGACCCGCCCAAGAGTCGCAGACTGAGGGTCACGAGAAGAAGCGTGCTGCCACCCACCGCGGCCACTCGAATGAGAACTGCCCTGCGCGGGAACCGCACGTCCCCCGCCACGAGTAGGGCCAGAACCAGCCCGACGAAGGACACAAAGGCCGTCACCCGACACAATGTCCCGAGGGAGAGCGCCACCGCCGAGAGGCCGAGGAGAGCCCCGATCCTGTTTCTGGACGCAGCGCGAAACGACCGGAGGAAACCCCAGCACCCGAGCGTGATCAATAGAAGGCTGGGAACTTCGGAGAGCGTCTTGTACGCGAGGTACATCGTTCCGGGGAGGAACAGCAGCACGATGGCCGCATCGCGCGCTCGCTGAGCGTCGTCGAGGAGCTCTCGGAGGAGGCCGTAGGCTACCGCACCGAAGCCAACCAGCAGCAGAGCAAAGATCGCCTGAATGAGATACAGCGCGGTCTCCCCCGTGCCGAAGACCTGGGTGAGGAGGCGGAGCAGGACAACGTGACCGATCTTGCTGGTGAAGTAGCCGGTTGGAAACCCACTAGGACCGAGTGTGGCCAAGGCATCCAGCCGTACGAGCTCCCTCGGAGAATGAGCCAAGGCGGCAAAGAGGTAGAAGAACTCATCCCAGTAGTGGAACGAGTTCCAGCTGAGGAGCAGGAAGACCGTGGAGGCGGTGACAAATGACCAGAGCCCGGCCCCGCGCATGCCGCCCGCCCACCTCGATCGCCTCGTCGCACCGCTCCGCCGGGCCTCCATGAGTGGAGCTCGCTGCATGCCTCAGGCCAGCAGCCATCTTGCTGCTTCGAATCGAGCGCTAACGCTGGCGACTCCTGCGGCGGGTCTATCCGTCGCCGCCCTGACTGCCACCCTGCAGCCGGCCATGCAGGCGGAGGGGACATCGCTCGCGCCGCTCACGGAGCTGAGGGGTCCGTGAGCATCAAACCGGCGCTGGCGATCGGTCCCCGCGGCTCCCATCAGCGCCCATTTGGTGAGGCGCGTCGAGCGCCCGCTCGCCTCGTTGGGCCCAGTGCGGGGGCGGCGAGGGCGCATGCCCACGATATCCGGAGTGAATACGCTCCGGACTGGCGCGAGCCGGGGCAGATCCCGTACGCTTTTCCGAAGGCCATCCGCGTCCTCTACCAGTGGGGAACCGCTCTGGACAGGGGGATGGTATGAACCGGCTGCTTGCCTTCGGGATCGTGCTTTCGCTCGGCTGCGCGTTGGCCCAGAACGGCGGCCGGCGGTTGCCCACGCCGATTTGGGTGCGGAGCCACAATGTGAGTGCCGTCGATGTGTACCTGTTGTGCGGCGACCACGATGCGGAATGGCTGGGGACCGTCGAGGCACAACAAAGGGAAGCATTCGAAATACCGGTCGGGCACCCCTACTGCATGCAGGGTTTGAACTTCTTCCTGGTTGTCCGGCGGATGGGCCGAGGCTACTGGGGAGGACCTTTTCGTCCCCAGGGCGGCGCTCGGGTCGATCTGGTGATCGAGAAGTACGCTGGGCTTTCCACTGCCCAGCTGATTCAGGAACTACCCTAGAGGGCCGCAGCGAGAGAGCAGGTACTCAAACGACCCTGTCCGCATTTCCAGCAAACGTCCGCGTCCTCCTTACGGTGGCAACCGCTCTCGATAGGAGGACCGGACAATGCGCCCGACCCGCGTTCATCGGTATTTGCTCCCGCTCTCGCTCTTCCTGGTAGGCTGCAGCCCCGCCGATGTTGCCCTGGGTCCAGGGGGAGCTCCCGAGGCCGTGAACAGCCCGCCGTCTCTGGGGAACCGCGGCCGCTGCCTCCCAGTCTCAGGCCACTTCGATCTTACGAGCGGCCATTCGGAGAAGCGGTGCTTTAGCCGGCCTTCAACATCGCGATCATGAGCGGGACGATCACGAAGCATGCCGATGTTACTGCGATTGGCCTGACAGGAATCTTCGGCGTGATCGATGCAGGCGAGGGGAACGCGCGGGCCCGGACCTCGTCACCCAGGTTTTCTTTCTTCCGCCCGGAATGCTCAC
>Ga0070696_100000461_pt1 | contig 25502 bp, 28 predicted proteins | sample KBSK1253metaG_FD_65474 | JGI IMG/M metagenome (GOLD analysis project Ga0070696, IMG submission 65474) | Corn, switchgrass and miscanthus rhizosphere microbial communities from Kellogg Biological Station, Michigan, USA - KBS K1-25-3 metaG | ecosystem: Host-associated > Plants > Roots >... | reverse complement strand
TGCTCGCTTACCTGACCCACTCGGAATCGGCCGCGGTGGACTTCGTCGGCCTGGCGGGGCCGAAGGAAGGCCTGCTGATGGCGCCGGCCTACGCCGTGCCGCGCATGCTCGATCGCGCCGGGCTCGCGCTGCAGGACTTCGACATCTACGAGATCCACGAGGCCTTCGCCGCGCAGGTGCTGTGCACGCTGAAGGCCTGGGAATCGGACGACTATTGCCGTGAAAGGCTCAAGCGGCCCGGCGCGCTGGGGAGCATCGAGCGTTCCCGCCTCAATCCCAAGGGCTCGAGCGTCGCCATCGGCCATCCCTTCGCCGCCACCGGCGCGCGCATCCTCGCCACGCTCGCCAAGCAGCTCGCCATGCGCGGCGCGGGCCGCGGCCTCATCTCGATCTGCGCCGCCGGCGGACTGGGAGTGACCGCGATCCTGGAACGCTAGGAATTGCTCTCGCAAGCCGATCTCTTCGCAGGCCTCGCGCAAGGCCACGCCGCGGGCATCGCCGTGGTCACGCCCAACCGCCGCCTCGCGCAGACGCTGGCGGCGCAGTTCGACGCCTTCCAGAGCGAAAAAAGGCTTCCGGCCTGGGAAGCGCCCGACATCCTTCCCCTGGGCGCGTTCGTGGAGCGGCTGTGGGAGGAGGCGCTCTACTGCGATGCGGGCGAGAACCTGCCGCAGCTTCTCACCGGCGCGCAGGAGCAGGTGATCTGGGAGGAGATTCTTTCCGGCGCCAACCTGCTCTCCATCGCGCAGACCGCGACCCAGTGCCGCGAGGCGTGGCACTTGCTGCACGCCTGGCGCATCCCGGCGGGTCCGGGCGGCGAGGATGCGCAGGCGTTCCAGCAGTGGGCGAGAAAGTACGAGGCGCGCACGCGCGGCGAGGTCGACGCGGCGCGCTTACCCGATCTGCTTTCGGATTCTCTTGCCAAACTGAAAAAGCCGAAGGTTCTCGTGGCCTACGCCTTCGACATCCTGGCGCCGCAGACGAAGGAGTTCCTGTCGCGGTTCACGCTGGAGGAATGCCAGCCCGAGACGGTCGGCGGAGCCGCGCTCAAGCTGTCGTTTCCCGGCGCGCGCCAGGAGCTCGGGCGCGCCGCGGCCTGGGCGCGCGCGCGCCTCGAGCAGGGCAGCACGCGCATCGGCGTGGTGGTGCCCGAGCTCGCCAGGCGGCGCAAGGAGGTGGTGCGCGTCTTCTCGCGCGTCATGCAGCCGGGCTACAACCTGCCCGGAGCGCCTTCCTCCGCCGGGGGCGCGGCTGCGTTCAACGTCTCCCTCGGCGAGCCGCTCGCCGAGTTTGCGCTGGTCGACTGCGCGCTGTCGCTGATCGAGCTCTCCTTCAGGGAGCTCGAGTTTGCCGCCGCCAGCCGCCTCGCGCGCTCGCCTTTCCTCGGCGGCGCGCAGACCGAGATGACGCGCCGCGCGCGCCTCGACGCGGACCTGCGCGACGCCCTCGGCGCCAAGGTCTCGCTGGCCAAGCTCATCGCCGCGGCGGCGGCCTGCCCGCAGCTTCGCAATCTCCTCGAGAATCTTTATGCGCTCAAAGCGCAAAAGCGGGAAAGTCCCGCGTTCTGGGCGCGCCACTTCTCGGCGCTCCTCGACGCCGCGGGCTTTCCCGGCGAGCGCGCGAGCGACTCGGAGGAATTCCAGACGCTCGCCAAGTGGCACGAGACCCTCGGCGAGCTCGCGAAGCTCGAGCGAGTCTCCAAATCGCTTTCGATCGACGAAGCGCTCGCTTGCCTGCGGAATCTTTGCCGCGACAGCCTGTTCCAGCCGGCTCAGTCGAGCCGCGGCCCGGCGGCGCCGATCCAGATCCTCGGCGTGCTCGAGTCCGCGGGGATGCGCTTCGATTGCCTGTGGGTGAGCGGCCTCACCGACGAGGCCTGGCCGATGGACGCGCGCCCCAATCCCTTCATCCCGGTGGCGCTGCAGAAACGAGCCGGCATCCCGCAGGCCGCCGCGGAGAGCTCCGCCGCGCTCGACCGCCGCCTCACCGAGGAGTGGCTCGGCGCGGCGCGCGAAGTGATCGTCTCCTTCGCGGCGAAGGAGGAAGACCGCGACCTCGCCCCCAGCCCGCTCATCGCCGCCATCCCGGAAGGAACGCTCGAGCTGCCGGGCTTTCCTCGCTACCGGGATCTGCTTTTTTCCAAGAGAAAACTAATCAACATCGAAGATCCGAAAGGCCCTGCCGTTCCCCCCGGCCCGGTGCGCGGCGGCACGCGCGTGCTTGCCGACCAGGCGGCGTGCCCCTTCCGCGCCTTCGCGCGCTGGCGCCTGGCGGCCGAGCCGCTGGAGGCGCCGGCGCCCGGCCCCGATGCCGCCGAGCGCGGCAAGCTCCTCCACGCCCTGATGCGGGAGATCTGGGCCGAGCTGAAAACGAGCTCGGCGCTTCATAGCCGCAACCTCGTTCCGGTCATCCATCGCGCGGCCGAGGCCGCGGTGAGGGAGGCGGGACTCGAAGGCCGCTTCGCCGAGCTCGAGCGCGTACGCCTCGCGAAGCTCGCCGACGAATGGCTCGAGCTCGAGAGCGCTCGCAAGGCTTTTGAAGTCGTCTCGGTCGAGGAAAAGCGCAGCCTTCGCGTCGGCGGCCTCGAGCTCGAGTCGCGCATCGACCGCATGGACCGCCTGCTCGAGGGCGAGGGTGGGCACGTCCTCATCGACTACAAGACCGGCAACCGCGTCACGCCCAAGGACTGGGATCCGCCGCGCCCCGACGACCCGCAGCTTCCGCTCTACGCGCTGGCGGCGCCCGAGGCGCTCGCGGCGCTCGCTTTCGCCAAGCTGCGCCCGGGCGCGATGCGCTTCATGGGCCTGGCGCGGGCGAAGGACCTGGTTCCCAACGTGAGGCCGGCGAAGCACTGGCCGTCGCTCCTCGCCGAGTGGAAGAAGGAAACCGAGGCGCTCGGCGCCGCCTTCGCCGCGGGCGCGGCCGCGGTCGACCCCAAGCGCGAGCTCAAGACCTGCCAGCGCTGCGACCTGCAGACGCTATGCCGGGTCTACGAGAAATTCAACGTGCTCGAGGAGCTCGAGGACGAGGAGAGCGGCGAATGAGCCCCGGTTTTTGCCCCCCTGTGAAGGGGGGAAGCGAGCGAGTTTTTCGCGAGCGGGGGGTTTCAAGCCCAGACCGGGTAGCCTTTTGCTTCCCTCGCATACCCGCCGAAGAGATCCAGCATCCGCTCGCGCCACTTGTAGAGCGGGTCGTCGGGCTCGAGCAGCCGCAGCGGCGATACCGCGCGCGCCCACTGGAAGACGCCGAACACGACGTAGTCGGCGAAGCCCGGTCCCTTGCCGCAGATGAAGCTCGCCTGCGCGAGCGCCGGCCGCAGCGGCTCGAGCGCGCCGCGGAACTCGGCGAGCCACTTCTTGGGATCGGCGCCGACCTCCTCGAGGCGGCCGCCGAGGCGCTTCTCGCGCGACTCGCGGAAGTAGGCCCGGTCCTTCTCGTGCAGGTGCTTGTAGAGGTCCATGAGGATCGCGCGCAGAAGCGGCGGGTGCAGCGAGCGAAACGCCCAGTGGCACATGAAAAGCGAAAGCGCGCGCGACTCGGTGCCTTCGAAGAGACCCGGCCGGCTCGGGTAGGCCTCGTCGAGATACACCGCGATCTCGAAGGAGTCGTACACCGCGCGGCTGCCGTCGACGATGACCGGCACGGTAGTGGAGCCGGTGAACGCGATGCGCTCCCTCTCGGTGAAGCGCCACGGGATGGCTTCGAAGTCGAGGCCCTTGTGCTTGAGCGCCATCTTCACGCGCCAGCAGTAGGGCGAGAAGCGCCGGTCGTCTTCGGCCGCCGCGAGATCGTAGAGCTGGATAGCCACTTGAAATTCCCTCCAAACAAGCATATGTCCAAAGGCGCCGACGGTAAACCGTGAAGAAGAACGATCTTCCGGACGCCGCGGCGCGAGAGGCCGCGCTCGACCCCGGGCGCTCGTTCATCGTGCAGGCGCCGGCCGGCTCGGGTAAGACCGAGCTTCTGGTGCAGCGTTTCCTCGGGCTGCTGCCGAGGGTGGAACGCCCGGAAGAGATCCTCGCCATCACCTTCACCCGCAAGGCCGCCGCCTCGATGCGAAAGCGCATCCTCGATGCGATGCAAGAGCCGGACCTCGCGCCGCGGCTGCGTATCCAGACCATCGACGCGCTGTGCGCCTCGCTCACCCGGCAGATGCCGGTGCTCTCGCGCTTCGGCGCCCAGCCCGAGCTGGTCGAGGACGCGCGCCCCCACTACCGCGAGGCGGCCCGGCGCGCCTTGAGCGAGCTCTCGCCCGAGGTGGAGCGCCTGCTTGCGCACCTCGACAACAACGTCGGCACCGCCGCGTGGCTGCTCGCCTCGATGCTCGCGAAGCGCGACCAGTGGCTGCGCACCGCGGGCTCGGCGCCCTCCCGCGGCGAGCTCGAGGCCAACTTCGCCCTCGAGCGCGCTCGCTCGATCGCCGCCGCGCGCAAGCTCCATCCCGAGGCGTCGGTGGAGATGGCCGAGCAATGGTTGACGAAAGAAAAAGACTGGAGAAAACGGCCGGCTGCGCCGCCCGAGCTCGTCGCCATCCCCGGATTGCGCCAGGCGCTGATCGCGCTCCAGGAGATGCCGCCCGAGCGCTACAGCGACTACCAGTGGGAGGTGCTCGAGGCGATCCTGAAGCTGCTGCCGTACGCGGCGGCGCACCTCAAGGTGGTGTTCGGCGAGCGCGGCGAGGCCGACTTCACCGAGGTGGCGCAAGGCGCGGTGCGCGCGCTCGGCAGCCCGCAGGCGCCGACCGACCTCATGCTCGCGCTCGACTACCGCGTGAAGCACATCCTGGTCGACGAGTTCCAGGACACCTCGCTCTCGCAGTGGGAGCTCCTGTCTCTCCTTACTGCAGGGTGGGAAGGCGAGGAGGGGAGGGGGAACTCCAGCCGGACCTTGTTCCTCGTGGGCGACCCGATGCAGTCGATCTACCGCTTCCGCGAGGCGCAGGTGGCGCTCTTCCTGCGGGCGCGCGAGCGCGGCGTCGGCGGCGTGAAGCTCGAGCCGCTCACGCTCTCGACCAACTTCCGCTCGCAGAAGAACCTGATCGGCTTTTTCAATTCCTCCTTCTCCAGGATTTTTCCGCGCGAGGCGGACGCGTCCTGCGGCGCGGTGCCGTATTCCCCCGCCGCGGCGCACCCCGACAACCGGCCCCTCGCCGGGGAAGCCGCCACCTGGCACGCGCTCCCGGACCGCGAGGCCGAGGCGCGCCGCGTGGTCGATCTCGTGCGCGAGGCGAAGGACCGCTGCGCGATCCTGGTGCGAAAGCGCGACGCGCTCGCCAACATCGTCCCCGCGCTGAAGGCGGCGGGCATCCGCTTCCGCGCCATCGAGATCGAGCACCTCGGCGAGAAGCAGGTGGTTCAGGACCTCTACGCGCTCACGCGCGCGCTGTCGCATCTGGGCGACCGCATCGCGTGGCTGTCGATCCTGCGGGCGCCCTGGACGGGTTTGTCGCTCCATCAGCTTCACGAGATTGCCGGTCGGGATCGCCACGCCACCATCTGGGAATTGATTCAACAGAACGAGCAGCTTGAGAGATTCAGGACGGTGCTCGCGCCGGCCGTCGCCAACCGTGGCCGCGGCAGCCTGCGCGAGCGCGTCGAAGGCGTGTGGCTCGCCCTCGGCGGCCCGGCGTGCGTCGAGAGCGCCACCGCTCTCGAGGACGCCGAAATCTACCTCGACGAGCTCGAGAGCCTCGAGCGCGCGGGCGACATCGAGGACCTCGCCGCGCTCGAGCAGAGCCTGAAGCAGCTCTACGCGCTGCCCGATCTCGAGGCGGACGACGACGATCTGCAGATCATGACCATCCACAAGGCGAAGGGCCTGGAGTTCGGCACCGTGATCGTGCCAGGGCTCGACAAGGGGCCGGGGCGGACCGACACCCCGCTTTTCCTGTGGCGCGAGCGCCCCCCTGACAAGGGGGGAAGCGAGCTTCAGCGAGCGGGGGGTTTGCTTTTAGCTCCGATCCGGGAGACCGGAGCCGACGACGATCTCGCCTATCGCTATCTGAAGAACCTGGAAGTCGAAGCCGAGGACTTGGAGGCGGCGCGGCTCCTCTACGTCGCCGCCACCCGGGCCGAGAACCGGCTGCATCTTCTCGCCTGCACGAAGCTCGACGACGAAGGCGAGCTGCGCGCGCCCGCGCCGCGCTCGCTCCTCGCCCGCGCCTGGCCGGTGGCCGAGGCGCACTACGCGCGCATGGTCCCCGAGCAGCTCGCGATGGATTTCATGCACGCGCCGCGCGCGCCGATCACCACGCTCACGCGCCTCGCGCTCGAGGTGGATCGCATCGCAGCACCGCCCGGGGTTCACTGGACCTCCCCATCGCAAAGTGCGGAAGAAGAGAGAATCGAATTCTCTTGGGCGGGCGAGACCGCGCGCCACGTCGGCACCGTCGTGCACCGCTGGCTGCAGCGCATCGCCGAGGACGCCCTGCAGGGCTGGGACGCGAAGCGCGTCGCCGCTCTGCGCAAGCGCTTCGCGAGGGAGCTCCACCGCCGCGGCGTCGCGCCGGCGGAGTTAGAACGCTCCGCCGAGCTCGTCGCCGCGGCGCTCGGCAACACGCTCGCCGACGCGCGCGGGCGCTGGATCCTGGGCCCGAACGCCGAGGCGCGCAGCGAATACCAGCTGCGCGTGCGCACGCCCGAGGGCCTGCGCAGCTACGTGATGGACCGCGTGTTCCGCGACCGCGACGGCCGGCTCTGGGTGGTCGACTTCAAGACCAGCCGGCACGAAGGCGCCGCGGTCGAGGCGTTTCTCGACCGCGAGCGCGAGCGTTACGCCGCCCAGATCGACGCCTATGCCGCAGCGCTCGGCGGCGCGAGCCGCGGCCTCTACTTCCCGCTGCATTCGGGCTGGCGCGCGACGGAATAGCGATCCGCCTTTGTTGTTGACTTTCATGTCGAAGGCTTGTTGCGGCAAACTTCGGCTCCCATCCAACCAAGAGGAGGTGTTATGAAGCTCTCTGCAATCGTGGCGGCGTTCCTGGCCTCGGCCCTCGTGTCGGCGCCCTTGCTCGCGCAGGACAAGGCGAAGGCCAAGGCAAAGGGCGGCGGCGGCCCCATGACGTTCTTCGTCACCAGCGTCGGCAGCGGCAAGGGCGGCGACCTCGGCGGGCTCGAAGGCGCCGACGCGCACTGCAACGAGCTCGCCAAGGCGGCGGGCTCGAAGCTCACCAATTGGAAGGCCTACCTCAGCACGACCCTGCCCGGCGGCGACGCGGGCGTCAACGCGCGCGACCGCATCGGCAAGGGTCCCTGGCGCAACGCCAAGGGCGTGGTGGTGGCCAAGAGCGTCGCCGACCTCCACTCGGCGAAGAACAACATCAACAAGAACACGGCTCTCGACGAAAAAGGCCAGATGATCAAAGGCCGCGGCGACAAGCCGAACGAGCACGACATGCTCACCGGCTCCGACCCGATGGGCATGTTCTCCACCGCGGGCGGCGACACCACCTGCGGCAACTGGACCAAGAGCGGCGAGGGCTCGGCCATCGTCGGCCACCACGACCTCCAGGGCCTGAAGGACACGCGGCACATGAAATCCTGGAACTCCTCGCACGGCAGCGCCGGCTGCAGCCAGGAGTCGCTCGTCAAGACCGGCGGCGCCGGGTACTACTACTGCTTCGCGGCGAACTGAGCGTCTCGGGTCGCGTTCAAGATCACGAATTGTGATCTTGAACGCTCGGCCGCACCCGGGGGCGGAAAATGGCGACAGTCACCATTTTCCGATCTACGCGTACCATGCGGCATGAAGAACTCCGAAGTGCCGATGATGGCGCTGCGCCGGGCGGTGCAGCTCTGCGGCGGGCTGGACGCGCTGGGCGACGCGCTCAGCGTCTCGACCGACAGCCTCGAGCGCATGATTACGGGCGAGGACGAGGTGCCGCAGGACCTGTTCACCCAGGCGGTGGGGCTGCTGCTGGATGCGACCGCGCGCTCGCCCAGGCGCTCCACGCCCGACTCGAACGAGGGCGGCAGAAAGGGCCCGCGCCACTAGCGGGGAAAAGAGGCGGGCGCGAAAAAAGGCGCGCGCCGCGCGCTTTGCGCGGGCGAAGTGTGCTACCTTGCGCCCCGCAGGATACTCAAGCAGTGAATGGACCTTCCCTTCTTCGCCGCCCAGCGCGGCGCCTTGTAGGTAGCCAAATTCCCTCTTTGATCATCGTGCCCGCATGCGGGGCTCGGCACAGTCTCGTAGTTTCGATTCAGGATTGGAATAGACAATGGCTACAGGCAAAGTGAAGTGGTTCAACGACGCGAAGGGCTTCGGATTCATCACGCCCGACGACGGCAGCAAGGACCTCTTCGCCCACCACAGCAGCATCCAGGGAAGCGGCTTCAAGTCGCTCAAGGAAAACCAGCAGGTGCAGTTCGACGTGGTCAACGGCCCCAAGGGTCCGGCCGCGGCAAACATCAAGCCGGTCTGATGCCGGCCACGGCGAGCGCGCCGGCCTACAAGGAGCGCAGCTGCCTCAGCAAGCGCCGCTACTGGTCGCAGGTCGATGCGCTCGTCATGGCGGCGCGCTGCATCGAGCGCAGAAACTCGGGCCCGCTCGGCGCCTACCGCTGCCGCAACTGCGGCGGCTGGCACCTCACGCGCCAGCTCTGAAATCCCGCGCCGGCTAGGCGAGCGCGGCGCACGCCCAGTGCGCCCAGGCGAGCAGCGCGCTGTCGGCGTCGAAAGCGCCGACGAGCTGAACGCCGAGCGGCAGGCCGTGCGCTCCCTTGCCGTGCGGCAGCGTGACGCAGGGAACGCCGAAGAGCGTCCAGGCGCGGTTGAAGAGGGGATCGCCGGTGCTCGCGAGCGAGGCCGGCGCTTCGCTCGGGGCGCTGAGGGTCAGCAGGAAATCCACTGCGCGCATCGACTCCGCCAAGGCGCGGCGGCACAGGCGCGAATGCTCGCGCATCGCGTCGTACTCGGCGCGCGTGACCTGCCAGCCTTCTTCCAGGCGCGGCAGCAGCGTCTTGCTGATCTCGCCGCGGTGGTTCGCGTACTCCCAGGCGAGCGAGCGTGCGGTCTCGTAGCCCATGATCACCTTGTGGCGCTCGAAGAGCGCCTCGCTTCCGGCCGGCAGCTCGAAGTCGCGCACCTGCGCGCCCGCCTGCGCCAGGCGGCGCGCGGCCGCTTCGAGGTTCGCGCGGCTCGCCTCGTCCGCCCGCTCCCAGCACGGCGTGCGGCACAGGCCGACGCGCGGCTTCTCGGAAGGTCCTATCGGCTCGGCCGCGGGGCGTCCGGACAGCACTTCCAGCGCGAGCGCGAGGTCCAGGGCATCTCTTGAAAAAATACCGATCGTGTCGAGCGACTCGGCGAGCATCTTGGTGCCGGCGCGGTTGATGCTGCCGAAGCTCGGCTTGACGGCAAAGGCGCCGCAGTAGGCGGCCGGGCGGATGACCGAGCCGCCGGTCTGGGTGCCGAGCGCGAGCGGCACCATGAAGTCGGCCACCGCGGCGGCCGAGCCGCTAGAGGAGCCGCCCGGGGTGTGCTTTTCGTTGTGCGGGTTGCGGGTCGGCGAGGGATGGTTGTTGGCGAACTCGGTGGTGACGGTCTTGCCGAGGATGAGGCAGCCGGCCTCCTTGAGGAGCGTCACGCAGGCGGCATCGGCGCGCGGCCGGTGGCCGCGGTAGATGGGCGAGTTGTACTCGGTGGGAAGCTCGGCGGTGTCGATGATGTCCTTGATGCCGAAGGGCACGCCGTGCAGCCGGGAGCGGCGCGGCATGCGGTCGAGCTCGCGCGCCTCGGCGAGCGCCTGCTTCGCGTGGATGAACGCCCACGCGCGCACTACCTCGTCGCGCTCCGCGATGCGCTCGAGGCAGGCCGCGGCGAGCGCCTCGGCGCTGAGCTCGCGCGTCTCGATGCGCCGCGCCGCCTGCGCCGCGGAAAGCTGGTCGGGTTTCATCCTGGAAGCATAAACGGGGTCGGTCCTGTTTTCACTGTTTTCAAAGGGATTAGAATCGTCCCCTGATCCCATCCTGCCACGAGGAGCAGCCGCCATGCTGACGCTTTTCTACGCCCCCAACGCCTGTTCGATGGCCTCCCACATCGTGCTCGAGGAAAGCGGCCAGAAGTACGAGGGCAGGCGCATGGATCTCGCCAAGGGCGAGCAGAAGACGCCCGAGTACCTGAAGATCCATCCGCTGGGCCGGGTGCCGGCGCTCAAGCTCGACGACGGCTCGCCGCTCACCGAGAACACGGCGATCCTGCCCTACCTCGGCAAGCGCTTCGGCCTCTGGCCCACCGACCCGGTGAAAGAGGCGCGGGCGCTTTCGGTCATCGGCTTTTTCGCCTCCAGCGTGCATCCGGCGCACGCCCACATCGGCCGGCCCGAGCGCTACACCGAGGACAAGTCGGCCTTCCCCGGCCTCCAGGCCATGGGCAAGAAGAGCTTTCACCAGTATCTCCAGCAGATCGACGGCCTGTACGCCGGGCGCGAATGGCTGTCGGACAAGTACTCGGTGCTCGACCCCTACGCCTTCGTGTTCTACGCCTGGGGCGTGCGGCGCGAGCTCCCCATGTCGGAGCTCAAGCACTACGGCGCCTTCAAGGAGCGCATGCTCGAGCGCCCGGCGGTGCAGCGCGTCGTCGCCGACGAAGGCATCAAGCTCTGAGGCATGACAGGGAAATTCGCATGAGCGAGCAGCACAGGTTCGAGCTCGCAGTCCCGATCGAGCCGGTCGATCACCTCCTCGGCCACGCGCACGCGCCGGTGACGATCGTCGAGTACGGCGATTTCGAATGCCCGAACTGCAAGCAGGCGGCGGGCGCGGTGAAGCTGATCCTGGAGCACTTCGCGGGCCGCGTGCGCCTCGCGTGGCGCCACTTCCCGCTCGAGGGCGTGCACCCGCACGCGCTGCAGGCGGCGCTCGCGGCCGAGGCCGCCGCGGGGCAGCGCAAGTTCTGGCCGATGCACGACCTCTTGTTCGCGAACCAGAGCCACCTCAAGCCGCGCGAGCTGCGGCACTACGCCGAGCGCCTCGAGCTCGACACCGCGCGCTACGACGCCGAGATGCAGGAGGAGTACTACCTGCAGCGCGTGCGCGAGCAGATCGCCGGCGGCGAGAAGAGCGGCGTGCGCTCGACGCCGACCTTCTTCGTGAACGGCGCCATCCAGGACGTCTCCTTCGGGCTGCAGGCGCTGCGCGAGCGCGTCGCGCAGGCCCTCGAGCGGTAAGCGCTGGCCGAATAACAGATCCGCGCGCTGGCGCTGCGGAGCTGCTACTAACGGAGCGCATCCCGCCTGCGTAGCATGCCTCCGGGTGGAAGCGCTCGAAGAGCGAATCCCCTGCACGCGATGCCTGCGGCGCGGCGAGACGCTCGCGATCTTTTTTCCGATCGATCTCACCGTGCTGTGCTGCGCGGGTCGCATCCGCATCGCTCTCGAGGACGCCACCGCGCCGGTCCACCTCGCCGAGGGCGAGCGCTACGCAGCGAGGCGCAATGTCCGGTTCACCATCGCCTTCCGGGAAGGCGCGAGGAACGAGTGGCTCGCCGACAGCGGGATCGCACTGGTCGCTCTCCTCAGGGCATGAGTGAGCTCGCCGGGGTCGCCGCGGCGCTCGCCGGCAGCGTGCTCGGCGGCAGCGCGCTCGCGGGCACCCGCTTCGCCGTCGGCGCGCTCGACCCGCTCGCGGTGGTCGCCGTCCGCTACGGCATCGCCGCGCTGCTCCTACTGCCTTTCATCGGGCCGTCCCTCGCGCTCCTCCGGCGCCGCGCGGACGCGCTGCCCGCCCTCGGCCTCGCCGTCCTCTTCTTCGTGATCTACCCCTACACTTTCGCGCTCGCGCTCGCCTACACCACCGCGGTGCGCGGCTCGCTCGCCCTGGCGAGCATGCCGCTTCTCACGCTTGCGTTCGCCGTCGCCATCGGGCGCGAGGCGCTGCAGTGGCGGCGCGTCATCGGCATGCTCATCGCCGTGGCCGGGCTCGCGTTCGCGCTCTCGCCGCGCGCCGGGCAGGCGATGCCGGACGCCTGGCGCGGCGATCTCACCATGGTGGCCGCCGCGGCGATGCAGGCGCTCTACAACGTCCTCTCCCGGCCCTACATCCAGCGTGTCGGCGCGCTGCCGTTCACGGCGCTGGGCATGGCGCTCGGCGGCGCGGCGCTCGCGGCCGCCTGCCTCTTCCTCGGAAGCTTCCATGGAATGGAACGGCTGGACACGGCCGGCTGGGCCGCGCTCGTCTATCTCGGCGTGGTGGGCGGCGCGGCTCTGTGGGTGCTCTGGTCCGTGGGGCTGCGCTATGCGAGCGCGAGCCTGGTCGCGCTCACCACCACGATGAACGCCCTGACCGCCTGCCTTCTCGGCGTGCTCTTCCTGGGCGAGCCGCTGGGGCCCGAGCTCGTCGCCGGCCTGGTCTGCGTGCCGCTCGGCATCGCGCTCGCGACGGCGGGCGCTCGCCGCTAGGAAGCGATGTAGGCCCGCAGGGCCTGCGCTTCCTCCGCGGTCTCGCTGAGCTTGATCTTCACCAGGTCGCCGATCGACACCAGGCCGAGGAGCTTGCCCTCCTCGACCACCGGCAGGTGGCGGAAGCGGTGCTGGGTCATGAGCCCCAGAGCCTCGTCGACCGGCATGGCGAGCCGCCCGAGCACCACGCTGCAGGTCATGCGCGAGCCGACCTGCAGGGCGTCGAAATCGCGGTCGCCCTCGGCGTACATGCGCAGCACGTCGCGCTCGGTGAAGATGCCCACCGGGCAGCCCTCGGCGTCGGGCACCATTACCGAGCCGACGTTCTGGGCGTGCATGGTGCGGATCGCGTCGGCGACGCTCGACTTGGCCGACACCGTGACCACGCGGCGGCCCTTGGCCGCCAGTACGTCTTTCAGCTTCATCGACGCCTCCTTGCGGTTGCCCTGCCCTTCGATGATTCTACCGCGGGAGCGGGCATAGTTCTCTCCCCAAGCCGGGGCGTCGTGGTACAGTCCGCGTCGCAAGAGTTCAAGTAGTGGATACCGTCCTCTCAAAGCCGCCCCAAGCGGCCACCACAGTGGCAGTCAATTCCCTTTCTTGATCATCATGCCCGCAGCGGGGCTCGGACAGCCTCGTCCATACCAACATCGCACTTTCGAGAAGGGGAAACGACAATGGCAACAGGCACGGTGAAGTGGTTCAACGACTCCAAGGGCTTCGGATTCATCACGCCGGACGGCGGCGGCAAGGATCTCTTCGCCCACCACAGCTCGATCAAGATGGACGGCTACAAGTCGCTCAAGGAAGGCCAGAAGGTCTCCTTCGACGTGACCCAGGGCCAGAAGGGCCCGGCCGCCTCGAACATCAAGCCGCTTTAAGCGGCTTTTTGTTGGGTCCCGGCGCTCTCTGGCGGCGCCGGGAAGCTCGCGAGGGCGTTGCGCTCACGCAGCATGACGTAGAAGCAACAAACGCCGGCGGCTGCGGCGAAATGCTTGAGGGCATGCCCGCTCATCAGGCCTGAGCTCCATTGCATGAGCTGAAGGTCTGCCAGCTCGAAAAGCTTCGCCGCGGCGTAGCAGGCGAGCGCATAGGCGAGGTAGCGCCGATGCGTATAGCGGCCCGGAAGCAGCGCGAGGACGAGCACGACCGCCAGCATCGGCGCGGCCGAGCGATTGAAGCATTTATTTGGGCTCGGCCTAGCGACGCGTCCGGGGGGGCTCGACCTGACCCCGCCTCTGCAGCCGCCGCATGACGAGCGAGCAGGCGAGCGCCCACGCCGCGCCTCCCGCCCATCCGGCGGCGACATCGGTCGGCCAGTGCACGCCCAGATACACGCGACTCACTCCCACGAGCACCGTCAGGAATACGGCCACCGACAGGAGATAGATCTTCATGCGGAGGGAGGCTTCGACGCGCGCCAGCATCGCGCCCAGCGTGAGGTAGGTGACGGCCGCCATCATCGAATGCCCGCTCGGGAAGCTCGTGGTGTAGACGAAACTCCCATGAGGAACGAGCTCCGGACGCGCCCGATCGAATCCGAGCTTCAGGAGGCTGCTCAGGATCAGGCCGCCCGCGACGGCGACGAGCACGGCAACCGCGGCGTAGCGCTTTCCGGCGAGCAGGAGATAGCCGATGACGGCCAGCGTCATTAGCGTCAGCACCGCAACGCCGCCCAAGGCGGTAAAGTCGCGCGCCATTTCCTGCACCCACGCCGGTCCCCACGGCATGGCCGGGTCCGCGGCGCTGCGCAACGCGAGGAGCAACCTGCGATCCCACGCCGTGGTCTCGCCTTCCACCACTTCCCCCGCGATCGAAATGAAGAGCCACAGCGAGGCGCCGATCAATCCGATGGCCACCAGCGCCGACGCCTCAACCGTGGCGAGGCGCTTGCGAAGCTCGGATTTCTTCACGTCTCCGAGGCCGGCAATCTCCCGAGCTGGCAGCCGTTGATGCGCCAGGTTCCGTCGGGCTGTTGCTCCATCGGATAGAGCGCGATCCACGCCCGGCCTTGCGCGTCGGTCATGCGCACGGGCTGCACCAGCTCCCCGCCGGCAAATGCATCGAGCTGCGCCTCGATCACCTCGCGCACCGCGCGCGCGTCGGCGGGCGAAATCTCCTGCGCGAAGAGCGCGGCCGGCGCGAGCGCGACGGCGGCTATGAGCGTGAGCAGCGCTGTTTTAAAGACCGACCTCGTGAAGAGCGGCAACGGTTACCGAGCCTCCCGGCGCGACGACCACCTGAAAGCGCGTGTCGGTGCCGGCCACCGGCTTGCCGTCGACATAGAGCTGGCTCTTCACCGGATAGACGCCCTGCGGCACGCCTTGCGGCAGCGAGAATTTGAACGAGGTCTCGAAGGCGCCGCCGCCCGCGCCGCCTTGGCTCGCGGGCTTTCTCGCCTTCCCCGCCTGCGCACCGTCGGGACCATAGAGGGCGATCTCCTGCTCGACGTTCGGATGCGGATTGCCGGTGCCCGGTACCACTTCGATGTTGGAGGCGACGGTGACGGCCTTGCCGGCCTGGACCGTCGCGGTGGGCGCGACCTGGGTATTGAACCGGGTCACGGTCGCGCTGGCGGGCAGCGTGCCCTTGTGTGCAGCCTTGTACTCGTTGCTGACTTGCTGCGCGGTCTTGGTTTGCTTCGTGTAGTAGTTATAGGCCACGCAGGCGAGGGCGCCGATCGCGGCTCCCGTTGCCGCGCCGGCCCCCCGGTTCTTGTTGCCGCCCATGATCGCGCCGATGGCGGCGCCGATGCTGCCGGTCACCAGCGGATTGCATTCGCCCGAAAACACATCGCTCGCCGTTTCGCTGCCGCCCTGACCGGTGGCACAGCCGGCTGCGAGCGCCGCCGCCGCGATGACGGCCGCCGGTTTGCGGGCGAACTGAAGATGCCGCATGACTAGCCTCCCCCGAAAATAGCTACTCGATCTTGATCTGCTTGATGGCGCGCTGCTGCGCGTCGGCCGCGCTGGTCTTCAGCTTGCGCGCCGGGGCGCTGCCCGGATCGACTTGCAGCGCAGCGTTCGCGTTCGTGATCGCGCAATCGTATTGCTTGGCCTGGAAGCACTTTTCGCCGTCCTGCAGGAACGTGGCGACCAGCACGCCGAGCCTGTTCTCCGCGGGCGGCGGCGCCTCCCGCGCCTTCGCAATCGCCTTTTTCTCCGGCTGCGCGGCACGCTTGGGCGGCTGCGGCTTCGGGGCCGGTGGCGCGACGCTCGCTTCCTCCTTCGGCGGCTCTTCCGGAGGCGGTGAGTAAGAAGGCGCAGGGGGCGCCACCGCGGTCGGCGGCGTTTCTATGACCTGCGGCTGCGGCTTGCCCGACCTGAGAAGCGCGCCCGCGCCGATTGCTCCGACGAGCGCGACCGTGACGCCCACGAGAAGGGCCAGGCGCGGCCGGCGGCTACCTGCGGCCGGAGGTAGCGGGGGCTGGCGGCTTGTGTGGGTCACCGTGCCCGGCCCGCGATCGAGCTCGAGAGCCGAACGAAACTGCGCCACGTTCTGCGGCCGATCGTCCGGCTTCACCGCCAGGGCTTGATCGAGCGCGCGCAAGAACCGAGGGCTGTAGCGCCCCGAGGCGGCCTGCTCGAGCGGCACGACCGGATCGGTGATGCTGCGCGCGACCGCGGGCGCCGGCCGCTCGCCGGTGATCGCGAAATAGACCACCGCGGCGAGCGCATAGAGGTCCGTCCACGGTCCCTGCTTCAGCGCCGGCGACTCGGCGTACTGCTCGATCGGGGCGTAGCCGGGCTTCAGAATCGCCGTCAGCTCCTGCGTCCGGTCGGTGATCACGCGGCGCGCCGCGCCGAAGTCGAGCAGCAGCGGATTGCCGTCGGGCAGGATCAGGATGTTGTCGGGCGCGATGTCTCGATGCAGCGCGTTTGCGCGATGCAGGACCTCCAGCGCGTCGAGCAGCTGCGTGAGAAGCTGCTTGAGGCGCATCTCATCCGGAGGCGCTCCTGCGCGACGCAATTCTTCCTTCAACGTGATGCCTTCGTAGTAAGGCATCACCATGTACGCGGTGCCGTTCGCCTCCCAGAATCGATACACCTTCACCAGCGCCGGATGATCGAACTGGGCGAGCATCCGGCCCTCGTTGATGAAGCTGCGCAGGCCGATGTGGAAGGTCTCGCTGTCCCGGCTGGAAGTCGGCGCCACGGTCACGCCCGGTCCGCGGCTCGCGAGCGCCGAGGGCAGATACTCCTTCAGGGCCACCTTGCGCTCGAGGACACAGTCGCGCGCGAGATAAACGATCCCGAAGCCGCCCACGCCGACGAGAGCGACGATCTCGAACTCGTGCAGACGTGTTCCTACGGGAAGGGCGTTCTCGCCAAGCGCGGAATCCTGTCCGCGCGGAACCGCCTCCTGGGCTACGGTCCGATCGTCCTGCAACGGCTATCCCCCTGCCAAACGATATAGTTTACAGTGCCTCGTTGTCCAATTGATTCCTGACACCATGGCACCGATCGGAGCGCGCCTGAAGGAATTCCAGCGCAGCGAAGTCGAGCGCATCCTCTCCGCCTGCACCCGCTGCGGCAAGTGCTACGAAGTCTGCCCGATGGCGCAGTACTCGAAGGCGCCGGCGAGCGAGGGCAAGGTGGTCGTGCCCGGCGTGCTGGCCGTGCTGCGCGGCGAGCCCGGATCGGCCGAGGCGCTCGGCTGGATCGCGGTGTGCACGCGCAGCGGCGTGTGCGTACCCGCCTGCCCGGACCAGGTCGACCCGCGGATGATGATGCGCCTCGCGCGCATGACCGCCCTCGGCGGCCGCGGCGAGCCAAAGCAGATCGAGCGCAAGGAAGACCGCGACTACTTCGACCGCATCCGGGCGTTCGCCAAGCTCCAGCTCACCGACGACGAGCTGAAGGAGTGGACCTGACATGAGCGAGCCCGTTACTTTCTGGTACGGCTGCAACGTCCTGCGCCACGGCGACATCATCCATAGCTGCCTCGACATCCTGCGCGCGCTCGGCTTCGAGCCCTCGCCGGTGGGCGGCCCCGACTACTGCTGCGGCACCGTCAAGGACGCCAACCAGACCGCCGCCGCTGGCATGGCCACCCGCACCGTCGGCCGGCTGAACGAGCGCGCCAGGCGCGTCGTCGCCTGGTGCCCTTCGTGCCACTCGCACATGCACGACTTCATGGAGCGCGGGAACGACCGGCACTTCGACATGACCTACCTCGTCGAGCTCGTCCACGCCAACCGCGCGAAGCTCGCCCCGCTCCTCGTCCACCCCGTGCCCATGCGCGTGATGCTCCACAAGCACGTCGGCTTCAACGAGCTCGTTCCGGTGAACCGCATGCTGCCGGAGCTTCTCGGCATGATCCCGGGCGTGGAAGTGCTCGACGGCGGCTACGTGGCGCCGGGCTACATGTGCGCTTCCTTCGCTCCCCTCCCGAAGGCCCTGGAGGACATCCACGCCAACACCGTGCGCGCCGCCAAGGCCGCCGGCGCCGATGCCGTGGTCACGATCTTCCATCAGTGCTACCGCGAGCTCGTCGGCCTCGACGCCGCCGGCGCCACACCGGTTTACAACTACATCCACCTCATCGCCCGCTCCATGGGCCTCGCCTACGAGGACGAATACAAGGCCTGGAAGCGCGCCGGCGACGGCGCCGCCGCGCTGATCGGTCCCGATCGCCTCGCCAAGGTCGGCATCGAATTCTACGAGCGCGCAGTCCTTCCCGAGCTCAAGAAGCGGCCCGTTCTGCGCTGACGCTCGCTCAAGGGCGTCCCGATTCGTAACCTCGACGGCGCTTGCACGTGGACCTGGACAATCACGCGGAACGCACGCCGGGTTGGCTGACCGGTTATGCTGCGCGTGACCAACATCAGAGTCCTTCATGGATAAGCTTGACCTCACTATTCGTAATGGCACCGTGGCGACAGCCGCGGAGACGATGCGGTGCGACATCGGCATTGTCGGCGAGAAGATCGTCGCGATCGCGGAGCATCTGCCGGCGGGTGCCCGCGATATCGATGCGGGCGGGCGCTATGTGCTGCCGGGGGGAATCGACAGTCATTGCCATATCGAGCAGCTCTCCGGGATGGGGATCTGGACGGCCGACGACTTCTACAGCGGGACGGTGTCGGCGGCGTTCGGGGGGACGACTACGATCATTCCGTTCGCGGCGCAGCATCGGGGAACGTCGGTCACGGCGACGGTGGCGGACTACCACGAGCGCGCGCGGACCAAGGCGGTCGTTGACTACGGGTTCCACCTGATCATCGGGGAGCCCACCGACAAGGTCCTGAAGGAAGAGCTGCCGGCGGCGATCAAGGGCGGGATCACCTCGTTCAAGGTGTACATGACGTATCCGAAGTGGCGGCTGGAGGACTTTCAGTTGCTCGATGTGCTGAACGTCGCCGATCGCGAGGGTGCGCTGGTGATGGTGCACGCCGAGAACGACGACATGATCCGCTGGATCGCGAAGCAGCTTCTCGAGCGCGGGCACGGGGCGCCGAAGTTTCACGGGGTCGCGCATGATGCGCTCGCGGAGGCGGAGGCGACGCATCGGATCATCATGCTGTCGCGGTTGCTCTCCGTGCCGGTCCTGATCGTGCACGTGTCGAGCCCCGAGGCGACGAACACCATCCGCGCCGCGCAGACGCTCGGGGCGAAGATTTACGCGGAGACCTGCCCGCAGTATCTGGTGCTCACCGCCGAGGACATGGATCGCCCGGGCGTCGAGGGGGCCAAGTGGTGCTGCAGCCCGCCGCTGCGCGACAAGGCGGCGCAGGAGGCGATGTGGGCCGGGCTCGCGAACGGCACGTTCCAGGTCTATTCATCCGACCACGCGCCGTACCCGTTCGACGAGACGGCCAAGATTCCGCGCGGCGACAAGACGACGTTCAAGGAGATGGCCAACGGCGTGCCCGGGATCGAGATGCGCCTGCCGATCCTCTTTTCCGAGGGCGTGCTGAAGAAGCGGCTGAGCATCAACCAGTTCGTGGCGCTCGGCGCGACCAATCACGCGCGCATGTACGGCCTGTACCCGCGCAAGGGCACGATCGCGATCGGGTCGGACGCCGACATCGCCGTCTGGAATCCCGAGATCGAGAAGCGCATCGACTATTCGATGATGCACGACGCGGTCGGCTTCACGCCCTACGAGGGCCATGTCTACAAGGGCTGGCCGGAGCTCGTGACGAGCCGCGGGCGCATCGTGGTCGAGGGCGGCAAGTTGAAAGTGGAGCGCGGCTCGGGGCGGTTTCTCGCGCGGGGTGTGCCCGGCCCGCTCGCCAGCGCGGCCGGGACGATCGACGGGCCGGCGCGCAAGCTCAGAACCTTGATCCGCTGACTTTTTCAAACAGAGCCATGGCCAGACACCTCAGGATCGCCGCCGCCCAGCTCGGACCGCTCCACAAGGCGGACTCGCGTGCCGTCGCGGTTTCCCGATTGCGGGATTTGCTGAGGGAAGCGCACGGCATGGGCGCGAAGTTCGTGGTGTTTCCGGAGCTCGCCTTCACCACGTTCTTTCCGCGGTGGTGGATGGAAGATCAGCGCGAAGTGGATGAAAGATTTTTTGAAAGGCAAATTCCATCGCAGGAGACGGCGCCGCTATTCGAGGAAGCAAAGAAGCTCGGGATCGGGTTCTACATCGGGTACGCGGAGCTGACGCCGGACAGGCATCGCTACAACGCGGCGATCCTGGTGGGACCCGACGGCTCGATCGTGGGCAAGTACCGCAAGGTGCACCTGCCGGGGCATGCCGAGCACAAGCCCAAGGCGGCCTTCCAGCACCTGGAGAAGAAATACTTCGAGGTCGGGGACCTGGGCTTCCGGGTCTGGAGGTATCTGGACACCATCACCGGGATGCTCATCTGCAACGACCGGCGCTGGCCCGAGGCCTTCCGGGTGCTCGCGCTGCAGGGCGCCGAGATCGTGGCGCTGGGCTTCAACACGCCGAGCGAGAACCTGCATTACCCCGAGCCGCCGGCGCTGCGCGTGCATCACCATCTGATCATGGCGCAGTCGATGGCGTTCCAGAACGCCACCTGGCTCGTCGAGACGGCGAAAGCAGGCTACGAGGACGGCTTCCGCATGTTCGGCCACTCGCTCATCGTGGCGCCCACCGGCGAGATCGCGGCCAAGAGCCAGACCGAGGAGGACGAGGTGATCTGCCACAACTGCGACATCGACCTCGCGGCGAATCTCAAGAAAACCATGTTCAACTTCGCCGCGCACCGCAGGCCCGAGCACTACCGGCTGATCGTCGAGCGCGTGGGCGCCGAGGTGACGCCCGCGAAGCCGGGAACCTAGTTTTCGTGGATCTGATTCTCGAAAAGCTGCCGGTGCAGGAGCGCTACAAGCTGCTCATCGGCCTGGTGATCCCGCGGCCCATCGCCTGGGTCTCGACCTGGAGCGAGAACGGCGTCGCCAATTGCGCGCCGTTTTCGTTCTTCAACGTGATCTCGGAGGAGCCGCCGCTTTGCATCCTGAGCTTCAACCATCGCTCCGACGGCGCGATGAAGCACACCCCCAAGAACATCCGGCGCACCGGCGAATTCGTGGTCAACCTGGCGGACGAGGGCACCGCCAACGCGATGCATGCCTCGAGCGCCGAGCTCCCGGAGAGCGAGAGCGAGTTCGCGCGCGCCGGCCTGACGGTGGTGCCGGCGCAGATGGTGAAGCATCCGCGGATCGGCGAGGCGGCGGCGTCGCTCGAGTGCCGCGTCGAGCGCCGCATCGAGTTCGGCCCCGAGCGCGAGCTGGTGATCGGCACGATCCTCCTCGTCCACGCGCGCGAAGGCATCATCGATCCGAAGACCAAGCGCATCTCGGAGGAGCACTACCGCCCGGTCGGCCGCCTCTACGCCCGGCGCTACTGCACCACCCGGCAGCGGTTCGATTTGCCTGGGGCGTTGCCGCCCGACGAAGCTCCATAGCAGGGGTAAACGAGACCGTCAACGCGCGTCCGCGTCGACGGAATACCGTATGCGGCGCTCTCCGCTCGCGCCGCGCAGCTCGAACCTGGTCGGGCCGGTCTGGACGAGCCTGAAGCAGCCGCTGTCCGGATAGGTGATCGTCTGCCACTCGAAGCAGACCAGGCCGTTGTCCTCCCTCGGCGTCATGGTGCCGTATCCGACTGTTCTCGGGCATGAGTCGCAGACGCGCTCCACCTTGCCTCCGGGAAGAAGGGTGAGCGTGAAGGCCAGGCGTCCGGGGTTCGCCCGGATTTCCGGGTGCCGCTCGAAATGCGCGAGCGTCTGCGGGCCGTCGAGCGTCCGCGGATAGGCCTCGCCCGCGGCTGCGGAAGGCCGCGTCTTGGGCGCCGCATCGTTGCGGGCGAGCACCACGCGCGGAGCCTCCGGAACGTCGAGACCCGCGGCGACGCGCGACGCGATGATGGGCGCGCCGTTGCGGAGCCCTTCGAAGGCCTGCCGGGCGTTGCGAACGAGCGCATCGAAGTCGGCGTAGGAATACTTTGCGTCGGGCGCAAGCAGGAGCGCCTGCGAGGTCGGGTAGTCGATCCCGTACGCCAGCGTCTCGGCGTACAGCGCCGAGCGCGTGTCCGACGCGGCCAGGACGACCACGGCCCGGATTTCCGGGCGGTAGTCCGAAACGAAGCTTTCCGCCCAGAATCCCACCGTCCTCATCGAGACCACGAGCACCGCGTCGACGTCGTCCTTCGGGGGAAACGGCAGCGACCCGAGGTCGATGTCGGTGCGCACCTTCTGCTTGAGGGTCGGCAGGCGCACCACGGTGTAGCCCGCTCCCGCCAGCCGGCTCTCGAGCTCGGCGGCGAGCATCGCCGCGATGTCCGGGCTCCCGAGCCGGCGCGCCGCCTCGGTAATCGTGGCCGATTTCTGCTGCAGCTCCGACGCCAGGGCCAGGCCGCCCAGCGCGCCGAATAAGCCGGCGGGGTGCTTCAGCATGTTTATGCGGTACTCGGCGGGATTCTCGCTCACCGGCAGGATCGCGATCCGCTTGACGCCGGACATCGATTTTTTGTCCAGCGCCTGCCTGGGATAGGTCACGCAGCCGCACACGGAAATGGCGAGCAGAACGGCCAAACCGGAACGAACAGCTCTCATGTTTCTCCCCTGGGACGGGAGGCCTCTACCAGCCCGTCCATTCAGTATGACGTCGACGCAATTGCCCACGGCGGGCGTTACATTATCGTACGCCCGACACCACTCGAGGAGGCGCACACCATGGCGCGGATACCCTACGCCGACGAAAACCGCAACGACGAAGTCAAGGCGCTTGCCGAGCGGATCCGCAAGGAGCGCGGCAAGGTGGCCAACCTGTATCGCATGCTGCTCAACAGCCCGCCGATCGCAAACGGCTGGCTGACGTTTCTGACCGCGGTGCGCCAGCAGTGCAAGCTGCCGGGGCGCTATCGCGAGCTCGCTATCCTGCGCATAGCGATCATCAACGGCGCGGACTATGAATACCAGGCCCACGTCCCCTTCGCCCTGAAGGAAGGCGCGAGCCGCGAGAAGATCGACGCGCTGCGCGATTGGGAGAGCTCGAAGGCCTTCGACGCCGCCGAGCGGGCGGTGCTCGCCTACACCGACTCGATGACCAAAGTGATCCATGTGCCGGGCCCGGTGTTCGATGCGCTCAAGCCTCACTTCGATGCGCGCGAGCTGGTCGAGCTGACGGCGACGATCGGCGCCTACAACCTGGTCTCGCGCTTTCTGGAGGCCGTGCAGATCGATCACGAGACGCGATAGGAGCCGGGCATGGCACTCACAGCGATCCGGCGAGTGGTGACCGGAAATGACGAGCGCGGCCGCTCCAGGGTGATCTGGGATGGCCCCGCGCCAGGGACGCACGAGAGCAAGTTCCCGGGCCGGGGGCATACCGATTTCTGGGTGTGGCGCGAGACGCCGCCGCCGCTCGACGGCGCCGAGGATGCGGGCACGTGGAACGACGAATTTCCCGGGCCGGTCGGCGGCGGGCATCTGCGCGTCGTGCACTGGCTTGCCAGGACCGAGCAATCGCCGCCGAACGAGCCGTACAAGGCGCCCGAGCAGCATGGCCGCACCTGGGACCGCGGCGGGGGCAACCAGTACAACCGCTCCTACATGCACAAGACCAAGTCGCTCGACTACGGCATCCTGCTCTCCGGCGAGCGCGTGATGGAGCTCGACGACTGCAAGCTCGTCCTCAAGCCCGGAGACGTCGTCGTCGACGTCGGCGCGTGGCATCTCTGGGACAGCTCGAGGACCGGCTGCATGATGGCCTTCGACATGTTCGACGCCGAGTTCGCCGACGGGCCGGCGGGCACCGCGCAGGGCAAAGACCCGGTCATGCAGCCCAAGCCCGACCAGAAGCTGGCCCCTGGCGTGAAGCCCGCGCGGCGTGTCGTGGCCATAGACCGCGAGCCCGGCCGCTCGAGCCTCGTGAGCGACGCCCCGTCGCCCGACGTGCGCCTCGACCCCGCGCGGCCGGGTTTCGCCATGCAGCGGATGTGGGTCGCCGACCGCGCGCCGGCGAGGCTGGTGTTCGAGACCCTGCACCTGCCGCACACGCTCATGCCGCCGGCCGCCGGATCGGTGCTCAACGTCTTCACCTTCCCGCCGGAGGAGGCGGGGAAGGCAAAGGCGGGCGCCGCCGAGGTCGCAGCGTACTTCAAGTCGATGGGCGCGCCCGGCGCCTCGACCTACTCGCCGAAGGCGGCGCATCCCTATATGCAGAAAACGCGGACGCTCGACTTCTGCATCGTGCTGGAAGGCGAGATCGCGCTGGTGCTCGACACGCAGGAAGTGACGCTCAAGGCGGGCGAGTTCGTCATCCAGAGAGGCACCAACCACGCCTGGAGCAACCGTTCCAACAGGCCGGCGGTCGTCGCGATCGCCTCGCACGGCGCGCGGTAAACCCGGAACGATAGGAGGGCAAATGAGGCGGCTCGCCGTTTTGCTGCTTTTACTGATCAGCACGACGGGCGCCGCGCAGCCGTTCCCGTCGAAGCCGATCCGCTGCATCGTTCCGAGCTCCCCGGGCGGCGGGGCCGACACGACGACGCGCCTCGTCGCCGCCGCGCTGCCCGCCTTGCTCGGCGAGCAGGTGATCGTCGAAAACCGCGCCGGCGCGAGCGGCAATATCGGCACCGCGGCCGCGGCGAAGTCGCCGCCCGACGGCTACACCTGGCTCATGATCAACAACGCGCAAGCCGCAAACGCCACGCTGCAGAAGGACCCCGGCTTCGATCTGCTGCGCGACTTCGCCCCGGTCACGCAGGTGGACTCCGCGCCGCATCTCGTTTTGGTCCATCCCTCGGTGCCGGCAAGCTCGATCAAGGAGCTCGTGGCGCTGGCGAAATCGAAGCCCTTGGACTATGCCTCCGCGGGCACCGGCACCGTGACGTTTCTCGCCGCGGAGCTCTTCAACGCCCAGGCCGGCATCAGCTTGCGGCACGTGCCCTACAAGGGCGGCGGCGAGTCTCTTCTCTCCATCGTGCGCGGCGAAACGTCGGTGTATTTCTCGCCGCTCAGCGTCGCGCTGGGCCACGTGCGGGCGAACCGCGTGCGCGCGCTCGCCGTGACCTCGAAAGCGAGGCTGCCCTTCCTTCCCGAGATTCCCACCGTCGCCGAGTCGGGCTATCCGGACTACGAATTCAATCTCTGGAACGGCTTCCTGGTGCCCGCCAATACGCCGAAGGAGGTCATCGCGGTAATCCATCGCGCAGTCATTGCCGCCCTGAATACCCCCGAAGTGAAGAAGCGTTTCCAGGAGCTGGGCACCTCGCCCGTGGGCAGCCAGCCGGAGGAGTTCGGCGCGTTCATCAAGAGCGAGGTGGAAAGCACCGCGGAGCTCGTGAAGAAGCTCAAGCTGAGCGGCAAGTAAAGGGTGACAGTCACCCTTTATTCCGCGAACTTCGCCGGCGGATAGTCCCGGCTGTATTGCGGCCCGGCGATGAAGGCCTTCGGGTCGTAGGTCCAGAACTGGCTCACGTTCGGGTAGGTCGCGACCGTGACGTTCACCAGCTCGCCGTTTCGCCGCTCCACCTTGCGCACGTAGACGTTGAGGATCGGCTTGCCGTACTCGTCGAGGCGCAGCGGCCCCATCGGGCCGTGATCGAGCTTGACGTTGTGCAGCGCCTTTACGAACGCCGCCTTGTCCTCGAACTTGCCCTTGACGAGCTTCATCGCCTCCTCGATCCA
>Ga0070696_100000460_pt1 | contig 25519 bp, 28 predicted proteins | sample KBSK1253metaG_FD_65474 | JGI IMG/M metagenome (GOLD analysis project Ga0070696, IMG submission 65474) | Corn, switchgrass and miscanthus rhizosphere microbial communities from Kellogg Biological Station, Michigan, USA - KBS K1-25-3 metaG | ecosystem: Host-associated > Plants > Roots >... | reverse complement strand
GCCACGCGCGGCCCACGTAGACGGCAAGGCCAGTCGCCCCGCTGATGACCGCGATCGCACCGAGGCGAGCCACCGGGTCGGACGATATAGCGATGCCGAGGGCAATGACGGGTGCACCTGCGGCCAGTCCCACCACGGTCAACCGCGCGCTCAGCTGCGGCACGATGCGTGCGCCGATGACCGTCGGAAAGAAGTGCAGCAACGTGGTGGCGATGACCAGCGATACGAATCCGACGAGGTTCAGCCAGGCATGAGCCGGCTTGATCAGGGCCCAGTCGCTCACGATCGGTGGCCAGCCGGCTACGTACAGCGTTGCGAGGCTCGCCCCGACCGCGACTTCGCCGAGGGCGACGACATACCCTTGCGTCACCAGTCCGCGACTCGGTCCCAACGCTCGAGCGAGCGGGCGCACGGTCGCGCCAGCAGTCAGCATGATCCCTGCGACATACCCGCAACCACCCGCCACGGCAAGCCAGACAAGGTTTCCGGCAACGCCGAGGGCAACGGCGGCCGCGCCGAGGGCGACGGCACCGACCGACACCATTCGCAGCCGCACATCGCTGGGCGGTGCCGCGGCCAGGGCCGCGGCGAAGAACGGCATCACCCCGGAGATCGCGGTCGTGGCGGCACCTGCCAACGCCAGGTGAAGTGGAAGCCAGGCGCCACGACGCTCGATCTCGGGTAGGAACATCGCAACGATCGCGGCTAGAAGGAACGCAACCGAAGCAAGGATGGCGACCAGCACGACCCATCGGTCGGATGAGCGATCAACGGGTGAGGCGCGGTGACGCAGGGCAGCAGGTTCCGTCACAGACCATCCAGCGGATCGGCTCTCATCGCGATCGGACCGTGGCGTAGCCGCACTGTTCAGCTTCCTGTGAGATCGCCGGCCCGCCGCAGCACGGCCTCGAGCATCGCGGGGCGTAACCGGCCGGTGAACGTGTTCCGTTGGCTCGGATGAAAGGAGCCGATCAGCCGGTATGGCCCGATCTGAGCCTCCGTACCGTGTCCGAAGCGCGGTCGGGGGCGGGGGATCGCGATCGTGCCATCGAAGGCGATGGTGCGGAGCGCCGCGGCCCACGCAAAGGCACCGAGCGCGACGATCACTCGCACTCGCGCTAACGCAGCGAGCTCGCGAACGAGGTACGGGGCGCAATTGTCGCGTTCATCGATCGTGGGCCGGTTCATCGGCGGCGCGCAGCGCACGGCGGCGGCGACGTAGAGACCGCTCAGGGTCAGGCCGTCATCGACCCGAGTCGAGGTTGGTTGATTGGCGAAACCTGTCGCGTGGAGCGCCGCGTACAGGAAGTCGCCCGATCGATCGCCCGTGAAGATGCGGCCGGTCCGGTTCCCACCGTGGGCGGCCGGTGCGAGACCAAGGACGAATACTCGTGCATCGGGATCGCCGAAGCCAGGTACGGGTCGGCCCCAATACGTCTCCTCGGCGAAGCGCGCGATCTTTTCCGTGGCCACCCGCTCGCGCCACGCGACGAGTCGCGGGCAGCGGCGACAGACGACGACATCGGCAGCCAGATCGGTCAGGGCAACAGGGGTCTGCGGCCCGACTTCGCCCGAGGTCCCGACGCGATCTCGGCTATGCAAAATAATCGATACGCATGGCTGTCCGGACCTGCCGAAGCGTCTCCGCAGCTTCGCGCCGAGCGCGGGTCGTCCCGGATCGCAACACGTCCTCGACGATCGAGGGATTGTCCGCCAGTAGCTCACCCCGGCGCTGTCGAAACGGGTCAAGGAAGGCATTGAGAACAGCGATCAGCCGCTCCTTGACCTCCACGTCACCAACCCGCCCAGCGACGTACCGAGCCTTCAGGTTGGCGACCTCGCCCGGGTCGGGATTGAACGCATCGTGGAAGGCGAATACGGGGTTCCCTTCGACGTGACCGGGGTCCGTTGGGCGGAGCCGAGTTGGATCGGTGTACATCGACATGACCTTCGCCCGGACTGTCTCCGTGTCATCGAACAGGTTGATCGTGTTCCCGACCGACCGGCTCATCTTCGGCGAGCCGTCGGTGCCGGGAAGAGGCCCAGCGTCTGGCGTCAGGCCGACCGGTACAGGGAACAGCGGCGCGAAGCGATCATTGAAGCCCCGAGCGATTTCGCGGGTGAGTTCGACGTGCGATCGCTGGTCGGGGCCGACAGGCACGAGGTCGCCTCTGATCAGCAGGATGTCGGCCGCCTGAAGGATCGGATATCCGAGCAGACCGTACGACGGCTGGGTGACATGCAGCTCGCGCAGCTTGTCCTTGAGGGTCGGGATCCGCTGCGCCCGCGCGACGGACACGAGCATCGCGAGGTAAAGGAACAGCTCCGCAGTCTCGGGCACCCGTGACTGGAGGTAGATCGTCGCCTTACCTGGATTCACGCCGACCGCGAGGTTGCCAAGCACATCCTCCCGGATGTTCGCTTCGATCTCGGACAGGCGGTCGAGCCGTGTGGTCAGCATGTGCTGGTCTGCCACCAGGATGAAGGTGTCGTAGGTCTCCTGCAGGCGAACGCGGTTCTGGAGCGTCCCGACGAAATGTCCGAGGTGGAGTGGTCCGGTCGGTCGATCGCCCGTCAGGAGGCGTGGACGAAGGTGGCTGATCCCGGTGGCAGCCGGTTCCTCACTGTCCTGTCGCAACAATCGCCGATACCTACAGTTCGGCCGCTTCGTCGCCAGCGAGCATCAACTCGACCTCGAGGTCGATCTCGCGGCGCTCGGGGAGGTGACGGGGCTTCGGTTTGCGTTGTCCGCCGCTATCTGGCGGCAGGAGCCGCCCCGATGCGGCCGTCGGCTGAGGCCCGGTCCACCGGTACGAACCGGACGTTTGTCGAGGAAGCTGCGCCCCGAGCATCTCCCGCAATCGAGCCGCCAACTGAGGCTCCGTGGGCCGGCGTGAAGCACGACGGGTCGTCACTTCGATATCGCCGTCGCCACGCGAGGCCAATCGGCGCAACAGGTCGGCGAGCTGCTCATGCAACTGTCCACGCCCGGCGACTTCGACGAAGTCGAGATCTGCCACGCGTCCGGCAATGTCGGCGAGGTAGCGTCGCAAAAGCTCACGGTGGCGCCCTTCCGTGCCGTGACCCGGTACGCGCCCGCCGCCGGCTGGTCGCGCTGGGCCGCGCCGGACGGACCCCACGGCCGGACGCTTCGGAGGCACGCCGCTCTCAAGCCGCTCCACGACGGGCTCGCCTCGCCAGCGCGCGATCATCGCCCGCTCGGCGTCCATCCAAATGGAACCAACGCGCTCGGGATCGATGTCGGGGTCGAGTGAGGCGTTTCCCCGTGTGGCAGCCATCGCTGGACTCCTATCTGTGTCGCTCGCGTTACGTTCGGACGCCGGTTCTTCGTCCGATCACCTGTTCGGGATCGGGACCGAGGTGCGTCGATGAGCCAAGGTCGCGGATCCACCGTGATGGCGCCGCCAGCATCCATCGGACGACGCGCAGGAATGAATCGACGACGAGCGACAAGGAGGGCCACCGACGGGAATAGTCGACCGTGTCAGCGACGTGCGTTCGGGGGCGGCGGAGGCGGGGATCGATGGTGTTCATGTCGTGATGGTCGACGACCCACAGGACATCTCGCTGGAACTCGCATGTACGCCCCATGAACGTGACGATGCCAAGGAGAAGGCAGTTGACCGGCGGGCGGGATCCCGGGGCGTGGCCCGATTCTCAAGCGTCCGTAGGCCCGCCACGCCCCGTCGACCGCCGTCCGACATCAGCGGGCACGTGACGAACGGCGAGCACATCTGGCGCCGACCCCGGAGTTCCCGTTGACGTGACGAACACGACCGACGCGTCGGTAGGCAGGACCTGTGCCTCGCGGAGCAAGCTGTCCAACTCGCCGATCCGATCGGACGACTCTGCGAGGGGTGCACAGGTCCGCGCGAAGACGCCGTGGGCGACCGCCAGGCGCCCGGCGACATGTGGGTCCGGCGAGAAGGCGACGATGGGCACACCGGGCCGGAGGGCGGACAGGATCCGCGCCGTCCGGCCAGTGCGTGTATAGCAGGCGATCGCCTCGATACTCACGTCCGCAGTCACGAGGGCCGCAGCCGCATACGCGAGTGCCCCGACGTCCGTCGCTTGTGAGGGCGCCATGCCGGCCGGCAGTTGCGAAGCCCCGCCAATCTCGCACCGCAACGCGATCCGCGCGGCGGCTTCCGCCGCGAGCACCGGGTACGCACCGATCGCTGTCTCCCCGCTGAGCATGATCGCGTCGGCACCGTCGAATACGGCGTTCGCGACATCGCTCGCCTCGGCGCGCGTTGGGCGGGGCGAACTGGTCATCGACTCGAGCATCTGGGTGGCGACGATGGACGGGATTCCCCGGTCGAGCGCCCGCCGCACGAGTTGCTTCTGGATCAGCGGCACCTCCTCGTATGGCACCTCAACGCCGAGATCGCCGCGCGCGATCATGACGGAGTCCACGACATCGAGGATGGCGTCAAACGACTCGACTGCCGGACGCGTCTCGATCTTGGCGACGATGTGCGGCCCGTCCGGTCCGAGCAAAGCCCGAAGGGCCCGGATGTCATCCGGTCCCCGGACGAACGACTGACCGATGAGATCTGCACCGAGCTCGATCGCCAGTGGCAGGTCGGCTCGGTCCTTGGCTGTGAGGGCAGGGGAGGACAGTCGGTCGGCAGGGATGGCGACGCCGGTTCGAGAACGGACCGTTCCGCCCCGTACGACCTCAGTCTCGACGCCACCGGCGATGCCCGTCACGCGAAGCTCTGCAGCCCCGTCCGCGAGGAGGACCCGATCGCCCACCTGGACGTCGGCGGCGAGCCCTGCGTAGGAGACATGGGCTCCGGTCGCGTTGCCGGGCGGTTCGCCCTTTCGGAAGGCCCGCAGGGCGAATGGCCGGCCGGCCTCGAGCTCGATGGACCCGCCGGCAACGTCGCCCAGCCGGATCTTGGGACCGGCGAGATCGATCAGGATCCCAACCGGTCGTCCACTCGCAGCCTCTGTCTGGCGGACCGCACGAGCCGCCGTTCGTCGCGTGGCCGCGGTGCCATGCGAAAAGTTGATCCGCGCGACGTCCATCCCGGCCCGTTCCAGCTCGTCCATCCGGTGTTCGGTCGCCGGGCCGATCGTGCAGACGAGCTTGGTTCGCCGGCGGCTGGCTGTTGCCGGGCTCGTGTCGCGCGTCATGGGGCGACTGTAGCGGCCCGGATGGACCTTCCATCGTGGATCCTCCGCAGCGGGGGAGCTCGGACCTGCTTTCCCAGGTCCCTCGTCGACCTTCTCAAGACCTGTCAGCGTCCTCCGGTGGACAAGGCGAAGGCCGCGAGGAACCCGAGTACCGTGATCAGCCCGGCGAAGTCGTGCGCTTCCTCGAAGGCCTCGGGAACCATCGTGTCGACGAGCATGGCCAGGATCCCACCAGCGGCGAGTGCCGTCGTGGCAGCGGTCACCTCGTCCGGCAGCCCCGTAAAGAGCAGGTAGCCGGCAGACGACGCCCCTGCGAACACCACGGCTCATTCGCCTCGCGGCGCCACGGATCAAGCGCCACCGAAAGGGTCGCATCAGCGGGACTCGTGATTTCCCGTCATCGGTCGGTGCGCCGCTGAAGTCGGGATGCGAGTGGCTACGGGTAGAGCCCGCGGAGCCTCGTCGCTTCTGCCACACGCTCCACGGCGATGGCCTGGGCCGCGAGGCGCGGATCGATTCCGTCGGCCGCCGCGCGAGCCCAAACGGCGTCAGCCGCGGCAAGGATCTGACGGCTCAATCGGTCGTTGATCTCCTCGAGGGTCCAGGCGAGGGCACAGCGGTTCTGGGCCCATTCGAAGTAGCTGACGATGACGCCTCCGGCGTTACACAGGATGTCGGGCAGGACGACGACCCCGTTGCTGCGCAGGATCGGGTCGGCGTCGGGCGTGACGGGCCCGTTCGCCGCCTCGGCCAGGATCCGCGCCCGTACCGTTCCCGCGTTCGCCGCGGTGATCTGCCCCTCAAGGGCCGCCAGGACCAGGACGTCGACGTCCAGCCCGAAGAGCTCGTCGTTCGCGATCGGCCGGGTTCGGGGAGCCCCGGCGATCGTACCGTGCTCGCTGAGCTGACGTCGGAGGAACGGGACGTCGAGTCCATCGGGATCGGCGACCCCTCCATGGACGTCGGTTATGGCGACGACCCGTGCGCCGGCCGCGTGAAGCAATCTGGCCGTCGCTTCGCCGACGTTGCCAAAGCCCTGGATCGCGACGCGGGCGCCATCGAGCTCGAAACCGCCACGGCGAGCCGCGTCCGCGATCGTGTAGACGACGCCCTGGCCCGTCGCATCCGCGCGGCCGACCGAGCCACCGATGGCGATCGGCTTGCCGGTCACGACGCCCGGCACCGAATAGCCGCGGTGCATCGAAACCGTGTCCATGATCCAGGCCATCGTCTGGGCGTTCGTGCCGACGTCCGGTGCGGGGATGTCAGAGTCGGGGCCGATGATCCCTTCGAGCTCGGTCGCGAACCGGCGGGTCAACGCCTCGAGCTCTTTCGAGCTCATCGAGCTCGGATCGCAGGTCACACCTCCCTTGGCCCCACCGAATGGGACGTCGACCAGGGCGGCTTTCCAGGTCATCCACATCGCCAACGCGCGGACGTCGTCGAGGTCCGTCCGAGGGTGGAACCGCAGACCGCCCTTGGCCGGTCCGCGCGCGACGTTGTGCTGGACGCGATAGCCCTGGAAGACCTCGACGGAGCCGTCATCTCGCTTGACAGGGAAACGCACGGTGAACTCGCGTTGCGGGACGCGGAGGACGGCTCGCAGGCCGGCCTCGAGCGAAATGTGGTCAGCCGCGGCATCGAACTGGGCGAGCGCCGCGGCCAGGGCGTCGGCTCCCGCGGACTTCGAGGTTCGCGTCGTGATCTGTTGCATCAAAGGTCTCCAGGCGTGCGTCTCCAGGTGGGTTCCCGAAGGCTCTCGTGCGCGCACGAACGAAACCGTGGACGGACATGAACGGAACGTGAATGCCAAAGCGCCAACGCGCCGTGTTCACGCTTTCTTCATCCAAGTTCCCGAGCGGCTTCAGGTGCGGTCCGTAGCTTCAGTCCCACACGTCTTTGGGGTTGCCGCGCGTCGCTGGCGCGAATGCGCCTCATCACGAGGTTCCCTGATGCGCCGTTTGAACACCGAATACCCCTTTACCTGCGTCACCTGCGAAGTCGAGATCGTCGGGGACGCTGTCTTTCATGTCGGCCTTCCGTTCTGCTGCTCTGGCTGCGTCGCGGGAGGACCATGCAACTGTTCGTACGACGAGGAGGTCAGTGACCATGAACGAGCCGGCGATCCGACAGCCCTCAGCCAACCGGCGCTGGCCGATGACCGGGGAAGCCTGGCTTACGCTCGTCGATGAGCTTGGCCAACTACGAATCGACCTCGCCGCGCTCGCCGGCGCCAGCGCCCGGCACGAGGGCGCCCTCCACCTCCCGGTCTTCAAGGCCGCGCGCCGATTGGACGTCCTCTCTGGGGTGCTCGATGCCTCTGAGAAGGTTCACGAACCGGATCGAGCCGTCATCGGGCGTCGGGTGACGCTCCTCGAGGAGGAAGGGGACTCGGTCACCTACGCGCTGGTCTTTCCTGGGGATGGCGACCCCGTCCAAGGCTGGATCTCCGCCGATTCCCCCCTGGGAGCTGCCGTCTTGGGCTGCACCCCAGGCGACACCGTCGAGGTCGATGCGCCGGTGGGACGGCGGGCCGTCACTGTGCTCTCGGTCGAGTAGCGAGTCGTATGCTCAGCTACATGACGACGCCCGGCGTTGGGAGCTCGCCCCTGGCGGTTGCCGCGCTCGCGCTCGTGCAGGGCGGGGCGACGGTTGCGGATCTCGAGAGTCGATTCTCCGAGAATGGCGCCGAGCTTCGGCCCGGCGTCGTCGAGGATCTGCTGAGCGAACTTGAATCGCTGGGTCTTGTTCGGATCGCTCGAGGAGCACCCACTCGAGAGTGGGTCGTCTCGAGTCTCGGGCGGCGCCTGGTGGAGCACGGCGCCTGGACTGATGCCGTCGTGCCCATGAAGGACCTCGAGCGGATGCGTACCGATTTCCTGTCCATCATCGCGCATGAATTGCGGACACCGATCACGGTGATGCGCACGCTGACAGGCTTGCTGCTCGATCCAGCGTCAGAGCCCACGACCGAGCAGCGTCGCACGATGCTCGAGACGATGGAAAGGAACGCAGAGCGGATGCAGCACCTCATCGGCGAGATCCTCGATCTCGCTCGCTATCGCGCCGGGACCATCGGACTCCAGCTTCGCCCGTTCGACGCGACCGAGCTCGCTCAGTCCGCCGTGGCAACGATCCGCCCGCTCGCCGAAGGCCGAAACCAGACGGTCGTCCTGCGTATCCCGCGTGGTCCCGGACCGCGCGTGTACGGCGACCGAGCGCGCCTCGATCGGGCGCTGCTGAACCTCGTCGCCAACGCTCATCACTTCGCTCCCGACGGAGGGCGGATCACGGTGCGTCTCAAGAACGCGGATGACGGCCTGATTCGTTGGTCCGTGACCGACGACGGACCGGGGATCTCGGCTGCCGACCAGGCCCACCTGTTCGAACGATTCTTCGTCGGGGGACATGGCCCGAACACGCCCCAGGAAGGCGTGGGGCTCGGCCTGCCGCGAGCCCTCGCGATCGCACAGGCGCACGGCGGGTCGATCGAAGTCCGGAGCCGGCCGGGTCGCGGAAGCACATTCACCCTTGTCGTCCCGTCCGCCGGACCGCCTGAGGAGGCGTGATGCAGATCCTTGTTGTCGACGACGAACCCGATGTCGTCGAATCCGTTCGGCTCGGTTTTACGCTGCAGTGGCGCGACGTCGATGTCCTCGGGGCGGGCGAGGGCGAGACTGCCCTGGACATCGTCGAGCGAGAGCATCCCGACATCGTCCTGCTGGATGTGGGCCTGCCCGGCATCGACGGGTATGAGGTCCTGCGTCAGATCCGCGCGTTCTCCGACATACCGGTGGTCATGCTCACCGCGCGCGACGATGCGATGGACAAGGTCAAGGGTCTCGAGCTTGGAGCCGACGACTACGTCACGAAGCCGTTCAACCACCTGGAGTTGATGGCGAGGGTCAAGGCAGTCCTGCGGCGCCTGGAAATGCCGGCGCCTACCAGCCGCGCCCCATCCTTCAAGTCCGGGGATCTCGAAGTCGACTTCGCGAAGCAGGAGGCCCGGCTCGACGGCAACCGGCTGGACCTGACCCCGACCGAGTACAAGCTGCTCTATCACCTGGTCCGTAACGCGGGCCACATCCTGGAGCACGGGACGCTCCTGGCCAAGGTCTGGGGTCGCGAGTACGTGGACGAGGTCGACTACATCCGGGTCTACATCCGGAGGCTCCGGGACAAGCTCGGCGACTCCTCGGACGCGCCGCGATATATCCAGACGGAGCGCGGCCTCGGGTACCGTTTTATCGCACCTTCCTAGGTAGTCGGCTGCGATCGATCCCGTTCAAAGATGGACAGACCATGAGTTCACAGATTCGAGCCGAATTGATCCCGTGGGACGACGCCGAGTTCGTCCGGGCGTACGACCGTGCCCGCGAACAGTCGATCAGCGAGGGCCTGACGATCTACGGGCCCAAGGCGGCTTCAAGGGTTGAACACCTCCTGCGGTCCCGGGGTTATCCGCGTGCGGTGGTGGAGGTCGACCGAACTGTCGACGAAGCGCTCGCGCACGCCGCCCGCTGGACCGTGAGGCGCGACGGCCCCGAGTGAACCAGGTCTGCGATCGGACGAGTGCGAGGGTGGCGATAACAGGTGGCGCCCGTCGCCTTTCGGGGGCATCGACGAACACCCTGGGCGACATCGATCCTCGATGGAGTCCTCGTCAGCCCAAACGCCACCGGTCGCGATTCAGAACGAGTCTGGAGCCCTGGTCGGGTCCCCAGGTTCCCTGCTCGTAGTCGTAGGGCGCGGAGTCGTCACGAAGGATCGGGTCCACGACGCGCCACGCTGCCTCGACGGCGTCCTGACGGGTGAAGAGCTCTTGGTCACCGATCGCGGCGTCGCCGATCAACCGTTCGTACGGCAGCAGCTCGGTGTCGCTCACCTGGGCTGCGGTTAGCTCTGCCTCCTTGCCGCGCATCGACTTGCCCGCTCGCTTCACGCGCGTCCCGAGAGCGATCGCGATGTCTGGCCCGAGACGGAACCGCACGTAGTTCACGCCAGCCGTCGGTTCATTGAAGAGTGTCTGCGGCGGTCGCCTAAGATTTGCGACGACTTCGGTCATCGTGACCGGTAGCGACTTGCCGGTCCGGATGTAGAACGGGACGCCACCCCAGCGCCAGGTATCGATCGACAGCCTGAGCGCCGCGTATGTCTCGACCTTCGAACCGGCCGCGACGCCGGGGACGTCACGGTATCCGTGGTACTGACCACGGACGACTTCCTGTGGGCGAAGCGGTCGCATCGAGTCGAGAACCTTGAACTTGGCATTTCGGAGGGATTCGGCGCTCCTCCCGGATGGCGGCTCCATGGCGATCAGGCTGGTGATCTGCAGCAGATGGTTCTGGACGACGTCCCGGATGGCCCCGACCTCGTCGTAGAAGGCACCGCGGTCATCGACACCGAACGCCTCGGCCATCGTGATCTCCACGCTCGCCACATGGTTCGCATTCCAGATCGGCTCCAGGAACGAGTTCGCGAAGCGGAAGTAGACCAGGTTCCGAACCGGCTCCTTGCCCAGAAAATGATCGATGCGGAATACCGCCGACTCGGGGAAGACCTCCCGAAGCGCGGCGTTCAGGTACCGAGCGCTCGCCAGATCACGGCCGAACGGCTTTTCGACGATGACGCGCGCTCCTTTGGCGCACCCGGACCGCCCAAGGTGACGCACGGCATCGGGAAATAACGACGGCGGGACGGCAAGGTAATGAAGCGGATGATCCGCCCCTTCGAGCTCCTGTCGCAGGCGACGATAGGTATCGGGATCGCCCAGTTCGCCCTTGACGTACCTGAGCGCGGCGACGAGCCGGCGGATCGTCTCCGGGTCGGAGCTGCCGTGCGCTTCGACGCTCCGCTTCGCGCGCTCCCGTAGCGCCTCGAGGTTCCCCGATCGCGCGACACCGATGATCGGCATCTTGAAGCCGTCTCGGACCAGCTGGAAAAGCGCTGGGAAGATCTGTTTGAACGCCAGGTCCCCGGTCGCTCCGAAGAAGACGAATGCATCCGACCGCGGTGCGGAAGGTTCTGCGTTCGTGTCCATCCGTTCAGTCTTCGCCAGCAGGTCAGCGGCCGAGCCGACGCTCGAGCTCATCGGCGATCACCCGGGCCTGGTTGTGCTCGCGATCTCGCGCGCCGTAGACGAGAGTGAGCGGGCCCAGGCGCGCCTCGGCGGCGAGTGCATCAAGTGCCAGCGCCTTGTCGGGTTCCGCGAGCTCCGCGTGGTATCGCGCCTGGAACTCCGGCCACCGCGCCGGGTCATGGCCGAACCACTTGCGGAGCTGGGTGCTCGGGCCGAGATCTCGTGCCCAGGTGTCGAGCCGCAACGCCTCCTTGGTGCGTCCTCGGGGCCAGACGCGGTCGACCAGGACGCGATGACCATCATCTGGGCCCGGCTCGTCATAGGCCCGTTGAAGCCGGACGTTCGACTCAGTCATCAGATGGTCCCGAGGTCGAGACGAGGGCGGGTCAGCAGGTGTGGCAGTGGCATCGTGTCCTCGTCTCTTGCGCCCAATCGGTCCTGCATCGAGTTCGATAACGCTGCAGGCTCAGTCGAAGCCGACTTCGTGCCGGGCTTTCGCGCGGTCGAGTTGGCGTGCTACATCGGGCGGTACAGCAATGAGCAGAGAGTGGAGCGAATGGACGAGCGCCTCAAGCGCTGAGTCGCTGACCCTGTAGCCCCATGCCCGTAGCGTCCCTTCCAAGCGGCGCCCGCACCGGACGCATGGCCGGAACGTAGCCCAGCCGTCTGAAGGTCCGCCCAAACTGACATGAACGCAAGGTGAACGGGTCGCGGATGATCGGTCAGACCGGCGGTGGCTCCTCGGGGAACCGCGCCGGACGACGTGCCCGCGGCCTGACTGCCCCTCGGTACTGGTAAGTCACAAGGAGCGCGACGGTGACGACCCCGATCGCGACGGCCGATCCGATCCCGATCGGAGTCCCCAGTCCGGTGCGCAGAGTGAGGATTCCGGCGAGGACGCCTGCGATCACGCCGTCGATGACCGCGAGCATGCCGGGCGTCGTCACGAACTCGTGGAGGAAGCTGCCAGGGCCCGGCGCCGCTCCGAACGTGGCCATGATCCCGGGTTCGTCATCCGTCGAGCCACTCACGAAGTACGGACGGAGCTCCGGGGCGGCTCCCAGGTAGGCATGGCGGAGCAGGTTCATGCCGACGACCCAACCCATATCCTCGTGATTGATCGCGACGAGGCGCATGAACGTCGCGATGCCCACGAACAGGACGACCGGCAGGATCAGGAGCGCGAAAGTCACGAACCCTTCCCCGAACGACGTAGCCTGGGCGACGAGCGCCAGCGCGACGACAGCTCCCGAGAGCACGGACAGGAACATCGTGGCGCGGCTGAATGCCTCGTTCCAACTCAATGCTCGCGTGGACAGCAAGCTCCAGTGCTCGGTCGTGAGGATCTGGAGTCGCAGTGCGGGTGGCAGGCGGCTCTCTCCTCCGTCCGCTAGCACGTTCGCCGCGTCCGGCGAGGTTCCACGCTCGACACGATCGCTCGTCATCACATCTCCCTACGACCTGGACGCCATGCCTCGCTCTGGGCGACTGGGCTGGGCAAAGCGATCGCCACGCCACCGTCACGCCCCGTAGCTCATGGTCGCTCCTGGCGGTTGAGAATTCACGCCCTGTTCACCCCGATTTCGGCCGCGATACAGACCCAGTTCCTACCGTCTTGGACGTGAGCCATTCGAAAACCATGGCCGACCGAGACGGAGAACCAATGCCAGCAGTCGCAGGCGTCCGACGCCTATCCAGGACGGCCCATCAGCTCCCGATCGGATCGCAGATCGGATTGGCAGTGATGGTCCTGGGATTCGCGGCAGATCTGGTCGCCCATCTGGACCCGGCTCTCGATCACGACCACGCAGGTATGACCGGGCCGCAGCTCTCTGCGCACCTGGTGGTCTTCGTGGGCATGGCGCTGGTTCTCATCGGCGTCGTCATCGACGGCGTGCGATCAGGTCGCCGCACTGGCGGCACGGAAGATCAAGGGAGGAACCTCGATGCCATTCGGTGACTTCATCAACCAGATCCCCGCACTGGGCTTTCTGGCGATCCACGCGACTGCCTTCCTCATCGGCGCGTACTTTGCGTGGCGCTCCTTTGGCGCCGGAGCAAGCGCGCTCGGTTGGGGTTTCAGCCTGTTCGCCCTGGCCGAGCTCAGCTACATGACCTATCACCTCGACTGGACGGTCTTCCTGTTCGCCCACACGGTCAGTGAAGTGCTGGATCTGCTGGCGTTCATCCTGATCTTCAGCTGGACGGTGCGTCGTGCAACTGGCAGCGCAGCGGGATCCCGCTGACCACCATGCTTTCCCTCCTCCGCGCGAGTGCCGGGCATCCCCTCCGCCCGGCACTCGCCGTCCTCTTCGCCGTCTTCCTCGCCTCCGCCTGCCAGGCTGCCGAGCCCAGCGCTCCCGTCGCCACGAATCAGGTAGACCTGCCGAGGTCCTACAAGTTCGCACCCGAGGACATCGTCGTCCCCGCCGGTACCACGGTCACGTGGACGAACAACGACAACTTCACCCACTCCGTGCGTCTGCTGGACGGTGGAGAGGTCCAGCTGATGAAACCGGGCGAGAGCGTCACCAACGCCTTCCCGGGACCAGGTCTGTTCAGGTACGACTGCTCGCTGCATCCGAATGACATGCGGGGCAGCGTGCTGGTCGAACCGGGCTCCGAGTAGGTGGAGCCTCGCGATGAGTCACCTGGGATCTCGCCGCTCGGCGACAACGATGTCGCAAATCCCCTGGAAGAACCCCGGAGCTGAGGTCAGACCCATGTTGGTAAGGATCGGCAAGGCGACGGATGTCGCCGATGGACAGATGCGCGTCTTCGACGTCGCTGGGACGAAGGTCAACGTTTCGAATGCGGACGGTGACCTGTACGCGTTCGATGACACCTGTACCCACCTGGCTTGCTCGCTGGCGAACGGCGAACTGGAAGGAACCACGGTGACCTGTGCCTGTCACGGCAGCCAGTTCGACGTCACCACCGGCGCCGTCCTCCGCGGACCGGCCCAGCGGCCTGTCCGGTCGCGAGCGGTGCGGGTCGAGGGCGACGACCTACTCGCCGAGGCGTAAGGAGTCCACCATGAAGATCTTCCTGGACACCGCCGGGATCGAGGAGATCCGCACCGCCGCCCGGTGGGGCGTCCTGGACGGTGTGACAACCAATCCCTCCCTCTTTGCCAAGGTGGGCGGTAGTTACGACGACGTCCTCAAGCAGATCTGCGAGATCACGCCCGGGCCGGTGAGTGCGGAGGTCGTGGCGGACGACGTCGAGGGCATGCTCCGCGAGGGTCGTCATTTCGCGAAGTTGGCACCCAACATCTTCGTGAAGGTCCCCATGAGCGAGGACGGCCTCGAGGCCATGGCCCGCTTCGCTGAGGAGGGGATCAAGACTAACTGCACACTGATCTTCAGCGCCAACCAGGGCCTCTTGGCCGCCAAGGCGGGGGCGTCCCTGCTGTCGCCGTTCGTCGGTCGTCTCGACGACATCAACCAGGACGGCATGGAGGTCGTGCGCGAACTCGTCGCGATGGTCGAAACCTACGACCTCGACGCCGAAGTGCTCGCCGCATCGATCCGCAGCCCGCGTCACATGACGGAGGCCGCGCTAGCGGGCGCCCACATCGCGACGGTGCCGCTCAAGGTTCTGACGCAGATGATCCATCACCCCCTGACAGACAAGGGCATCCTGCAATTCCGGACGGACTGGGAAGCCGCCCAGGCGGCTCATCCCGGCGCGAAGGTCGCCGGGGAGTCCTCCCATGCCTAAGGTGCCCACAACGATGCCCACGGCCGCCGTCGACGTGGCGCGCAGTCCTGGACTGTCGGACCTCCTGACTATCGAGGCCATCCGCATCGGGGCGAGTGCCGAGGATTGGCGGGCGGCCGTGCGTCTCGCCGGTGACGCGCTGGCTGCGAGCGGTGCGACGGCGCCGCCCTACACCGACGAGATGATCGCGACCGTCGAGCAACTTGGGCCATACATCGTCATCGCTCCAGGCATCGCGCTCGCTCACTCGCGTCCGTCGGCCGCTGTTCGCCACGCCGGGATCAGCCTCGTGACGCTGTCCCGGCCGGTCGACTTCGGCCACCGCACGAACGATCCGGTCCGTCTCGTCGTGGGCCTCGCGGCGCCCGACGAGGACGGCCACGTCACAGCCCTCTCGACCCTCGCCGAGTTCCTGGCAGATGAAGCCAGTCGCGATGGATTGATGGGGGCCACGAGTCCTGAGGAAGTCATGCGACTGGTCGTGGCCTTCGAGCGGCGTCAGGCAGGCGACATGCGCCCACCGACAACCGAAGGAATTGCGTCGGAGGAACGAACGTGAAGATCCTTGCCGTATGCGGCATGGGCCTGGGTACCAGCCTGATCCTTCGGATGAATGCCGAGAAGGCCCTCAAGCAGCTCGGCATCGAAGCTGATGTCGAGGTATCGGACATGGGCTCCGCCCGTGCCCTCGCCGCGACCGCCGATCTGATCCTTACCTCAGATGAGCTCGCCGAACAGCTCGGGCCGGTGAAGCCGAAGGTCGTCACGATCTCCAACTTCATCGATCTGAACGAGATGGTCACGAAGCTCAAGGCGGCCATCGGATAAGTCGCGCCGGACGTCGTCCGGCATGTCAGCCGGGCTGGCCGCGCCCAATGCGGCCGTAATAGAAGGTGGTGCGTCGTGGATCAACTAAGTTACTTGGTCAACTGGATCGCCAAGGACATCTTCGGCGTTCCTGCCTATCTCGTTGGGTTGATGACCCTGATCGCCCTCATCGCCTCGCGCAAGGGCGCGGGCGACGTTGTTGGCGGCGCCCTGAAGGCAACGCTCGGCTTCATCATCCTGGGAATCGGGGCCGGGGCAGTCATCGGGGCCCTCACCCCGCTCGGCGCGCTGATCACCGGCTCGTTCGGCGTCGCCGGCGTCGTCCCGACGAACGAGGCGATCACCGCGATCGTCAACGACATCCCTGACGTCGCTCAGAACATCGCGTTCGCGATGTTCATCGGCGTCGTCGCGTCGCTCGTCATCGCTCGACTGACCCCGCTGCGGTATGTGTTCCTGACCGGCCACCACATGCTGTTCATGGCCACGGTCCTGACCGTCGTCCTGTACAACGCACACGTCGAACCGGTCGTCCAGATCCTCGTGGCAGCCTTCGGGCTCGCCACGATGATGGTGATCATGCCGGCGTTCACGATGCCGTGGATGAAGAAGGTCACCGGCAATCAGCCGGTCGCCATGGGCCACTTCGGGTCGTTCGGCTACATCGCCGCCGGCGTGACCGGGCAGATCGTCGGTCGTGGATCGAAGAGCACCGAGGAGATGCAGTTCCCGCAGGGACTCCGCTTCCTGCGCGACCCGATGGTCGGGACGGCGGTCGCGATGATCGTGATCTACCTGCTGTTAGCGACCATCTTCACACTGCGGGTCGGCGAGGCGGCGGCCTTGCAGTCGGTGACAGATGCCGGGTTCGCGGGCGTGGCCGGCGCCGCCGGCGGCTTCCTCGGCTTCCTTAGCACGATGTTCAACCAGGCCCTCATCTTCGGTGGCGGCGTCGCGGTCATCCTGCTCGGCGTCCGGACCATCCTCGGCGAGATCGTGCCGGCGTTCGCGGGCATCGCTGAACGGGTCATCCCGGGTGCGGTTCCGGCGCTTGACTGCCCGATCGCGTTCCCGTACGCGCCGAACGCCGTCCTCGTCGGCTTCCTGGCCAGCGTCGTCGGCGGGCTCGTCGGCTTCGGCGTCCTGTGGGCCGGTCTCGGGGCGGCTCTTGTCGTCCCGCTGATCCTGCCGGGGATGATCCCCCACTTCTTCACCGGTGGCACCGCGGGCGTGTTCGGCAATGCGACGGGCGGCCGCCGCGGAGCCGTCGCGGGCGGCTTCGTCAACGGGCTGATCATCACCCTGTTCGCAGCCTTCCTGATCCCGGTCATGGGCGCGATCGGGTTCCAGGGCACGACGTTCGGCGACGCCGACTTCCAGTGGTTCGGCTTCATCGTCGGCAACATCGCCCGCATCGAGGGCAACGTCGCCGCGCTCGGCATCGTGGCCCTGTGCGCCGCGCTGCTCGTGTTCGCGAGCTGGTTCCAGAAGCGGTTCGTGGACACCGATTGGGTGCCCGGCGGAAAGCCTGCCGACACCCCGCCGGCCGGTATCGAGCCGGTGGCGCACGGCGCGATCTAGGCCCCTCCCAGCATTCGTGCGACCGCCCGGAGTGGATCCGGGCGATCGCCGATCGAAAACGCCTGGGACTGCGTGCAACGCAAGCACTTGGAGCTACTGTGATTACCAGGGACGTCGTGTTCCATGACCGCTACGGTCTGCACCCGCGGGCTGCTCGGCTGATCCAGGGGAGCCTCGATGGGTTCTCCGCGAAGGTGTCCCTCGAGAACCTCGAGGGCGACCATTCACCGGTCGATGCCCGGGGCATGCTTGCGCTGATCAGTTCGGGTATCCGGAGCGGGGACAGGGTCCGGATCACCGCGGACGGCGCCGACGAGGTCGCTGCCATCGGGTCACTGGGCGACCTGCTCGAGTCCGGCGTCGATCACCCGGACGTTCGGCTATGAAGCGAGTGCAGGGTCTCGGGGCGGCCCCAGGCGTCGTGCGCGGGACCTGGATCCGGATCGACCCGGCCCAGGCTCCGGAGGGCGGACGGATCGCTCCCGAGGCTGCCGCCGGCGAGGTGGAGCGTCTTCGCGCAGCCTCGGAGGCGGCGGGCGTGGAGCTCGAGACGATCGCCGGACGCGTCGACGCCGACGGGCACGCGGACGAGGCCGCGATCTTCCTGGCGCAGGCGAGCATCGCCCGTGACCCGGCTCTCGACACGATGGCCGCCGGGCGGATCAATGAGTCAGGCGAGGATGCGGTGGCGGCGATCCAAGCCGCAGCTGGCTCGTTCGCCAAGCAGCTACGATCGCTCGACGACGAGTTGCTGGCGGCGCGGGCCGCGGACGTCCTCGATGTCGGGCAGCGGATCGCCCGGCGGCTCAGCGGCACCCCAGATGCAGCGGGCGAATCGCTCGACCGACCGGCGATCGTCGTCGCCGACGACCTCCCGCCGTCGGTGACCGCGACGCTGCCGCGCGAGCGGCTCCTGGGGATCGCCCTGGATGGCTCCTCGCCCACGGCGCACGCCGCGATCCTGGCTCGGGCATACGGTATCCCCGCGGTCGTCGGGTCTGGCGACTTGCTCAGGACGCTGCGGGTCGAGGCGGAAAGTGGGCGGGCCGCCGAGCTGGCGATCGACGGCGGCACTGGCGAGATCGTCATCGATCCGGACGAGACGACTCGAGCTCGCTTCGACGCCGGAGCCGAGGACGAGCGGCGACGGCATTCGACGGACCTCCGCGAAGCGAGCCGACCTGCCGTCACGCTCGACGGTGTCGAGATCGCCCTTCTCGCCAACATCGGCACGCCCGACGAGAGCGACGACGCGGTGGCGTTGGGCGCCCAGGGCGTTGGTCTCTTCCGGACCGAGTTCCTCTTCCTCGAGCGGACGGATCCGCCATCGGAGACCGAGCAGCTCGCGGCCTATGAGCGCGTCGTTCGGTCGTTCGCGCCCTACCTTGTCACGATCCGGCTGCTCGATGTCGGTGGCGACAAACCGATCCCGTACCTGCCGATCGGTGACGAGGCGAACCCGTTTCTCGGCGTGCGTGCCCTCCGATTGGCCGTTACCGATCCGAGCCTCTTCGTGACACAGCTGCGCGCCTGTTATCGGGCCGCCGCCGCCGGCTCCCTGAAGGTCATGGCGCCGATGGTCGCCGATGCCGGCGACGTCGACCTGCTGCTGAGTCTCGCCAAGCGTGCCCGGGAGGAGCTTGCGGCGGAGAACGTCGCGATGGGCGAGGTCGACCTCGGAGTGATGCTCGAAATCCCGTCATCGATCCTGGTGGGCGACTCGTACTTCAGGCAGATCACCTTTGCCAGTCTCGGGACGAACGACCTCCTCCAGTACACGGTCGCGGTCGACCGCGGCAACGCCCGCCTCGAGCGCTACCGCGACTCGCTCCACCCGAGTGTCCTGCGGCTGGTCCGGCTAGCTGTCGAGGCCTCCGAGCGCGCCGGCATCGAACTGTCAGTCTGCGGCGAGATGGCCGGTGATCCGGCCGCTGCCGTGGCTCTCGCAGGCCTCGGGATCCGATCCCTCAGCATGGCTGGCTCGAGCCTGCCTGCCGTCCGGCGGGCGATCCGCAGCGTTCGGCTGGACGACCTCGAGTCGGCGATGGCGGCGGCGCTCGAGGACCGGTCCGCATCGGCGGTCCGGAGTCGCTTCGAAGCCCTTCTCGCGGAAGGGGCGCGGTCGTGACCTGCGACGCTTCCCGATCAGCTCGCCGGTGGTTCTCCGAGCCCCGAGGAGACGAGGCCGACGAGAGCATCGATCGCTGCGTCCTCGTCCGGACCGTCGGCAACGATGCGGATTTGGTGATCGCGCGACACGCCGGCGGTCAGCAGCATCAGGGTCGACTTCGCGTCGACCGGACCCTTGCCGCGGCTGAGGTTCTCGAGGGTGATCTTCGACGCGAACTCCGCCGCGGCCTCGGTGAACAGCGTGGCTGGGCGAGCGTGAAGACCGCTGGGATTGCTGACGACCAGCTCGACGGACCTCATGCCATCAGCCTACCTCAGCGCGCCGGCCGGAAACACCGGATGCACCAGCAACACCGCACAAGGACCAACCGATGAACGACCACACGCACGAGACCTGGGCCAACCTCGGCCGACAGCTCCGGATCGATTCGATCCGCGCGAGTTCGGCCGCCGGCTCCGGCCATCCCACGTCGTCGATGTCGGCGGCGGATCTCATGGCCGTCCTCATCGAGAAGCACCTGCGCTACGACTTCGCCGCGCCCGATGACCCACGAAACGATCATCTGGTGTTCAGCAAGGGTCATGCGTCGCCACTGCTGTACTCGATGTACCGCGCAGCCGGAGTCATCGACGACGAGGCGCTGCTGTCCTATCGACGGCGGGGCAGCCGCTTCGAGGGTCACCCGACGCCCGTCCTGCCGTGGGTCGACGTGGCGACCGGCTCGCTCGGCCAGGGACTTCCGATCGCCGTCGGGATCGCCCTTGCGGGGAAGCGACTGGATCGCCTGCCGTACCGGGTCTGGGTCCTGACAGGGGACGGAGAACTCGCCGAGGGCTCGATGTGGGAGGCGTTCGAGCACGCCGCGTTTGCCGGCCTGGACAACCTGACCGCGATCCTCGATATCAATCGTCTCGGGCAGACCCGCGAAACGATGCACGGTTGGGATCTCGGCGTGTACAACCGCCGGCTCACAGCCTTCGGCTGGCATGTGATCGAGATCGACGGGCACGACGTCGGCGCCGTCGATGCCGCCTATGCGGAGGCGATCGGGGTGACGGGGCGGCCGACCGCGATCGTCGCCCGGACGATCAAGGGCAGCGGTGTCAGTAGCGTGGCCGATCGGAACGGCATGCACGGCAAGTCGCTCGACGACGAGGCCGAGCGCCGGGCCCTCGCCGAGCTCGGTGCCGCCGACTTCCAGCGGATGACCGTCGCGGTGCACAAGCCGAATGGGACGGCGGCCGCGCATCACTTCGCGTCGGGGACGCTCGAATTGCCGCGCTACCAGGTCGGCTCGATGGAGGCGACGCGGCGTGCGTACGCGGAGGCGTTGGTGGCCCTCGGCCAGGCCCGCGGCGACATCGTCGCTCTTGACGGAGACGTCGACAACTCGACATACACGGAGCTGTTCGAGGCGGCCCTGCCGGAGCGCTACTTCGAGATGTACATCGCCGAACAGCAGATGGCCTCCGCCGCGGTCGGCCTCCAGGTTCGCGGTTGGGTCCCGTTTGCCTCGACATATGGGGCGTTCTGGAGCCGGGCCTTCGATTTCATCAGGATGGCTGCCGTGAGCCGGGCCGACATCCGATTGGGCGGCTCGCACGCCGGGGTCAGCATCGGACCGGACGGACCGAGCCAGATGGGGCTGGAGGACATCGCCTCCTTCCGGACGATCTGGGGCAGTACGGTGCTCTATCCATCGGACGCGAACCAGGCCGCGCAGCTCGTCGTCGCGATGGCGGATCGGCCCGGCGTCGTCTACATGCGCACGACACGCAGCGAGACCCCGGTCATCTACAGCCCTGATGAAGCGTTCTCGATCGGCGGTAGTCGGGTGGTCCGCTCGAGCCCCGCTGACGTGGTTACGCTCATCGGCGCCGGCATCACCCTCCATGAGTCGATCGCGGCCGCCGAGACGCTTGAGAGAGACGGGATCGCTGCCCGGGTCATCGACCTCTACTCGATCAAGCCCATCGATACGGAAACGCTCGCGGCTGCCGCTCGCGAGACGGGTCGGATCGTGACGGTCGAGGATCATCGGCCCGAAGGCGGTCTCGGCGAGGCCGTCCTCGGCGCGCTGGCCGCCGCTGATCTCCATGCGCGCGTCATCCGGCTCGCGGTCGCGAACATGCCCGGATCGGCGACGCCAGAGGAGCAGCTTGCCGAGGCCGGGATCGACGCGCCGGCGATCGCAGCCGCCGCTCGACGACTCGTTGAGGGCTAGCGCGCGTCGTCCCCTTCCGGCCCGGCCACCGCCCATTCACCTCGCGTTCATGACCCTTGACCAGGCTGTTCACGACACCGCGGTAGCGTGAGACCGAGGCGTCGAATCGACGCCCCCGACATGTCAGGAGCGAATCAGAGATGACCGTTCGCGTAGGAATCAACGGCTTCGGGCGGATCGGCCGCCAGTCGCTCCGGGCACTGATCGAGCGCACGCCGGACGTCGAGGTGGTCGCGGTCAACGATCTCGTCGACGCCGAGATGAACGCGCTCCTGTTCAAGCACGACTCCACGTACGGGGCCTATCCCGGTACCGTCGAGCACAAGGACGACGCGCTGATCGTGGATGGTCGTGAGATCAAGGTGTTCAAGGAAGCCGATCCGGCCGGGTTGCCGTGGGGCGACCTCGGCGTGGATATCGTCCTCGAGTCGACCGGCAAGTTCCGAGACCCAGGCAAGTCACAGGCGCACCTCGACGCGGGCGCCAAGAAGGTGATCATCAGTGCCCCGGCTAACGGCGCCGACTTCACGGTCGTCATCGGCGTGAACGAGGATCGTTACGACCCGGAGCGCCACCACATCATCAGCAATGCCTCGTGTACGACGAACTGCCTCGTCCCTGCGGTCAAGGTCGTCCACGACCTCGTCACGATCGAGCGCGGTCTGATGAACACCGTTCACTCGTACACGACGTCGCAGCGCCTTCTTGACACCGCTCACAAGGACTCGCGCCGGGCTCGGGCAGCCGCCCAGAACATCGTCCCGACCACGAGCGGTGCGACCCGCAGCCTGGGCGTCGTCATGCCCGAGCTCGAGGGCAAGTTCAACGGCTTCAGCCTGCGTGTGCCGACCCCGACCGTCAGCGTCGTCGACTTCACCGCCGATGTCGCCCGGCCGACCTCGGTCGAGGAGCTCAACGCGGCCTTTCGTACCGCCGAGTCAGGTCGAATGAACGGGATCCTCGGTGTCAGCGACGAGCCGCTTGTTTCGTCGGACTTCCGCGGCGACAGCCGGTCCTCGATCATCGACTCGTCGATGACGATGGTGATCGGGGGAACCCTGATCAAGGTCATCGCCTGGTACGACAACGAGTGGGGCTTCAGCTGCCGCGTCGCGGACCTCATCGGCCTCGTTGCCGCGAAGCTGCCGCGGGCCAGTCATGCATGAGCAAGGCGACGTCGAGTCACCGGCGCGTCCTGTTGAGGACGTTACCTGGGACCCTCACGATCCACGAGTCCTGCAAGACCAGCGCAGCGCATATGACGAGATGCGACGGCGATGCCCCGTGGCCCACAGCGGGGTCATGGGCTGGTCACTCTTCAGGCATGCCGACGTCACCATGGTGACAGGCGATCCGGGCGCATTCAGCAGTGCCACGCGGCGGCTCGCCATCCCGAATGGCATGGATCCGCCGGAACACGCCCACTATCGCGGCTCACTCGAACCGTACTTCACGTCCGATCGGCTGACGGCCTTTGAACCACGAAGCCGCCAGATCGCTCGCCATCTGCTGACCGCGATCGTCGACGGAGACCATGTGGAAATGATCGGAGAGTTCGTTGATCCGTTCGCCCACCAGGCTCTGTGCGCGTTCATGGGCTGGCCGGTCGAGGATTGGAACCGGATCAGCGGCTGGACGCACGGCAACCTGGACGCGGCGTTCCGGAGCGACCGCGAGGCAGGGGCACGGTTGGCTCGCGAGTTTACCGCGTATGTGAGCGAGATCTTGCGAGCGCGACATGCCCAGAGGTCGTCGAACGATCTGATGAGCGATCTGATCCGAGTCACGGTCCACGGGGAGGCCCTCAGCGACGAGCAGATCGTCCGCCTCCTGCGGACATGGACGGCCGGCCACGGAACAGTGGCCGCGGCACTGGGCATCGTGATTCGGTACCTTGCGGAAGACGTCGCGCTTCAGACCAGACTGCGGTCGGAACCCGATTTGATCGAGGCCGCCATCTGGGAGATCCTCCGAACAGACGGTCCGCTGGTGTCCAACACCAGGACCGCCAGCCAGGACGTCGAGATCGGTGGCCGCGCCATCCGCGCCGGCGAGCGCATCTCCCTGATGTGGATCGCCGCCAACCGTGATCCCGCCACATTCACGGATCCAGAGCATGTGATCCTCGATCGCGGGATTGATGACAACCTGTTGTTCGGCGCTGGCATCCACCGCTGCCTTGGTGAGTCCCTGGCGATCCAGAACCTGCGGGTTGCCGTTGACGAACTCCTCCAACACATCGCCCGGTTCGAATTCGTGGCGCCGAGCGCGCCGCCTCGAAGTGTCTATCCGAGCAACGGTCTACGCGAGCTGCCACTTCGGTTGGGACCGACGGCGATGAGCAACCGATGACGCCCGCCGCCGACAGGGGTCGACGCCCGCCGCGAGAGCGCTTCGCGGGCGCGGAGCATGTCTTCGATATGCACGAGATCGCGTTGGGCCTGCGCGAGGAGCGCGCACCCGTCCGCGACGGACATCGACAGATCACGATCTTCCACAAGACGCCTGTCACACTTGTCCTCTTCGACTTCGAGGCGGGCGGGCGGCTGACGGACCACCAAGCTGATGCCCAGGTGACGATCCTTGCTCTGATCGGTCTGCTCGAGGTGTCGACACCTGCGCAGACGCATCGAGTGCCCGAGGGATCACTGCTCGTTCTTGACCCGGGAGTGAGACACGACGTGTTCGCACCCGAGAAGAGCCAGATGCTCCTCACCGTAGCTCGTGTGGCGTAGCGATCTTCGGACGGTTCCTGGAGGAACCCGACCTCATGCTTCGCGCTGAGTCTTTCGAGGTCGAGGTCTTCTAAGCGGCAGCCGGACGACGAAACGCGATCCTGCGCCCTCAACGCTGGTGACGCTGATGCTGCCACCGTGGAGCTCGATCAGATCCCTGGCTCCGGCCAGCCCGAGTCCAGTGCCCGCGAATTTGGCCGAAACGTTGCGCGCGCGTTGATATCTTTCGAACACATGCGGGAGGTCCGCGGTCGGGATGCCCACACCATGGTCTTGGACCGACAGCACTCCCCAGCCCCGATCCCGAGCTACCTCCACGATGATGTCGCCGCCATCGGGGCTGTACTTGATGGCGTTAGAGACGATGTTGTCGAGGACCCGCTCCAGTCGCTCTGGGTCCCACTCGCCGATGGGTCCAGGATGGGTTCCATGGAACCGAAGTGAGTGATCGTCCGTCGCCCGCTGGTGGTCCGAGACCACCTGCTGTGCAAGGTCCGCGAGGTCCGTCGGACGTCGCCGTAGCTCGATTTGAAGCCCCGCCTGAAGATGAACCGCGTCCACCAGTTCATTGATCAGCGTTGCCATGCGCTTCGCCGTACCACTTATGGCGTTAAGGGAACCCAACAAGCGTTCAGGGGGAAGTTCATCCCGGTCGCGGGTGGCTAGCAGCTGCAGAACCTGGACCTGCCCGCTTATCGTGGTCAGTGGGTTCTTCAGGTCGTGCGACACGCTCGCCACGAGTTGGTCGCGCATGCGAATCGCCGCCTCGGCATCTGCCAGCGCAGCCTGCTCGCGGACCAACAACTCGGCGCGCTCCTCTTCTGCCCGCTTGCGCGCGATGAACTGGCCGATCTGATTGCCGGCGATCTCGAGCAGATCCAGCAGTGGGCCATCAGGACTTTCGATCGTCCTTGCCATGAACTGCATCACGCCAAGGACTTCGCGCCCCAGTCGGACAGGAACCGCGAGGATTGCATGGAGGCCCGCTCTGCTAGCCAGTTCGACACGCGGGAAGCTGGTCGCAGAGGCGAGGTCGGGAAGCCAGATCGCCTCGC